>Ga0075028_100000341_pt1 | contig 17171 bp, 13 predicted proteins | sample LitLauG_LLR_2014_FD_71390 | JGI IMG/M metagenome (GOLD analysis project Ga0075028, IMG submission 71390) | Freshwater sediment microbial communities from Pennsylvania, USA - Little Laurel Run_MetaG_LLR_2014 | ecosystem: Environmental > Aquatic > Freshwater > Creek > Sediment | place: USA... | reverse complement strand
AGCTTACTGTGAAGGAAATTCAGGACGCCGAAGTGCAGTTGCGCTGGAACGCCGAGGACAAGCACGAGAAAATCGGCACGCGGCTGATCGATCTTTTCGCGCTGCCCACTTCCGCGCAAGTGGCGCGCACGCCGATGCTGGCGGCCCTGTGCTGGATGATTTACCTGGACGTGAAGCGGCCGTTCCAGGTCTCCTGGCTGCGCCTGCGTGCGGCCGGCTTTGTCGCCTGGATCGTCTCGCTTTTCGGAATCCTGCCTACGCGCAACCCGGAACTGGAAGTGGCGATTCAAACGGCGCGGCGGCAGGCGGCGCTTTCCAAGCGGATTCTGTTTCTTTCGCGCACCAAGCAGGTTTTTAATCTGTGGCATGTGGTTCACCGGCCGTTTAGTTATTCGTTTGCCATTCTGGCCATCCTTCACATTGTCGTGGTGCTCGGCATGGGTTATAGGTAGGGAAGAGGAGATTCCATGAAGCGCACCTCATACTTGCTGACATTCATCGCCATCGCCGTTCTCTCCTCGGGCTGCAAAAAGCAGGAGAGCGATGCCGACGCCATTCGTTCCGGCATCAACCAGCACCTCGCCGGGTTAAAAACGCTGAACCTCGGCGCGATGGATATGAACATCACCAATGTTTCCGTGCAGGGCGATCAGGCTCAGGCGCAGGTCGAGTTCAAGCCCAAATCCGGCGGGCCTCCGGGAGCCGGGATGCAGGTTTCTTACGCGTTGCAGAAGCAAAATGGCCAGTGGGTGGTGCAAACCACGCAGCCGGCCGGCGGTTCGATCCAGCATCCTGGGCCCGGAGAAAATCCGCACATGAACGGGGCGGCGCCGCCTTCAGGATCCATGCCCAACTTCCGCGAACTGGTTCCGGGAGGCGAGGGCGGGAATTCCAGTCAACTGCCGCCCGGTCATCCGCCGGTAAATTCGCAACCGAACACGCCTTCTTATTCGCAGGGAAATCCACAGTCGCAGTAGCGCGGCGCAGAAGTTGACGATGTGTGGGGAATGTGAATCTGTTCTGTCACCCTCTTGCGCTTCGTCAATCGAAGTCATGGGTGCCGCATCCTTCTGTTTTTGAAGGGTGCGGGTTTAAATGCGAGACCGCCGCAAAATTCAACGGCGATGCATCTCAGAATTGCTCTCGCGCCCGAAACGAAAACCCGCACCCTTGAGAACCACAAGGGTGCGGCACCCACGGCTTGTAAGGACTCATTCCACTATTGTGGGTTTTCCGCAGCGTGGGGACTGGTGCGCTTTTCGCGCCTTAAAATTGAAGTTGCATCGACAGCTAATTACGTGTTCACGGGTTTTAGCGATGCACCAGCAGCGAGTGTTTCGCCTCGCTACTTCCTTCCGCAGTCATGTCGCGCAGGCCCACGCGTACGCCGATCTTCTTGAGAAACGCGGTTGGAGGCTCGCCGCCGGCGAAGATCCACACAAAATCGTTGGGAACTTCCCGTGTTGCACCGTTGACTTCCAGCAGCACGGAGCTTGCTTTGAACTCCACCGGCATGGAATTGAAAATCACGGTCAGCTTTCCTTTCTGGATAGCCTCCCGCACCCTGGATTCGTTGCGGTCTTTCAGCCGGGTGAAGTTTTCTTTGCGGTAAGAAAGCGTCACCTGATTCCCAACCTGATTCGCCAGGCCCATGGCCGCTTCGACAGCGCTATCCCCGCCGCCGACGACCAGAATCTTCTTGTTCACATAGTGATCCGCCTCGATCAGGCGATACATCACCTTTGGCAGGTCTTCGCCCTTCACTCCGAGTTTTCTGGGAATTCCGCCCTTGCCGAGCGCCAGGATAACCGCATGCGAGCGGTACTGTGCCTTGGTCGTGGTGATTGTGAAAATTCCGTCCTCCGCCCTCTTGATGTCCTCCACCTTTTCGCCGGATTGAAATTTGAAATCAACCTTCTGCAAAATCTCATTCCAGATTTTCAGCAGATCTTCCTTGGACAGCTCCGTCTTTTTGAACTTTCCGTAGATCGGAAGCTCGACCGGGCTGGTCATCACCAGTTTCTGCCGCGGATATTTGGAGACCGTTCCGCCAATTTCGCCGGAATCCACGGTGAGATATTTTAATTTTCGTTCGATGGCTCGCAGGGACGCGCTGATTCCGGCCGGCCCCGCGCCCACGATCAGCGCATCGAGGACGGCCGCGCCGGCATGCGGCTTGCGCAGTCCGACGATTCGGGCGGCAATCGTATCCGCACAATCGCGGCCCTGGTTCACGGCATTCTTGATCAGGGCCAATCCGCCAAGCTCTCCCACGATAAACAGATTGGGCACGCTGGTCTCGAACTCGGAAGTCAGCTGAGGCAGATCGGCGCCCATGCTAGGGCTGGCCATGACCATGGTGATGGCGCCGACCGGGCAAGCCTCGGCGCACAGGCTATGGCCGATACACTTGTAACCATTGACGATGACGGCCTGGCCGCCGAGCATGGCCAGCACATCACCCTCCGGGCAGACCGTGGTGCAGGTGGCGCAGCCGATGCAGTACTGCGTATCAATGTGCGGGTGTTGCGATTGCGGACCGTCGGAACGCAGCGTGCCCTTTTTGGCCGCTTCGTGCGCGCGCACTTCCCGCTGTTTTTGTTGCTGGAGATAACGCCGCACGAAGAACAGCGTCACAATCGCGGCGATTACCAGGCCGACAAGATTATTCATACCCTATTTTCTCACGGCATAGGATGCTCGCCATGGCCTTCGGAGAGGCCTGTGCTGAGACCGCCAAGCATTTCCGCGCCGCCCTGCATGGCGGCGTTCCTCTGAAATTGGATAGAATGATAGGCCATGCGCGAACTCGGACGTGTGATGGTCGTCACGGGCGGTGCGATTGCGGCTCTTGGCGCGCTGCTGTGGATCGCCGGGCGGCCGGGAGGCTTGCCGCTGCGGCTGGGTCGCCTGCCCGGAGATATCGCCTATCAGGGCAAGAACGGTTCGTTCTACTTCCCGGTGGTTACGTGTATTCTGCTGAGCGTCGCGTTAACTTTGATCCTGTGGCTGGTGCAATGGCTGAGAAGATGACCCAATTCGAGTTGAACCTCGCGCCGGAGCGCAAAGTCTGGAGCGTCGCCGAGCTGACGGCGCGCATCAGCGGCTTGCTCTCCTCGCAATTTGCAAACCTGTGGGTCGAGGGCGAGGTGTCCAATCTGCGCCCGGCGCAATCCGGTCACCTGTATTTCACGCTGAAGGACGCCAAGGCTCAGGTCAAGTGTGTGTGCTTCCGCTCGCAAGCCATGCGCCTGAAATTCCGTCCCGAGGACGGCCTGAAACTGATTGTGCGCGGATCAATCGGTGTCTACGAGCCGCGCGGCGAGTACCAGATTTACGTCGAGCACATCGAGCCGGCGGGAGTGGGCGGACTGCAACTGGCCTTTGAGCAGTTGAAAAAACGCCTGGCCGCCGAAGGACTTTTCGACGCAACCCGCAAAAAGCCCCTGCCCATGCTGCCTGGGAGAATCGGAGTGGTCACTTCTCCGAGCGGCGCGGCCGTGCGCGATATCATTCGCATTTTGCGCCGGCGTTTTCCCAACCTGCACCTTACTGTTTATCCCGTGCGCGTGCAGGGAGACGGCGCCGCCGAGGAAATCGCGGGTGCGTTGAATTATTTTCACCGCAAGCGCTCGGTGGACGTGATTCTGCTGGCGCGCGGCGGCGGCTCGATCGAGGATCTCTGGGCGTTCAACGAAGAAGTGGTGGCCCGCGCGATCGCTGCGTGCGCGATACCCATCGTGAGCGGCGTAGGCCATGAAACCGATTTCACGATCGCCGATTTCGTGGCCGATGTTCGCGCCTCAACGCCCTCAGCGGCCGCGGAAATTGTGGTGCAGTCGCGGCAGGAATTTCAGCGGCATCTTCTGGAGCTGGAGCACAAGATTTCGCAGCGCATGCGGTACGTGCTCTTGGAATACCGCCACCACCTGAAGGACCTCACCACGCACATCGGTTTCCGGCGGCTGGAGGATTTGCTGCGCCGGCATCGCCAGCAAGCGGACGAACTGACGGCGCGGCTGGGCGCGGCGCTCGAAGGGCGCATCGATCGGCTGCGCCACCGCTACACGATCGCCGCCACGCGCATTTCCTCGTTCGATCTGCGCGCGCAGATCCGCACGCTGGGCCTGCGCCTCTTGCAGCGTTCCGCGGAACTTGGCGTTCGTATTGAACGATTGCTGGTGGGCAAGATCCAACGCCTGGAGACGCTGCGCGTGCTGCTCGACGAACGCAGCCCACTGCGCGTACTGCAGCGCGGCTATGCCATCTGCACGGACGCATCGGGCAACGTGCTGAGCGCGGCGGACCAGGTGCAAGTTGGTGCCGAAGTGAAAGTACAACTGGCGCGGGGACGCCTGGGAGCGGAAGTTCGCACCCGGGAGATTCCCAAACCGTAGGCAGGTTCCAGTGGCACAGGCTTCACAAGCTGGGAAATAGTCGCAATCGTAGAAAACCGGACTAACATCGCCGGGTGCCGCACCCTTGTGGTTTTCAAGGGTGCGGGTTTAGATTCCGAGTGTGCCGCGAACTAAAAAGAAGCGTTCCAGAAAGTTTCGGGTTGAATTCCGAATCTAAACCCGCACCCTTCAAAGGCATAAGGGTGCGGCACCCGCTTCGCGGTTTACGAAAAACTACCTCGCGTTGTCATTCTGAGCGAAGCGAAGAACCTCTCTTCGATCGCTGCGCAGGCAAGAGAATGAAGCAGGATTCGTCGCTTCGCTCAGATGTGAAACGCTGGTTCAGCCTGAAAGGCGGATCAAAAATCCACAGGCTGAAGCCTGTGCTACTAGCTATTCGTCGGTAGTGCTGGCCACCTTCAGCACCGCGAGGAACGCTTCCTGGGGAATGTCCACCCGCCCCACGCGTTTCATGCGCTTCTTTCCTTCTTTTTGTTTCTCCAACAATTTGCGTTTTCGCGAGATGTCTCCGCCGTAGCACTTGGCCAGCACGTTTTTGCGGATGGCGGCCACCGTTTCGCGCGCCAGCACGCGGCTGCCGATGGCGGCCTGGATGGGCACCTCAAACATCTGCCGCGGGATCAGTTTGCGCAACCGTGTCACAAGTTCGCGCCCGCGTTCATAGGAAAATTCGCGATGGCATACCAGCGCCAGCGCATCCACCGGATCCCCGGCAATCAGGATGTCTAGCTTTACGAGGTCGGCTTCCTTGTACCCCGCCAGGTGATAGTCGAGCGATGCGTACCCGCGCGAAGCGCTCTTCAACCGGTCATAAAAATCGAGCACGATTTCGTTCAGCGGCAGCTCATACGTGAGCATCACGCGCTGCGGCGATAGATACTCGAAATTTTTCTGCACGCCGCGCTTTTCCTCGCACAGCTGCAGGATGCCGCCCACCGAATCCTCGGCCGTGATGATCATGGCCGTGATCACCGGCTCTTCGATCTTGGCCATTTCGTTGGGTGGCGGAAATTTCGTGGGGCTGTCCACTTCCACCACGTCCCCCGCGGTGGTCGTGATGCGATAACGCACGCTGGGCGCGGTGGTGATCAGGTTAATGTTGAATTCGCGCTCCAGCCGCTCCTGGGCGATTTCCAGGTGCAGCAATCCCAGAAATCCGCAACGGAATCCGAAGCCCAGGGCCACGGAATTTTCCGGTTCGTAGAAAAAAGCGGCGTCATTCAATTGCAATTTTCCCAGCGCGTCGCGCAAATTTTCGTAGTCGCTGGCCAGCACGGGAAAGAGGCCGGCAAACACCATCGGCTTGATGGCTTCAAAGCCGGGTAAAGCGGGCGCGGGCCGCCCCGCGTCGGTGACCGTGTCTCCCACGCGCGCGTCAGCCACTTGCTTGATGTTGGCGACGATGAAGCCCACATCCCCCGCTACCAGTTCCTCGAGCGACACCGGTTTCGGAGTCAGCGCGCCGAGCGTTTCAACCTCATACACCTGATCGTTGAAGCACAGGCGAATCTTCATTTCCTTGGTGATGCGTCCGTTCATCACCCGCACCAGCACCACGGCGCCGCGAAAGGGATCGAACCAGGAATCGAAAATCAACGCCTGCAGCGGCTTGTCCGCTGTGCCAGTTGGCGGAGGAATGCGCGCCACCACGGCTTCCAGCACATCTTCCACGCCGATGCCGCTCTTGGCGCTGATCAGCAGCGCGTCCGAAGCCGGAATCGCCAGCACGTTTTCAATTTGCTCCTTGGCCTGTTCAGGCTGCGCCGCCGGCAAATCGATTTTGTTGATCACCGGAATGATGGTCAGGTTGTGCTGCGCGGCGAGAAACGTGTTCGCCACGGTCTGCGCCTCGACGCCCTGGCTCGCGTCCACCACCAACAGGGCGCCTTCGCAGGCGGAAAGGGCGCGGGAGACCTCATACGAAAAATCGACGTGCCCCGGCGTGTCGATCAGGTTCAGCTGATACTCGTTCCCATCCTTGGCCCGGTAGTGCAGGCGAATACTTTTCGCTTTGATGGTGATGCCGCGCTCGCGCTCCAGGTCCATGGAGTCGAGCACCTGCGCGCTCATTTCCCGCTGGGTGAGCGCACCCGTAAGCTCGAGCAGCCGGTCGGCCAGCGTGGACTTGCCGTGGTCAATATGCGCGATGATGCAAAAATTGCGGACGAAACGTGGGTCCATCAGTTAGCCTGCCGGCGCAGTTTCCGCGCCGGTAAATTTCTCCTGTTCGAAGCGATTGCGGGACGCAAGAATAGCAACTCGTGATCCAGACGGGTCCACGGTCCAATTCTTAACAATTCAGTGTGCCACAAGTGGCTGCAGGCCGGAAGCGGGGACGCGCATTGAGCGGATTGCGACGGTCAGTCGAATGGAGATTAATTGAATTGTTGAGGAATCCACCGGCCCGGCCTACCGGCTAAGCCCTGGAAATCAGGCGGATGGCCACGCGGCACTTGCCGCCCTCCGGCTTTTCTACCCGCACCACGCAGCCGTGTTCCTCTGGACCCTGCAGATCGAGCATGCCTGCATTTCGCGTCAAGTACACTTCCATCCCGGCATAGAAGAGGCTGGCGTCGCTTTCCACCTGCAAACCGCTTTTGGAAACATTCATGCTGGTGCTCATCTGCTCCGGGTAGCGCGTGTTGACCGGACGAATGAGCACCGGGATCGTCACCTTGATTCTGGGATCGCTGCGGACCACGGAGCTTACCCGTGGAATGCTGTGCGTCGAGGAAATGAAGGGAACCAGCAGCAGGCAGGAAGAGAGAACATACAGGCCCGGGCCCGGACTGACTTGAAACGAATTCACCATCAGCATTCGCGTGACCAGCAGCGGGCTATCCGCGGCCCCGAACGAGTGCGTGCTGATCAACGCCTTCGTCCAGGTCCGCAGGTCGGAATTCATCAGCGTCACATGCAGCACGGCCAGCGCCGCCAGGCAGCCTCCCAACAGACAGAGGCCCGCGAATCCTTTTCGCGAGAATAGAAGATCGACAAAGGCCAGCGCGGCGCAAACCAGCGAAGCCAGAATCAGCCACGGCGTGTAGAACGAATTTTCCAGGCTGAAGGGCAGCTCCAGCGGCGCGGCCGCGGATTCCGGCGTCGTTCGCACCGTTTGATAGGAAGCCGCGGTTACAGGTGTGGACTGGTAAGCGGCGACGGCCGTGAGTCCCGTCTCCAGCATAGTCAGGCCCCACCGGACATTGGAACCATCGCCGGGAAGTTCGCCCTCGGGTCCGTGCAGCCGAACCAGCGGGGCTTCAAACATCAGCAGCGCGACACACAGCAGCAGGCCGATTCCGATCCGTTCGACGTCGTATTTCGATGACACTTTGAAACCTCCACACCGTACGCAAATCTGGGAGCGCACTGCCAATGGACCGGCCCGGTCGGAAACGTATTCTAATTTTGCCTAATATTCCCTGCGGATACACGAAGGCAGATTGGGCGGATGCCGTAACGGAAACCTGCTGAAACGGGCCCAACGGGAGTGCATGGAACCGTTCGCCTCAGTTCTGGGGCTGAAGTAACACAGTGGAGCCGCGGATTATCGTGTTTCGGAGGGGTGTTCGCGTCCGGCGTGCGTTTCAAATTCGCGTGTGAGTTTCGCCGCATCGGCCGGATCGGGTCGAAACTTCTGGCCGCACACCGAGCAGCGGTATTCTCCGCTCCAGCAGCTCCTGCCGTCGCGAGCAATCATCACGGCTTTGAGGCAAACCTTTTCTCCAGCCATGCAGCCAGTTTACTTCAGTTGCTTCCGAAAGTTCGACTCGTGGTCTTGCAAGCACTCAAGTTGCTGTGGCCGACAGTTGCGCTCAGTACTTTGCGGTGCGCCCGAATCTCAAAAGCGGCTTTTCAAAATACGTCCAGGAAATCGACGCGATGGCGAAGGTGATGCCGAGCGCCGCCAGCACCATCCAACGTTCCGTAGTGGTGTCGACCAGCGGCCATTTCTTGTGATCATAGTCGAAGACCATTCCGAGCACCGGCTTGTGAATCAAATAGACGCCGTAGGAAATCGTGCCCAGGGCCTTGAGCCAGCGATTTCGCAACACTTTCCCGAGTGGGCCATCCGTAAATATCAGGCCAATCAACAGCAGGCCCAAATAAAAGAATGCCATCCAGCTGAAGCCGATTGTGGTCATCCAGAACGAAAGAATCGGATCCGCCTGCTTGAGGTAGACAAATTCCAGAAGCCCCGTAAGCAGCACAATCCACGCGAAGGCCAGCCATTTCCGATGGGTTCTAACCGTTTCCCAAGCCGTTGGCTTCCGCACGAGCACCGCAGCAGCCACACCCAGCAGCAAGGCATCCGCGCGACAGGGCATCAGGCAGAAGCTGGCCATTTGCCCGCTGCTGAAGTGAGTTACCAGATACAAACGCAACAATGGCGCGGCCAGAACTACGCTGCCTAGCGCGTAATACAGCTTTCGCCCGGAGAGGAACCACAGGATTGCGGGAAGCACCAGATAAAACTGCTCTTCAACCGCGAGCGACCAAGTGGCGGTCATCCAGTTCGCGGCGTTCGGACCGCCAGCCGCCCAATGGAAATTCTGGGTGAAGGTCAGGTACGAATACCACGGGATGTCCTTTCCAAACAGCCACCGCGTGGCCGGTATCCATCCCTGGAATTCCAGATAAATGCAAATGTAATAGCCGCCGACCACCACGGCATACAATGGAAGGATGCGGAACGCCCGACGAACATAGAAAGTGCTGAAGAAATGCGGAGAGTCGCGATTGTCCAGCAGGATTCCGCCCAGCAGAAATCCCGAAAGGACGAAGAACAAGTCGACGCCGCTCCAGGTCAACGAACTCAGTTCCAACGGAGCTGCTATCCACCGGCTGTGGCCCAGCACATGCGTCTCATAGACACAGTGGCGGATGAGGACCATGAGGATCGCCAGCCCCCGCAACCCGTCCAACTCAGGAACATGCCGGGCGGAAAAGTTAGGCGTCTTCCTGGCAGGCTGTACCTGCGGTGGTGCTTCGAGGATGGTGGCGGTCGCCATGAGTCGCGAAGGAAGCCCAATTCGGTAGCGCCGTATTTCCGAGGAAAGATGCGCTCTCAGAGATCAAAGTCCGGAACCTGCGCGCTCCGGATAAATGGGGCTGGCTGCCACGCCAATCATGCTCGGGCAGTTCCGTCTAGCGTAGGGACGCAAAGCGGCTGATTCAATAGTACGCAGGATCGCGGTTGCTGAGAACGCTACACAAGCGGCGAAGCCGCGAGCCGCAGAAAAGCCTTCCAGCCCTTACACCACCGGGTCGCCGTGGATCTCCACTTCCGAGATGTCCACACCGCAGGCTTCCGGCGCGGGCAGGCGCCCCGACCAGTTGGCCCAGCCCCAGAAGACCGCCGTGCACGAGCTCACGAGTCCCGCCACGGTGCCAATGGCTCGCGGGCTGTAGTGTGTGGAAGCGATCCCCGCGGCGGTCATGGAGATCATCATCATCGACCACGTCAGCGACTCGACCGTGGAAAACACGCGCCCACGATACTGGTCGGCGACGGCCTTGAGCAGGTACGAATAATTCAGCACCGAATTCACAGCCATCGCGGCCCGCGAAATAAAAATGAACAGCAGCGCCATTTCAAACCGCTGCATCCGGCTGAAGAGCACATAAGCTCCGCCGTGCACCACGTAGTCCACGAAGACCACCAGCTTGTAGTCGTCAAATGAGAGCCTTTTCCCCAGCCAGTTGGCGAATGCGCCGCCCGCTAACAACCCCAGTCCCGCGCATCCCCAGATTGTGCCGATGCCCGCGGCCCCGCGTTCAAACACGACTTCACCAAAAAGAGTGAAGAGGATTTGCGCGGCGCCTCCGCCCGTCGCCCAGCCCACCGCCAGCATGGCGATCGCAAACACCAGCGGGATCGAGCGCATATAGCGCAGCCCTTCGCGATACTCGTGCCAGGGCCGCACGACTTCCGCCTCGGTCAAGTCGCGATGCTCGGCGCGAAATTGCTTTCCCTGGGGCGGCCGCAGATTCCAAATGGCCCAGGCCGAGAATAAAAAGGAAATGGCATTCAGTACGAACGCCCACTCATAGCTGAAGCCCACCAGCGTCGCGCCCAGAAACGTTCCGACGGTCAGGTTGGTCCATTGCGTCGTCTGAGTTAGCGAATTCGCGGTGTGAATTTCGTCGCGATTGGCGAAGGTCGGCAGGATCGCCGACCGCCCCGCGGTAAAAAATGGCGAGGCCACCATCAGCAGCGCGCTGAACAGATACAGGAGCCAAACCTGTTGCTGCCGGTAAGCGACGATGAATCCCAGCGCCACCACGGCGCGCATCAGGTCACTCGCGATCATGATGCGCTTGCGGTCAAAGCGGTCGAGCAGCACCCCCGCCAGCGGCCCCATGGTCACGGCCGGAATGGCGCGCGAAAGCATCACGCCCATCACCACCAGGCCGGAGTGCGTAAGCTGCATGGCCAGTGCGAAGACCGCGATGTTATTGAAGTTGTCGCCGATTTCGCTCACCACCTGGCCCATCCAGGTGTAGCGGTAGTTGCGATTGCGGCGCAGCAGTTCCAGGAATTCGTGCATCAGTTCGTGCGGCTCTGGCCGTCTCTCCGTTCATCCGGTGGGAATTCGATCAACAGAAGAACATCCTGACGTCTCATCCCTGAAAGTCTTGCATACTTCGCGCCCGCGCACACCCCTTCAGTCGGCGGAATGTGACGCGATTCATTTTGCGGGGAAGCGCTGCGCTGTACGCCCTTTAGAACCGCTTCCCGGGCAAGGAATTGCCGCATTGGGCAGCACATCCGCGATCGGTTTGCCGCGTTTCGCGGCAGCGGTATATAGTATTTTTGTCCTGACCCGCGTCGATCCGTGAGTCTGCGGTCGCCATTTCACATAGGAAAACCGTTCGAGCCCGCATGAGCGTGGATATCGTCAAGCAACTGGACAAGGCCAAACGTTTCGTCGAAAAGAGCCGCATCGACGAGGCGATCGACGCCTATCAATCCATTCTCTCGGCTGTCCCCAACCACCTCGAATCCATTCAGGCACTGGGCGATCTGTTCACCCTGCAAAACCGCTCCGATCGCGCCGCGGTCTACTATGGGATGCTCTTTGACCGTTTTTCGACGCCTCGCGAGGAACCCAAAGCGCTTGCCATTTACACGCGTTTCCTGAAGCCGCACCAGCAGCCGCCGGAGCGCGTCGCGCGCTACGCGCTGCTGCTGCAAAAGCAGAATCGCGCTGAGGAAGCCATCGAGCAGTTCACCTCCGCCGCCATCGCGTATGAGCTGAGCGGGAAGGGCGAGGATGCCCTGGCATGTTTCGTCCGTATCGCGCAACTGGACTCCGATAATCGCGAACGCCACGTGGCCGTGGCGGACCTCGCCGAACGCATCGGCAATCATGCCGCCGCTTCCCGCGGCTACCTGCGGGCCGGGCAACTCACCACGCAAAACGATGTGGAGCGCCTTCATTTTTTCGGCAAGGCTCACGATCTGGCGCCCACCGATCGCAGCGCCTCGCTCCTCTACGCACAGGCCTGCCTGCAGCATGGCGATGCCGCCCAGGCCGCTTCGCTGCTCGCTCCGCTCAGCGAAACCGAAAAAGACGCGACGTTCCTCGAAACCTACGCCGACGCACTCATGCGCTCCGGGCAGCTGGATTCCGCGCGCGCCATCCTGGAGAGTTCCAGCGCTCGCGGCGACGGCTCCCCCGAAAAATATTTCGCCCTGGCCTCCGAATTCCTGCGCACGGGCCAGGAAATCCCCGCCGTCAATTTCCTGGCGGTCATCAAGAAAAGCATGGCGGCAGCCCGGCGGGAATCGGAATTCGCCGCGGCCGTCGATCGCCTCGGCGAATCGTTTCCGTCTTCACTCGCGCTGGCGCAGTACTCGGCGGCGTTCTACGACGAAATTCATCGCGAGTCCAAATATTTTGACGCCCAGGGCCGCATCTTCGACCTCAGCATCTCCCAGGGCCAGCTCGCCGCGGCCTGCGACGCCTATGAAAAGTTGGTCGAAATCGACCCCTACGATTCGCGCAACCAGGCGCGCCTGGAGCAGTTGCGCGGCCACGCCAGTGACGAGTTTTTGAGCCGCGTCACCTCGCGCCTCTCCAACGCCGCCACGCACCGCGCGGAAACTCCCGCGTCGGATCATAAGCGCGGCCGCAGCAGCGAGCCTTCCAACGCCATTCTGCATGACGTGCAGTCCGGCCAGACTCTCGAAGACCTGCTCGTGCAGGCCGAAATTTTTGTGCAGTATTCGCTGCAATCCAAGGCCGTCGAGCGCCTGCAGCGCATCGTGGAACTGTTTCCGGGTGCGCAGGAAAATAACGAGCGTTTGCAGGGACTTTTTGACGCCGCACACTGGTGGCCGGAGGAAGGTGCAATCTCCAAACCGGCTTCCCGGATCGTCGAGGAGCCCTACCGGCCCGCGGCGGATGAGCCTCTGCCCATGGTCAGCGCTCCCGCCGGCTACGCACCCGAAACTCTGCGTGACCTCGCGAAAATTTCCGAGATCAACCAGATCGTCTTTCGCCAGCCTTCGCCGCGCGCCATGCTTTCCATGGCCGTGAATGAAGTCGGCAACTATCTGCGCGCCTCGCGCTGCCTCGCCGTAGTCGGCCCGTCCGGGCAGCCTCCGCAGATGGCTTCTGAATTTTGCGCGTCGGGCGTGGAGGCATCGTCGGGCAACACGATCGTACGGCTCATCGGCCAGACCGAGCGCGCCATCCCGGATACGCTGGGCGGACTTCCACTGGACGCCGCCGCCGCGCCGATTCTTGCGGAGATGGGCCTGGAGACTTCGCTGGGCGTTCAGCTCAACGATCCTGAAACGCAGTCCCCGGCGGGTATGCTGATTGTCGGCTATGCCGGTCCGCACGCCTGGAAGCAGAACGAAACTTATTTCCTGCAATCGATCGGCGATCAGATGCTGATGTGCGTCCACCACACGCGCCTGCGGACCCTGGTGCGCACGCTGGCCGTGGCCGACGAAAAAACCGGATTGCTGGCGCGCAGCTCCTATATCGATTGCCTGCTTCACGAATCGCAGCGCGCCCGCACCCAGGGACTGCCGCTGACCCTGGCGCTACTGCAAATTGATGGCGGCCCGGAACTCATGCGCCAGCAGGGCGAAGGGCCTTTTGACCGCTACATGGAGCAGCTCGGCAAGTCTGTTCAGGCAATCGTTCGCCAAACTGACCTCGCGATCAAGTACACTTCCTGGGCGCTGGCCGTGGTGCTGCCGGACACGCCGCTTTCCGGCGCGCAGATTTTCGCGGAGAAGCTGAAAAAATCTGTGGGCGGGCTGCGCACGCCCTGGGATAACGGGCCGCTGACCATGAGTTTTGCGGTGGCCGAGGCCGCCACACGGCAGGACTTTGATAATGAGGATGTGGTGACCGACTTGATCAACCGCGTCGAGTCGGGCCTGGAAGAGGCCCGCAAGCGCGGCGGCAACGAAATCATCACCCTGGAAATGGCCAGGATTTAAAAACGGCGGAACCGAGGCACGCGGATGGCTTACGAAAATCTGCTGTACGAAAAGCGCGACCGCATCGGGTTCATCACGTTTAACCGCCCCAAAGTCTTAAACGCGCTGAACCACACGACGCTGGAAGAATTACGCGACGCGCTTCTGTCCGCGCGCGACGATGAAGACGTGCGCGTGCTGATTCTTACGGGCGCGGGCGAAAAATCTTTCGTGGCCGGTGCGGACATCGGCGAACTCGCGGTGCAGACGCCGGTTGGCGGCAAGGAAACCGCTGCCTTCGGCCAAAGCGTATTGCGGCTGCTGGAAACGATCGGGAAGCCGGTCATTGCCGCGATCAACGGCTTTGCGCTCGGCGGCGGGTGCGAAGTCGCGCTGGCCTGCTCCATGCGCCTGGCGAGCAAGTCCGCGAAGCTTGGCCAACCGGAAGTGAAGCTGGGCATCATGCCCGGCTATGGCGGCTCGCAGCGGCTCACGCGTTTGTGCGGCACGGGCGTGGCTCTTGAGATGTGCCTCACGGGCGAAATGATTTCCGCCGAAGAGGCCCTGCGCATCGGACTTGTGAATCACGTGTACGAGCCGGCTGAACTGATGCCGGCGGCTGAGGCGCTGGCGAAAAAAATCATCGCCAACGCGCCGCTATCGGTGAAGTACACGCTGGAAGCCATCGAGCGCGGCACGGCCATGCCGCTCGAGGAAGGCCAGTATCTTGAAACGGCGCTGTTCGGATTGTGCGCCGCCACGGAAGATATGCGCGAAGGAACGCGGGCGTTTCTAGAAAAGCGCCCGGCGCAATTTCGCGGCAAGTAAGTAGGACAGGCTTCAGCCTGTCTGATTTAGACTTAAGCAAGCCGCAATTTTAAACCAGACAGGCTGAAGCCTGTCCTACTTGAATGCATCATCAGGAAAGCGAAGAGCCGAATTCACAGAATGAAAAAACCTTTTAACGGTACGGAAATACGCGCCGGCGCCAACGCGGCCGGCCTGCGCTTCGCCCTCGTCGTAAGCCGCTTCAACAGTTTTATCACCGACCGCCTGTTGGCGGGCGCCGTGGATGCGCTGGAAGCATCCGGCGCAGAAGCCGGCGACATCACCGCCGTGCACGTTCCCGGCTCATTTGAAATTCCGCTGACCGCTAAAAAACTCGCGCAGGGCGGCCGGTACGATGCGATCGTGGCCATCGGTTGCATCCTGCGCGGCGAGACCGCGCACTTCGATTATGTCGCCAGCGAAGTCGCGCGCGGCGTGCAACTCGCGCAGCTGGACACCGGCGTTCCCGTCATCTTCTGCGTGCTCACCTGCGACACGCTCGAGCAGGCCATCGATCGCGCCGGCCTGAAGAGCGGCAACAAGGGCTACGACGCCGGCCTGGCTGCCATCGAAATGGCCAATCTTTCCAAAAAACTGCGGCCCGCTGCCGCCGCGCCTTCCGGTAAATCCTCCGCTCGCGGGAAGCGCCGTTAGATGACCCTGCGACATAAGTCCCGCGAATTTGCTTTGCAGATGCTTTTTCAGTGGGAAATGGGGAAGCAGGAACCTTCGCGGATTGAAGAAGGTTTCTGGAAAAACGCCAAAGCCCAGAAAACCACGCGCGATTTCGCCAACCAGTTATTTGAAAACGCAGCCGCCCGCGCCGCGGAACTCGATCCCATCATCGCCGCGCACGCCCAGAACTGGCGCCTTGAGCGGATCGCCGCCATCGACCGCGCCATCCTGCGCCTGGCGCTGGCCGAAATGCGCACCACCACCACACCCGCGAAAGTAGTGATCAACGAAGCGGTGGACCTGGCCAAAAAATTCTCCTCGGAAGAAGCCTCCGCATTCATCAATGGCATTCTAGACGCCGCCGCAAAATCCCAAGGCGAGAAAACGCAAGCCTAGTGGCGCATGCTTTAGCTTGCGCAGTGGAATATTTCTTACACCGCCGGCTGAGGTTCCGCTTGCTCTGCCCACGGGTGCCGCACCTTTATGCTCTTTAAGGGTGCGGGTTTAGATTTAAATCTTGACCCGAAACCATCTGGAACGCTTTTTTTAATTCTCCTCGCACTCGCCATCTAAACCCGCACCCTTGAAAACCGCAAGGGTGCGGCACCCTGAGCTTCGAGCGCTGCTGAGACAGGTAGAGGTCCGCACCAGTGCACACATGCGCAAGCTAAAGCATGCGCCACAGGAAGCCGCAAATCTTCAAATGCTTTGAGGATTTTTTAGCAGGAATCTCTACAGTCCGCGCACCGTCACGCAGGTGTAGTCAAGAATCTTGCGCGTGGCCGCCGGGCTCCGCGTCTCCGAATAGACGCGCAGCATCGGTTCCGTTCCCGACGCCCGCAGCATTACCCAGCCCAGATCGTCCAGGTACAGCTTGATGCCGTCGAGATCTTCGCGCCGCGCCACTCCCCATTCCAGCAGCTTTTTCAGCTTGGCGTCGCCGAAGTATTCGATGGCGCGTTCCTTCTGCCCCGGCTTCAGTTCCAGGTCCACGCGCCCGTAGTGGTGCTCGCCGAATTCGGCTTCCAGCAGTGCCACCAGTTCGCCCAGCGATTTCTTGTGCCAGGCCATCACTTCCACCAGCAGCAGGGCCATCACCGTGGCGTCGCGTTCGGGCAGGTAAAGCTTGGTGCCGATGCCGCCGGACTCTTCTCCGCCCAGCAGAATGTCCCGCTCCAGCATCAGTTCGCAGATGTATTTGAATCCGATGGGTGTCTCAAAAATTTTCCTGCCAAACTTTTCGGCGATCTTATCCAGCATTTTCGTGGATGAAAAAGTTTTGGCGACATCGCCCGGAATTTCCCGCGTGCCAGCCAGGTGCCACAACAAAATCGAAAAAATCTGGTGCGGGGTGATAAACGTTCCGTCGCGGTCCATGGCGCCGATGCGGTCGCCGTCGCCGTCCGCGCACAGCCCGGCGTCGTATTTTCCGGCCAAGACCGCCTTGCGTAGGGCCTCCACGTGCGGCTCGATCGGCTCGGGATTCACGCCCCCAAACAGCGGATCGCGGTTGCCGCGAATTTCGTCGCACGCCACGCCGTTCTTGACCATCAGGCCGCGCAGCAGGCCGCGCGCCGCGCCGTGCATGGGGTCCACCACAAACCGGAATTTCGCCGCGCGGATGCGCTCCCAGTCCACCAGCTTTTCAATGGATTCCACATAGGGAGATAAAATGTCGAGCGAGTGGATTTGATCTGGTTGTGCGGGCAGGGGAGGAACGCCATCGGCGAGCACGATCGCCAGCTCTTTCTCCACTTGCGCTACGATCGAAGGCAGCGCCGAGCTTCCGTAGCTGGCCTTGAATT
>Ga0075028_100000340_pt1 | contig 17187 bp, 18 predicted proteins | sample LitLauG_LLR_2014_FD_71390 | JGI IMG/M metagenome (GOLD analysis project Ga0075028, IMG submission 71390) | Freshwater sediment microbial communities from Pennsylvania, USA - Little Laurel Run_MetaG_LLR_2014 | ecosystem: Environmental > Aquatic > Freshwater > Creek > Sediment | place: USA... | reverse complement strand
TACCAATACTTATTTAGAAAGTCAGAAAGCGGTTACCCTAACGCCCAAACTGCCGCATACATGAATCTTTCTGGAGACAAGCTAAATGTCCCCGTTAACATAAAAGACTTACAAGCTGAATACGATAGTGTTTCACGTGAACGCGGGAAGAATCTTGTTTCTGAAACTACTTCTAAAGGGCATACTTATTATACTAAAGACGAACGTAGTCTTATGGGGCACTTGCTTAAGTACGGCAGGCGTATTGATGAGAAGTTTGGGGATGAAGTTCTTCCGCATGCGGCCCCTTGGGTAGTAGATGGAGATACTGTTTACCTTTCCCCTTATATCCCTGATATCGAAGGCTCGCGAACGCAAGCGGATAGCATGCCCGTTAGCGCTGGGCTGAAGATGGCCACAACGCTCCCACGTGAAACAAAGCTTGGCCCGGAGGTGCCGAAAGGGCGCGTCCCGCAGAAGGTTCAGCAACAGCAAGCACGTGCCAGCGGTGCTTCGGGCATCCCCCCAATAAGAGGGCCTAGAGGCGGAGATGTCCCCCCTTCAGACCCCTCGCGGCCGTTTAAGGGTCAGCCGGATGACCCGAAATGGAAGGCACAGCGCCTTTGGAATAACATTCAGAAAATTGTGTCTCCCTCAACAATATCCGAACGCTCGAGAGCTGCCGCGCAAATAGCACGCTCCCAAATGGGAATAGGACAAAGGTTTATTCACCAACAAGTTGACAAGCTTGAAGGTCACAGAAAAGCTATAAATGCTCTTTCTAGAGACGAACAGCTAGGGGTTGTTGATTATATACAAACCAATAATGCCCCCGATGACATCAAAGCCACTTGGGGTCCATTGGTTAAAGCTTTGCGTCAAGTCTATAAAGGGGTAGAAAATGACTTAACGAGCCTGCCGAAGCACGCGCATAGAGATTTTATTCAATATTACCTTCCTAATCTATGGAAAGAAAAAGTTGATGCCCGCAAGATATTCGGGGCGGGTAGCTACCTAAAAGAACGTAAGCTACCAACTTATGCGGACGGCATAAAGAAGGGCCTCACTCCACTTACGACCGATCCTATTGAGATGACTATGCGATATCTTGGGGGCATGCGCAAGTATCTTGACCGAGAGTTTATCTTGAAAGAAGGTTTAGATACAGACCATATAAAGACCGTCATGCCCGGTGAAGCCATACCCCAGGGCGCTAAGATACTAGATAAGGTTCATAGAGGCCCCTATTTAGTTTATGCTAGCAAGGACTTTGCTAGGGTGTGGGATAACTATGTTTCTAGGGGATTTCATGATATATCTGAAGATTATGGGGATGTTTATAATGCCTTGCAACGTATGACTAATGCTTCCGTTTCCATGAAACTAGGCTTATCTGCTTATCACGCACTAGATATAGTTCGTGAAGCCTTCGATGCTGATATGGCGGATGCGGCCAAAGCTTTATCGCATGGGGAGCTTTCAAAAGCAATAAGGTATGCGTATAAAGCCCCTATTACTTTTGTTACCGCTTATAGACAAGGTAACCAGCTTGTTAAGGACTACCTATCAGAGACTAAGAAAACTCCCGCTCGCGAGCAAATGCTGGACCTGCTTACCAAGTCCAATATGACCATAAGAGGTCTTGAAGATATTTATAGAACGACCGCCATGGACGATTTTTGGACGTCATTCAAACGTGGTCGATTGAGTAAGGATATTAAGAAGACTGGTACGGATATGGTCGCTAAGATGAAGGGGGCCCCCTATGCGGCCCCACTCCATGTTATACAAGCAACTGCCTCACTTACTTCTCGGATGATAGAGACCGGGGCTCGACCACTATTTTACCATTATATACCCATGATAAAAGTGGGTATATTTCAACAGCGCATGTCTGATTTCCTGGAACGTAACCCTACTGCCAACGAAGAAGCCCAAATTAAGGAGGCACAAAGAATATCCGACACGATTGATAACGCATTTGGTGAGATGGCCCAGTCCAATATATTTTGGAATGGCATCATGAAACAGTCACTCAATGTCGCAATGACCTCGACTGGATGGACACTAGGTACGCTTAGAAATTTTGTACCCGGTATTATAGATTTATCTAAAGCTGTCGGTAAGACGGCTAAGACTGGTAAGTTGCAGCCACTGGATTATGAGGCTTCTTATGTAGTGGGTAAGATATTGACCCTTACTATTATAGGGTCTGTTGTTCAGGTAATGTTGTCTGGCAAGGTGCCACAAGAGCCTAAAGACTTTCTTGTTCCCCAGACGGGAGGCACTACACCATCAGGTGCCCCAGAACGTATAATGCTACCCGGTAATGAAAAAGACTTGATCGGCTACTATCATAGTATGGTAGGAGAAGCGTATAATAAAATGAACCCTATATTACAATCTAGCTATGAGGCCCTTATTGCCAACGAAGATTACCGAAAAGATAAGGTTTCATTTCCTGACGATCCTTTAATGCGTCGGGTTTACGACACAATGGCGCATATTGCATCTTCATTTTACCCTATTTCTGTCCAACAAGGATTAACTGGGCCAGCTAAAGGGAGTGCTATTGGGCCAATTGGCATGGCGGCGGGTTTCCGTCCGGCTGGGGAATGGCTTGCAAATCCCGAGCGTTCAGAACGAATTGGTAAGTATATTAATTACAAAGATAAGCGTCGGAAAGAGATGCACCAACGAAAGGATGCTGCTAAGAGGGATATGCTTGTCAGTGAATTCATGAAATTGGGAGTGCCCCAAAACCAACCCCCTAAAAGGGGTATGAGTGTTGAAGAATTCATGGGGACGCACTAATGAAAAAGAAAAAGCGTCCTGTAGACAAAGTGGCAAAGGTCATGCATGAGTTTAAGCATGGCACCCTTCATTCGGGGTCTAAGAAAGGTCCTAGAGTGAAGAGTAGGAAACAAGCTATAGCTATTGGACTAAGTGAACAACGAAGGAACAGGAAATGACCCCTAAAAAAGAACTGGAAACGTATATTGAGAGTTTTGTGGAAGCTACTAAGGAAGAGTTTGGTCTCGTTCCAGGTAAGTTTCGTGTGTCTATAATGAATCTGGCAGACAAATCAGACCCGCTTAACCAGTTATTCGTAGTTACTGCTAAGATTTGGGATAGAGAAACAAATAAAATCTATGGGTGGAAGGGTGAGGCTAACATAAATACTATTGTAGGTTACCACTTACAAGTTTCTAAGGCTATAGAGAACTTAATCCAGGACATGAAAGATAACCCTCATAGAGTTATTGATAGGCCATGAACCTTCTTATTCTAGATCCGGCTGGCTTAGCCCTTGATCTTGCGGTTCATGCGCAGCATCAGGGGCACGAAGTTATTCACTTTATTCAAGATGATCCTAAGCTAGTTAGGATCGGGGAGAACGTTGTAACGCGGGTGCGTGGTAACCTTGATCAACATGTTAAGAAAGCTGATATTATTTTTGTGGCCGATACTGCTAAATACATGCCTACTTTTGAAAAGCTTAGGGAGTATACTTCTAAGGAAACGGTTTGGGTAGGACCTACCCAAAAGCAATCTAAGTGGGAACTGGACCGTAAGTTAGGGCAGGATATACTTGCTCGTTATGATATTCCGGTAGCTCCGTATGTTATTTTCTCGGACTATGATGCTGCCATTGCATACGTTAAAAAACGTGACACCCGCCTTGTCTCAAAGCCCTTTGGTAACGATCAAGACGACAAGTCTTTGTCTTATGTTGCGGAGGGTCCCGAAGACCTTATTTACATGCTAAATAGGTGGAAGAAACAAGGGAAGCTGAAAAACCAATTTATGATCCAAGATTTTGTTGGTGGCGTGGAGTTCGGGGCCGAAGGTTGGTTTGACGGCGAAGGGTGGAGCGGCCCTTGGCATGAGGCATTCGAGCATAAGAAGCTTATGGCCGGTGAAATTGGCCCTACTACGGGGGAGATGGGAACTGTTAACCAAGCGGTAAAGAATTCTGTGCTAGCTGATAAGGTCCTGAAACCATTAACCAGCTTCTTAAAGGCGGCGCACTATGTGGGTTTTTTTAATATTAACTGCATTGTTGATTCTAAGGGTAAGGTATGGCCCCTTGAAATCACGTCTCGACCCGGCTGGCCGTGCTTCCAACTCCAACTATCCATCAGCAAAGGCGACTTTGTTGAAAGCCTCTATAATGACCGAGCACCGCGCTTTACTACAGGACGAGTTACAACGGGCATCGTGCTTGCGATTCCTGACTTTCCCTTCTCGCACATTACGCGCAAGGAGGTTGTAGGCATCCCTGTTTTTGGGTTTGACGATTCGAACTTACACTGTCATCCTGCGGAAATGATGAAGTCCCGTGAGGGGCAATGGCAAACGGCGGGAGATTATGTATGCGTGATAACCGGCCATGGTTCGACGGTAACGAAGAGCCGCGAGGAAGCTTATGCCAACCTCAAATCCTTGATCTTACCCAATTCACCGATGTATCGAACGGATATTGGCCAGAAGTTAGAGAAACAGATACCCCTCTTGAAGAAAGTGGGGTTGGGCGACAACTGGCAATATTGACCTCTAACAAGCCTGAGTTTGACCTCGCGGAAGGCTTGCGGGACCTAAATGAAGATACCATCCGGGGCTTAAAGCGGCGGATCAATATGATTTGTGGCCGGGACATAGCACTCATGAAAATTCAGATGCAAGCTATGACCTTAGCGGTACAGACTATGGCCCGAATCAATGAGGTTCAGTTCAAGGCCCGTGTTCAAGAGAATAACGTCTATAACTTTCAAGAAGAACTATCTAAACTTCGCCGTGAGAATAGTCACCTTCCTTCCTTAAAAGAATATCGCGCCAAAGGTTAATGATACTTTCGGGGAACATGTAGCAGTCCCTAGATGCATCCCCGTTTTCTTTCCTACCATTAATATTGCACCTTCCTATATCGCACACGCCCTCACGTTTAAGTGTAGCTAGCACTTCACTGCCAGACTTATTGAGTGATTTTTTCAAATGTGCTCTTAATTCTGTTGGCCTGCAATAATATGTTTTATTCTCAATGACATAGCAACATAAAGCAATTTTGTTTCCTTGCCATGTTGCGCAACTTGTGTTCTCTGGTTCCGCATTCTTACCTACTTTACCAGCGGGTATCTTTTCATAGACAAGACGCTCGTCTTTATCTATAAATTCGACAATAGCTTCTTGCGCCCTAGTCAGGTGCATGGTTGGGGCACCTTCTTTTATATGCTCCATCTGTGATATTATGAACGGGGTAACTATGTCTTCCCCAAACCACACGATATCAGCTAGCCCTAGTTGTTTGTCAGCCCATACCATGAGCATAATTAGGGAAAATAAGAAGCGATCTTGCCGCCCGATACCAGGGTGATCCCATGTCGCGACATGGTGGTTGAAGTCCTGCATGACCTCAGGCTGAAGAATATGCCGTATCCACTTACGGCCGGCCGTCCCGCCCATCGTCATCAGTTTCTTGTAGTCGAGATTGACCTTGGCGTCTATAAGTGCGGCTTCGACCTCGATCACACGTTTTTCGGTCGCCCATGCATCGTCCAAGTTGGGGATGGACCGGATGATTCCTGTCAGCGGCTCGTTAGAAGAGGTGATCGCAATCGTGGAGAATTGGCCAATCTCTCGCATTCCCCCCGTTTGGGTGGCCCGGCCCGGCCCTTGCCCCATACTCCAACTTTTTGCCCAACTGTGGAGGGATTGCGGGTCGTTACCCCACGGGCTGAGGTTGATTTCATCGATGATGAAGGGGAGATGCGGTCGCGCTACCACATCGCTATAGAGGGCCGCGAGCGAGGAATTTGTTGGCATGACATAATCGTCGAACCGGCCCCAAACACTGGCGGCCGCCATCAATCCCGTGGTCTTGCCACTCCCGCTCTTGCCGTAAGTATTGAAGATAATGCCTCCAAAGCCGCGATGCCCAGCGAGATAAACCAAGGGTGCAACAAATGACAAAAGAAGAGATAACTTAACACCTAGTGGGGTGTTTATGTCTCCTAGTAGCTCATGGATTAGAGACTGCCATTCCTTGAAAGCCCGATCTGGCTCAGTATCTAGTTTCATGGCCTTGGCATACCGGACCATTCGGGCATCGTTCTCATCAATGGCGTGGTAGCCAATCTGGTCCTCGCTTACTGAATCGTATCCGAATACAAAAAAAGCCTGACCTGTAGTGGCAAGTTTCGACCAACCAAACTTTTTTACTAGTGTCATTGTAGGCTCCCTATCGTTCTCCACACACAAAGTCTCATAAAAGTGTTGGCTATCCCTCAAGTAAATAGGCCATAAGCTAGCTAAAACACCTACCCCCTTTGCATTAATAGCTGATCCACTGAAATTGCTTGCTTCTTTAGACGACAGCATGAATGATCGTAAGGATTTTTTATTGGCATCTTGAAATCTAAATCTAACATAATGGTTCTCATTATCTTCGTCCCTGATGAGGCCATCAACCCAAATGGGACGGTGCGAAACAGCGAGGAAGGTGCCTTGTTTGCTCATACTTATTGAGTTATTTCGGTACTCCCAACCATCCGGTAAGATTTGCGGTAAACCTTCGTGCTGGAGTGCCGTGGTGCGAAGAGCCGCTTTGATAGGGTTGAGGCCCTTACCTCTAAATTTGCAGCCTTGGCAAAGGTACCCTTGTTCGGCCCGGCCAAAGGCTTCGCAGCTCGTTGGCGCGGAAGCAGTCTCAATCTTTTTTGTAGCAAGTTCGGGTTCATAAGTAAGCCCATATTGATTTTTTGACCACCTATAAAAAGTGTCTTCTCCGTTCGGAATAAATTTAAGTATAGTTGCACAGTAGAACCAGGGGTCATGCGCGTGGGGAAGGGTACCCTTTTGTAAATAGTCAATCTGTTTGCATACTGACGTAAGGCATTCGGTAGAAATAGCATATTGCTCCGGTAATACGGCCGTCGGTACCGCTTTCGACTGTAAGTATTGGGTGCTAGGCGACTGAGCCAGTCCCACGTCCGCATTATATAAAGATTCTGGCCACTGAAGTATTTCGACCAATACGCCATACTTTTCATTAAGACTGCCGGGGACTCGTAAAATCGACGCAATATCACACGTGCGAGCACCATCTACTTTTACTCCTAGTCTTCTGACGTTATTATCTAATTGTTTAGCGAGAACTTGCCATTCTTCGGGAGTTACATCTCGTTCGAATGGCCAATATACATGGAGGCCACTACCAGACCATACAATAAGGGATTGTCCGTAAATACTTTCTAACTTAGTTAGTTCCTTTAGGGCTTCTTCGCGCGTATGGTAGCAATCGGGTTTGTCACGAATATCGATATCAAGCCATAACGATCGCACAGCCACAACATCTTTGCCTTCACGCCCTTTGGGGTATAGGTACTTACTACAAGCGTGATAACTTCCAGGTTTGTTTGCTTTTCGGCACGATGTACTTGTGAAGGATTTTAGGGTAGGGAAATGCTGATGAGACCTGAGTGGTAATTTAGCAAATACGTAATAACCGGGTGCTTCCGGTAAGATGAGAGAGTAGAATGCACACAATTCTTCTCTCTCCATAAGGAGTACTCCGGCATAAGATACGTCTAGTAATTAGTAGTTTATGCGCGGTTACCTTCGGCGGCTATGCGCGCGCGGGCACGCTGCTTTGCTAACTCCATAGCCGACAGTTTCGGGGGGACTTCTTGGGCTGGGGGACTTTTTTCGGTTTCTGAAAACGCTCGGCTATTATGTTCCGGCTTTACGCGTTTTGAGAACGATTTCCTATCCTTTACCGCGGCTTCAACTTCTTCTTGTGATATAGTGCGGACTGGCCGTACCTCTACATCTATAGGCTTCTCATGAGCAATTTGTCGTACAGGTTGCGCTTGGGCATGTTGGAGTTGTCGTTGTCGTTGCGCGCTACTCTGTGAATCAACTCCTATCCAAGCAAGGTGCTCTTCTTTCTCAGCTTCTTCCATCATGAAGTCAATAGTCTCTTCATTCAGGAATTCTATCAGCTCAAATTGAAGTACGTTTTTTTTCTTGCTCCAAGATGCCCGAGTAATAACGTGTTGGGGCTGTACTTTATAGCTATCTATCCCAGTCTTATAACTTTTCAACTCCGTAAGATACTCTCTCCAAGCCTTAAGGCTTGCGGGCGGTATGCGAAATTGGTAGACCCCCTCTACTTTGTCTGAAAGAACATAGACGGCTAGCTTCTTAGAATCAGAGCAAGCCTTAACTTGCTTTCCCGTTAGTTTTGACTCCGCGCTACCCCATGCATTTTTAGGACAAGAATGGCAGAATTCGGATTGTGGCTCGAACACGCGTAGATCTGGAGAAAATCCATTGTCCGAATAACAAGTAGGTGCTTTCGGACTCTCTGGATCATACCCTTCTTCATAGTACACTTTAGAGTAGTTAGGGTTAATATCCAAGATAACAAACTCCATAGCATCAAGACCAATGACGGTGCTTTCGCCCTCTGCATCAATGGCAGTGAAGCGTTCGCTTCCAACTGAAAGCCGAGGGAAAGCAACTCCCCCCGGCATTTCGAACTTACCCCATGAGTCTTGTTTGGCATACTTCTGAAGATACGACGGAACTGATACTTCTTTCATTTCATAACCCCTAGTTTACTGTTGACTGGTTCTTTTCTTGCTGAAGGATGCTTAGGGCTATTTTATTAGATTGGTTTAATAGCTCTAAGATGATTTGCCGCATGTGGTCATTAAGCACTGCTAACTTTATGTACGGCGTCATCAAGTTGATAGTGCCTATAGAGTTCATAAATCCTTTAGGAGAATCATGAGTTAGTAAGATATACTCAAACCCCGGATGATGTTCGTGGAGTGTCTTTCCCACTTCGTTTAGTAGTATCTGTAGTTCATCCGGGGTGCTTATCTCCTTCCCGCCGACTTTCATTGTGCCTTCCTAAAACAAAGTTTCTGGTTGGTCTCAGTCACGACACCAGGGGGTGGCTGTTTGTGTTCCTCCATATACTCCTTAACCGCTGCCTCGGAAGCACGCACGAACAGAAACTCGGTTGCATTGTTCTCGATGACGAAGTTGAAGAATACCTCGGCATCTTCGACGCGGGAAGATATCCGTGTAGCAAGGTAAGTTGTTCCCGTTATAATTGCGGGGACATCAGTGCCTTTCTTGATAGTAACTGAATTGGTTCCAAGAGCGCGAAGGTCCTGAGCTATCATTTCCTCAAGAATTTGCAACGTGGCTTTGTCTTCCTCAATGGAAGCCTCATAGACACGTTTCTTTTCATTGAGAATATCTTTCATCGTTCTCCATGCTTCGATTTGTTCTTTCATACTAAAGTCCGGTGTGATTGATGCTTGTCGGCGGCTCATGTTGGTCTCCTTTTGTATGTGGTCTCTACTCCCCGGCCCCAAACTAGGCAAGCTAGCTTGCCTTCAGCGCGGCCAATAACGCTCCCTGAAGAGATTCCCGGCTTTCCAGCCGGTCGTAAATCACAGCCTCCAGACTCGTACCGCATAACTGGATCACTTTAACATGGCGCGTTTGCCCGCGCCTTGTCAATCGGCCAATGGCCTGTTGGTATATCTCATTGCTATCCACGGGCAACCACCAGACTATGATGGAGGCGGCAGTCAGTTCTACCCCATGCGCCATGGTGCGCGGGTCCGCAACCAAAACGCGTGGGTGTGGGAGCTCCTGAAACGCAGTAATCGCTTTGGCTCTTGCGTCTGGCTTTACGTCCCCATGCATCGCCAAGACGCTATACCCTTCTGCCTCGATTCGCCTAACAAGTAAAGTAAGTTGTGATCGATACGGAACAAATATAACTATTTTCTCGTCAGCCTGTTCCAATAAAGCCACTACCTCGTCGGCCCGTTCTCCGAGTCCGAGTTTCTCAATTCCGCCATCTGAATATACCGCTCCGCCGCAAACTTGTAACAGCTTATTTCGTAATGCAGCTTCATGAGGGGAGCTAATAGTTCTTCCGTTGTCAAGTTCCGCGACGGCATCTCTTCGTAGGACTTTAAACAATTTTTTAGACTCCGAACTAAGTGGTACAATTCTGCGCTCAGTTGTGCATGGGGGCAGCTCGGTACATTCATCACGTAAGATCCTTATCGATGGTTGTAAGATGCGCTGTGCTTTCTCAACAGCATCGTCCTTTTGCGCCCATACCCACATATCCTTGTGAATGTGCGTCCGGTTACGAAAGGACGTGAACGACTCCTTATAATCTCCCCGCACTGCGCGTGCGATTCCATGCGCATTTAAGGGGGTGTTGGGCATTGGTGTGGCTGTAAGTCCCCAAACTGAGCGTCCAGGTGTTACCTCCCTAAGATATTTAGATCGTGAGGTATTAGGGTGTTTAAACGCCGTAACTTCGTCTAAGATAATAGTGTGGATATCAGATGCTTTTATGGCGTCTCGTACAGCAGTGCTAAGCAAGCACTCGTAATTGCTAATGTACAATATATCGCTATTTGCGAGAATGCAGGCAGCTTTCTTATCTCCTCCACTAGGAAGAAGCACGTACCTAGATATATCGTCAAATATGTCACCACAACTTTTCTCCCAAACCGTTTGAAGTGTCGTAAGGGGTGCCAGCACAAGCACGCTCCCCCCGTACTCCCGTTGCATAAAATCCGCCGCCCATAAGGCGGAGTAAGTTTTCCCGGTCCCCATTTCCGAGAAATCGAAAGCATGTGCGTTATTTAACAAGAAATTAAACCTTTGGAGTTGGTTATCCATAGGCTTAATCCCGTCTTTATGGGGAAAGTTATAACTAGTTGAGAAGTCAAACATCAGTTTCTTCGAACTTACGTACTAGCAACCGTACAAACCCTATGTGTACTACCATACTAAAATTTATTTCTGTTGAAATCTGGTGACCATGACAGTTTATAGTCATCACACAGATATTATCTGGGTCTGAATTATCCTCCCTCATATTCACAACCATAGGTCTCGCGCACCTAAAACAGAATATATCTAGGGGTGTATAAACCGGAAAACGTTTCATAAATTCCTGAAAGTTAATAGCTACCGGAGATTTGTCATTTTCGTATATCATCTCACCCTCCTATATATGTACCCAGCGGCCGCTAGAGCCTAATCCTCGTTTCACTGCCGCTATGATATCATCTTCCACGATAAACTCACTAACGTCATGAATGACTACTGCTGCTCCACCAGCATCCATCATAGATTCCAAGATCTGTTGCTGTCGAGGCGTCACTTCTGATACCGATTCCCGTTTCGTTTCGATACCAACAAATATACCAACCCGTTTACCGACCATATCTTGAGTAATCATGACGGGCACGCAAGCTATGAAGTCGACGGTGCTCTTCCCTATCCCTGATGGCACGCTCATGAACCAGTATGCGCCCCAATCGTTAAGAACCCGTTTAACTACGGACTTAACAGCTTTTTCTAATGCGCCCTTAGGCTTTTTGGTTCGACTTGGACTCGATACCTTTTGTAGCATACTCGCACTCCGTTAGGTCGCACCATGGACATAAAACATTCTTACGAGGCTTGTTTTCTAACTCTTCGTCTATCTTCTCAATTCTTTTTAACAAATCTCGGTAAGTTTTTGCTGGAGATAAAGTATGCATAGTGCCTATACGGTTCTCCTTTAGCCAGATATAAGCACCGCGCCAGTGCTTTACGTCCGGGAAGTAGGCTTTCGCAAGCATTGCGTGCAAGTTTAGCTCGTCAGGATCTTCGTATGGCTTTCCGGTTTTCCAGTCAAATATATAAGCTATACGGTCAACATCGATATTAAGAACATCAAGTTTACCGCGAAAATAACAAGATTGATCGTAAAAAGAACATGGAGAAAAATCAATAAGTATACCCAGCTCAACCTCTGCCTCCAATAATCTAGTGTCAGCAGATACAACAGGGATAAGATGTTCAAAACAAGACAGTTTGCTATCCAGAGGTTTATCATCATTTATCCGTCTCTCCATGGCGGAATGCACTCTCTTGCCTTCCTCCATTGCTGGTGTGCTGACAAAAGGATAGGTTTTGTTGAGATAGCGGGCGGTAAACGACCGCCCACATTTCTCAGCTTCTTTTAGTTTTGTGAACGCCCACGGAGTCATATGCTGTACACTTCCCGCGATATATACAGTATGTCTACTTTACATACTCTAAAGACCCCATAAGCACTTAACTCCATGGCTTCATTATAAAGTTCTTCTATAGGTAGAAGATCCTTATCTTCCGCGATAATATTCCATCGGCCTCTATGCAGCTCTTGCAGCTGGTACATATTCTTCCTCCATAAGTTGCTCTTCCCAACGAGCTAGTTGGATACAGTTCCTAACTTCCGCCCGGTGCTCGGCAACTAAGCACCGAAAATAATTCCGCTCATCATAATAGGGTGGGTATACCCTCGATATTAGTGGTGTTACTCGCGCGCGTGCTTCTAAACGTAGCCACGTCCGTAGCGCTATGCGATAACAACGTAATGCCAGCCTGAGTTCCTCAGTAACATTGCCATAGTGATTAACAAGCTCTGGCTCATCAACCAAAACACGTGGGAAATTTCTTACGAAGCTTTCCCGATCTTCCCGGACTTCATAAAAATCTCCACATATGAAGATAGTGTTCACCATTTTAATCTCCCTCCTTTGCATAACGCCATGATAGCGTCCGACACACCCATAACATACATCTCAATCATTAACAATTTATGAATCGATCCGGCCTGGATAGCTGTTAGCTTTTTATTGTTCGCTATAAATTCCGCGTGCTCGTAAACTAGTTTAGAGCTCATCCCAATATCTTCTATGGGCCTGTACATTTTTGATAAATTTAAGGATAGTTCTGATGAATACTTATACCCCCAGTTGCTAAGGTTACCTATCTGTTCTATAGATACATACTCACTACCATCTTGCATGGTAGTAGAAAACTGCCTAACGAATTGTACCGGCCCAATAAAATCCTTAATACTCGTACTCATGTTAGTTTACCCAGCGTATCCTTACACAATTCCTAATGGCTTCCGCCCGCTGAAAGTGAAAATACATGTATAGTCTTCGTCATTTTACTTCCCATAACTTTCGCCCCATTCTACTTCACAAGCTAACGGTAATCCAGGTATCCATGGCACGGGTTCCGTTAGGATGTACTCCATTATAGCGGCAGTATCTGTACAATCAATTAATTTCACGCAAGAAATAAGTTCGTCGTGCACTTGGTGCACGATGTGCACATTTTCTTCTTCAAGAGCGAGCCAACTATCAGTTATTTTAATCCGGGCAAGAGCTTGGATATAATTTTCTGTAAATGCTCCACCCCACAATTTGCGGCCATGAGACCAAAAATCTCCGTGATCGTCTTGAGCGATGTCTTCATAATCAAGATACAACCCGTTTGGGAGCATGACCTTCTTACCCTGTAACTCCAAAGTAAGGTTACCATACTTAATATATTGTACTTCGTTATTCTTAGACTTATAAAGCGCTTCTAGTACTCTGTCACCAGCTTTCCATAAAGCGGGTATTTGCCAATACTCTTCCCGGAAAGTTTGTACAAGCTTATTAGATAGTTGTCGATCTATCTTCTTACCTTCGGTTACCAGGGTATTATAAAATTTATCCCTACCTACTCCGTACCCACACCCTAACACTACCTTCTTAGCGACGTACCGTAAGTCGGGGGTATGCTCTTTGCTTATTTTTTGGTTAAATGCTGTAGTCCCGAACTCGCTATAAACATCACGTCCGTCTTTAAAAGCAGTTAGGAGCTTGTTTGCACCTGCGACCCAGGCAAGGATTCGGCATTCTATTTGGGAGAGGTCGCCCCAGACAAGAGTGTAGCCAACTGGAGATTTAACTGCTTTTCTGAGTTTGCTACCTCTTGGTAGGTTTTGAAGGTTAAGTTTATCGCCTCCGCTAAAGCGTCCGGTGTGGCCCCCGTAATACCGTAAATACACAGGTATCGGCCCTCGGCTACTTGCAGACAAAAGTCTGGCGGCGCGAGTTTCCCCGATTGAAGTCTTTGCACTAATTCTAGCGTTGATAAGATTTCGTATCGATTCATCCGAATGCTCCTTTAGCGCTAAAAACTTAACGTCACCTTTAGCTAAAGCATATGTCGTTTTGCCAGTTCGGAGACTGAGCTTTTGTGGCACCTCCACACCGTGCCCGCGTAAAAGCGTCGCAAATTTTCGATCCGAAAGCAAGACGGACATGTCCAACCCAAGCTTTGCAGGCAAATTCTCGCGTTCATAGATGGCTGCCTCTAATGCTTCCTGAAGAATTTCCCGGTCACCAACTAAGACTGGCTCGGTAAAGAGCCGCACTGTGTGGTTGATAAGATCGAGCTCGGATTGCGGGACACGCGGTTTTAGGAACCGGAAAAGGTTTGCAGTTAGCTGGCAATCGTGAAGGGACCCTTGGCCAATCTGAGTTTGCAAGCCGGGAACCGCATTAATTTCCGCAAGCGTCTTATCTCGGAAGAGGTTGTACGGTACACTCTTAGGGGTGCCTAACGCTAGCACGTCCGCCAAGAACTCAAGAGAGTGCCGGTCAAAGCGCGGGTAAACCGCCCGCGCCATCGATAAAGTATCGTACCAATACGCAGGATTAATCCCATAAACCTGATTTAGGATAAACCCATCGAATTGGGCGTGGTGTGCTACAAGGGCACTATCGTTAGCTCGGTCTAACCAACTAATAATAGCGTTGCCTGTTAGCCATACAGCTTCGCAGTTGTGGCCAAGCGGCACCGCTCCCATGCCAATGACTTCGAATAGCGGGTTCCTAATATACTCTTCTATAGAGTGCTTAATGAGTGTGTTAGTGCTTCCATAAGTAGTCTCGAAGTCTATGACATAGGTAGTCATATTGCTTAGCTCACATTGCCGGTTAGGTTTTAACAGAACTGATGTTACGCCGCCATAAACGACCGATAACAGCACATCTAGTCAAGCCATGCTCTCTAGCTGCTTCGGCAGCACCCACTTTAGTCACCCTGTCAGCTAGTATTACGATACCAGGGTCAATAGATGAGATGCGAGACCGTCTCTTAGGTACTGATTGTTTCAATCCACGCTCCCGCACGGAGAGCGACATCCATTGAGGTTGACGTTTAACAACAAACGACCGTCGCACTTTACGACATTCAGCGCTACAGTAGTCTCTTCTTCGGCTACCCGTATCTTTGTTACAAATATCACACTTCTTATAATAATTAGGACTAATTCTCTTGAGAAACACCCTGTAACATAGCCTGCTACAAAACTTCTGGGCTAGACAACGATATCTGACTATAAACAACTTATCACAAGTGGGACACTTGTGTAAGGGATTAGATGTAAACATTGCGTTAGATCACTCAACCGAAATGCTATATCGATGCTTTGTGGTTCACTCAGGTATAAAGCTCTATCTGGGATTATGGTTCACTCTTTAGTGTTGTTATGTCCCTACTAATTGGTTCACTAGAGAGATATGATTGCTCATTTGATTTGGTTCGCTCCCGCTTTTTGTTAGGTCACGCACTATGGCTATTAGATTTACTAGTCACGCAGCCTATTTAATTACTTTCTTACAGGTCCCGACTTCAATAAAGTGCTCATGTTTAAGGTGCGCGAGCGCGTAGGGCACCGGCGCGGGTCTCTTAAACTCATGTTCGAACCACACCTGATGCAGGTGACTAAGAAACACCTTCACCGTCCATCGCTTCGCACGGCGATCAATTTGCGCGGGAGGCAGCTTGCCATCAATATAATGTTTGTAGGCTTCGGTTTCTTTACTATAATTTTTACTAGCAAGTGCGGCAGATGCTTGGTCCGCATAATCGCCAGCGAGGTTCTTGCCTTCCTCCATTGCCTTCCGCTCACGATAAAGCAGGCCATAAGGCGACGGGTTCGCGGATTTAGGCCCCGAAAGCTTGCAAAATGATTCGCCTATTTTCCAACACAAAACTTTCAGGTCCGCATTCCAAGGCCGCTTGCAGCCTTTCTCCCATTTTTTTGTAGGGTCAAGGCCCGCGAAAGCCCAAAAGTGGCCAACCGTGGGGGCTTTGTGGATGTCGAAATGCGCTAGCAAGCCCGCCGCGAGCACGGGGCCGATTCCCTTGACAGAGCGTGCCCATGAGCCGATAGGGTGATTATACGAGTAGACATCGAGGGCAACTTGTAACTGCTTTTCAAGCCGCGCATTTTGCTCCGCGAACCACTCTATAACAATGTTAGGCTCTTTGCCGTCTAGCTGCTTAGCTTGACTGGTAGTGCGCTTGCGGTCCTCTTGAATCGTATAGTACGCATCTACTAAATACCGGGCCTCGGCGGCTCCTAGTGTCAACGCCGCTTTTTTGATGTCTTTGTCTAGTTTCTTGATCAGGTCGAAGTCTTCAGCAGTTGGTATGCCGGTGCCGGTCATTTTTATATTACTCGCTTTCCTCGATCCATCATGGTCACGGATGTGGTCATTAGTTTAGTTCGTTCCTGAAGCTTGTACTGTTCGTCGATCATGACTCACTCGTATTGCATGTAACTAATCATAGATTTTGGCTCCGTTCCCCCAAGCGGATTCCTTCTCCCGAAGTACTGCTGGCACGACCCGTACACGGCAATGTTGCGGGCACGCGATGTCAGAGCTTACGTGTTGGATGTATTGTGTGATTCGCTCCCCAGACTTCTTGCTATACACAATGTGCAGCTCTGCCCGCTCCGTATGCACGTGCTGACTAGTATCTCGCACAACAATGCCGTCTACGATAGCCTCGTATTTAGCTAGTATATGACGTGTTACACGCATGGCTACTTGTTATCTCTGAGGTGATGGTTGGGGGATACGATGGCACTTGGTTTTCGCTCCCCCAACCCTTCCTAGCAATCTGGCTGCCGCACGTCAACTATTTTCAATAATATTTTTGCAAGCTCTTCGTGCTCGTTTCAATCCACGCTCCCGCACGGGGAGCGAAAAGCCCCCAGCAAGCTTTCGCCGGGGGCCATATTACTACAAGTCCATTTAAATGGTCACAAATGTGGCCATACTAACTCGTTATTGCACGCGGGCCTTTTTGTTCGGATACTCTTCAAAAAACTCTTCGAAGAGCTTCTTCATCTCATTGCGGATGAACGCATTAATTTGCGGCTCGCGCAACCCGCGCTCGAACTCACCCGCATCTTCGGCATCCATCGCCGCAAGGGTAAGGCACCGCTCAAATTCGCGCGGAACCTCGATAGTGATTCGCAGACTCTCGGAC
>Ga0075028_100000339_pt1 | contig 17217 bp, 9 predicted proteins | sample LitLauG_LLR_2014_FD_71390 | JGI IMG/M metagenome (GOLD analysis project Ga0075028, IMG submission 71390) | Freshwater sediment microbial communities from Pennsylvania, USA - Little Laurel Run_MetaG_LLR_2014 | ecosystem: Environmental > Aquatic > Freshwater > Creek > Sediment | place: USA... | reverse complement strand
CCAGCCCAACGCCCCACCCCGAACTACCGCTGGTCAGCACACCCAGACCCGCCTCGAGACTGCGATAAGTGAACACCCCGCCCCCCTCGTTGTGGTAAACGCCGTAGATCTCGCGCGGCAACTCGGTCACGATGATATCGGGCCGTCCGTCGTTGTCATAATCCTGGAAGACGGTGCCCATGCCGGATAACCGCCGCCCATCTTCCGATAGAGCCGCGCCTGCTTCCATCCCGCGCTCCGTGAAAGTACCGTTGCCGTTGTTATGAAACAGGAACTGCTGCATTCCATCATTCGAAACGAAGATGTCGGTGAAGCCGTCGTCATCGTAGTCCGCGAAAGCGACCCCCAAGGCCCGTCCTTTCTTGGCCGCGATACCCGAGCGCTGGCTCACGTCCGTGAACGTGCCGTCGCCGTTGTTGTGATAGAGAATATTGGTCGCGGCGGGAAACGTCTCCGGCGGACAGTACGTATGCCACTCCTGGCCGCAGTTCTTGCTGCGCTTCGTATCCCAGTCCATGTAGCGAGTCACGAACAGATCCAGCTTCCCGTCGTTGTCGTAGTCGAAAAAGCCGGCGGAAACCGACCACCCGCCGCCCGCCACGCCGGCCTTCGCGGTCACGTCCGTGAAAGTCCCGTCCCCGTTGTTGTGATACAGAATGTTCTTCCCGTAATTGGTCACGTAGATATCCGGGTAGCCGTCGTTGTCATAGTCGCCGACGGCGACTCCCATGCCGTAGTTCCCGTCTCCGGCGTTGGCCAAGCCGGCCTGCACCGTCACATCGGTAAAGCTCCCGTCTTTGTTCTGCCGATAGAGGCGATTCCAGTAACGCGGATCAAGCCGGTCGAAGCTCTCCGGCATCCTCATCGGGTCGATCAAGCGGCCCCCGTTCACCAGAAAAATATCGAGCAAGCCGTCGTTGTTGTAATCGAGCAAGGCAATGCCGCCGGGCATAGTCTCGATCAGATATTTCTGTGGCGTCGGAGAGTTTTGCAAGACGAAATCCAAACCGCGTGGTTGTTTCAGCTCAAGGAGAGCGGGTGGCGGCGCTGCTGCGCCCAGCACCAGCACCGAAAGGCACACGGCGCCCACGAGCGTCCTGAGCAACTCCCGTTTCTTCATTCTCCGTACTTCCTCGGGCACACCGCACCGAGAGTCGGGCACTGACAACGCAGTGTCTCATCCTCCGGCTTTGGACAGAGTTGAACCCCTCTTCTTCACCAGTCTAACTCCGAGGGTGCAACTTGCGAGAATTTGCCCCCTTGAGGTTAGCAGAATCTCTACCGCCCCTTGCCGAAGTCTGGGCAGAACCAGCGCAGCCCATTCTCACCTCCGCGGACCCACCAACGAGGTTACTCGCCCTATCGCGACCGGGACTCCGCCTTTGAAGTCAGCGTCTCCACCGCAGGGCCCGACATGGGTGTGACCAAGGTCAGCCTCATAACATAACGAGAGCTCGGCAGGACGTTCTGTCGCTATCCGTATGGAATCCGGTGGAGCGTCTGCCGCATCGGTCGTTTGCTTTTCTTCCAACTTCGATAGGCGATCTATGAAATTACGTAGGGCAACGGTTGCGCCTGCTCTAGTGAATCGGTTTTTCTCTTGACATCACTCGCCCATGTGATAAACCTTTGCGTACCATTTTGCGAACGCCATGTGGGGGGTACGATAATGTTTTCTCTGCGACTCCGTGTGCTCGTTTTGGCATTTGCTCTGGTTCTGCTGTTTTCTCTCAGCGCGCAAGGGCAGTCTACCTACGGTTCCATTTCCGGTACAGTCACCGATCCTTCGGGTGCCACGATTCCGGCTGCCAATGTGACCTTGACCAACCTCGGCACTGCCGAGAAGCGCACGCAGGCCAGCGGCGACGACGGTCACTTCACGTTCGTGAATCTTTTCCAGGGCCAGTACAAGATTGACATCGAGAAACAAGGATTCAAGCACTTCATTCGTTCCCCCATCCCCGTCGACGTGCAACAGAGCACCCGCATCGACGCCGTGATGCAGGTCGGTCAGGCCAGCGAAACCGTTGAGGTGACGGCGGAAACGCCCCTGCTCCAGCCGGAGACGTCCTCGCTCGGCACCGTCGTCGACACGCGTGAGGCCAATGAACTGCCGCTCAACGGCCGCAACATCTACAACCTCACGACAATTACTCCTTCGGTCGTTCCGCAAGGCAACACCACCGGTACGGTGGTTGGGAAGAACCCGTTCGACTTCGCGAATTACCAGATTGGCGGCGCCTTCGCTAACGAAGGTGCGGAATATCTGGATGGCCAACCTCTCAACATCGGCTACATCAACTTACCCCTATTAGTGCCAACACAGGACTCGATCTCGGAGTTCAAGGTTCAATACAACAATCTCGGCCCGGAGTGGGGCAAATTCGCAGGCGGCGTCATCAACCTGAGCACCAAGTCGGGATCCAATACCTGGCACGGCTCTGCCTATGAGTACCTGCGCAACAAGATTTTCAACGCCAACGAGTTCTTTAACAAAAATTCGGAACTCGCCAATGGCAAGAAAAACAATCCGCCGCCTTTCGTACAGAACCAGTTTGGTGGCACCATCGGCGGAGCGGTCGTCAAGAACAGGACATTCGTTTTCGGCAGTTATGAGGGATTTCGACTCCGCACGGGCACCCCATTCAACACCACGGTTCCCACTCTCGCCGAACGGGGCGGAGACTTTTCCGACCTTTGCCTCTCGGGTTTTACGGCTACCGACCCCAACGGGTCGGCCACAAAGGTCTGTGCTGACACGAACCCCAAGACCGGCGCCCTGGTCCACCAGCTCTATAATCCCATACAGTTCACTAGTTACAGTAACGCAGGTGGCGTTGTCACCGTGGGTAATCGCGTCCCGTTCGCGAACAACAACATCTCCGCTGCTATTAACCCAACCTCTGCTTTCCTCCTGAACAAACTGATCGCCAAACCTACATCCGCCGCCGGCGTTACCGTCCTCAACTTCCTGCAGGATTCCAGCACGGGCGGCGACACGAATGCGTATGTTGCGCGGGCCGACCAGACCATCACCAGTAAGCAAACGGTCTTTGGCCGCTTCGCTTATTGGAAGCTGTTGAGTCTGGCGCAGGATCCCTTTGCAACCGGCCTGTGCAAGGACCGGTGCGCGGAGAACACGCGCAGCAAGAGTCTGGCGATTGGCTACAACTACGCGATCAGCTCCCACACTATCGCCAACATCAACGCCAGTATCAGCCGCTTCCACTACCTGCGCGGCCCCATCACTGCCAACTTCGATATGAGTCAGGAGTTCTGGCCGTCGGCCTACAACGCCCTCGTGCCCAACCTCGAGCGGACCCCGCTGACTCCCTGCTTTGGCCAGAATGATTCCGTGGTCGGTTGCAGTCAGGGACAGAGCGCCATTAACGACCTCAATACCCAGTTCAACATTTCGCCGCAAGTTACCATGATCCGGGGACGAAATACTTTTGTTTGGGGTGGACAGCTTGAAGAAGGCTACGACAATTACCTGCAAACCAACACCGGCGGTGGCCTGATCTCCTTTGGCGGATCGTGGACCTCAGCTACACCCGGTACGGTAGGGGCGGGCAATGTCGTGGGCAACAGCGCCGGCAACGGTGAAGATTTTGCCGATTTCCTGCTCGGTTACGGCAATGGACAAGGCGCGGCGTTTGGCAACCAGACCAGCGGCTCGCTCGTCATCTCGGGCCCGGTTTCAGGCAAGCAGACGTACCGGGCTCTCTATTTCGGGGACACCTGGCACGTCACCAGCAAGCTGACCTTGAACTTGGGTTTGCGTTACGAACTGCAAGGGCCGTGGTCGGAGCGCCATGACAAGATGACGTACTTCAACCCGGCTGTCACAAATACTTCTGTGACTGGTTGCAGCGGAACGGCGGGAAGTGCCTGTCCCGGCGACCTATTTCTGGTCAAAACAGGCGTGAATAACACCCGAAACAACTTGCCGCTTTCGAAGAAAGAGATTTTGCCCAGATTCGGGTTCGCCTACGCCCTCAACCAGAAGACTGTCATTCGGGGCGGGTACGGCATATTCTTCATCCCCAACTATGTATCGTTCGGGACCAACCCCTACGTCGACCCCGTCAGCAGCGCCACCTCGAATTTCTTCTCCAGTAACGACCACGGAACCACTCCTGCCGCTCGACTGGGTCCCATTCCCACCGACCCGAATGCCAACTCTTGCTCTTTGACTGCCAATGGCGTGCTTACTTGTCTCGGAGCGGGCCCGTTTGGCCAATCGGCTTTGGGGGTGAACAATCTCACGCCCGTGCCCGGCCGCAACCCGCTACCGAATGTGTCCCAGTACATTCTGACTCAGAACAACTTCTCCGCTACCGCCTATAACCAGCAAAAGTACGGATACCTTGAGCAGTACAATTTCGACATCCAGCGCGAGTTGCCCGCTGGATTCTTTCTTGACCTCGCCTATGCCGGGTCGCACGGCGTACATCTGGAACAGTTCAACACCAACGTCAACCAGATCTCCGACAGTCTGATCGCGCAAGCGGCCAGCCAATACAACCCTTGTACGGTCAAGGGTTGCAACCCCAACGCGGCCGTGACCATCGATCAGAAAGTTGCCGGCCCCTATCCCTTCAGCCAGAATCTTCCCGGCTCTCTTGGACCCGGAGTTCTGCTGCAAGGCCAGCTCTCCCGTCCGTTTCCGCAGTTCTCGGGCCTGAACTATAACGGTTTCGGGTGTTGCGGCAGCAGCTACAACGCCCTGCAGGCGACCCTCACCCGGCGCTTCCAGAGCGGCGGCACCATGCTGGTCGCCTACACCAACGCCAAGCTCATGTCCAACACCGATACGCTCACCTCGTGGCTAGAAGGTGGAACTTCCGGCGGCGTTGGTGGAATCCAGGATTGGAACAACTTGAAGAAGGAACGCTCTCTCTCCTCGCAAGACGTTTCACAACGTCTGGTTGTCAGCTATGTCTTGGACCTCCCGTTCGGCCACGGCAAAAAGTTCGCTTCAGGCTTGGGTGGAATCGCTGACCGAGCCGTTTCCGGATGGGGCTTGGACGGCGTGACTACTCTACAGCGTGGCTTTCCCGTGAAAATTAGCTGGGGCGGCGGCAACGCGCTTACGAGTGCGGGGTTTGGTATCGGTTCGCTCCGGCCCGACTATGTCGCCGGATGCAATAAATCGGTCTCCGGAAGCGCGTTTTCCCGGGTCAAGGACTGGTTCAATACAACCTGTTTCGTCCAGCCGGGTGGCGTCAGTGCCACTGCGGCGAACGGCTTCAACAACGAATGGGTGTTTGGCAACGAGCCGCGCGTGGATGCTTCGCTCCGGCAACAGGGAGTCGTCAACTTCGACTTCGCCATATTCAAGAAGACGACAATCTACGAGAGCATGAACCTCGAGTTCCGGGCGGAGTTCTTTAACCTGTTCAACCATCCTCAGTTTGGCCCGCCGCAAGGATCTTTGACCAGTTCGACCTTCGGTCAGGTGACCAACACAGTCAATAATCCCAGGCTCGTGCAATTCGGGCTCAAGCTGAATTTCTGAGTCGCAAGCCTCACTCCGGGCCGGGTTCATACCTGGTCCGGGGTTTCTAAGTTTCCTCGGCGCGTCCAAGCTTCCGACTGTGTCCTTGTCGCCTTCGAGCTGGCGGGTTGTTACCTTCCTGTGGCCTGCCGTTTTTCGGCTACAAACTTCCCTTTTATGAAACCTGTTCAGCACATTGAGTACTCCGAGGCCAAGCAGATCGTCGATCGCATTGTCGAGCGAGCCCTTCAGATGCAAAAAGCGGCGGTCATTGCCGTCGCCGACTCGCATGGTGAGCTCATGGCATTTGCCCGCATGGATGGTGCTCCTCTGGCATCGATCCGCGTCGCCGCCAACAAGGCCTGGACCGCGGCCCGCGAACGCAAACCCACCAAGGAAATCGGAGACAAAGTTAAGCATCCCGAGAAGGGCTTCGACATCGCCTACTACGGCGATCCCAGATTTGTCGGCTGGGGCGGCGGCATTCCGATCTGGCGCGATGGAGAAGTGGTCGGTGCGGTCGGAGTCAGCGGCTTGTCGTCGAGTGAAGACATCGTGCTGGCAACTCAGGGCGTGGAATCCGTCCTCGGAAACGGGAGTACGGGGAACACCGACTGAATCCGCGATGGTTGATCGGAACCAACTGCGGCGAGACCTCTGGTAGACGTGGATTCCGATCTGGTTGTGCGAAGTAGGGGACGTGGTCTCTACGAATTGTGGCCGTAAAACCGGAACTCGGCCTGTGGACGTGTGCAGCCCGCTCCGATGGAAACTCGTGGCGCAGACTTACGAGCACCGCGACGTTCGAGTTTTCTACGTCTCTTCCACTCAAGCCCCCAGATTCTAAGCGACCTCGAACGGGTAGTGCCGCGGCTGGTGCTGCACCGATACCCATTTCAGCGTGGTGAACTCCTCGAGAGCCCATCGGCCGTTGAGGCGCCCGACGCCGGAAGCTTTTTCCCCGCCGAAGGCTATGATCGGCTCGTCGTTGATGGTTCCGTCGTTTATGTGGACCATCCCGGAGTCAATCTGCTTCGCCATCTCGGCGCCACTCTCAACATCTCTGGTGTGAATGGCTCCACTCAATCCGAACGGGCTATCGTTTGCGATCCGAATCGCTTCTTCCGGTGTGTCAAACGGCATTACACAAACGGCCGGGCCAAACATCTCGTTTTGCGCAATCCACATCTTGGCGCTTACGTCGGCCAGAATTGTGGGCGAAACCAGGTTTCCCTCTCGCTTCCCGCGCAGGACCGGTCGGGCACCCTCTTCAATCCCGCGCTGAATTTGCGTTTCCAGGGTCGCTGCCTGCGCCGGATTGATCAGCGGCCCGATATCGGTTTTCGGATCGCGCGGATCGCCGACTTGAAGCTTGGAGACGCGAGCCACGTAGTTCTCGATGAATTGCGGGTAAAGGCTCCGATGCACCAGAATCCGGTTTGCCGACATACAGATCTGCCCCTGATGGGTAAAGCGGCTGAACACCGCAGCATTAAGCGCGTAATTCAGATCAGCATCTGCCATCACGATCAGCGCGCTGTTGCCGCCCAGTTCCAGGATCACCTTCTTTAAGCAACGACCCGCCACGCCGCCGATATGCCGGCCCACAGCTTCGGATCCGGTGAACGAAATGATGCGCGGAATGGGGTGCTCGACGAAGGCATCGCCGATTTCCTTGATATCCGCGACGATCACGTTGAGCAATCCTTTAGGCATCCCTGTTTCTTCGAAGACCTTCGCGACGAGTGTGCCCCCCGTAATCGCGGTGTCGTCATGCGGCTTAAGGACGACTCCATTGCCTGCACCCAGCGCCGGCGCCACGGAGCGCATACTCAAGAAGAACGGAAAATTGAAGGGACTAATCACCCCCACGACCCCGACCGGAATCCGATAGAGACGGTTTTCCTTTCCGTCGACTGTGGAAGGAAGAATCTCGCCGGTCATCCGCAACGGATAGGTGGAGGCTTCCTTGATGATGTTTTTTACCAGCCCGATCTCAAAGAAGGCTTTGAGCCGTGTCCCACCCAGTTCTTCGACGATGATGTCCGTGATCTCGGCCTCGTGCTGTTCCACGTAGATGATTGCCTTCTCCATGATGGTGCGCTTCTCGAACGGATTGACCGCAGCCCAGATTTTTTGCGCCGCGGCGGCGGAACGGTAAGCGTCATCAATATCCGCCAGGCTCGCGAGTTTGAAATCGGCGATGGCTTTTCCGTTGTAAGGATTGTGATCCGTCAAAACCCTCTGGCTCGATCCGTCCCGCCATGCGCCGCCAATGTATTGTTGGTTGCACGTTGTGAATGGGTTCATTCTGGTTCCTCAGGTCCCTGAAATTGTAGTGCGTGCTCCTAGGCTACGTTATGCGACAAACTCACTCCGGAATATCCGGGTGACGAGTTGCGATCCGGTACCGCCCCGAGTGGAACACGAGTGGCTCGCCCTCGTGGCATTTGTATTCCTCGACTTCGCCGACAAGAACAACGTGATCACCGCCGTCATACTGGCGAACCGTACGACAAACAAAGTGGGCAATGGCGCCCAGAAGAAGCGGGACTCCCCCCAGTCCCTCGACAAACTCGACGCCGGCAAATTTGTCCGGCATGGGCGTCGAAAACTGCCGCGAAAGATGGTGCTGGCGGACTTCCAGCACATTCACAGCAAAGTGCGTCGCGTTCGTGAAGTCGGCGACGCTCGGAGCCTGGCGTGCCAGGCTCCACAGGATCAGCGGCGGGTCCAGAGATACAGATGAAAATGAGTTGACGGTCACACCCACCTTGCGACCGTCGGAAGCACGCGTTGTGATGACGGTGACGCCGGTGGCAAACTGCCCCAGCGCCCGGCGGTAGTCGCGCCGATCAAAACGCTCGGCGACGGTTTGCGCCTCGTTCTTTACGAACCGTTCTGCTTCGTCTCGATCTATGAACCACGGGAATAGCGTTCGCGGATCATCGAAGCCATTCACAAAGGCGGCGGCGACACTGGTCATTTTGCCCGCACAATCCAGCAACCGAAGCACGTGCGGAACTGGTTTCAACAGCAGGTTCGTCCATTCGGTAACCCACCGGCCATACCCCGCCCAGTAGCGGTCGAAGGTTTTCTGCATCCACAGCGGTTCCGCCGCCTGACTCCCTCGTTCTACGATGCTTTGCAGAAAAATCTCGGCGCACCGGGCCGCGTTGTTCGCTCCTTGTCCGGTGATGGGGTCGTTCAGGACGACTGCGTCCGCCATGCCCAGGACGTACCGTCCGGACGGTAGCTGCGCTAAGGGTTGGCGCACAGTAGGCAACACCCTCCCCGCAAGAACGCCATCCTCATCCGTCAGTTCGATATCTCGACACCGCTCCGCTTCCCAAGGCAAGAAGGTGTTCAGAATCCTGATGCTTTCGGCCAGATGTTGCTCAGGTGTTGTTGCTTTGGCCCAGCCATCCATGGGGCCACCGATAAGGCCTTCGAAGACCATGATCTCGCAGGGGCCGGTGGTGGTGAGCGCGGGGAAAACAAAATATTCGCCGACGTTGGGTATCAGGTTGAAGCAGACAGCAGAGAAGCGTTCGCGCGGACGCATCTTCCGTACATACGTGAGCGCGAGAGCACGTTGTGGTTGATCAAATGGAGAACGGCTGGGATCGGTTTCGAAGAGTTCGCCAAGAGCGCCTTTCCCACTGGCGACGATCACGAGATCATGCGTGCGGGCACACTTCTCAAGTTCCTCGAGGTCGGCAGATCGGATTCGCAACTCTCCGCCTCGCTTCACAAACTCATCTAGCCAGCGCGGGATCTTGAGTCTCTGGTCCACCGACTGAGCGTAGTCATCGAGCCGTGCCGACCAGTCCATGATCTTGCCGCCGAACCCATCAGGCACGGTGAAACTCATCCCCTCTACCTTGGGACATTCTTCTTCCCAGTAGTTCAGCCCTAGATTCCGCTCCAGCTGCAGTGCCGAATCGAACATGCACTGGCTCGACATGACCCTTCCGTCGCGGATATCCTTCGCGGACCGGTCCGAGTAGAGGGTGACCTCGTAGCCCGCAGCCAGCAGACCCAAGCCGAGTTGCAGACCCGATTGACCAGCGCCAATGATCGCGATGCGCTTCATGAAGGATGGATTCTGTTGCAGGCGTGACCGGGATGGCCCAAAGACATCAGGGTCTGCCTCACTCCATGAGCTTGGGGATGGCCGGTGCGGCCATCTCCGGCCCCATCGCCGAATAGCCGCCGTCGACTGCAAGATCGGTTCCTGTGACAAAGGAAGCATGGCTGGAACACAAGAACAGTACCGCCTGTGCTACCTCGTCGGGCTCGCCGACGCGTCCGAGCAAGTGGAAGGGCCCGCCGACTTTGTTGGTTTTGGCTTTGTCACCGTGGGTCAATTCATCCATCAGGCGACACCACGTCCAACCCGGCGAAATGGAATTGACACGAATCTTGTCGCCAGCGAGATCCATTGCTTCGTTGCGGGTCAGCTGCAGTATCGCGGCCTTGGTGACGGGATACAGCCAGCGGCCGGTCTGTGCCACCTTGGCGCTGATACTGCCAAAATTGACGACTGCGCCGCCGCCGCGGCGCGCCATGTGCGGCCGCACAGCCTTTAACATCATCACTCCGCCTACTACATTGATGTTGTAACTATCCAGCCAGTTCTGACGGGTGGCGGCAAGCGCGTCATCGATGTAGACACAGGCCAGGTTGACCAGGAAATCAATGCCTCCGAAGGTTGCCGCGACGCGCTCGACACAGGCAGCAATTTGCACGTCGTCTGCGAGATCTGTCTGGGCGAAAAGTGCCCCTTTGCCCAGCGCATCCGCTACCGCTTGACCGTCCCTCGCATTAACATCGGCGATGCAGACCTGGGTACCCTCGCGGTGGAAGGCCTTCACCACCGCAGCGCCGATCAAGGTCGCGCCACCCGTAACGATGGCAACTTTTCCTTTTAATCCCTCCATGCGGGTCTCCGAGTTTGCAGGAGATTTTGAGCACCAGAAAGCTACCATGAGAACCCATGCAGGACAAGCGAGGCGGGCCATTCCGCCGACAAACTCCGCTCCTTTAGGGTTTGAGGAAAGCTTGACAGGTCGGTTATATTTGGGTGCCCAGCCGGGGATCAGCCCCAGGAGAACATCTTGATGAGAAGCATCGCCATAGTCGGTGGCGGCCAGTCGGGCTTGCAGTTGGCTTTGGGCCTGCTGCAGAACCGGTATGAGGTGACCGTAATATCGAACCGCACACCCGAGCAGATCTTCCAGGGGCGCGTCACCTCCAGTCAGTTCATGTTCCACGACTCGCTCCAGAACGAGCGGGACTTGGGGATCAACTTCTGGGAGAAGGAGTGTCCGAATACAGAGGGCATTACCTTCTCCATCCCCGCGCCGGATGGGAACCGCGCTCTCTTCTGGGAAGCGCGCCTTGATCACTACGGTCAGTCGGTGGATCAGCGCGTCAAGTTTGCCGGCTGGATGAAGGAATTTGTCAAGCGAGGCGGGAACCTGGTGATTCAGGACGCTGGCCCCCAAGACCTGGACGGCTACACCAGGAATCACGACCTTGTGCTGGTGGCGGCCGGAAAAGGAGAAATCAACCGCCTCTTCGAAAGGGATGCGGAGAGATCTCCCTTTGACAAGCCGATGCGGGCCCTGGCTTTAACATATGTCAAGGGCATGACTCCCCGCCAACCGTTTACGGCGGTGGCGTTCAATCTTATTCCCGGGGTCGGTGAATACTTCGTGTTCCCGGCTCTCACGACGACTGGTCCGTGCGAGATCATGGTGTTTGAAGGTGTTCCGGGTGGCCCTATGGATTGCTGGAACGATGTACAGAATCCGGAACAACACCTGCAGCGAAGCAAGGAGATATTGCAGAAATTTCTGCCCTGGGAAGCGGAGCGCTGTCACAACCTTTCGTTGACCGATGACAACGGTATCCTGGTGGGCCGGTTTGCGCCCACAGTACGCAAGCCGATTTGCAAATTGCCCTCCGGGGCCCTCGTCCTCGGGATGGCTGACGTCGTGGCCACGAACGACCCCATCACCGGGCAAGGTTCGAACACGGCGAGCAAAGCGGCCGCGATTTATCTGCGGCGCATCCTGGAGCGTGGCAACGAGCCTTTTGATGCCCCTTGGATGCAGCAGACTTTTGACGCTTTCTGGGACTACGCGCAGTGGGTGGTGCGGTGGACCAACTCCTTACTGACACCTCCACCTCCCCAGGTGCTGCAACTCATGGGTGCGGCCAGCCAGATTCCACGGCTTGCCAGCAAGATTACAAACAGTTTCAACAACCCGCCTGACTACGCGCCCTGGTGGTTTGATGCAGGGGAAGCGGACCGGCTGATCAAGCAGTTGGCCAATGCGGCTTGACTCGTAGCTAGGGAGGCGACGGCATGGCACGTGTCAAAATCGCTAAGCCGGATCAGGTCGATGATCCCGTGGTGCGTGAGATCTTTGAACGGGTAACGCAGATGGAGGGCTCCGTCCCCAACCATTTTTACGTCGAGATGAATTTTCCCGAGTTTTTCAAAGCCAAACTTGGCGCCACCAAGGTCCTCTGGCAGGCGGGGGAATTACGCATCGACGAAATTCAGCATGTAGGAATTGCGGTATCCAAAGCTAATGGGTGTCCCTATTGCACCGCTGCCTTCTGTACGATTCTGAACTACGGTCTCAAGGCCAACGAGGAGGGGGTTAAGAAGTTTGTCGTTCACGGTGTCACAGCCATTCCCGATAAGCGTCTCCGGACAATCGTGGAGTTCGCCCTCAAGATTAACGCGGATGCTGCCGGAATTACCGACCACGACATCTCTGGGCTAAGAAACGCTGGCTTGACCGATAAGGGGATTGTCCAGTTGTGCCACCTCGTGAGCGACTTTGCCTCCTACAATCGCCTGAACTTGGCGCTGCAAACGGACTACGACTACCGCGACCTCTGGCGGCAGCTCGCGTTTCCTGAACAGAAGCCTCAGTCCTGAGACTAAATCAGTTTGTAGTATTGCCGAATGCAACCGCCAGGCAGATTCCCGTCTCTTAGTTCCGCGTCCAGCGGAGAAGCTGCAGAAAAGGGAGCCCCTGAAGCGCATCCTTAAGAGTTCGCAAACCGGGCTTTCCCCATGCGACGTGGAGCCGTGCCCTACATTTCAACACTTGACAACTTGAAAGGTTGAGAGCAAGATTTGCGGCCAGCCGCTTTTTCACCGCGCACAGCTCGTCCTGAGTGGAAAAGCCTTGAGCAGCCCGAGCATTCGGACAACACATTTGGTGTGCGCGCCAAGCGCCGCAGATCCACAAGGCGTGGGCTTCCACCGGCCATGTCAAAGCTCGTTGTTTGAGGGGGGATTCAATGATCGAACAATACATGGCGTTAGCGCTACAACCGACGATTCGCGGCTGTTCGAAGCGCGCGGACGTAATGGCCAACATCCGTCACATCTCTGAACTCATCAATGCTGCCGTCTGGCTCAGTGCCATTGATCTTCCCGTGCGCCTCATTACAATCCCGGAGGGTTGCCTGCAGGGCTTTACAGATGAGGTTTTTGACTGGGACCACGAAAAGTATGTGGACGAGATGGCACTCGACGTCCCCGGGCCCGAGACCGAAACCCTGGGCCGGCAGGCTCGACAGCACGACGCTTTCATCATTGCTCAAGCCAAGGTGAAGCACCCAAAGTTCCCCAAGAAGTTCTTCAACGCCGCTTTCATCCTTGATCCGCACGGCGAAGTGATCCACATCCACTACAAGCTCCAGGTTTTTGCGCGGGAGCATTCGACCGTGCCGCACGACGTCTGGGACAAGTGGGTCGAGTTGTACGGCACAGGTCTCGATGCGTTTTTCCCGGTGGCAGACACGGCCATTGGACGCATCGGTTGCGTGATCTGCATGGAGGGGTCATTCCCGGAAACGGCGCGCGGTCTTGCCGTGAACGGCGCCGAGATCATCTATCGCCCGGCCTACCCGGAACCCTACGTCGCCAACGGCCTGTGGGAGATCCAGAATCGGGCCCGGGCACTCGACAACACGTGCTATGTAGTGGCTCCGAACCCCGCCAACTACTACTTAATGCCGGATTCTACCGACGCACTCGACACATTCGGCGGGCAGTCGATGATCATCGATTATCAAGGCCGGATCGTTTCTGAGCACAAGTATGGCGCCGGCCCGTCATATGCAGGGGGCATCATTGACGTCGAGGCCTTGCGCCAGTATCGAACGCGGTCGTTGTGGGGCAACTGGCTGCGGGATCTGCGAACGGAACAGTTCCGCTGCATCTACGAACAGGCGATCTATCCGAAAAATTTGGGGATGGAGAAACATCCGGGTCGGCACGCCGACCATGATGAAATTCGGCGCCATGTTATGGAGACCCTGCTGGACCGAGGTACTTTCCGTAAGCCGACATTGGAAGAGCCGAAACCCCGGGTCCCAGAGGAGATGCCGGCCGACTAGCAGTTCTGCAAGAGCAAGTGAGGAAGAACGATGAAGCCTCAACAGAAGGTTCTGGGTGGCCGGAGCAGCGTAAAGGTAGCGGTGGTGCAGACGGCCCCAGTCTTTCTGGACCGCGAGAAATGCATTGAGAAGGCTTGCTCGAAAATCGCAGAAGCTGCCGCGCATGGAGCCGAACTGATCGTCTTCGGAGAAACCTGGCTCGCAGGTTATCCGTACTGGGACGAAGGTTGGGGCTCGGAGCTGGCGAAATGGCTCCCCGTGCGGGTGCGCTTTTATGACAACGCGCTGATCATTCCCAGTGAGGACACCGAAAGTCTGTGTCAGGCAGCAGCCAAAGCCAATGCTCACGTGCCGATAGGCTGCAACGAGTTGGACAACCGTGCCGGTGTCCACACCATTTACAACACTCTCCTCTTCATTGATCGCTCGGGGAGAATCCTGGGACGGCACCGCAAGACTGTGCCCACCTTTGTGGAGCGCGCCGTGTGGGGCAATGGGGACGGCAGCGACTTGGTAAGTTACGAAACGGATATTGGCCGGATCGGCGGCTTGATCTGCGGTGAGCACCTCATGACCCTCATCCGGGCTCGCATGATCGAGCAAGGCGAGGACTTCCATGTGGCCGTATTTCCGGGAGCATTCTCGATTCATGCCGGGCCCAGGCTCGAAGAACCCGACACGGAAGGAAGGTTCTTCTGGGGACATACTTCCACTCGCGCCCACGCGCTGGAGGCTGGGACTTTTGTCCTCTCGGCCTGTGGCTACTTCACGCAACAGGACATCCCGCCTGACTTTCCCCTGGCTGACAAACTCCATATCAGCTACGCGCAAGGCGGCAGCCAGATTGTGGCCCCGCTCGGCATCCCGCTGGTGCCGCCCACCCTGGGAGACACCATCATCTATGCCGATTGCCAAGCCGACATGATCAAGGTGTGGAAGGCACTCGTCGACACCGTTGGACACTACGCGCGTCCCGATATCGTTCGTTTACGGTACATGAATCCTGGGCGGGAAAACGTGGCCGCGCAGATTGTAGAAGCGGTTGAGGAAACGCGCCGCGACAAACTGGATGCCATTGCGGAACGGCATGGTGTGGCGCGGGAAGACTTGGATGCCGCGGCATCCAGAATGGCAGGAAATCACAACTGAGTAATCCTGCTGTTAGACGATGTTAGAGGGTTGTAGACGCACGTATAGCCCGCACAAAGTATGTTGCGCTTCACAACCGAAACGTGGAATCAGTCGGCTAAACCTGGGGGGAAGATGATCCGGAATTTGTTTGGCAAGGTCACAGCGGCACTCTGTTTTGCAGTTCTCTTGTCCACAGGCATTCTCGCTCAACAACTGGCTACCCTGAAGGTTACGGTAAACGACCAATCCGGCGCTGTAATTCCAGGCGCGACTATTACGCTGCAAAGCAGCGAAACCGGAGCCAAGCGATCTGACATCACGGCCTCCAACGGTTTGTCCGTCATCCCCGGCGTGGCCCCGGGCAGCTACGAGTTGACGGCCGAAGCGAAGGGCTTTAATCCGCGGAAACTTCCGGTGACGCTCGCAGTCGGACAGATCGCGTCGCTCACCGTTACCCTAGGTATCACCGTCAAGGAAGAGGTAACTGTTCAAGACACCGCTCCAGGCATTGATACGGAGAAATCCGAAGTCAGCCAGGTCATCGATAGGTCGAGGATCGCTGATCTTCCGGTCTCGGGCCGCGACTTCATCGACTTTGTTCTGCTGACGCCTTCGGTCAACGTGGGCAGAAGCACGGCGGTCGGCGCGCAATCTCCGTTTACAGAGACGGTGCTGAAGTTGAGTTTCAGCGGAGTCCGGGAGAGTCACACCACCTTCTTCGCCCTCGACGGCGCCGACTACACCACCAGCATCTCCGGGGTCCAGCGCGTGAGCCCCTCGCAAGACTGGGTGCAGGAGTTCCGCGTGATAGACAGCCCCTACACGGGCGACAACGGCCGCAACTTGGGTTCCGTGGTGAACACGATTACCAAGTCGGGAAGCAACAACATGCACGGTTCGGTGTACGAGTTCTTCCGCAACAACAAGCTGAATTCCGATAATCTTCTATCGGCGCCCGGATTCAATACTCTGCGGTTTAACCAGTTCGGCGGAACTTTGGGCGGGCCCCTGCGCAAGAACAAGAACTTCTATTTCCTGGGCTACGAAGGCCAGCGGCGCGCGGAGTCTCCCCTCTACTCTTCTTTCATCCTGCATTGCCTTGACTCGCCCGGTTGTCTGGGTCCAGGCACTCCCAGCATTAACCAGGTAAAACAGATCCTCGGACTGCAGCCCGAGAATCTGGGATCAATTCTTACGATCGACAATTACGACAAGTTCATCGCCAAGACGAACAATGTTCTTGGAGACAAGGCTTTCCTCAATATCACCTATCTTTTCAATGACAGCCGCAAGAAGAACGCGCGCGGCGCGGCTCCCGGAGAAGGTCTACCTTCCTCGTATCGCGACAATCCGGTTCGCGACCAAACGATTTATGGGAATCTGATCCGCGTCGTCAGCCATGATCTGACGACTGAGACATTGCTGCAGTACGGCAGACGCATTTTCAATCTGGAGCCGAAGGGACTCGGATTCGAGCCGGCTCTCGGGATCCCGGACCTTATGTCCTCCGGCGGATTCGTGGGCAGCGTGCGCTCCTATACCGAACAGCATTTGCAGGCCGCGGAGAACGTTACCTACATCCGCGGAAATCACACCATTAAGTTCGGCGGCGAGATTCAGCCGGTTTGGACCAAGACCCAAGTCACGCTGTTCAGTCCCGGCTTCGGTATCTTCGCGCCACAGAGTTTCTTTGGCGCGTTTCCTTTCGACAACTGTGCGAGCGGATTGCCGGGCTGCATCCCCGGAACCGGGCCGGGCACGCCGGTAGCCTTCCTGTTTCTCGAGCCGCGGTCATTTTTTGGTCAGCAGATTCCCAACCGGGACCCGAACTTCCAGAACGGCCTTTATGCCGGACCCAGCGAACAGGCCTTTAACGACGCCACCACCGTGGACTACCACCACTTCCTCTGGTCGTTGTATCTGCAAGACCAGTGGAAGGTAAGGCCGAACTTGAGCCTCACGTTTGGATTGCACTACGATGTCGATCAGTTGCCCTCTGGCGGTTCGCTCAAACAACAAGGCGGATTCCATCCCACCAACTACAACAACATTCAGCCGCGCTTCGGTTTTGCTTATTCTTTCAACGGGGGCAAGGGCGTAGTGCGCGGCGGGGCTGGAGTCTTCGTTGGCCCGTTCATCTATAGCGATATTCT
>Ga0075028_100000336_pt1 | contig 17272 bp, 18 predicted proteins | sample LitLauG_LLR_2014_FD_71390 | JGI IMG/M metagenome (GOLD analysis project Ga0075028, IMG submission 71390) | Freshwater sediment microbial communities from Pennsylvania, USA - Little Laurel Run_MetaG_LLR_2014 | ecosystem: Environmental > Aquatic > Freshwater > Creek > Sediment | place: USA... | reverse complement strand
GCGGTGCGTTGCGCTGCGCCCGGGGAACGTCATTGAGGGAACAATGATCCGTCCGGTCCTCACCGAGATCGTGTTGTTCCTGACACCGTTCGTGCTTTACGCGGTGTTCTTGTGGACGACGCAGGCCGGTGTGATGGATTTCAAATCCTGGCCGCTGGTGCGGGTGGCGACGCTTGCGATAATCGCGCTGGCCTTCGTCCTCGGCAGCTTCATTTATTTCGCGCATTTTTCCGGCGCACCGCCCGGTTCAACTTACGTGCCGGCACATATGGAAAACGGCAAGTTCGTGCCAGGGACCGCGAAGTGATGCCGTCGTCGGCCGGCCGCACAGATCGAACGCTGAACAATGCCGCGTGGCTCACTGGAGGCGCGCTGCCGCGCCTGCTCGGCGTGCTCGATTGCGATGGCGAGGAGGCGCGCGTCGTCGGCGGCGCGGTGCGCAATGCGCTGCTCGGTATGCCGACAGCGGAAATCGACGTTGCGACCACCGCGGTGCCGGAAGAGGTCGTGAAGCGCGTGACCGCCGCCGGTTTCAAGCCGGTCCCGACCGGTATCGAGCATGGCACTGTCACGGTCGTTATCGACAAGCATCCTTTCGAGGTGACGACGCTGCGCAAGGACGTCGAGACTTTCGGCCGGCATGCCAAGGTCGAATTCGGACGCGACTGGAAGGCCGATGCCGAACGGCGCGATTTCACCATCAACGCGCTGTCGGCGACGCGCGACGGCACGGTTTACGACTATACCGGCGGGCTCGACGATCTTGGCGATCGCCGCGTGCGCTTCATCGGCGATCCTGCCAAGCGCATCGCTGAGGACTATCTGCGCATCCTGCGTTTTTTTCGTTTCCACGCAGCCTACGGAACAAGTCATCACCCCGATGCGGCCGGCCTCGCCGCCTGCATTGCCGGCCGTGACGGGCTCGATCAGCTCTCGCGTGAGCGCGTACGCATGGAGATCATGAAACTTGTCGTCGCGCCGCACGCGGTGCCGACGCTTATTTCCATGACGGATGCGGGGCTGTTGCTGCGCGTGCTCGGAGGGGTGAGCTATCTGGCAAGCTTCGAGAACATGGCCAAGGGCGAAGCGGCAATTGGAGCGGAGCCCAACGCGGTGCGCCGGCTGGGTGCGCTTGCTGTCGCCATCCCCGAAGATGCCGAGCGCTTGTGGCAGAAGCTACGACTTGCCAACAACGAGCACGAGCGTCTTGCATCCATGGGAGAAGGTTGGGGTCGCATTTCGCCGTTGTACGGAGAAAAAGCGGCGAAGGCGCTGTTGTATCGTCTGCGGCCACAACAGTTTACGGATCGCGTGCTGCTCGGCTGGGCGCGCTCGGTTGCCACCGCGCACGATGCCGAATGGCACGCGCTTGCGACGTTGCCGCAGCGTTGGATCGCCCCCGTGTTTCCATTGAAGGGGGCAGACTTCATGAAGCGTGGCGTGCCGCAGGGGCCAGCCCTGGGTGCAGCACTTGCCGCCGCCGAGCGAGCCTGGATCGCGGCGGGTTTCCCGGACGATCAAAATGCGCTCGACGCCATCGCAGCTGATGTCCTGCGCGCGGCGCCGGATCAGAAGCCACCGAATTTGTAGCTCACGCCTGCGCGTACGATGTCTCGGCTGATGTCCTTCGACCAAGACAAGCCGCAAGGACCACCGCCAAAGCAATTGGTAGCGGGCAGTTTTCCACGTGGATGTGACCGAAAGGCAACTGTCATCCAATAGGTCGTGCATTAACGCACCAGTAGATGCGCGACGCCGCTCCGGCTATGACCATTGCGGCTATGAATCTCCTGTCCGGCTTCCACGATATCTCGTTCTTTCAGCTGATCCCGGTGGCGGGGGTCGCGCTGGTCGCGTCGATTGTCGGCGGTGTGTCCGGCTATGGCACGGGAGCGCTTATGCCGCTGGTCCTGGTGCCGCTGTTGGGCGCCGAACCGGTTGTGCCGATCATTGCCGTTTCGGCGATGTTCACCAATTCCAGCCGTGTCTTCGCGTTTTTGAAATATGCCGACTGGCGACGCGCGGCGATCGTGCTCGCGGCCGCCGTTCCCACCTGCATACTGGGTGCCTGGGGCTACACGCGTCTCTCAAACGCAGGCGCCGCGTTGGTAATCGGCAGTATGCTGATTCTGAGCGTACCCTTGCGGCGGCTGCTGAAATACCACGACGTCAAGTTCGGCGATAAAGGCCTCGCCCTCGGTTCGTTCGGCTACGGGGTCGTGGTCGGCGGGACGGCAGGCTCAGGCGTGATTTTGCTGTCGCTGCTCATGGCTGCGGGTGTCGAAGGCGCTGGCGTTATCGCCACTGATGCTGCCATCTCGATCGTCATCGGAATTGTGAAGATTTCGGTATTTGGGCTTGCCGGCGTCATTACTGCGCAGGTGATTGCTTTCGCGTTTTTGATCGGACTGGTGGCTTTGCCCGGCGCGTTTCTCGCCAAGGCCTTCGTCGAGCGCATGCCGGTGCATGTTCACACTGCAATCCTCGATGCTGTGGTGCTGTTGGGCGGCGTATTTCTGGTATGGGGCGCGCTACGCTGAGCTGCCGGTTTAGCTAAGGCGCAGCGGCACGTTCAGCTCGCCAAATTTGCGGATGAGTTCGGGGACACTCTTGCAGCCGGTCTTTTCCCGGACCCGCTTGAGATGCGAATAGACGGTATTGAGGCTCACGTCGCGCTCAAGAGCGTAAGCGCTTGTCGTTACGCCGGCGCACAACGCTTGCGCCAAATGCACCTCGGCATTGGTAAGACCGAATAATTCCTGCAGCATGCGGCTCGTCGCCGTATTTCGCCAAAGCGGATCGCGTACGAGCAGCATCACATCTGCACGAGCACGAGGGGCAAGCGTCTCTCCGCGCGCAAGCGGCCGCAGCGATACGATATACGCGGGCATTCCGCCATTGCGTGGCACTGGAAAATCGGTCGAATGCACATCGCACGTCGGATCGCCAATACGCTCAACGGCACCGAGCGCAACCTCGAACCGACGGCGCACTTCCGGTGCTATGAATTCAATGGCGCGTCCGGCAATACGGAAGCCGTCGTTGCGTTGTGCAAACGTGCGCAACGTATCGTTGGCATAGACGACGTTGCCGTCGGCGCGCAGTAACGCAACGCCATCGGCAAGCCACTCAAGCGCATTTTCCAGCACGCCCCGGCGATCGCCGGCCTTTATCAACCGTGTCGCCAGGTCGTACGCACGCTGGAAGTGCGGGTACAATCGTCCCAAGGTTGCGATCTCGCGCTTGTCGACGTGGCCCTGCTTTCGTGTGCGCTGCACGCTGACGGCAACTAACTTCTTCGGTGATTGTTCAACCACTACTGCCGCAAAATAGCGCAACCCAAAATTCGGGAGGAATTCTGCGTAGAACGGATCGCGCGCCATGGCAGCTTCGTTCAAAATCTTATGATCCCACGACACGCTGCCGACAGGCTGGCGAAGGGCGAACGGTATACGCGGATTGAGCGCCATAAACTCCTCGAGGTAAGGTGTGCGGGCGACGGAGGGCGCTCCCACGGTAACAAACAGGTCTTGTCGGCATGTCGACTTGTCGATGATTTCAAAACATGCGCCTGCTGCTCCGAGCAGGCGGCTGGTCGACTCCAGCACCTCCGGCAAGCGTTCGCCGTCAAGCGCGCTTGCGTAGACGGCCTCTATCGTCTGCAAGAACAGATCGCTGTTCGGCATCAGCCCTCCGCAAGAAATGCACGCGGATCGGTCGCTCAATTCCAAGTGGAAAGTGCCAGCCTTTTGGCACCCGACGACAAACGGTGCAAGCGATAGTGGCGAAACCTGCGCTCATGGCGCATTGATTTGCACTGTGGTCATAGTCTGTTGCGTCAGCCTAAGTCACGGCCATTTCACGACAGGCGGCATGGACGACAAGATCGATTCCACATTGCCACCGGTTTTTAGGCCGAAAATAGTCCCGCGATCGTAGAGCAGATTGAATTCAACGTAGCGACCGCGGCGAATGATCTGTTCCTCGCGCTCGGCGTCAGTCCAGAGAGTCGCGAAGTTCTTTCTTACCAATCCCGGATAAACGCGCAGAAAAGCGCGTCCGACGTCCTGCGTAAAAGCAAAGGTGTCATCCCAGTCCGTTTCGAGATAGTCGAAGAAAATGCCGCCGACGCCGCGCGGCTCGTTGCGGTGCTTGAGATAGAAATAATCGTCACACCATTTTCTGTATTTATCGTAAGGCGCAATCTCGGCATGCGAGTCACAAGCTGTTTTCATCGCGGCATGAAAGGCAATGCTGTCGGGGTCGGTCTGGCTGCGGCGCACGTCAAGAAGCGGCGTGAGATCGGCGCCCCCGCCGAACCAGGATTTGCTGGTGACGACGAAACGGGTGTTCATGTGTACTGCCGGCACGTTCGGGTTGTGCGGATGTGCGATCAGCGAAATGCCTGAAGCCCAGAAGCGGGGGTCGTTTTCGGCGCCCGGTATCTCCTTGCGGAATTCCGGCGCGAACTCGCCATGCACGGTTGAGCAATGCACCCCGGCTTTTTCGAAAACACGCCCGCGCAACATCGCCATCACACCGCCGCCGCCACCCGGGCTGGATTTAGCCGGCCCGGCATTTAAATTGCCGATCTCGGGTAAATCCGAGATCGGTTGCGCGCCGCTATGGTCGGTTCGCTGCCACGGCGTACGGACGAAGCGGCCGGCCGCACGGTCTGCGAATGGAGCTTTTTCGGGCAGGGCGCCTTCCAGCGCCTCGAAGGCCGCGCAAATATCATCGCGCAGCGCTTCGAACCAGGTTCGCGCATGCGTCTTGCGAGCTTCCAGCAGTCCGGCGTCCATCAACGGCTCCAGTCTGCAAAATTATATCGCAGGGCAGGCCATAGCGCACGGGCGCTCTGGACGCACTATTTCAGGTCGAGCCAGGTCCTGATTGCTTCGAGATCGCCGCGGCGAAAGCGGCGCGCACAGATGTGCTCGAATTCGTCGACCGCGGCGTCGTAGGCCTTCTTTTTGTTCTGGTAGAGCGGAAATTCAATCTCGAATTTCTTGGCCAGTTCTTCGTGCCGAACGACGCGACGTTGGAATTCGTTGAGGGAGAGCTCGTCGTAGCTGCCGATCATCGGCAATTCCGCACTGAGATATTTCTGAAGAAACGACGCTTCTGCGGCCTCGCGGTCGATTGCCGCGATTTCGTAGTCGATGGCGATACCGGTGCGGTCGAGCTCCTGCGCGCGGCGCATGCAGGCCTCAAGTGCCAGGGCGGACATCGCCGGCTCGTCCGGCCCGGCCGACGGGCGCGCCATCAAGTCAGTGAGCAAGGTTCGCGCCGCATTCGCGTCGATGACGCCAAATGCGAATGCAAATGCCGTCGCCATGAGAACCCACCGGGCCATGGCTCATCTTATCATCCCGGGAAGCCACCCGTCTGGCGCAACGCCTCGGCTGCAACGATTGCGGCGGCCATGGCGATGTTGAGAGAACGCATGTCAGACTGCATCGGTATTCGCAGACGGGTATCGGCGGCCTTGTGCACTGATTCGGGTACGCCGGCGCTTTCCCGCCCGAACAGCAGGACCTGGTCGGTTCGGAAGGTGTGGTCGAGGTAAGATTGTTCAGCGCCGGTAGTTAGTAGCACCAGGAACAGCCGTTCACGCGCCCGCCACTGCTCGAAGGCCTCGAACGATCCATGACGGGTAAGGGCGACCTGGTCGAGGTAGTCCATACCGGCCCGCCGGAACGCGCGATCGGTGACGGGGAAGCCGGCTGGTTCAATGATGTGCGCCTCAATGCCCAAGCAGGCGCAAAGCCGGAGAATTGTGCCCGTATTCTGGGGGATGTCCGGCTCGTAGAGGGCGATCCGCATGGCGGTTCAGCGATGTCCAGTTGCAGGGGATTCAGCCGCTATAGACGAATGATTTATGCGACCAATCCTCGCAGGCGCCGGCGCGCAATCGGCTGAGTGAGGACCGGCCGGCTGCCCGGATTGCGCGCATAGTGTAACATTTAAAGCGCGGCAGGACGTAAAACCGGTGCCCAGATTTCTGGCCGCTCTTTTGCGGGCTTGCGCTTGTACTGCAAGGGTGCCAATAGAACGCCACCGACGCGCTGTCCTGCCTTTTCCAGGGCTGCCGCAACCGGTCCGCCCCCGCCGCCGCGAGACTTCGGTCCCGGGCTCCAGCCGCGGGCGGGAGAAATTAGCCAGCCGGAGGAGAGGGCCTAAGACGTGACGACCGTGTCTTCGGCGGAGCACACGCGCCGCGACTTTCTCTATATCGCCACCGGCGCCGTCGGCGCGGTGGGGGCTGCGGCGACACTGGTGCCGCTCATCGCACAAATGAATCCCGATGCCTCGACCATAGCGGCCGGTGCACCGATTGAAGTCGATCTCGCTCCTATCGCCGATGGGCAAATCATCAAGGTGTTCTGGCGCTCGCAGCCGATCTTCGTCTTTCACCGCACCAAGAAAGAAATCGACGAAGCCCAGAACGTCAACGTTGCCGACCTTCCTGATCCGGAGCCGGATTCGGCGCGCGTCAAGGCGGGCCACGACCAATGGCTCGTCGTCATCGGAATCTGCACCCATCTTGGCTGCATCCCGCTCGCGCACCAGGGTGAATATGATGGCTGGTTCTGCCCGTGCCACGGCTCGCAGTACGATACGTCCGGCCGCATTCGCAAAGGTCCGGCACCAAAAAATCTTTTCCTGCCGCCCTACAAGTTCGTTACCGATACCAAGATCCAGATCGGCTGAGCGAAACGTCGCATTCAAGGTTCAATCATGAGCGGACACTCGACCTACCAACCGCAGAGCAAAGTTCTGCAATGGTTCGAGAAGCGGTTGCCGATCGGCGGCCTCATTCATTCTTCCTTCGTGGCCTATCCGACGCCACGCAATCTGAATTATTTGTGGACGTTCGGCGCCATCCTTTCGTTCATGCTCGGCGTGCAGATCATCACCGGCGTCGTGCTGGCGATGCACTACACGCCCCATGTCGATCTGGCTTTCAGGTCCGTCGAGAACATCATGCGCGACGTCAACTTCGGTTGGCTGTTGCGCTACTTGCACGCCAACGGCGCCTCGATGTTTTTCTTGGCCGTCTACATTCACATGTTTCGTGGCATCTATTACGGGTCCTACAAGGAGCCACGCGAAGTCCTCTGGATTCTCGGCGTCATCATCTATCTGCTGATGATGGCAACCGGCTTCATGGGCTATGTCCTGGTCTGGGGCCAGATGAGCTTCTGGGCCGCGACCGTGATCACCAACTTGTTCTCGGCCATTCCGGGCGTCGGTGACACGATCGTCACGTGGCTGTGGGGTGGCTTTGCCGTTGGCAATCCGACACTCAATCGTTTCTATTCGCTGCACTACCTGTTGCCGTTCGTGACCGCGGGGGTGGTGGTCCTGCATATCTGGGCGCTGCATGTCGCCGGTCAGAACAATCCGACCGGCATTGAACCGAAGTCCGACAAGGACACCGTGCCGTTCACGCCTTACGCGACCCTCAAGGACGGCTTCTTCGTGGCCGTGTTCTGTATCCTCTATGCCTGGCTCGTGTTCTACGTCCCGGATTACCTTGGCCATGCGGACAACTACATTCCGGCCAATCCGGCCGTGACGCCGTCGGAAATCGTGCCGGAGTGGTACTACCTGCCGTTCTACGCCATCCTGCGGTCGATCCCTGACAAGCTGATGGGCGTCATCGCGCTGTTCTCGTCGATCCTGGTGCTGGCCTTCATACCCTGGCTCGATACCTCGCGCGTGCGCTCCGCCCGCTATCGTCCGTTGTTCAAGCAATTCTTCTGGCTGTGGGTGATCGCCTGCATCGGGCTCGGCTGGCTTGGCTCAAAGCAACCCGAGGGCATCTACGTCATCATGTCGCGGGTTTTCACCGTCTACTACTTTGCCTTCTTCCTGATCATCATGCCGCTGCTTGGCATCTTTGAGAAAACCAAGCCACTGCCGAATTCGATTTCGGAGTCGGTCTTGGGCGCAAAAGCGTGAGCGGGGACCTGTGATGATGATGAAGCGCACCATTCTTGCTCTCACACTTGCCGGCGCGGCTGCTTCATTCGCCCTGCCCGCGCTGGGCGAGGAGCAAGAGGCCCCACCAAGGCTGAAATGGTCGTTCGCCGGACCGTTCGGAAAATATGACGAGGCGCAACTCCAGCGTGGCTTCAAGATTTACAAAGAGGTTTGCTCAGCCTGCCATTCGATTCAGATGCTGGCATTCCGTAACCTTGCCGACAAAGGTGGCCCAGGCTTCTCTGAAGCGCAGGCTGCGGCAGCGGCGGCCGACTACAAGATCAAGGATCTCGACGACAAGGGCGAGCCGATCGAGCGCGCTGGCCGGCCTGCGGATACATTCCCTCCGCCGTTTGCAAACGAGCTGGCTGCGAGGGCCGCCAATGGCGGCACCGCGCCGCCCGACATGTCCACGCTCGCCAAGGCGCGCACTTATCAACGCGGCTTCCCATGGTTCGTGTTCGATCTGTTCACTCAGTATCAGGAGCAGGGCCCCGACTACATCGCAGCTCTCCTGAAGGGCTATGAAAATCCGCCGAAGGGCTTCCAGCTGCCGTCCGGCGGGAACTACAACAAATATTTTCCGGGCCACAACATCGCGATGCCGCCGCCGCTCCAGGCAGGCCAAGTCACCTTCGACGATGGCGCGCCCCAGACGATAGACCAGTATTCCAAGGATATCGCTGCCTTCCTGATGTGGGCCGCCGAGCCGCACCTGATCGCGCGCAAGCGCCTTGGCTTCCAGGTCATGATCTTCCTGATCGTGCTTGCCGGGCTTATGTATTTCACAAAGAAGAAGGTCTGGTCCGCAGCGCACTGAAGGCGCTTCGATCGACCAGCTTGATCTGAAATCGTCATGCCCGGCACTCGGGTCCGGCTGCGCCGGCCCGAGCACAGGCCTTGTGCCGGGCATCCACGTCTTTAATGCTTTAGGTCAGCGAGGCGGATGACTGGGACAAGCCCGGTCATGACGGAGGCGAGCCAGTGGCAAAAGCGGTCCTTGGCATTATCGGCGGGTCCGGCATTTACGACTTGCCGGGCCTTGCCAATGTGAGTGAGCAGCGCATTGCCAGCCCTTGGGGCGAGCCGTCCGGGCCTCTTCGCATCGGTGACATCGACGGGCTGCCGGTCGTGTTCCTTTCACGCCACGATCAGGGCCACCGCCTGTCGCCCTCCGACATCAACTATCGGGCCAATATCGATATCCTCAAGCGCGCCGGCGTTACCGATCTTGTCTCTTTATCGGCCTGCGGTTCATTCAAGGAGGATGCGCCACCCGGCACCTTCGTTCTGGTCGACCAATTCGTCGATCGTACCTACAAGCGCGAAAGCACATTCTTCGGCAAGGGACTGGTCGCCCACGTGTCGATGGCACATCCGGTTTCGCCTCTTCTGCGCGCGCGTCTGCGCGACGCATCGAAAGTCGAAGGCATCACTCCGCATTGGGGTGGCACTTACATCTGCATGGAAGGCCCACAATTCTCCACCTATGCCGAGAGCATGACCTACAAACAGTTGGGCTATTCGGTGATCGGCATGACCAATATGCCCGAAGCCAAACTCGCTCGCGAAGCCGAGATTTGTTACGCGACCGTCGCGATGGTGACCGATTTCGATTGCTGGCACCCGGACCACGATGCCGTCACCGTGCAGGATATTATCAAGGTGCTGCTGGCGAATGCCGAAAAGGCCAAACGTCTCGTCGCACGTCTAGCGCGTGAATTCCCGCGCGAGCACGAACCTTGTCCGATCGGGTCGGACCGCGCGCTCGATACCGCGCTCATTACTGCGCCCGAGGCACGCGCTCCGGAACTGATCAAAAAACTCGATGCCGTTGCCGGCCGGGTGCTCGGGCGCTAGCTTCATCATCATGATCATTCACGCTGGCGCCGTCACGCGCGAAAAGCCCCCTTTTCGCGCCGAACATATCGGCAGCCTGTTGCGGCCCAAAGCTCTGCTCGAACAGCGCGCACGTTTCGCGCGCGGCGAGATTTCGCAGGCCGATCTGACAGCGGCGGAAGATGCGGCGATTTCAGACGCCGTCGCCTTGCAGGAACGGCTCGGTCTGCGTTTCGCGACAGACGGGGAATTCCGCCGTCGGTCGTATCACAGCTTTTTCTACCAGCAGCTCGGTGAATTGAGCATCGATAGCGTCGCAGGTGCTGATGCCAGGGGCGCGCCATCCGGCAGCGGACGCGGAGCGCAGCCGATTGCTCTCATCAACAGCCGGGTGCGCTGGACCAATCCGATCAATGTCGCGGATTTCAACTTTCTCAAAAGCAAGACGGAGTTGCTCCCCAAGATCACCATTCCGGGTCCTTGCGCGCTGCATTTCCGGGGCGGCGATGCTGCCGTACTCGCCTCTGCCTATCGCGACATTGGCCAATTCTGGGATGACACGGTCGAGGCCTTCAATCGCGAGCTGGCCGCGTTGGCAGAGGCGGGGTGTCAATACATTCAGATCGACGAAACTGCGTTCGCAAAATTCGGTGATCCGGACGTTCAGGCGGCGCTGGCGGCGCGTGGCGACGACTGGAGCAAACTGATCGACGCATATATTGCAATCACCAACCGGGTATTGCGCGCGGCGCCGAAGACGCTCCACATCGGGATGCACCTCTGCCGGGGCAATCGCGGCGGTCATTGGCATGCCGAAGGGAGTTACGAAGACGTCGCCGAACGGCTGTTCAATGCGCTGGAAATTCCGTTCTATTTTCTCGAATTCGATACCCCGCGCGCGGGCACTTTCACCCCGCTGCGTTTCGTTCCCAAGCACAAATCGGTCGTGCTTGGATTGATTTCATCGAAGACGCCGGCACGGGAAGACAGGGCAGCCTTGCGCGCGCGCGTGGAAGAGGCGAGCCGGCAGGTCTCGCTCGATCGTCTGGCGGTGAGCCCGCAATGCGGCTTTGCCAGCGTCGACACCGGCAATCCGGTGACGCCTCAGGCGCAGGACGCTAAGCTGCGCCTGGTTATAGAGCTGGCTCGCGATATCTGGGGCGATGCTTAGCCAAAAAGCGAGGGGGGAGCATGCGGCGTGGCTTGGTATACCTGACGATCGCCTTCGGCGCGGCCGCGTTTGCGACGACGGCGCAAGGGCAGGACCAGAATTATCCCAACCGCCCGGTACATATCGTCGCCGCCGCCGCCCCAGGGGGCAATCCTGATGTGCTGGCGCGCCTGCTGTCGCAACGCTTGTCGGAAGTTCTTGGCCAGCCCTTTGTCGTTGAAAACGTGCCGGGCGCGGGCGGTATATTGGCGGCAAAGCGCATCGCCGACGCGACGCCGGACGGCTACACGCTGATGTTGAACGATTCCGGTGCCCTGGCGATCAACATCAACATGAGTCCGGAAGCGACCTACAAACTGAATGACTTCACGCCGATTACGGCTCTCGCAACCGTGCCGACCGCTCTGGTGATTATCCCCTCAGTTCCCGCCAAGAATATCAGCGAATTCATCGCGCTGGCTAAATCAAAGCCTGACGTCATGAGCTTTGGCTCTGCAGGTGCCGGATCGATTCATCATCTCACCATGGAAATTTTCGCCGAACGCACCGGCATCAAGCTGCTGCACGTTCCCTACCGCGGGGGCACTGCGCTGGTGAACGGATTGCTGACCGGCGAAATTCAGGCCGGATGGTCCGGCCTTCCAAATGTGATCTCGCATATCACGGCAGGCAAGCTGCGCGGCCTGTGCGTCAGCGTGCTCAAGCGCGCCGTGTCATTGCCTGAAGTGCCGACTTGTGACGAGGCCGGCATAAGGGGCTTTGACATTGCCGACATGTTGGGCCTGCAAGGCCCTGCCGGCATGTCGCCCAAGGTGGTCGAGCGGTTGCAGGCTGCGATTGCAAAAATCATGCGCGAGTCGGCGATGGCCGAACGTATGGCGATACTTGGCATGGATATGCAGGAAAATGGCACCGCCAATTATGTTCGTTTCATGCAGGACGACTTCGACCGCTATGCCAAGGTGATCGATCGCCTCGGTCTCAGCCGCAAAGCAATCAAGTGACCGTATCGCAGTAAAGTTTTTGGGGAACCAATGCGCATCGTCGATGTGAATCAACAGGCAAGCGAAGAATGGCGGTCGGGCGTCAAGACGCGCATGAGAGCCTCGGCGGCGAATAGTGCGACCCAGCTTTGCCTGTTTGAGCAATGGTGCGACCCGGGACACGGCGCGCCAAACCATCTGCATGCAGTCGAGGAAGTGCTGTGCGTTCGTGAAGGGCAGGCTGACGTCTGGATTGATGATAAGCATGTCACGCTGACGAGCGGACAACTGGTTATTGTGCCGGCCGGTCGCAAACACGGCTTTTCAAACACCGGCAAATCCGTCCTTCACATTGAATCAACGCTTGCCTCACCGGTGTTCGAGGCGGCCTATGATGATAAGCGTGAAACGCCACGGCGCTGGCTGCCGGAGCCGAAGTGATGACGTCGCCTTCCCTCGAGCAGGACTTGCGCGCGGCGATACGGACGATTCCGGATTATCCGAAGCCCGGGATCATGTTTCGGGATATCACGACGCTATTGGGGGACGCTCGCGCATTCCGCCGCGCGATCGATGAGCTCGTACAGCCCTGGGCCGGTATGAAGATCGACAAGGTCGCGGGCATCGAGGCGCGCGGGTTCATACTTGGCGGTGCGGTTGCTCATCAGGTCTCGGCGGGATTCATTCCGATCCGCAAGAAAGGCAAGTTGCCGCACAAGCGCGTCAGCATCGCCTATTCGTTGGAGTACGGCCTCGACGAGATGGAAGTGCACGAAGACGCGGTGTCGAATGGCGAGCGAGTCATATTGGTGGACGATCTCATTGCTACCGGCGGCACGGCGGAAGGGGCGGTTAAATTGTTGCGTCAGCTCGGCGCCAATATTCTTGCGGCTTGTTTTGTCATCGACCTGCCTGAGCTCGGCGGCGCCGATAAATTGCGCAAGATGGATGTACCGGTGCGGACGTTGATTTCATTCGAGGGGCATTAGGCGGGCCACGCCTTCGCGTCATGCCCGCCCATAGCCGTCCAAGGACGGCGCACTTTCGTACGCCGATGCGCCGGGCACATGATAGTGGAGAGCTTGTGCGATGACCTGTCGGCCTGGTGCTACCTAATTCCGCTTGGGACCCCAAGGCCCCGGGGCGCCGGACTCTGGGCCCCACGGGCCCGATTGCTGTGCGGGCTCTTGCGGCGCGCCACCCCATGGGCCGGCTTCGATACTTTCAGCCGACTGATTGCCAATTTGTGCTTGCGGTTCGCTCGCTTCAATCGCCAGCGGCCCGGGATCATGACCGCCGGCGAATTTCACCAACGCCTCGACACGCGCTTCGACCGGCGGATGAGTGTCGAAAACATTGGCAAAGCCCACGCGCGGGTTGTCGATACACATTTCCATCACGGCGGAATTGGCACCGGGTATTTCGCCACGCCCTTCGATCTTGCGCAGGGCGGAGATCATGGCGTCAGGGTTCTTCGTCAGCTCCACCGAGCCGGCGTCGGCCAGGTATTCCCGCTGACGCGACAGCGCGAAACGGATCACGATGGATAGAATCCACACCACTGCGATGATGGCGATCGCGATAATGATGGCGATACCGGCGCCGCCCTTGCGGTCATCGCCACCCGATCGCCGGCCGCCGCCCCACATTACGTTCTGGAAAAAGATGCGGAAGATGAGTTCGCCGAAAAATGAAATCACCCCGGCGATCACGACCGCAATCACCAGCATGCGCACGTCGCCATTGCGGATGTGTGTGAGCTCGTGTCCGAGCACGGCTTCAATTTCCTGATCGTTGAGCGCGTTGATCAGTCCGCGCGTCACCGTAATCGAATATTGCTTTTGGTTGAGACCCGTGGCGAAGGCATTGAGTGCGTCGTCGTCGGCGATGCGCAAAGTCGGCATGGTGATGCCGCGCGAAATGCAAAGGTTCTCCAGCAGATTATAAAGCCGCGGCTCTTCCTGGCGGGTGACAGGCTGCGCTCCGGTGACGGCATCGATCATCTGCTGGTGGAATTTGTAGGCAATCACAATCCAGACCACCGTGCCGATAGTGGCGAACGGCAGCGCCTTGATAAAATCGTATTCAGCCGCGCGGATGAGATAGTCGATAGGCGGGGCGTTATACGCGTAATAAACGCTGAGCCCCTCGGCGAGCAGTGCACCGGCAAACACCATCACATAGACCAGAAAAAACAGGCCGATCAGCAGCGCAATAGAGCGGCGCTTGTTCGACTGGATGTGCGTGTAGAGTCCGTAGGCGGCCATGCTGTCGTTTCGTCGTTGATGGCGTCATGGCCGGGCTTGTTCCGGCCATCCACGTCTTGGAATTAAGGAAGACGTGGATGCCCGGCGCAAGGCCGGGCATAACGGATGTGATTCAGTGAACCTAAAACTTGACGCTCGGCGCCTGCTCGAGTTGCGCGCGGGTCTCGCCGAGATCGAAAAACGTGCGTTGTGAGAACCCGAACATTCCGGCGAAAAGGGACGCGGGAAACTGCTGGATGCCCGTGTTGTATTCCTGCACGGCATTGTTGAAGAAGCGGCGGGATGCGGCGAGCTTGTTCTCGATGTCGGATAGGTCGCTTTGCAGCTGCTGGAAATTCGCGTTGGCCTTCAGGTTCGGGTAGTTCTCCGACAACGCGAACAGTTGCCGCAATGCTCCGCTCAACACATTTTCCGCCGCCACCTTCTGTTCGACGCCAGGCGCCGCGATCGCTGCGTTGCGCGCTTGTACGACCGCTTCCAGCGTTCCGCGCTCATGTGCGGCGTAGCCTTTGACGGTCTCGACCAGATTGGGGATGAGGTCGTGGCGCTGTTTGAGCTGGACGTCGATGTCCGCGAAAGCCTGGTTTGTCCTTTGCCGCATCCCGACCAGGCTGTTGTAGATGCTGATCGCCCAGATCACGATTACGACAACAGCGCCAAGAACGACCCAGCCGGTGGTGGACATGGAAGCGGCTCCAGATTGGAAAGCGGGGAAGATCGAAAAAGTAAGTCTATCCTAGATAGGACAGGGGCAGCCAACGGGAACCGGGAGAGGCGTCCTGCGGCAATCCGGTAGTCGCGGGGAAGCCGCTGAAAGATCAGGCGGTTGGGGTCTGGAAATAAAAAAGACCCCGAGCCTAAACCCGGGGTCTATTCGCCAGACGGCTATTCGGGGGGTAAGGGGGGAGCCGCCCAGCTGAATTACACGCGCCATTAACGCGGGCCGCCGCCGTTGGTTCCCAGCGATAACGCGATCACTGAGTGTTTATCCACGGGGGGTAGCGCGGTCTTGAGGGCGTCACGATCCCAGAGTTCCATCCTTGTGGGCAAAGGGGGGATTGCGAATTCGGAGGGCATTACCGTGAGCTCGGTGATGATCAGGTGTCCCGCTACAGGCCGCGACGTCTCGACCGCAATTGAGACCGAGCCCAGCGTGTTCCGGAAGTTGCCGAAGGTCGCTGCCCACATCCACTGTCCGGCCTGCGGGCAGGATCACATGTGGACCGTCAGTTCCGCTTGGCTCGCGGGTGAGCCGCGGGTGGTGGACGAAGCAGTAACATCGAAGGTTACGGCAGCGTAGTCGGCTAGCTCGCCTCGCGGAACCGCACCGCGGCCTCCAGGTCGACTGATACAAGCTGGGAAACGCCGCGCTCGGCCATCGTGACGCCGTACAGGCGGTTCATGCGCGCCATGGTGATCGGATTGTGTGTGATAATCACAAAGCGCGTGTCGGTTGATTTGATCATTTCGTCGAGCAAATCGCAGAAACGTTCGACGTTATGGTCGTCAAGTGGCGCGTCCACTTCGTCCAGAACACAGATTGGTGCCGGATTGGTGAGGAACACGGCGAAAATCAGCGCCAGCGCGGTCAGGGCTTGCTCGCCACCTGACAGCAGCGACAGCGTGGCCGGTTTCTTGCCCGGCGGTTTGGCAAGAATTTCAAGGCCGGCTTCCAGAGGGTCCTCGCTTTCGATCAGCTGCAATTCGGCGGTACCGCCGCCGAACAGCTGAGCGAAGAGATGCTGGAAGTGCTTATTGACCTGTTCGAAGGACGTCAGCAATCGCTCGCGTGCCTCACGATTGAGGCTCTGGATGCCGAGCCGCAACTTCTTGATCGCTTCCACGAGATCGTCGCGCTCGGTGGTCAGTGAAGAGTGTTGGGATTCCACCTCGCGTAATTCTTCCTCGGCACGAAGATTGACCGCACCCAGGCGCTCGCGTTCGCGGCGAAGACGTTCAAGTCTTTCTTCGATCTCAACAAGATCCGGTAGGGGGTCGGTCGGCCTGATTTCGGCGAGCGCTGCCACCGCCGCCGGCTCGATCTCTAGCATATCGTGGATCTCGCGGCCGATATCCGAGAGACGGCGCTTGGCACCCTCGAAACGCTCCTCGGCGCGGGCAAGGTCCTCGCGCGCTGCGCTCGCAGCTTCCAGCGCCGCACGAGCGTCGCGGTCAGCTGCGGCTAGAGCGTTTTCGGCCTCTTGCAAACGGTCCGCGTGTGCACGCCGTGCAGTTTCCGCAGATTGGACCTCGGTTATCAGTGCGCTGCGCCTCTCGGCAAAAACCTGCGGCGCATTTTCCAGCTCGGCGCGGTCGCGCTTGGCCTCGGTGAGGCGCTGCTCGAGCGTTGCAATCTGGTTGCGTGCACCTTGCTGGCGTTCGACCCAACCGGTCTTGTCGGCGGCAAGGGTCGCCAGCCGGCGATCGGCAAGTTCAGCTTCGCGCGTTATGGCCTGCTGCTCGGCCTGTACCTCGGCAAGCTTCGCACGTTTGGCCGCTATGTCATCGCGTACTTGGGCAAGTTTTGTTTCGAGGTCTGCAGCTGGAGCAAGCGCGCCGAGCGCACTTTCGGCTTCGGTCTTGGCGGACGCGGCTTCATCGCGGCTCATGTTCAGGCGTGCGCGCGCTTCGGCAAGCGCTGAAAGCCGTGCCGCCTGGCGATTGAGATCGCGTTCCCGGGTGCGCGTCTCTGTTTCTGTGCTGCTGGCGGCTTCGAAAGCCGACTGCGCCACCGCGAGCGCGCGGCGCTTGGCCTCGACCTCACTACGCGCGCTAGCAAGTTCGCCGTCGATCTCGGCAAAGCGGCTGCGCTGCGCAAGCCGACGGGCGGCACCCGTCGGCGCATGCGCGGCGGCGACGAAACCATCCCAACGCCAGAGGTCGCCCTCGCGCGACACCAGCCGCTGGCCGGCCTTGAGGCTTCCTGCAAGGCGGACGCCAGCATCGCGTTCGACCACGCCGACTTGCGCGAGCCGGCGCGCCAATTGGCCTGGCGCCTTGACGTAGCGTGCCAGCGCGTCGAC
>Ga0075028_100000330_pt1 | contig 17357 bp, 12 predicted proteins | sample LitLauG_LLR_2014_FD_71390 | JGI IMG/M metagenome (GOLD analysis project Ga0075028, IMG submission 71390) | Freshwater sediment microbial communities from Pennsylvania, USA - Little Laurel Run_MetaG_LLR_2014 | ecosystem: Environmental > Aquatic > Freshwater > Creek > Sediment | place: USA... | reverse complement strand
ACTCAGCCCTGACGCACTGGCGGTCGTGGTCGCTCTGCTGGCTTTTGGGCTTTCAGCCGTATTCCTGCTGATGCTGGTGCCGGACTATCCTCTCGCCGGCGCCACGGGCAGCATCCGAGTGGCAATACTGTCGCAATCCGCCGAGCCTGTGGCCATTGCCAGCACATCAGGGCCGCAGATGTTTCGCGAAGCCACGATGGCCGGACATGCCGCGCAACTGGCCAGTGCGGCCTCGGGCTTGACCGGCGGTCCGCAGCCGTCGGGCTCGGTTGCGCGACAGGTTCAGGTTGCTTTGGCGGCGGTCGTGTTGCCCGTGCGCCAGCATGGGGCGCTACGCAATCTGCCAGCCGAGCTGGTTCATGCCGTCAAGGCTGATGCCCACTACACCTGGGTATTCGATGGCCTTGAGGTCCATTTTTGCGGTCTGTCAATCGCAGAAGTGGAGGCGCGGCTCGATCCCAAAAAATTTTCGAGGGTGCATCGCAGCCATTTGGTGGCGATCGACCATATCGCCCGGCTGAAAAAAACCGGGGATGGCGGGATTGCGGAGTTGAATTCTCTGGTTCCATACGTTCTGCCGGTTAGCCGGCGGCAATTCGCCGTCGTCAAGGCCGCGCTTGGTGCGCTTGCCTGACACTCAGCCTATAACGTTGCTGCGGCGCGTTGCGGTTTGTGCCTTGCAATATTTCCCTACAAGACGAGCGAATGGCTACAGGTGGCAAGTCAGCAATCCTGACGTAATTCGTGCAATTTTGGCCGCCGTCCATGCAAAAACCCGATTTTTCTCCGCCGTTCGTGCGTGGTTTCGGTCCTCATGTCTGGCCTGTTGCGAGTGCAGCGCAGCAACGGAGAAGATTTACCTACCGCCGCTGGTTCGTTGAATTATGGCGGCTGTTTCATCCCGAAATCACCACGGAGTTCGCTCGTGATCCCGGCCAACTTCGACTATCACCGCCCCAAGACAACACCCGAAGCCCTGGCCTTGCTCGGCCAGTACGGCGACGACGCACGGGTACTGGCCGGCGGCCATAGTCTCATTCCCATGATGAAGCTGCGTATGGCCCAGCCTGCCCACTTGGTGGACATTGGCTCCATTCCCGAACTCAAGGGCATACGCACCGAAGGCAACCTGGTGGTTATCGGCGCGACAACCACCCAGGCCGAACTGCTCGCCTCCAAAGACCTCACATCCGGCCTACCCATCTTGCGCGAAACCTCGCTGGTGATTGCCGATCCGCAGGTGCGCTATCTCGGCACCATCGGCGGCAACGTTGCCAATGGCGATCCGGGCAATGACATGCCGGCAGTGATGATGGCGCTGGACGCCAGCTACCTTGTGCTCGGCCCAAAGGGCGCGCGCAAGATCAAGGCTCGCGATTTTTACCAAGGCCCGTTCATGACCGCGCTGCAAACCGGCGAAATGCTGACGGCGATCGAGATCGCGATGCTGCCTGCCAAGCACGGCTATGCCTATGAGAAGCTGAAGCGGAAGGTGGGCGACTACGCCACCGCCGCCGTCGCCGTGATCATGACCGTTGCAGGCGGCAAGGTGCAGACTTGCGCCATTGCCCTCACCAATCTCGCGCCCACCCCGATGTTCGCCGGCAAGGCAGCCGCCGCCATCGTGGGTTCCGGCCTGGACCAGGCCGCTGTCACCGCCGCCGCCGGCGCTGCCGGAGCACTTATGGCACCCGCCACGGATGCCCGCGGCACCGTGCTGTTCCGCGCCAGCGTCGGCGGGGTGCTGCTCGGCCGCGCCCTCAAACGCGCCTTCGACCGCGCCAGCGCTTAAAGAGATCAAGGGAGAACGCCAAACATGGCCAAGTCCGTCATCAAGCTCAAGATCAACGGCGAAGACGTAGAGGCTCTGGTTGAGCCGCGCACGCTGCTCGTCCACTTCCTGCGCGAACAGCAGAACCTCACCGGCGTCCATATCGGCTGCGAGACGACCCATTGCGGCGCCTGCACGATCGACATGAACGGCATGTCGGTGAAGAGCTGCACCGTGTTCGCCATCCAGGCCGATGGCGCGGAACTCACCACCATCGAAGGCATGGCCAATGCCGATGGCACGCTGAGCGCGCTGCAGGAAGGGTTCCGGCAGATGCACGGCCTGCAATGCGGCTACTGCACGCCCGGCATGGTTCTGCGCGCGCACCGGCTGCTGCAAGAGAACCCCGATCCGACCGAAGCGGAAATCCGCATGGGCATCTCGGGCAACCTGTGCCGCTGCACGGGCTACCAGAACATCGTCAAAGCGATTCAGCACGCCGCCGCCAAGCTGGGTGGCCGGACCTATGTGGAGGCCGCCGAATGAACGATATGACACCCCCATCCCGCGCCGAGCGCGAGGCGAAACTGGAAGGCATGGGCTGCAAGCGCAAGCGCGTCGAGGACGTGCGCTTCACCCAGGGCAAGGGCAATTACGTTGACGACATCAAGCTGCCGGGCATGTTGTTCGGCGATATGGTGCGTTCACCCTATGGCCATGCGCGGGTCAAAAACATCGACACATCCAAGGCGCTGAAGGTGCCCGGCGTGCTCGCGGTGCTCACGGCCAAGGAACTCAAGGGCGTCAACCTCGCCTGGATGCCGACGCTGGCGGGCGACGTGCAGATGGTGCTGGCCGACGGCAAGGTGCTGTTCCAGGGCCAGGAAGTCGCCTTCGTGGTGGCCACCGACCGCTATGCCGCCGCCGATGGCGTCGAGGCCGTCGAAGTCGATTACGAGGAACTGCCGGCCATCAACGACCCATTCAAGTCAATGAACGCCGATGCGCCAGTTCTGCGCGAGGATATCAAGGACAAGAAGGACGGCGCGCACGGGCCGCGCAAGCACTACAACCACATCTTCGAGTGGGGCGTCGGCGACAAGACGCTGACCGACGCGGCTTTTGCCAAGGCCGATGTGACGATCAAGGAGCTGATCAGCTACCAGCGCGTGCATCCCTGCCCGCTGGAGACCTGCCAGTCGGTCGCCGCGTTCGACAAGATCAAGGGCGAATTGACCCTGTACGGCACATTCCAGGCGCCCCACGTCATCCGCACTGTCGCCTCGCTGATCTCCACCATTCCCGAGCACAAGATCCACGTTATTTCGCCCGACATCGGCGGCGGCTTTGGCAACAAGGTCGGCGCGTATCCGGGCTATATCTGCTCCATCGTTGCCTCCATCGTCACCGGCAAGCCGGTCAAGTGGGTCGAGGACCGGATGGAGAACTTGGCCTCCACCGCATTTGCCCGCGACTACCACATGACGGCGGAGATTGCCGCGACAAAAGAGGGCAAAGTCACGGGCCTGCGCGTGCATGTTCTGGCCGATCACGGCGCGTTCGACGCCTGCGCCGACCCGTCCAAGTGGCCCGCCGGCTTCTTCAACATCGTTACCGGCTCTTACGACTTTCCCACCGCCCACATCTCCGTCGACGGCGTCTACACCAACAAGGCGCCCGGCGGCGTCGCCTATCGCTGCTCGTTCCGGGTGACCGAGGCGGCCTACTGCATCGAGCGGGCGATGGATATTCTGGCGCAAAAACTCAGGATGGATCCGGCCGAACTGCGCTTGAAGAACTTCATCAAACGTGAGCAGTTCCCTTATAATTCGGCGCTCGGCTGGGAGTATGACAGCGGCGACTATCACACCGCCATGAACAAGGGCCTCGAAGCCGTCGGCTACAAGGCGCTGCGCGCCGAGCAACTGGCCAAGCGCGAGGCCTTCAAGCTTGGGCAAACCCGCGAGATCATGGGCATCGGCATCTCGTTCTTTACCGAGATCGTCGGTGCCGGGCCGTCCAAGAATTGCGACATTCTCGGCATCGCTATGTTCGACAGCTGCGAAATCCGCATCCATCCGACGGGCAGCGCCATCGCCAGGGTTGGCGTCAAATCGCAAGGCCAGGGCCACGAGACGACCTACGCCCAGATCATCGCCACCGAGATCGGCATTCCCGCCGACAACATCATGATCGAGGAGGGCAACACCGACACCGCGCCTTATGGCCTGGGCACCTACGGCTCGCGGTCAACGCCTGTCGCGGGCGCCGCGATCGCCATGGCGGCGCGCAAAATCAAGGCCAAGGCGCAGATGATCGCGGCCTACATGCTCGAAGTCCACGAGGACGATCTCGAATGGGATATCGACGGCTTCCGCGTCAAAGGATTGCCGGAAAAATCCAAGTCGATGAAGGATTTGGCCTGGGCCGCCTATAACAAGCCGCCGCCAGGCATGGAGCCGGGACTTGAGGCCGTCAGCTATTATGACCCTCCGAATATGACGTATCCGTTCGGCGCGTATATCTGTGTCATGGACATCGACGTCGACACCGGTGAGTACAAGACCCGCAAGTTCTATGCGCTGGACGATTGCGGCACGCGCATCAACCCGATGATCATCGAGGGTCAGGTGCATGGCGGCCTCACCGAGGCCTTTGCAATCGCGATGGGCCAGGAGCTTTCGTATGACGAACGTGGCAATCTCACTGGCGGCTCGCTGATGGATTTCTTCTTGCCCACCGCCGTCGAAACCCCGCATTGGACGACTGACTTCACCGTCACGCCCAGTCCGCACCACCCGATCGGTGCCAAGGGCGTCGGCGAAAGCCCGAATGTCGGCGGCGTGCCGGCCTTCTCCAACGCCATCAACGACGCCTTCAACTTCATGGGCGGCACCCATATCCAGATGCCCCACGACCACTGGCGCAATTGGGAAGCCGCGCACAGACTGGGGATGCACGGGTGATCGCGACGCGCGCCTGATTCAAATGTCATCCTCCGGGCAAGCCCGAGGATGACAAACAAAAGGACCGTGGAGCGACTCCACTCTACTCAGTTATGACCAAGGACGAGATCGCCACCCAACTCACCGCCGCCGGCTATCTGCCCGACCGCGAGCTGGCGATGGCAATCCTGCTGATGGACATGCTGGGCCGTCCGTTGCTGCTGGAGGGCGAGGCGGGCGTTGGCAAGACCGAGGTGGCCAAGGCGCTGGCGGCCATTCACGGTGCAAAACTCATCCGCCTCCAGTGCTACGAAGGGCTCGACCAATCGACAACGCTTTATGAGTGGAACTATCAGCGCCAATTGCTCGCCATTCGCGCGCGCGAAGCCGAAGGCGGGAAAGCCCAGGCGATCGAGGACGCGGTGTTTTCGGAGCGCTACCTGCTCGAACGGCCGCTCCTCGCCGCCATCCGCCAGCCCAAACCGCCGGTGTTGCTGATTGACGAAGTGGACCGCGCCGACGAGGAATTCGAGGCCTTCCTGCTCGAACTCCTCTCAGACTTCCAGGTGACCATCCCGGAACTTGGCACCATCAAGGCCGTCAGTATTCCTCGCGTCATCGTCACCTCCAACGGCACGCGCGAGCTTTCCGACGCTCTGCGCCGCCGGTGCCTCTACCACTATGTCGATTTTCCCGATGTGGACCGCGAGGCCGCCATCATCAAGGTGCGCGTGCCTGGCATCACCACGGAGCTCTCTCTTCAGATCGCCCGGATGGTCGAGAAAATTCGCAAGGAGGAGCTGCGCAAGGTGCCGGGGGTCGCCGAGACGCTCGATTGGGCCGCCTCGCTCGCCGGTCTCAAGGTCGCGAACCTGCACGAAGATCCAGTCGCCGTTTACGACACTTTGATGTGCCTGCTCAAAACCAGCGAGGATCGCGCCCGCATCACTCCCGAGGTCACGGCGCGGCTGCTGGGAAAGGTCGCGTGATGAACTGCTGCGGCGGCGCTGCGGAATTCAGCGAGGTCGGCGGCGAAGCGCTTGTCCGGCTGATCGCATTTGCCCGCACACTGCGTCACAACGACTTTGCCATTGGCCTCAAGGAAACCCAGGACGCGGCCCGCGTGGTGGCCAGCACCCTAGCGACCCGGCCATCCTCGCTGCGGCCAGCGCTGAAAGCGCTGTTCTGCGCGCGCGTAACCGAATGGCGCAAATTCGACGAGATATTTGACGCCCATTGGCTTGGCCGTGGCGTCAAGAGCCTGTCGAAGATAGGCGCGTCTCAAGCCATGGCCAACCCAAAGTCGGTCCGCGAGCTGAGCCGCGGCGACGGCAATCAGCAGGGCGAACCTGGGCTCGCCGAACCGATCACGGAAAACGATGGTGACAACGGATCAGCACCCGATCCAGGTCGAAGTCGCATGGAGGGCGCATCCCGGGTCGCCGCCCTCTCCAACACCGATTTCCGCAAGATTTCCGATCCGCAAGCTCTGGCGGAGGCACACAGCCTGGCTGAGAGCCTTGCCCGCGCCATGCAGGCCCGCCTGACCCGCCGCGACCGCGCGAGGCGCAAGGGACGCAAGATAGACCTGCGCCGCACCATCCGCCGCAACATCGCTCACGGCGGCGTGCCGATCGAACTGGTCCACCGCCATCCCAGGCCCAAGCCTCTGCGGCTTGTCGTATTGCTGGACGCCTCCGGTTCGATGACGCTCTATACCAGCGTATTCCTGCGCTTCGTCCACGGCGTCCTTGCGCATTTCGATGAGGCCGAAGCGTTCCTGTTCCATACGCATCTGGCGCATGTGACACCGGCGATGCGCGAGCGGGACGGCACGCGGGCGCTGGACAGGCTATCGCTGATGGCAGGCGGTGTCGGCGGCGGCACGCGGATAGGCGAGAGCCTGGCCACCTTCAATCGCTGGCACGCCAAGCGGGTGATCCACTCGCGGACCTGCGTGATGATCGTTTCAGACGGCTACGAGACCGGCAGCGCCGCAGTGCTCAGGGCCGAAATGCGCCAGCTCGCCAAGCGCTGCCGCCGCATCGTCTGGCTCAACCCGATGATGGGCTGGGAAGGCTACGAGCCATCCGCACGCGGTATGCAGGCGGCGCTGGAGCATGTCGATCTGTTCGCTCCGGCCCACACACTCGACAGCCTCGCCAGGCTCGAACCCTATCTGGCACGACTATGACCCTGAAACCCGACATCCTCGACGCCGTGAGCAGCCTCAAGGCAAAGGGCGAACCCTTCGCCGTTGCCACGGTCGTTCGCACCGTCTCGCTCACCGCCGCCAAGGCCGGCGCCAAGGCGACCATTCTGTCCGACGGCACTATTTCATCCGGCTGGATCGGCGGCGGTTGCGCAAGGGCGGCGGTGATAAAGGCGGCCAAGCTGGCGTTGGCCGATGGCCAGCCACGCCTGATTTCGGTGTTGCCGCCCGAGCTCTTGAAGGATCTGGGCGTCGAACCTGGCCAGGCCAAGGAAGGTATCGAATTTGCCCGCAATATGTGCCCCAGCCAGGGCAGCATGGACGTGTTCATCGAGCCCATTGTGCCGCGTGCCGAGCTGGCGATATTTGGCGCAAGCCCGGTAGCCGTCGCACTCGCGGAATTGGGCTGCAAGCTCGGCTTCCTCACCCGGGTCACGGCGCCAGCGGAGGATTTGCCCGGATTTGGAGCGTCGGCTGACATCGCCGCGACCGAACTCGACTCGAACGCGCTGAAACACGCCAAGTGCTTTGTGGTTGTCGCAACCCAGGGACGAGGCGACGAGGCGGCCTTGCTGTCCGCCATGGCAACAGCGGCGACTTATGTCGCCTTTGTTGGCTCACGCAAGAAAGGCCAGGCGCTGCGGACGGCACTCGAGCGCAAGGGCATAACCGCCGAGCGGCTCGCTGATTTGCGCGTTCCCGCCGGGCTTGATCTCGGCGCGGTGACACCCGAGGAGATCGCGCTTTCCATCCTGGGCGAGATCACCCTGTTTCAGCGCCGGGGGCAGCGGGGCCAGGCTTGAGGCGTTCGGTCCGGGGCTGACAGTTCCCACCCAGGGTTTACACCGGCCCCGCGCGCCCCTAGGTTGCGCGCCAGCCAATTCGACACCACATAGGCCAGCATGCGCCCCGAAATCCAATCCGTCGCCACCGAGACCAAGGAGTCCCTTGCGCTCCTGAGGAGGCATCTTTGACTGGGATGCCGCCAACGCCCGGCTGAAAGGGCTGAACGAAAAGGCCGAGGATCCCAATCTCTGGTCCAGCCCCGAAAAGGCCCAGAGGGTGATGCGCGAGCGCAACCGGCTGGATCAGGCCATCAATGGCTATCTGAAGCTGGAACATCAGCTCGCCGACCAACTCGGCCTCATCGAGATGGCCGAGGCCGAGGAAGACGCGGGCGTGCTGGCGGATGCCGAGAGCGGCTTGCGCGATCTGCACAAGGAGGCACGCCGGCAGGAGATCGAAGCGCTGCTATCCGGCGAGGCCGACGGCAACGATGCCTATCTCGAGGTTCACGCTGGCGCCGGCGGCACCGAGAGCCAGGACTGGGCGCAAATGCTTTTGCGCATGTATGTGCGCTGGGCCGAGGCCAAGGGCTACAAGGTCGATTTGATGGAAGAGGCCGCGGGCGAAGGCGCCGGCCTCAAGTCGGCGACACTCCAGATCAAGGGTGCAAACGCCTATGGCTGGCTGAAGACTGAATCCGGAGTGCATCGGCTGGTGCGCATTTCACCGTTCGATGCCAACGCCCGCAGGCATACCAGCTTCTCGTCTGTCTGGGTGTACCCCGTCATCGACGACACAATCGAGATCGAGATCGCCGAGAGCGACTGCCGGATCGACACCTACCGGGCGAGCGGCGCGGGCGGTCAGCACGTCAACCGCACCGATAGCGCCGTGCGCATCACCCACATCCCGACCAACACGGTCGTCGCGTGCCAGACTGACCGGTCCCAGCATCGCAACCGGGCGATGGCCTGGGACATGCTGCGCGCGCGCCTCTATGAGCTGGAATTGCAGAAGCGCGAGCAGGTCGCGGCCGCCGAGGCATCCTCGAAGAAGGCGATTGGCTGGGGGCATCAGATTCGCTCGTATGTCTTGCAGCCCTATCAGCTGGTCAAGGATCTGCGCACCGGCGTGCAGAGCACCGATCCCGACGCCGTCTTGGCCGGCGAGATCGACCCGTTCATGGAGGCGGCGCTCGCCAAGCGCATGACCGGCGAGGGCGGTGCTGCTGTGGCGGATTTGGACTGACAATTTGCACCTCATCCAGGCCGTTGCCGACGCGGAACTCGGTGCGGCACCGGTATGCGTCACCAGTCCCCAATCCGCGAAGCCACCCCGCGGAATTCCGGTCGCGTCGGAAATGACAGCAATGTGACAACTCACAATTCCCGTTGATCGGCGGCAACAACCGCTGTCCCAACCAGGCCATGTTTGCTAGGACAAATGGCAACCGTGACTTGACGCCATCTCCACGAGGTTGCCGCCATGCCGACCCGTCCCAACAAGCCTCTCATCCGTCGTGAAACGCTCGAGCGGGCCGGTGCCACGGCCAAACGGCTCGGCGGACAACTCAACAATGCCCGCAAGCGCGTGCAGCTGCGTGCGCCCGAAAAGCTTGGCATTCGCAAATACCGGCACGATCAGCTGCGCAAGGCCGTCTATCAGGCGGATGCGGACGGCAAGAAGGGACTTCTGGAGCAAGCCTTCGCGCTCGCGTTCCGGGGCCTGGTTTATTCGCAAATTTGGGAAGACCCGGATATCGATCTCGAGGCGTTGCAACTGGGGCCGCAGCACGACCTGATCACCATCGCGTCGGGCGGCTGCAACGTGATGAGCTATCTCATCGCCGAGCCGAAAAGCATCACCGCCGTCGATCTCAACCGGGGCCACGTGGCGCTCAACCGGTTGAAGCTGGCCGCCGCCCAGAACCTGCCCGATTACGAGACCTTCTATCGGTTCTTCGGCCAGGCCGACAGCCGCGCCAATCCCGAAATCTACGACCGCTACCTGAGGCCCGTGCTCGATGCCGAGAGTCGCCGCTACTGGGAGCGGCGCGATCCGCTCGGCCGCCGCCGCATCAGCTTCTTTGCCCGCAACGTCTACCGCTACGGGCTGCTCGGCACCTTCATCGGCGCGGGTCACAAGCTCGCCCGGATGCTCGGTGGCGATCCGCGTCGGCTGCTGGAGGCCAATTCGCTGGCCGAGCAGCGCGTGATCTTTGATCGCGAGCTGGCACCCCTTTTCGAAAAGCGCGTCGTCAAGTGGCTGGTCGATCAGCCAATGTCGCTCTATGGCCTGGGCATTCCGCCCGCTCAGTACAAGGCGCTTGCGGCGTCGGGTGGTGGCAACATCAAGCAGGTGCTGTTGGAGCGGCTTGAGCGGCTCGCCTGCGATTTCGAGATTGATGGCAATTATTTCGCCTGGCAAGCCTTTGGCCGCCGCTATGGCGAAGGCAAGGGCGCGCCGCTGCCACCCTATCTCAAGCCAGAGAACTTCGCGACGATCCGCAAGGGAGCGGCGACGGTCACGATCAATCTTGTCAATCTGATCGACCTGTTGAAGTCCAAGCCGGCCGCGAGCCTCGATCGTTATGTGTTGCTGGATGCGCAGGATTGGATGAACGATGCCACCCTGACGTCGCTCTGGGCCGAGATTACCCGTACTGCCCGGCCAGGCGCGCGTGTCATCTTCCGCACCGCGGCCGAAGAGAGTGTTTTGCCGGGTCGCATACCTGGGGATGTACTGGCGCGCTGGGACTATGACCTTGCGCAGTGCAAGGCCTTCACCAAGCGTGACCGGTCGAGCATCTATGGCGGATTCCATCTGTACACACTGAAAAACGTGTAGGGCTCAATAGGCCTTTGGCCGTATTGCGCCACCGAGGACGCGACTGGTGCCCGCGGCGCAATACGCTTCGCTATCGCGCCCTACGGTTCATCGAAAATTCAACGGACGATTCAATGACCGACGCCGAATCCGCCGCCGGGCACATGGACGGGATCTACCGCGCGCAGCGGCATATCTACGACCTCACCCGCAAATACTACCTGCTCGGCCGCGACCGGCTGATCGCTGAACTCGCCCCACCCGCTGGGGGGACAGTGCTCGAGTTGGGCTGCGGGACCGGCCGCAACATGATTGTGGCGGCCCGCAAACATCCGGCGACGCGGTTCTACGGCATCGACATTTCCGAGGAGATGCTGACCACGGCTCGCGCGAACGTGGCGAAGGCGGGATTATTGGACCGAATCAGGCTGGCCCAAGGCGATGCATCAACCGTGGACACCGCAGCGGCCTTCGGCGTCCCTGCCTTCGACCGCGTGTTTATCTCCTACGCGCTATCGATGATCCCGCCTTGGCGCGAGACAGCTGCCCACGCCATGGCGCTGGTCAAGCCCGGTGGCTCGCTGCATGTAGTCGACTTCGGCGGGCAGGACGGGTTGCCCGGCTGGTTCCGGTCGGGCCTGCGGGCGTGGCTGGCGAAATTCTCAGTCAGCCCGCGCGAGGACTTGGAGGCGGTGCTGGGGGATGTGGCGAAGGGAGCAGGCGCCCTGTTGGAGTTCGCGCGGCTGTATCGGGATTATGCGCGGTATGCGGTGGTTCGGCGTGTCTAGAGTTACCGGTTTCAAGGTGCCGATTTCACCTCCTGCAGGCCTGTGTTATCCTGGCGGCACGTGCCAGATCCTTGGCGCAGCGAGGTTCCGATGGCCGTTGCCGCCGAAAAGCTGATAGCGATCGACGAGTTCTTTGCCTGGCAGCAGCGCCAGGAAAAGCGGTACGAACTGGTCGATGGCGTGCCGATGGAGATGATGACGGGCGCAAGCCAAATGCACGACTTCATTGTCACCAACATGATCGCCGTCTTAAAGGACAAATTGCGTGGTGGACGGTGCCATCCGACGACCGCCGACATCGCCCTTCGCACCCGTAGCCGCTCGCTCCGCAGGCCCGACGTTACCGTTACTTGCGAACCGCCACGTGGCGACATCTACGAAGCGCGCGAGCCTCGCATGGTGGTCGAGGTGCTTTCGCCGTCCAATACCGGCTTGAAATGGAATCGAAAGCTCAATGAGTATCGCCGTCTGGACGCCTTGGAATACATCCTGTTTGTGGACTCAGAAGCAGTCGGTGTCACACTCCTGACGCGAACCGGGACGGGCTGGGACGATGTCGACGCCGACCGGCTGATTGACGTCATCGAGTTCCCCAAGCTCAATTGCCGGATGACGTTAGCCGAGATTTATGAGGGCACCGGGCTGAAGGAAGAGACGGAAGGCGGGCAGCAAGCCTAACCCGCCACGAACCCCGCCGCGTTGTGGCTGCCATCGCAATAGGGCTTGTTCTTGGATTGCCCGCAGCGGCACAGATAGGTCTCCGTTACCCTGTTGATCGTCCGGCCGGTGCCGCTGACCAGTTCGAGGTTTCCGGCGACACGCAGCGGGCCATTGCGTGTGGGCTGAACATCAACGGGTCCGTTGCGCACGGCCAGCGCCTCGGCCGCCACTGTGACCGGTTCGCCACTGGCAACAAAACCCGCCTGGGCGTGGCTTCCATCGCAGTAGGGCTTGTTCTGCGACTGCCCGCACCGGCAGAGCGTCGCGCGCGGGGTGGCCTGCGCAACGCCCGCGATCCGCAATTCGGCTTCGATCGCCAGCGGTCCGTTCTCACGCACCCGTAGGGTGTTGACGATCGGCGGCTCGTTCGACGAGCCCGCGCGGTCATTACGAAACACCTGGATCGCGCCCGACGGACAGTTCTGGCCGGTGCGAATGACCTCTTCGGCCGAGGCGGCATCCGGATGGATCCACTCGCCGACCACATTGGGCACATAGACCTCGGGATGGCCGAGCACGCAGCCACGTGAGTGGATGCAGCGCTTCGCGTCGAAACGAATGGTCACGTCACGCCCCTTCACCGTCTCGACGGCCGGGTCGGCGCTGGTTGGGGTTGGTGCGGGTTTGCTCGTCATGGGATTCGGCACCTCCAATTTGGGCGATTTAGGCGTCGCCGACAGGCGCGCAAGTGTCTCGGCCAACCGGATCAACGTAGCGCGCGTGTGGTCGGTAATTGGCGCATTGGCAAGCGCGCCGGGCACGCCGTCGGCGAGCTGGCGCAAACGTTCGCTCAGGACCCTGGCCGCCGCCTCGCCGTCGGGAATCGGCGCTACGTCGCGCAACATGGCGAAGCTGATGCCGGCATTGAGCCCCGGCGCGCGTGGCGAGGCGGGCAATGTCGTCAAGTGCTCCGCCACCGGCGAAATCGCGAACATGCCCTCGATCGCCGTATCGAGAAACACCCGCTTGCGTGCTGGATCGCGCTCGGCGAATGCTTGCACGAGTGCCCGCAGCGTGAGGCCATAGAGAGCATTGGCCAGGTCGAGTGTAGCCGCGGCTGTCGGTTCGTCGACAAAGGTCTTGCCTTCGGGCGACGGCGGGTTTCGCATGACCGGACTGGAGGCGACGGGTCTGCTCGGATCAAAGCCCGGGTTTTGGGCCAGGAATTGGTCGTAGGCCGCGCGGATCGAAAGGAAGCGTTGGTAGTGCGACTGGGCGGAGTCGGCGGGAGAGCCTTCGCCCTGCTCGACGATCACGTCGAGCGCCCTGAGCGCGCTTGCCCGGTCCGTGACCTTCAGGAGGCCGGGCAAGTTCGCCAGATCGGGCCCAACTTGCAGCGCCGGGTCGCCAACGAACATCGCGTCCTCGCCCCTGGCTTGGCAAAGCCCGTCGAGCGCCTGTCTGATGCCGCGATAAAGATGCCCGACCGTGGCATAGTCCTGGGCGCTCGGCATAAGCCGCCCGGTGCCCATGTCGCGAACATAAGTTTCGTCGCGATGCGCATAGGCGGCGCCGTCGGTGATCTCAACGCCCTCGGGCCGCTCGAGATAGATGAAGTGGTCGAGTGTTGCGCGATCAAAGCGGTGCAATTCGACGACGACGCCAGACGGATGGTAGCCGCTTGCGACCGGAAAATTCGGCCGCATGAAATGAGGGCTGCCACCGATCGCCAGCGTGAGGTTGGCGACCAGGCTGAGGTGGGTCATTTCCTCGATTGCGACACCAACTATCGCACGCTTCCAGCGGGCAATCTCATCGGCCTGCGGTTTGTCCAGGCCGTCCGCTTGCGTCTTCAGTCCGAAGGCCGCGAATAGATAGCAGCACATCAGCCCGTGTTCGATCTCGGCGGCTTCGGCGAGGAGATAGATCAACTCCTCGCGGCTTTGAACGTGGATCTCGCGTTCTGAGGTCATGGCGGAAGCCCTGGATTGGCGGCGAGGAGGAAACCCAAAAAGGGCGCCCCGCGCTTCAGCGCCGGGAGAGTCGACCCAAGACTACGCGACACCGGGCGCCAATCAACCTAGCCAAAATGCCAGCCAACGTCCGCGATTACACGGGGCCGATGCAAATGGCGCCGCAGTCCGGCTCGTCAGCGGCTGAGCGGGCTATCCGCTCAGCCTGGACCATCGCCTGAAACCACCTCGTCCCAATGACCGCGATCGCTTTACGTCGGTTGGGGCGCCATTCCGCCAGTCTCGCTGCCGGGCTCGGTGCGCGCGCGCACCCGCCCTGTCGCTGGCACGGCAGGACCTTTCGGTCCGTCGTCATCAGTGCGTCGCACGATCTTTTCGCCCCGCATGATGGTCTTGCATTCCTCGCCCGACAGCGTCTCGTATTCCGTCAACGCCTGGGCGATGGCCTCCAGCTCAACCTTATGAGCAAGCAGAACCTCCCACGCCTTGGCCTGGCCCTCCAGAACGATGCGGCGGACCTCCTCGTCGATCTGGCGAGCCGTATCCTCGCTGATATTCTGCGATTGGCCGATCGAATGGCCTAGGAAGACCTCCTGCTGATTTTCATTGTACAGCAGCGGTCCGAGCTTTTCGCTCATGCCCCACTTGGTCACCATGCTCTTGGCGATCGCGGTGGACTGGCTGATATCGCTCGAAGCGCCGCTGTCCAGATGGTCCTTGCCATAGATGATCTGCTCGGCGACGCGGCCGCCGAAGGCCATGGCCAGTTTGGCCTCGCACCACTTCTTGCTGCGGCTGAGCGGATCGGCATCCGGCAGGCTCCAAGTCACGCCGAGCGCACGCCCGCGCGGAATGATCGTGACCTTGTGGAGCGGATCGTTGCCCTCAATGACCAGGTTCAGGATCGCATGGCCGGCCTCGTGATAGGCGGTCTTGCGCTTATCCTCCTCGCTCATCACCATGGACCGTCGCTCCGAACCCAGCATCACCTTGTCCTTGGCGTCTTCGAACTCGCGCTGGGTGACCATGCGTTTGTTGCGACGGGCGGCAAGAAGCGCGCCCTCGTTGATCAGGTTGGCAAGATCGGCACCCGAGAAGCCAGGCGTGCCGCGCGCCAGCGTCTTGATATCGACGTCGGGAGCCAGCGGAACCTTGCGCGAATGAACACGCAGAATCTTTTCGCGCCCGACCACATCCGGGTTCGGCACGGTGATCTGGCGGTCGAAGCGGCCGGGGCGCAGCAGGGCCGGGTCGAGCACATCGGGCCGGTTGGTGGCGGCGATCAGGATAATGCCCTCGTTGGCCTCGAAGCCGTCCATCTCGACCAGCAACTGGTTCAGGGTTTGCTCGCGCTCGTCGTTGCCGCCGCCAAGGCCCGCGCCACGATGGCGGCCGACGGCGTCGATTTCATCGATGAAGATGATGCAGGGCGCATTCTTCTTGGCCTGGTCAAACATGTCGCGCACGCGGCTGGCGCCGACGCCGACGAACATCTCGACAAAGTCCGAGCCCGAGATGGTGAAGAACGGTACATTGGCCTCGCCGGCAATCGCACGGGCGAGCAGCGTCTTGCCGGTGCCCGGAGGGCCGACTAGCAACGCGCCGCGCGGGATCTTGCCGCCCAGCCGCTGGAACTTTTGCGGATCGCGCAGGAACTCGACGATCTCCTGCAGGTCCTCCTTGGCCTCGTCGACGCCCGCCACGTCCTCGAAAGTGACACGGCCCGAGCGCTCGGTCAGCAGCTTGGCTTTGGACTTACCGAACCCCATCGCCCGCCCACCGCCCGCCTGCATCTGGCGCATGAAAAAGATCCACAGGCCGATGAAGGCCAGCGTCGGCAGCCAAGTGCCGAGCAGCGCGATCAGCCAGCCTTGGTCGTCGGGGGACTTGGCGACGATCTTGACGTTCTTCTTGTAAAGATTATCGACAATGCCCGGATCGTCTGGCGCGATCGTAGTGAAAGTGGCATCGCCCGCCCGTTTGCCAGTGATCCGGTTGCCGGAGATCGTGACCTCCTTGACCTCGCCACGATCGACGTCGGAGCGGAACTCCGAATAGGCGATTTCATGTGGGCCTGCTTGCTGGCTCTGGTTCTGAAACACTTCGAACAGAACCAGCAGCAGGGCCGCCACGGCGATCCAGATCGCAAAATTGCGGAAACTCGGGTTCATCGATACTCCTGCGGCACTGCGGGGGAGATGACTTCGCCTCGGCGCACTGCCTGTTGGTCGGGTCCCTGGTTAATTCCTAAATAGGCACAGGCGGCACGGTTGCCAAGGCGCAATCTTGCGCGGCTACCCAGCTATTTGCCTAGCCCGGGGTTCCATTTAGCCCCGGAGAGACGCCGCCAGCGCCACCCATGCAAGCCGGATACCACGCCAGCCTGGTCACTCAGGCATGAGTTCGGTTGCGTTAGCATCCAATTCAGGCAGTGGCGTGAGCGTCAAGATCGGAGCAAATACGATTTCGGTGCAAGAGAAACCAAGCACGGGCATGGCGACAAGCGCGGCACCACGCCAGGCAGACGGAGAGGCAAGCAGGACGGGACGAGGCAGGCCGCTGGAGCGCGCGGCGGCGGCCAGATGGCCGTGAAGGTCGGCTGTTTCAAGCGCGCGGACGGTCACTCCGGCTGTGGCAGCCGGGGAAACAGTTACGCGGCAACGGCGGTCCCAGTCGCGGCTTTCGCCAGGCTGCACGGTCAGTTTCGGCAACCCCTCGCGGCCGGGCTCTCGCAAGAGCAGAATGCGGTCCGGGCCGGCCTTGATTAGACATCCAGCAAGGTTGGACTCCGCGGTAGTCTCCGCGCCGAGCCTGGCCACCAGGCGCTCAAGCCGGGCGAGCCGCTCCGGCTGGCCCGGCGTTCCGAGCCGAGCGATCAAGTGCCCAATCAATCGAACTTGAATATCCTCGGGAAGAGCAGAATATCCCGGTCGATCGAGGTCAAAATAACCCTCGTCGTGGATGGTGACCAGCCGGCTTGCGGCCTCGCTCGTCAACTGCTCCAACGCGGCCCGGCCACGGGCCAGCCGGCGCGCACTCGTGCCAATGGCCTCCGGGGTTAGGCCTGCCGCGATCAAGTCGGGCATCAGCGCGCGCAGCCGGGGGCGCTCGAAGGCGTGATTGGCATTGCTCGGATCAACCGTCCAGGTGATTGCTCGAGCACGCAGGCTTGCCTCCAGCCGGGACTTCGGCAGCCCAAGCAGCGGCCGCAGCAACCTGAGATGGCCGAGCGAGCCGACAGGCGACATTGCCGAAAGGCCATCGACACCGCTACCGCGTGCCAGGCGCATCAGCAACGTTTCGGCTTGGTCGTCCAGCGTATGGCCTGTGGCGAGCGCCTGGGCGCTGACTTCTCGGGCGGCGGCCGCGAGCAGCCGATACCGATCGGCGCGGGCC
>Ga0075028_100000325_pt1 | contig 17502 bp, 17 predicted proteins | sample LitLauG_LLR_2014_FD_71390 | JGI IMG/M metagenome (GOLD analysis project Ga0075028, IMG submission 71390) | Freshwater sediment microbial communities from Pennsylvania, USA - Little Laurel Run_MetaG_LLR_2014 | ecosystem: Environmental > Aquatic > Freshwater > Creek > Sediment | place: USA... | reverse complement strand
GATCGGCCTTGGGCTGACGGGGCTTGCCGATGCGTTGATCATGTCCGGGCTGCACTACGGCCGTCCTGACGCCTGCGCCAAGGCCGGCGAATGGATGGCCGCCATCCAGAACGCGGCCTACCAGGCCAGCGCCGAATTGGCGGCCGAGCGCGGGGCGTTCCCGCTGTTCGAGGCCGATGCGATGCTGGCCAGGCCAGGCCTGCGACAGCTCGAGGAGCCCTTGCGCGCTCAAATAGCTCGCAAGGGCCTGCGCAACGGGCTTCTGACGTCCATCGCGCCCACGGGAACCATCTCGCTGCTTGCCGACAATGTGTCGAGCGGCATAGAGCCGGTTTTCGGATTCTCCTATCGCCGCCGGGTGCTTGGCGAAGCGGGACAGGCGCGCGAGATCGAGGTCGAGGACTACGCCCACCATCTGTTCCGGCACTCCCATGGCCGCGAAACGCCGTTGCCCGGATCGTTTGTCACGGCCGCCGAACTCTCGCCCTCCGACCATCTGCGGATGCAGGCCGCGCTGCAGCCCCATGTCGATAGCTCGATCTCCAAGACCATCAACTGCCCCGAGGACATCGCCTTCGAGGCGTTTTCGGACATTTACCTGCAAGCCTACGATCTTGGCCTCAAGGGCTGCACGACCTTCCGGCCGAACCCGGTGACAGGATCGGTGCTGAACGTGAGCGAGCCGGTCGCAAGCGAGGTCCAGGGCACGCTGCCGCTGCCCGCGCCGTCGCCAGCGGCCGGCATCACCGCGCCCACTGCCCGTGACCCGGTACTCCCTGGCTTCACCTACAAGTTGCGCTGGCCTGACAGCGACCATGCCATCTACGTCACCCTCAATGATACACTGGAGGACGGACAGCGGCGGCCGTTTGAGATCTTCATCAACTCGAAGAACCTGGAGCACTATGCCTGGACCGTCGCCCTCACGCGCATGATTTCCGCCGTATTCCGGCGCGGCGGCGATGTCGCCTTCGTGGTCGAGGAACTGAAGGCGGTGTTCGACCCCAGGGGCGGCCAATGGATGAGCGGGCGCTACGTACCAAGCCTCTTGGCGGCGATCGGCGGCATCATCGAGCAGCACATGATCGCGACCGGGTTTTTGCGAACCGACCCAGGCGGGATTTTACACCATGGCGAGGTCATGACAGTCCAGGATATCGATCGAATGCGGCCGACCATCCCCAGAGTGGTTGCGCCAATGGCCGGATCAAGACCTGGAGGCATCGCGCCAATCGGGCGAACCTGCCCCAACTGCCAGCAGCCGGCCTTTGTCGCCCAGGAGGGATGTTGGGTTTGCCAGGCCTGCGGCTTCTCGAAATGCACCTGAACGCGGGGCCCTTTCAACGGCGGGCGGCCCGGGCGAGCCGGTCGTTGATGGCCTCGCCCAGGCCGGTTTCAGGAATCGGCATGACGGCAATGGATGCAACGCCCGTGGAATCGAGGGTCCGCAAATGGGCAAACAGGTTGGCGGCCGCTTCGATGAGATCACCGGTTGCGCTGAGATTGAGCACCGGACCGTCGACTACCGGCGGCAATGGGCCGAAGGCCAGAAGTCCCTCGCCCGGCTGGGCCCGCGCTGCCCCCAACCGCACCGCCGCGCGCGGCGCATAGTGGGTAAGCAGTTGACCGGGAGAGACCGGATGTACGCCACCCTCGAATGGCCGCACAGGGGCGACGCCACAGACCGAGCCGATCTGCTCGGCGGTCACAGCCCCCGCGCGCAACAGAACGGGCACAGCGCCGGTGGCGTCCACCACGGTTGACTCCAATCCCACCTGGGTGGGCCCGCCATCAAGGATCATGGCGACCGCGTGCCCGAGGTCCGCCTCCACATGCTCCGCCGCCGTCGCGCTCACATGCCCCGACCGATTGGCCGATGGCGCGGCCACCGGCACGCCCGCTGCCCGAAGCAGCGCCTGCGCCACTGGATGCGCGGGGACGCGAAGCGCGATGGTCGCGAGCCCGCAAGTCGCCAGCTCCGCAACCGGGCAGTTTTCCGCGCGCGCCACCACCAGCGTCAACGGCCCCGGCCAGAACGCCGCCGCGAGTTTCTCCGCTAGCGGCGTGAAGACGCCGAGCCCGCGAGCAGCCTCCACGTCCGCCACATGCACGATCAGCGGGTTGAACGACGGCCGCCCCTTGGCCGCAAAAATCCCCGCGACGGCAAGCCCCCGGCTTGCATCGGCGCCGAGGCCGTACACGGTCTCGGTCGGAAACGCGACCAGCCGCCCCGCGCGCAGATGCGCTGCGGCGCGGGAGATGGCAGTAGAGGTGGCTGGCGTGACCGGCATGATCTCTCACGTCTGGCAAGGCGGGTTAGTCCTGCACAAGCCCGGACAAGCGGGGCCGTGGTCCCTTCAGACCGCTCACAGGTGATCCTTGCAAGTCCTTAACACTCCGCGCTCAGGTAAAATGGCGGCTCGGCGTCGTACCAAACGTCAGCCGGAATGCTTCCACAAAGGCGCTCGTGCTGGCGTAGCCCACCTCGAAGGCCGTCGACGTGACGTCCAAACCTTGGCTCAGAAGCTCCAAGCCGCGCAGCATTCTCGCTTGCCGCCGCCATTCGCGAAAGGTAAGGCCGGTTTCTGCCTTGAAATGCGCAATAAGCGACCGTTCGGACATGCCTATCCGCTTGGCCCACTCCCCGAGAGTTGGGCCACGAGTTGAATCAGCGATCAGCGCGTCGCAGATCCTCGCCAACCGTTGATCTTTGGGTTGAGGCAATCGCAGACGAGTCACGTCGCGCGCGTCGATTTCATCCAGTAAAAGCGCGCTGAGATGCTCAAGCATCCCGGACCCGGCGCCGTTGGACATCCGTACAATGATCTCGCGCATCAATGGCGTTACAGACCAGGCCGCACAGCGATCAGGAAAGGCGGCGTGGGTTCCATGGATATAGACCGTGCGCATCTCAACCGGCCCGATGCACTTGATGGCATGTACCCTCGCCTCGGGCATCCACAAGGCACGGCCCGGAGGGACGATCCACACGCCATCGTCCGTGCTCACCCGCATGATCCCGGAAACCGCGTGCACGATCTGATGCGCATCATGCTGATGCGGTTCTATGAGGAATGCGTTGGCATAGTCTTCGGCAAGCCAATCAAAGCACAATTTGGTCACGATTTGCATCCTGCCGACAAGGATTGTCACAACATCGACAGACTGCAGAATGCCCGATGGCTAGGGTTTTGTCCCCGACCATCAACCGAGAACGTCATGGACAGCCGGCGGACCCTCACATTCCTCAATGCCGGGCATTTTCTTATCCACTATTTCATGTTGATTTTCCCGACAGCGATCATCGCAATCCAACAGGATTGGGGCCTGCGCTACGGCGATGCGCTTTGGCTAGGCTCGTCGTGCTTTGCCGCATTCGCCATTGCCACCTTGCCCTTCGGCTGGCTCGGCGACCGCGTCGGCCGGCATTTGCTTTTGTCCGTCTTCTTTTTGGGCTGCGGCACGTCAAGCATCGCGGTGGGACTGGCGGCCAACAGTACCGCGCTGGTGGTCGGATTGACCGGGATCGGTTTCTTTGCCGCGATCTATCATCCTGTCGGGCTGGCGCTTCTGACGGACCTTGCGGCGCGAAAGGGCCGGGCAATCGCCATCAACGGGGTCTATGGCAATTTGGGTCTGGCGGAAGCTGCCCTGATCACGGGCTGGCTATCGGCCGGATTCGGTTGGCGCACCGCATTCATCGTGCCCGGCAGCATGTCGATCCTGGTCGGTTTGATTTTTGGGTTTGTTGTTCCGCGACAGCCGCGGCGGGGTGAAACCGGCGGCAAGAGCGCAGACCCGACGCCCATAACGGGGTGGTCTCAGAGGCGCGTGCTGGCTGTGGTCATGCTGTCGGCCCTGTTTGGCGGCTGCATTTTCAATGGCGTTACGGTCTCGTTACCCAAGATCTTCCAAGTGCGCTTGGGTGGATCGGCCAGCAGCGTTTCCGATGTCGGCACCTACGTGGCCTTAGTATTTGCAGTCGCCGCCTTCGCCCAGCTACCAGTTGGCGCCCTGTTGGACCGATACGGTGCCAGGCCCATTTTGCTGGTCCTTCTCACCGTCCAGGCTGTTGCTCTTCTGGCGGCATCGGTGGCCGCTGGACCGGCGTTGATTGCAACGTCCCTTGTCCTGGTCACCGGCATTTTCGCCGAGATCCCAGTCACAAGTTGGCTGCTTGGCCAATATGTCGGATCGCATTGGCGGGCCCGTGCCTATGCTGCCGAATATGTCTTGTCGCTAGGCATCAGCGCCGCCATCGTGCCGCTCATCGCACTGCTCCACAATCGTGGCTTTGGCTTTGCCGGACTGTATCAGGCGCTTGTGGTCGCAGCCGTCATCGTTCTGGCAGCAGCGGTGTTTCTGCCGGCATTTCAACGCCAGCCCACGGCCCGAAACCCTGGTGCGGCTCAAGCCGCACATCCAAAAAAAACCGCCGCGGAGTTGCCCCCGCGGCGGTGAAGACTTCTTGGCCGCGCGTGGCGACTCCCGTTCCGGGAGCCGGCCGCTACGCGCGAAGGGCGAACCCTACATATCCATGTCGCCCATGCCACCCATGCCGCCCATGCCGCCACCGTGCATGTGGCCGGCGCCGCCGTCCTTCTTCTTGGGGGCCTCGGCGATGCCTGCTTCCGTGGTGATCAGCATACTGGCGACCGAGGCTGCGTCTTGCAGCGCCGTGCGCACGACCTTGGCCGGATCGATGATGCCCTTGTCGATCATGTCGACATATTCATCGTTCTGGGCGTCGTAGCCGAAGGTGTCCGACTTGTTCTCGAGCACCTTGCCGACAACGATCGAGCCTTCAACACCCGCATTCTGCGAGATCTGCCGGATCGGCGCCTGCAGGGCGCGGCGAACGATGTTGATGCCGGCCTCCTCGTCGTCGTTCAGGCCCTTGACCGTGATGACCTTGGTGGCGCGCAACAGGGCGACGCCGCCGCCCGGCACGATGCCCTCTTCGACGGCAGCGCGGGTGGCGTTGAGCGCGTCATCGACGCGATCCTTCTTTTCCTTGACCTCGATCTCGGTGGCACCGCCAACCTTGATGACGGCAACGCCGCCGGCCAGCTTGGCGAGGCGCTCCTGGAGCTTCTCCTTGTCGTAGTCCGAGGTGGTCTCCTCGATCTGCGCCTTGATCTGGGCGACGCGGGCCTCGATGTCCTTCTTCTTGCCCGAGCCGTCGATGATCGTGGTGTTGTCCTTGTCGATCGACACCTTCTTGGCCTTGCCGAGCATGTCGATGGTGACATTCTCCAGCTTGATGCCAAGGTCCTCGGCGATCATCTCGCCCGAGGCCAGGATGGCGATGTCCTGCAGCATGGCCTTGCGGCGGTCGCCGAAGCCCGGAGCCTTGACGGCGGCAACCTTCAGCCCACCGCGCAGCTTGTTGACGACAAGCGTAGCAAGAGCCTCGCCCTCGACATCCTCGGCGATGATGAGCAGCGGCTTGCCCGTCTGCACGACGGCCTCGAGCAGCGGCAGCATCGGTTGCAGGCCCGACAGCTTCTTCTCGAAGATGAGGATGTAAGGCTCCTCAAGCTCGACCAGCATCTTCTCGGCATTGGTGATGAAATAGGGCGAGAGATAGCCACGGTCGAACTGCATACCCTCGACCACGTCCAGCTCGGACTCGAGGCTCTTGGCCTCCTCGACCGTTATGACGCCCTCGTTGCCGACCTTCTGCATGGCCTTGGCGATCATGTCGCCGATCGACTTGTCGCCGTTGGAGGCGATCGCGCCGACCTGGGCGATCTCTTCGGACTTGCCGACCTTCTTGGACTTCTTCTTGATCTCGTCCATGACCTGCGACACGGCCTTGTCGATGCCGCGCTTCAGATCCATCGGGTTCATGCCGGCGGCAACCGCCTTCATGCCCTCGCGGACAATCGCCTGGGTCAGCACGCAAGCCGTCGTGGTGCCGTCGCCGGCGGCGTCGTTGGTCTTGGACGCGGCCTCGCGGACCATCTGCGCGCCCATGTTCTCGAACTTGTCCTCGAGTTCGATTTCCTTGGCGACGGTGACGCCGTCCTTGGTCGAGCGGGGAGCGCCGAACGACTTCTCGATGACGACGTTGCGGCCCTTGGGACCGAGCGTCACCTTGACGGCGTTGGCAAGAGTGTCGACGCCGCGCAAGATGCGCTCGCGGGCTTCGGCGGAGAAACGGACTTCCTTGGCTGCCATGTGAGTGGCTCCTGTTTATTTGGGGGAAATGGTTAAAGGGGAAGCGGGCAACGGGCAGCGGGCAGCAGGAGGTTCGAGTGCGAGAAGACTGGCCGGGATTCTTACCCGATGCCTGCTGCCCGCGAACCGCTGCCCAACTTCCCTTACGCCGCCTTCTTGACGGCTGCCTTGCCTTCGATCACGCCCATTATGTCGGACTCCTTCATGATCAAGAGCTCTTCGCCCTCGATCTTGACTTCCGTGCCCGACCACTTGCCGAACAGGATGATGTCGCCGGCCTTGACGTCGAGGGCCACGCGGTCGCCGTCCTCATCCCGGGCGCCGGGGCCGACGGAGATGACTTCGCCCTGCATCGGCTTTTCGGTGGCGCTGTCGGGGATGATGATGCCGCCGGCGGTCTTCTTGTCCTCGTCGAGGCGCTTGACGACAACGCGGTCGTGCAACGGACGGAATTTCACGGCCATTGGGGGTTCTCCTTAATGCCGGACGGCTCCAGGCAATACCGTCACGCCAACGCAACCGATGGAGAAACCGAGCGCGAAGCGATAAGGCAGCATGAACCCGTCACTACATAACTGTTGGGGGCGCTAGCACTCTGCTTGTGCAAGTGCTAGCAACGGATGGATAGCTCGCCAAACGCGGTGCTGTCAAGGCAATTTTAGCACTCGCCGACTTGAGTGCCAAGGCGCGAACGGCTGCTCAATTGCCAATATTGGTTAAGCGGCATTGCGGCAAAGGGCCCGGAAATCTGTTAATCTGATCGGCCCTGACCGAGGATCAACCATGACGCGCTGCGACCGGACCCGCGAAACTGACTGCGCCTGCTTCGACCACGTTCGCTGCTGGGTGTTCGATCTCGACAATACGCTTTACCCGTCACGGTGCGACCTGTTCGCGCAAATCGATCAACGGATGACCGGCTTTGTCGGCGAACTCCTAGGTCTCGAGCCGGTGGAGGCGAAAAAGTTGCAGAAGCAGCTCTATCACAAGCATGGCACCACCCTCGCCGGGCTGATGATTGAACACAAGATCGTCCCCGAGCGCTTCCTCGACCACGTTCACGACATTGACTACAGCCCCGTGCCCGCCGCCCCCGATCTGGTCGAGGCGCTTGAAAAACTGCCGGGCCGCAAGGTCATCTTCACCAACGGATCGCGCCGGCACGCGCAACGGGTATTGGAGCGGCAGGGAACCGGGCAATTGTTCGAGGAAATATTTGACATCGCCGATGCCAACTACATCCCCAAGCCGCGCGATGAGGCCTTCGCCAGCTTCTTTGCATCGCACGCCATCGATGGGAGCACGGCGGCGATGTTCGAGGACTTGCCGCAGAACCTTGAGCCGGCGCACGCGCGCGGCATGATCACGGTGCTGGTTCATTCGCACCTCGACGACCACCCGATCTACCGGGAGGTCAAAACCTGGGGCGACGCACCTCCCGCGCACATTCATCACCGCACGGACGACCTGCCGGGGTTTCTTGCCACTCTGGCGGCAAGGTAGACACTGGGAATGTCAATCGAGAGCATCACCTCCGACTTCGAGCTTCTGGATGACTGGGAGGACAAGTACCGCTACGTCATCGAACTTGGCCGTGCCTTGCCGCCGCTGCCCGAGATCGCCCGCACCGACGCCAACAAGGTGCGCGGCTGCGCGAGCCAGGTTTGGCTGCTGACCGAGATCGACCCGCGCACGAACGTGATCACATTCCGCGGCGACAGCGACGCGCACATCGTCAAGGGCCTGGTGGCGATCCTGATCGAATTGCTGTCGGGGCAGACTGCAAAGTCCGTTTTGGCGTCGGACCCGTTGGCCGTTTTCGACAAACTTGGGCTGAAGGAGCACCTGACGCCACAACGCTCGAACGGCCTTGCCTCGATGGTCGCGCGGATCAAGGCGGATGCGGCAAATGCCGTGGCCAGGACGGCACCTTCGGTTCGCGCGTCTTGACGTGCCACCAGCCGGCGGTAACTATCCGCGGGTCGCAGCACTGTTGCCAATTGCAAGAAATTGCCGGAGACGCCCCTTGACCCGCCCCGCCGTCCTCGTCATCGGCCCTTATCCACCTGGCGACATCGAATTGCTCGAGGCCAGCTACCAGGTACGTCGTCTTTGGGAGGCGGACGACAAGACGTCGTTCCTGCGCGAACACGGGAGCACCATCCGTGCCATTGCCACGCGTGGCGATCTCGGCGTCAGCGGCGAACTCATCGCCGCGCTTCCGCGCCTGGAGATGATCGGGATCTATGGCGTGGGCGTTGATGGGGTCGATCTGGCGGCTTGCCGGGCCCGCTCGGTCAAAGTCAGCAACACTCCCGACGTGCTGACCGGAGACGTGGCCGACCTCGCCTTGGCGCTCATGCTCGCGTTTGCGCGAGATATCGCCAAGGGCGACCGCTATGTGCGTGACGGCACCTGGGGCGACAAGGGAAACATGCCCCTGTCGACGCGGCTTTACGGCAAGCGGGCGGGCATCGTTGGGCTAGGGCGGATCGGAAAGGCCGTGGCCAAGCGCGCCGCCGCGTTCGATATGCCGATTTCCTACTTCGGCCGATCCGCCCAGCCCGACCAGCCGTACACCTATGTGAAGTCGCTTACTGACCTGGCGGCGCGGACAGATTATCTGATCGCGACGCTCGCGGGCGGCGCCGGCACCGCCAAGCTGATTTCCGCAGATGTGCTCAAGGCGCTTGGCCCAAAAGGCGTCTTCATCAATGTCGCGCGCGGCTCGGTGGTCGACGAAGCGGCCCTGCTGGAGGCCCTGGAACGCAAAGCCATCGCCGGCGCCGCGCTGGATGTGTTCCTCAACGAGCCCAAGATCAACCCGCGCTTCATAGCCCTGGACAACGTCGTTTTGATCCCCCATGTCGGCAGCGCCACGCGCGAGACGCGGGCCGCGATGGGGCAGCTCATGCGCGACAATATCGCGGCCCATTTTGCCGGCAAGCCGCTGCTGACTCCGGTCACCTAGAAACGAAAAACAGGGGAGACGACGCCATGTTCCACGGCCAGCTTGAGGGCACCGCATTCGAGGTCATCGACAAGCGCTTCCAATCGCTTTTTGTCGGTCATGCCCGCGTCGAGCGGCTGTGGACTGGCGCGCGCTGGTGCGAGGGGCCGGCTTGGTTCCCGGCGGGGCGCTATCTGATCTGGTCGGACATTCCCAATAACCGGATGATGCGGTTCGATGAGACCGACGGCTCGGTGAGCGTGTTCCGCTCTCCCTCGCACAATTCCAATGGCAACACCGTCGACCGCCAGGGCCGCCTGGTCACCTGCGAACATCACGGCCGCAGGGTAAGCCGCACCGAACTCGACGGCCGTATTACAATTCTGGCGGACAGCCATGACGGCAAGAAGCTGAATTCGCCCAACGATGTCGTCGTGAAATCCGACGGCTCGGTCTGGTTCACCGACCCCGCTTACGGAATCGACATAGACTACGAGGGTGAAAAGCGGCCGATGGAGCAGGATGGCTGCCATGTCTATCGCATCGACCCTGCCACCCGTTCCGTCACCCGTGTCGCAAACGACTTCGTGCGCCCCAACGGGCTCGCTTTCTCGCCCGACGAGAAATTCCTTTACATCGCCGACACCGGCGTCACCCACAAGGAGAACGGCCCAAAGCATATTCGCCGGTTCACCGTTTCGGCCGATGGCAAGACGATCAGCGGCGGCGAGGTGTGGGCCACCTGCACCTCCGGCCTGTTCGACGGCTTCCGCCTCGATATCGACGGCCGTATCTGGACCAGTGCGGCCGATGGCGTGCATTGCTACCTGCCCGACGGCACCCTTATCGGCAAGATCAAGATCCCCGAGTTGGTCGCCAATGTCGCCTGGGGCGGGCCACGGCTCAACCGGCTGTTCATTTGCGGCACCACATCGCTTTATTCGGCATACCTGGCCGTTAACGGTGTTGCGCAGATAAGTCAGGCTTCCTAGCCGGCGTGATGTGCCCTATAGAGGCCCGTCCCGCCCCCAGGAAGCCCATCACTTTATGATCAAGATCACCTATATCGAACACAACGGCACGGCCCACGAGGTAAACGCGGAGGCAGGCTTCACGGTGATGGAGATGGCCATCCGCAATTCCGTACCGGGAATAACGGCGGAATGCGGCGGCGCTTGCGCGTGTGCGACCTGCCACGTCTATGTGGACGCGGCCTGGACGCCAAAGACGGGCGAGCCCTCGCAAATGGAGGAGGACATGCTGGATTTCGCATTCGATACGCGCCCCAACAGCCGGCTCTCCTGCCAGATCAAGGTGAAGCCGGAATTTGACGGGCTGGTGGTGCGAATTCCGGAAAAACAGGCCTGAGCGGGCGTCAAAGCGCGCAATTTTCCACTTGCTGGCAGCGCCATTGGTGAAATGACACTGGCCCCGCGCCCGAATGGCCGCAATCCCATATCGGCCGCGGTGCTTGCGTGGCGGCCAGTTGCCTAGCTACATGCGGCGAACATTTTCAGGAGCACAATCGCATGTCCGCTGACGACAATGGGCATTCCGGCCCGATCGAGACTGACGCCCTGATCATTGGCGCTGGCCCCTGCGGCCTGTTTGCGGTTTTCGAATTGGGGCTGCTCGATATCGGCGCCCATGTCGTCGACATCCTCGATCGGCCGGGCGGCCAGTGCACCGAGCTTTATCCAGAGAAGCCGATTTACGATATCCCCGCGCTTCCCATCGTCACCGGGCAGGCGCTGACCGACGCGCTGATGGCCCAGGCCAAGCCGTTCAAGCCCGTGTTTCACTTCAACCAGCAGATCGAGGCGCTGAAGCGCGAAGCCGACGGCCACTTTAGCGTAACGACCGATGCCGGAACGGCTTTTCGCGCCAAGGTCGTGGTGATCGCGGCCGGCGGCGGCTCGTTCACGCCCAAGCGTCCTCCCCTGACCGGGATCGAAGCCTATGAGGGCACCAGCGTGTTCTATTCCGTCCGCAGGATGGAGCAGTTCCGGGACAAGGACGTCCTCATCGTCGGCGGCGGTGATAGCGCCCTCGATTGGACCCTGAACCTCCAGAAGGTCGCCAAAAGCCTGACCTTGCTCCATCGCCGCGACGATTTTCGTGCCGCGCCCAAATCCGTGAATGACATGCGAGAGCTGGTCGCCGCGGGCAAGATCAAGCTGGAGATTGGCCAGGTGACCGCGCTGCATGGCGCAAGAGCAGAGCTGTCTGGTGTCACGGTGCGGCACACCGACAACAGCGAGGCAGAGCTCCAGGTCAACCGCATGATGCCGTTCTTTGGCCTCACCATGAAGCTTGGCCCGATCGCCAATTGGGGTATCAACCTGGAGCAGAACTTGATCCCGGTCGATACGCAGATGTTTCAATCGAGCGAAAAGGGCATCTTCGCCATTGGCGACATCAACCACTATCCAGGCAAATTGAAACTCATTCTGTCTGGCTTTCACGAGGCCGCGCTGATGGCCCAGGGCGCCAGCAAGATCGTGTATCCGGACAAGAAAGTCGTGTTCCAATACACAACGAGTTCGTCCAGCCTGCAAAAGAAATTAGGGGTGAAGTAAGCCGCCAGGGTGTTCCGTTGCGGCCCCATCCCGCGACAGCGTCCAACCCGTGCGCGAACAGGTCGCGCTTAACCCACAGATCTTGACCCTGGCGCACTGTCGTCTGCGAGGAAATGCTGGTACCCACTGCTTTTCAACGTGGACACCCAATTTTCCATGACGGCGAAACGACAATTGGAAGCCTTTTGTTTGGCCGCTGACGAGCCCGCCGGCAAGAGATTTGGGCTCGCCAGCCGCACGTCGGCTTGGCTCACGAACCTGGACAGCGCCCCTGCCATCGAAGTCTGGTGTTGCCTGTTCAGCTGGTTCTTGCTGGTCAGCACCGCCATTTGGCTGCTGATTCCCGCGACGCTTGCCACGATCGCCATCGATTCCGCCGGTTTTCACGTCATCGCCACTGATCTTCTTGCCAAAATGCGGCTCGATGGCTGGCGGGCCTGGGAGCCCTGGCCGCAGGGCCAGGCCCCCGCAGGCATCAGCGCCGCGCTCTATTACGTGACGGGCGTTTCGTCGCCAATGGTCGTCGTCCCTCTGCTCTCGGCGATTCACGCATCGAGCGCCATCGTTCTCGACAAGCTGGTCCGCGCCGCCCTTGGCGGCCGCCCAACGTATTATCTGCCCGCGATTCTGATGGCCTTGCTACCCTCGTCCATTCTGACCGCGACCATTGCCCATAAGGATCCGTTGGCCATCCTGGGGATCTTTTGCATCCTTTTTTCGTTTCACCTGGTTCGCGACAACACGCTGCGCTCCGTTCGCTGGCTCAAAGTGGGTCTGGCGGCGGCGTGTTTGATCCTCGGTGCGGTGCTGGTCTTCATTGTCCGCCCCTATCTTTTATCCATGATCCTCGCGGCGGCGATTGTGCTTTCGGCGGCGATGCTGGCAATTCGGCTGGTTGAGGCCAAGAAATTCAATCTCGATTGGGGGAGACTTGCGCTGGCGTTGAGCTTGGCCATTGGCCTGCTTGTGGCCACTTCGCGGTTCTTGACCGCGACAATCGAGCGGGACAATTACGAAGCTCTCTGCCAGGCCCCCGCCGTGGCGACCGCCATCTGGTGGTTGCCGCGCAGCCTGGAGACCGAGGCCTGCATTCTGGCGGGCACACGCAAACATTTCCTGCAAGTCGCGCCTGAGGCGGCCAGCAATATCGACGCCAACGTTCAGCTGGAAGATGCGCTTGATGTCCTTGCCTACACGCCTCGCGCCCTGCAAATTGGGATGTTGGCACCATTTCCCGATGCCTGGCTGTCGAAAAATCGGGATCATGGAGGCTCGGTCGCGGCCGCTGCCTCAACTGTCGAAATGCTCTTCTACTATACCTGCCTACTTTCGATCTGTCTGGGCGCGGCAGTCTCGCGATCTGCGCGCGCGCTCTTGCCGACTGTGCTCTTTTGCCTGGCCATTGTTACAATCTACGCAATTGCAGTACCCAATGTAGGAACGCTTTACAGAGAGCGGCTTTTCAGTGTCTTGATCATTTGTGGCGGTGGCCTGACGGTGATGGGCGGCTGGCTGGTGGAACGCCGTTGGAGGCTCTTCTGAGCTGCGGCCGGTTTTGGCCCCTTTCCCGGATTCGGCCGGCTCGATCTCACCAATCTGGGGACCGGCGCGGTCAGCGCGTGCTCCAGCGAACCCATCCCGGGTGAATTGACAGCCGCGGAAGAAGCATGGTCTATGCCGCAGGACAGGGCAATCGGGCCGGTAGCTCAGTGGTAGAGCATCTGACTTTTAATCAGGTGGTCGCGGGTTCGATCCCCGCCCGGCTCACCAATAAAATCATGCCCTTGATTGGCGGCGCGGGCTTGCTCAGCTCGGCTTTGTGCCATGAAAGCGCCCATCAGCGATACCAATGAACCGGTCGACCGGCTTCGGCGGCCGCCGCGCGGGTCGCTCAACACGGCGGCAACCGAGCGGCGGCGCCGAAATCCGCGATAGTCGGCGCCAGTGCCGCGTCGAGGTGGGCGCCCGGTTTCTGCATGGTCCGTGCGGACTTTGGCGACGGAGAGGATGTACCGTGCACACACTTGGCAGTTTCGGCCTCCTTGCAGGGCGCATTTTCATCGCCTGGCTCTTTGTCCACGACGCAACTCAGCTTGCCCGGTTTCCGGCCGACAGCATCGCTTACATGGAGCAGTTCGGAGTGCCCGGGGCTCTGCTTTGGCCCACGGCTCTCTTCCAGGCCGCCGGTGGATTGATGATCATTGCCGGCCTTCTGACCCGCCTCATCTCACTCGGCTTTTGCGGCTTCTGCTTGCTGACCGCTGTTCTGTTCCACCACGATTTCGCCGATGGGAACGAACTCATCCAGTTCGGCAAGGACTTCGGCCTCGCCGGCGGGTTTCTGTTCCTGGCCGCTGGCGGCGCTGGCAACTGGTCGCTTGACGCGCGGTTTGGCACCGATTTCTGGCCTCTCTCGCTCAAGAAGCCCGAAGACCTCGTGGGATAACGAGATGATGGCGGGCGGAAATCGAGCTTGGGCCCTGCGCCAAGCCGGCCGATGGTTGTCCCATGTCACCTGACATTGCAATGGCGGAAACGCTGCTCCGCGCAAGGCCAGACTACGGCGATCGCGGTCTCATCTCGGCGCTTGCCAGGTTCCGGTAGAAGGTCAAGGCGTTGCGATCCAAATCATACAGGGCGAATTCGCGCGTCCCCCAAGCGGTATCCCGAATGCCATCGGCGGTGCACTCGACGCCGCGCCGGCGGTATTCGCTGAAGAGCGCGTCTGGGTCCTCGACCAGAAACCTCAGGCGGATGGCGCCCATTTCATGCTCGAACTGGAACTGCATGTGGAGTTCCACCGCGTCGCGACGAAAACCCACATAATTCGGCGGATCGGCCTTGTCCCTCAAGGCCAGCCCGAAGCCAAGCTGCTGGGTGTAGAACCGGACCGCCCGCAATATGTCCCGGGTGCCAAGAATTGGGTGGGTTGCCTTGAACACGGCCAGCTCCAAAACGCGCGATCGAGTCCGAGACCATGACAATATCCCAGGTGCTCGCGGCCATCACCGCCAACACAGCGTTCTTTTCGCCAACCGCCGCGAGATGACCTCGAATCAGGATCCGGAGCCAAGCGGCCGCGCTAGAACAATCCCTCGATCTGGCCCGCCTCGTTGAAGCGGATCACTTCGGCGCTGGGCGCCTTTGGCAGGCCCGGCATCGTCATGATCTCGCCAGCGATGGCAACGATGAAGCCGGCACCCGCCGACAGCCGCACTTCGCGGATCGAAACCGTGTGGCCCGTGGGCGCGCCGCGCAGGTCCGGATTGGTGGTGAAGGAATACTGTGTCTTGGCCATACACACTGGCAGCCTGCCAAAACCAGCCGCCTCCCAGGCGCCAAGCTGGTCCATGATCTTCTTGTCCGCGGTCGCCTTGTCGGCCCGGTAAATCTTGCGGCTGATCGTGTTGATCTTGTCCCAGAGAGTGAGCTCGGAAGGATAGAGGGGCGCGAATGCGGCCGGCTGCTTGTCGATCAGCGCCACGACTTTTTGCGCCAACTCCTCCGTACCCGCCGAGCCCTTGGCCCAGTGCTCGCAGAGCACGGCTTCGACGCCCTGGCTCTTGGCGTAGGCCTTCACCGCGGCAATTTCGGCGTCGCCATCGGTGATGAAGCGGTTGATGGCAACTATGACTGGCACGCCAAAGCTCTTCACATTCTCGATGTGGCGGCCCAGATTTGCGCAGCCCTTGGTCAGCGCCTCTACATTCTCCTTGCTGAGATCGTTCTTGGTCACGCCACCGTTCATTTTCAATGCCCGGATGGTGGCAACGATCACCGCCGCCGACGGCGTCAGACCCGCCTGGCGACACTTGATGTCAAAGAACTTTTCCGCGCCGAGGTCCGCGCCAAATCCGGCCTCGGTCACCACGTAGTCGGCCAGCTTCAGGGCGGTCTTGGTGGCGATCACCGAATTGCAGCCATGGGCGATGTTGGCGAACGGGCCGCCGTGAATGAACGCGGGATTGTTTTCGAGGGTCTGCACGAGGTTGGGCTGGATGGCCTTTTCCAACAGCACCGTCATGGCGCCGTCGGCCTTCAGATCCTTGGCGGTGACGGCCTTCTTGTCGCGGTTGTAGCCGACGATGATCTGGCCGATCCGCTTTTCCAGATCGGCCCGGTCGTTGGCAAGGCACAGGATGGCCATGACTTCCGAGGCGACCGTTATGTCAAAACCCGTCTCGCGCGCCGCTCCGTTGCCGCCGCCGCCGAGCCCGATCACGATCTCGCGCAAACTGCGGTCATTCATGTCCATGACCCGGCGCCAGGCGATCTTGCGCGGATCGAGAGCCAGCGGATTGCCCCAGTACATCGAATTATCGAGCAGCGCTGAGAGCAGATTGTGCGCCGATGTAATGGCGTGGAAGTCGCCGGTGAAGTGGAGGTTGATGTCCTCCATCGGCACGACTTGCGCGTAGCCGCCGCCCGCCGCACCGCCCTTGACACCAAAGCAGGGTCCCAGCGAAGGCTCGCGCAGGCAGATCGCCGCCTTCCTGCCGATGCGGTTGAGGCCATCCCCCAAGCCGACGGTGGTCGTAGTCTTGCCTTCACCAGCCGGCGTCGGATTGATCGCCGTCACGAGGATCAACTTGCCGTCCGGCTTACCGCTAAGCGACTTGATGAAGGCGGACGACACCTTGGCCTTGTCATGCCCGTAGGGTTCGAGATGCTCAGACGGAATGCCCAGCTTGGCGCCGACGTCCTGGATCGGCTTTTTCTTGGCGGCGCGGGCGATGGCGATATCGCTCTTGACCTCGGTCATGGTGCAATTCTCCTGGATGTCGTCCGTATGATCGCAGTCTGCGTTCCGGTCTTTGGCCATGCCCGAGCCAAAGTTACAAGCGAGCCGAAACGCGCAATGGCTGGAATGCGTCAAATCATGTCATCAAACCGGCAGCGCCTGAAGCCGGAATTTGCAACGCCAACGGCGCTCGGCCACTATTGGAGAGCCAAACCTGAACGAAAGGTCTCCTCCCACCCATGCGCCCCTTGCATCGCGAAACCCATCTCATCGAGCGCATCGGCTGGCTGCGCGCTGCCGTGCTTGGCGCCAATGACGGGCTGATCTCCACCGCCAGCCTTATCGTGGGCGTCGCGACCGCCTCGCCGGCGCGCACCGAAGTGCTGGTCGCGGGCGCCGCCGGACTGGTCGCTGGCGCCATGTCGATGGCGGCAGGCGAATATGTCTCGGTGAGTTCGCAGTCCGACACCGAGCAGGCCGACCTTGCCCGCGAGCGGAAAGAATTGGCCGAGCAGCCGGAAGCCGAGCTTGCCGAGTTGACAAAGATCTACATCGACCGGGGCGTTGCGCCCGACCTGGCCGGCGAGGTCGCGAGGCAGATGATGGCCAAGGATGCGTATGGCACGCACGCACGCGATGAACTTGGCCTGTCCGGCCATGTGGTCGCCCGGCCGATCCAGGCCGCGTTCACCTCCGCCGTGACCTTTGCGGGCGGAGCAGCCTTTGCGTTGGCAGTTGCGGCCTTGGCGCCGACGGCCGCCATCAGCTTGACGGTATCGATTGCCAGCCTATTCGGGCTCGCCGCGCTTGGCGCCATCGGCGCGAAGGCGGGCGGCGCTGGCCTGCTCGCACCCACCGTCCGCGTCACCTTCTGGGGCGCGGTGGCGATGGCGGTCACGGCTGCTATCGGCGCCCTTGTCGGCAAGGCTGTGTAGCCGCCGCTCAGCCGCGCACATCGCCGCCCGTCGTCTTCTTGACGCTCGCCACGATCCTGCCCGCCACGGCATCGATCTCTTCCGCCGTCATGGCTTTGTCGCGCGGTTGCAGCG
>Ga0075028_100000318_pt1 | contig 17706 bp, 19 predicted proteins | sample LitLauG_LLR_2014_FD_71390 | JGI IMG/M metagenome (GOLD analysis project Ga0075028, IMG submission 71390) | Freshwater sediment microbial communities from Pennsylvania, USA - Little Laurel Run_MetaG_LLR_2014 | ecosystem: Environmental > Aquatic > Freshwater > Creek > Sediment | place: USA... | reverse complement strand
ACTCAGGCACTTAAGGGAGCCCCCAACACTCCAACGTTAAATCGTTATTTTACGACATTGGCCGGGTGTTCTTGAACAATTCAAACTTTGGTGCAGCCAAACCCTCGTAATAGATGCTGAGAATCTCGAAACGGTGGGATGCGGAAATTCGGGCCTGGCGCTGATATTCGTGGGCCATGGCGGCTAACTCTCTTTGTTTTGCGTGGTCTACAGCGGCTTCTGCGGGCTTCACAGCATGCGAGGTGCGGGTTTTCACTTCAATGAAGCAGAGGTCGTCGCCATCCCAGGCGACGAGATCAAGTTCGCCGCGGCGACGCGGAGAGCGATAGTTGCGGGCCACGATGATGTACCCGAGACGGCGCAGGTGGAAGTAGGCGTCTTCTTCACCGCGACGGCCGGTGCGCTGGTGGGCAGGGAGATGGTTGGGCTGGCCGCAGAGAAGTGCGAGTTTGTCGAGGAACTTGAGGACGAACTGAGTAATGCGAGGCGGCACAAAATCAGTCGGCGATTTCGGGCAGCGGTGATGGAGCGGCTGCTTTCACGTGACCTTTCCAGTTGACCAGAGCGACGCCGGCCAGGGCAAGGACACCGCCTACCAACGAAAGTAGAGTGGGAACCTCGTTGAGCCAAGCCCAAGCGAGTGCTACCGAGACGAGCGGCATGAGGTAAAGGAAGCTGCTGATACGCGATGCGGTGGCGTGACTCATGGCATAGGCCCAGGCAAAGTTGGCGACAGCGGCGGGGAAGACAGCGAGATAGAGGAGGGCGAGTGTGGCGCTGAGCGGGGCGGCACGGACTTCGGCGGCGGCTCCGGGGGCGAAGACGAGCATGAGGAGTGATCCGGCCCAGAAGGAATACGTGGTGAAGGCGAGCGCGGGGTAACGGCCGAGCATGCGCTTCTGCAGAACCATGTAGAGACCGTACGAGATGGCGCCGACGAGAATGAGCAGTGCACCTTGCGAAAAGTGCAGACCGTGTCCGCGTTCGCGGGCAAGGACGGCGATACCGAAAAAGCCGATGACGATGCCGGTCCATCCCCAGGCGTTGAGGCGTTCGCCGAGAGTGAAGATGGCGAGGAGGGCGGTCCAGATCGGCGTCGAGGCGATGAGGAAGCTGGCGGTACCGGCGGGGGTGGTGACCATTCCGTAGTTGAGGATGGTGTTGTAGAAGGCGATGCCCACGGCTCCGGCGATGATGAGGCCGGGGAGATCGCGATGTGCGGGGAGGCGGAGCCCGGAAGAGGCTCCGTAGGCGGTGAGGACGAGGGTAGCGGTGCCGAAGCGGAGGAGGGCGAGGTGGGCGGGGGAGTATCCCTTGAGCGCGGCGCGGATGCCGGGTGGGGCCGATCCCCAGAAAAGGACTGCGGCGGCGAGGGTGAACCAGAACTTTCCTGAAAAATGAGAGCGCAAGAAGTTGGCCTCAAGAGCGTTGACCGCGGCGTTCGGACATTCAGGGTACAACACGTGAGGTAGCGGTCGCGTCGACGTTAGCACGGGCGAGGACGCCCGTGCCCACACAATCCCTCGTGCGCACACAGTCCCCCCGTGCCCACACAATCCCAAGGAGGGGCTACGCTGAAGGCTCGACGGCCAGGGACTCCTGTGGCTTGACCTGCCGGTGGCCGAGAAAATTCACCACCATCACGCCCATGATCGCCACGAGGCCTCCGAGGAGTGAGAGGACCTTGGGGACTTCGCGCAGCCAGACCCACGCGATGAAGATGGCGCAGACGGGGATCAGGTAAAGGAGGCTCGCGGTGCGCGAGGCGGGGGCATGCGAGAGGACGTAGGCCCAGGCGACGTAGGCTAACGCGGCGGGGAATATTCCGAGATAGATCACAGCAGCGGTATGCGCGGGGGCGGCATGGCGCAAAGTTGTGAGGAGGCCTCCGCTAAAGGGCAACATGAAGAGCGTGCCGAACCACATGGAGTAGGCGGTGAACTCGAGGGCGCGGTAGCGGGCGAGGTAGTGTTTCTGCATCACCATGTAGATGCCGGAGAAGACGCTCGACGAGAGGATGATCAGCGCGTGCACGGAAAGATGAATGCCCTGGCCTTCACTCTCGCTGCGGGCAATGATGCCGGCACCGGTGAAGCTGAGGAGAATGCCGAGCCATCCCCAGTGCTGAGGCGTTCGCGCAGGCCGATGGAGGCGGAGATCGCGGTCCAGACGGGAGTGGAGGCGATGAGCAGGCTGGCGGTTCCGGCGGTGACATTCGTCTCGCCGTAGTTGAGGGCGAGGTTGTAGTAGGTGATGCCCAGCAGTCCTGTGAGCGCGAAGCCGGCGAGGTCTTTGAGTTCGGGACGGCGGAAGTGCGAGAGGGCGGCGTATAGGACGAGGACGGCGGACGCGACCAGGAAGCGCACGATGGCGAGGTGTGCGGGCGGATAGGACTGGAGGCCGGCGCGGATCCCGGCGAACGCCGAAGCCCAGAAGACCACGGCGAAAAGCAGGGTGAGGAGGACCCGGGGTGTGAGGAAGACTTTCATGGCAAAGTAGGGCGGGCGAGTCGCCCGCCCCCACACAAATTCTCTCGAACCTGACGTCTAAGCGGTGATGGCGTCGCCGACGCGGATGGTGCCTTCGGTCAGGATTTCCGCGCGTAGGCCGCCACGGTGGATGAGGCCTTCGCGGACGGTCTTGCCGGTGAGGCCTTCGAGATAGGTACAGGGTTCGCAGAGTCCGGCGCCGCGGACGCGGACGTTTCCGATCTGGAACTCGCGGCCGACGAGATGGTTCAGGGCGATGCCGCGAGTCAGAACGTTGCGGCGGCATTCCACGGCTAAGAGCTCGACTTTGTAGTCGCGCGAGAGGGCCTCGAGGGCTTCGGCTTCGATGAGCGTGAGGTCGCGTCCGGGCTTGGGCTTGAAGCTGCCGTCGCGCTTTGAGTAGCGGTCGCCGGCGAGGCCGGTGTTGGGGATGGCGCGGGCTTCGGTGACGGCGCGCAGGGGCTGCTTGCGGGCTTCTGTGATGTGGATGGCTTCGACGCGTCCGGTCATGGGGGGCCTCTTTCGCCCCTAACGGGGCTGGGATCGTTGGTTGACTGTACCCAGCGCTTACGCGCTGGGCTAATCTCTTCCGCCGCCTTTGGCGGCTGGAGCAGGGGCCCTGCGAGTAGTCCGCTCGCACCTGAAACGACTGCCGGGTTGGAAAGTTACCCACCCTTTCGCAAAGAACGCGAAAGGGTGGGGCACCCGGTTTATTGTTCACCCGCCTGCCAGAACGGGCGAGACGCCCGTCCCTCCAAGCGACAATTCTACTTCCCTTTTTCAACTTGCTGGATGCATTCTTCGAGCACCTCCAGGGCGACGGTGCACTCCTCGCGGTTGACGATCAGCGGCGGGGAGAGGCGGATAGTGCTGGGGCCGCAGCCGAGGAAGAGCAGGCCGCGCTGGAACGCGAGATCGATGATGCGGTCGCGATCCTCGGCATTGTATTCCTTGGTTTTCTTGTCCTTTACGATTTCGATGCCGAGCATCAGGCCACGGCCGCGGACATCGCCGACGTGTTTGTACTTTGCAGGCCACTCGGCCATACGTTTCAGCATGAAGTCGCCTTGATCGCGCGAGTTCCTGAGCAGGTTTTCGTTTTCGATCACGTCGAGTGTGGCGAGCGCGGCGGCGATGCTGACCGGGTTGCCGCCGAAGGTGGAAGCGTGCGAGCCGGGGACCCAATCCATGATGTGGGCGCGCGACATAACCACGCCGAGCGGCATGCCGGAGGCGATGCCTTTGGCCATGCAGACGATGTCGGGCTGTACGCCGTTGTGCTCGACAGCGAACCACTTGCCGGTGCGTCCAATGCCGCTCTGTACCTCGTCGACGACTAACAGGATGCCGTGGCGATCGCAGATGCGGCGCAGTTCCTGCATGAAGGTGGAAGGTGGAACGATGTAGCCGCCTTCGCCCTGGATGGGCTCGACGAAGATGGCAGCGACTTCCTCGGGCGGCAGGCTGGTCTTGAAGAGCTTTTCTTCGATGAAGCGGGCGCAGCCGAGGGCGAAGGCTTCGTGTTCCTGTGCGCCGCCGACGCATCCGCGATAAACGTCGGGGTAACGGACGTGGGTGACGCCGGGGACGAGCGGGCCGAAGCGGCGCTTCTGTTGCGGCTTGGAGGCGGTGAGCGAGAGCGCGCCCATGGTGCGGCCGTGGAAGGCGCCGTAGAAGGCGATGATGTTCTGGCGCTTGGTGTGATAGCGGGAGAGTTTCAGAGCGCACTCGATGGCTTCCGTGCCGGAGTTACCGTAGTAGACCTTGTGCGGGCCGGGCATGGGGGCGATTTTCGATAGACGCTCGGCCAACTCCACCATGTTCTGGTAATAGAAATCAGTGCCGGACATGTGGATGAGCTCGGCCGCCTGTTTCTGGATGGCTTCAACCACGTGCGGATGGCAATGGCCGGTTGAACACACGGCGATGCCGGCAGCGAAATCGAAGAACTCGTTGCCGTCGACGTCTTCGATCACGAGGCCGCGGCCTTTCTTCGCGACGAGTGGGTAGGAACGGGTATAGGACGGCGAAATGTACTTGGCATCGCCCTCGACGACGCGCTTGGCGTTGGGTCCGGGCAGGGCGGTCTTGATGTTGGGGCCGATGGTCAGGGTCTTGGTCATTGGAGTTCTCCGGTGATTCGGCTATCAGCTGTCAGTTTTCAGCTTTCAGTTGTCGGTTGCGGGCGGCGGTTTCTTTATGCGCGGACTGGTTGCGCGGGAGGATGTGGGCCGCGAAGAAATCTCAGAAGATGAGATGTATTAGTCGCAGCCGAAGAGGAAGGGGCGAGTCTGCGAGGGCAGAAAAGACCGGTAACGGCGCGGGCAAACAAGCGAGCGCAGCCAGCACTCGGGAAGATGCGAATTGGGCTGCCGCGTTTGCATGATGCAATTTCCATAATCATTATAGCGGGATTTGGTGCGGGCCGGAACCCCCGAAGGTAGCTACTAGCTCTTAGCCTTTAGCTCTGAGCGTGATGTCGGGCGCACGAAAGTCGCAACTATTGGTGACGATGGTCATCTACTATGATCAAGTTCCACGAGAATCTATGACCAACGCCGAACATCCGCAGCCGTGGAAGGTCATTGTTGCCTTCGCGCTGGTCTACGTCTTGTGGGGGTCGACGTATCTCGGGATCGGGATTGCGGTGGAACATATAGCACCGGCAATGCTGTGCGGGGTGCGGTTTCTCATCGCTGGGGTAGCGCTGCTCGGGTATTGCGCGGCGACGGGACGAGGGATCGCGCTTTCGGCGCGGGCATTGGGCCAGCAGGCGGTGGTCGGGTGTTTGCTGCTGGTGGGTGGGAACCTGACATTGTCGTGGTCGGAGCAGTATGTGCCGACGGGGCTGGCGGCGCTGATTGTGGCCTCGATTCCGTTGTGGTTCTTGCTACTGGATAGTTGGCTGCTGGGGCATCACAGCGTTTCTGGACGGGGGAAGATTGGGCTGGCGCTGGGCGCGGTGGGGCTGGTTGTTTTGTTGTGGCCTCGGTTGCGGGCGATTGAGACATTGGGACACTTGCAGTTCTGGGCGGCGGCGAGTTTGCTGGGCGGGTCGTTCAGCTGGGCGCTGGGGTCGGTGCTGTCGAAGAAGTGGAAGCCCGCTGGCGATCCGTTCAGCGCTACGGCCTGGCAGATGACATTTGCTGGTGGGGCGAATCTGTTGATTGCGTTCGCGACGGGGGAGCAGTATCGCACGGTGTGGACGGCGCGCGGCGTGGCGGCGGTGGTTTATCTCATCGTGGCCGGATCGTGGGTTGGGTATACGGCGTACATCTGGCTGCTGCAGCATGTTCCGACTTCGAAAGTTTCGACGTATGCGTATGTGAATCCGGTGGTGGCGGTGTTCCTGGGATGGCTCGTCCTGAGTGAGCGGATTGATGCGTTCATTGTCTGGGGGAGCGTGATCACCGTGGCGGCGGTGGTGATGGTGACGATTTCTAAGGTCACGATGAAGGAGCCGGTGGTGGAGCTGCCGGCGGTGGAATCGGCCGGGGATTAGGGGAGCACTCAGTCATCAGCACTCAGCATTCAGTCGGCCATGGTCGTGCCTCGCCTGGAGAGCCACTCGTTAACCCGAATCGCCAACCTCCTGCTAACCGAGATCCTTCACGGCTGAGTGCTGAGTGCTGGCTGCTGAATCCCTGCAAAGTCAACGATTCGGCACAGGTAGGGATTCCTCGTCGCTTCGCTCCTCGGAATGACAACTGCGCTATTCCGAGCCTTCACTCTCCTCATTGTCTTCAGCTAACAGGTCGGCGGTGTGGCCGTGGATGGTGTAGGTGACGTCGTCTGCGTCGGCGGGGCGGAAGGTGACGCGCGCGGGTTGGCGCTGCCAGGTGGGGGCGTCGCAGTTGGCGTCGGCGGCGGCTTCGGCGCTGGCTTCGCCCAGCGCTTTCTTCAGAACAGGTTTGCGGCGGCCTAGCTGCGTGACGATGGCGGAGAGTTTCTTGCCGTCGTCGGAGATGCCGCAGTAGGCGGCGTATTCGCGGTACCACGCAGCGGTGGAGTAGACGGGATCGAACTCGGGCAGGTTGAGAGCGGTGACGCGGCCGGTCGAGCGGTCGATCTGGAGCCATCCGCCGAGTTGCCAGAGCCAGTGGGGGGATTTGCCTTCTTCGGTGGGGAGGGCATCATTCACGCGGTAGGCACGGCGGACGACGAAGAGGCGGTCGGTGATTTCGTGGGCGGGGCCGGTGGTGAATTCTTTCAGGCGCGTGCCGACGTAGAGGGGGCGGATTTTCAGGTCGACGGCTTTGGCTTCGTCGGTGTCGGAGTAGAGCTTCACGGTTTGGATTTTGCCGAAGGCGACGACGTGGGGTTTGGCGGCAGCGTGCACCGTTGAGACGGTCAGAAAGAGGAAGAGTGCAATTCTGGAACGCATGGGATGAACCTAAGTCGTAGGTAGGGACGCGGCAGTGTGTGCGGTCACGGGTGCGAGTGATGCGACTGTGTCTACGAAGGTGGGCTTGATATTCATAGCAATTTCAAAGTTATTGTAGCTGGCTTTGAAGGGGCGCGGCTTCAGCCGCGCCGATAGGAGTTACAAGTAGCGCGGCCTTTAGGCCCTGGGGCTGCATTCCCTCAGCGGCTAAAGCCGGCCTCGTTTGAGGCCTCTACGGCACGCCTAAAGGCGTGCCCCTTCAAAGCGCCCCCTACCGTGAAATTGTCCCAGCTAAAAACGACGAAGAAACAGCCGGGCTGCGCCCGTCCCCACACAAGACAACCCATTTCCAGCCAACCCGGCTGCACACAGGAGGGAAGGTACAATGATCGGTCGCCTGCCATGGCCGATCCTTTCTACAGCATCGTCATTCCTGCTTACAACGAATCAGAGCGGCTGCGCGAAACGCTCGACAGCGTGGTGGCTTGTGTGGCGGAGAAGAAGTGGGATGTGGAAGTGATCGTCGTGAATGACGGGTCGCGCGACAATACGCGGGACATCATTCTGGAGTATGCGGTGAAGCACGCGTGTGTGCGCCTGCTCGACAATCCCGGGAATCGCGGCAAGGGGTACAGCGTGCGGCATGGGATGCTCGAGGCGCGCGGGGAGCTTTTGCTGTTCAGCGATGCGGACCTGGCTTCGCCGATTGAAGAGGCGGAGCGGTTGTTTGCGGTGATGCGCGGCGGGGTGGAGGTGGCGGTGGGGTCGCGGTGGCTGGATCCGTCGCTGCAAACGGTGCGACAGCCGTTCTACCGGCGGGTGCTGGGGCGCATCTACAACCTGCTGCTGCGTGTGCTTTTAGGTTTGAACTATAAAGACACGCAGTGCGGGTTCAAGGCGTTCACGCGCGCGGCGGCGCAGGCGGTGTTTCCGCGGCAGATCATCGAGCGCTGGGGGTTCGATCCGGAGATTCTGTACCTGGCGCGGCATCTCGGGCTGAAGATCGAGGAAGTGGCGGTGCATTGGGCGCATCGGGAGAATACGAAGATTCATCCGTTTCGGGATGGGGTGCGGATGTTTGGGGAGTTGTTGCGGATAAGGTGGTATGCGGTGAGTGGGCGGTATAAGGGGTAGCGGCGGGTGTACTTCCTTTCGCCGCGGATTCGCGCGGATGAACGCGGATTAACATGTGGTTCGGCCCCGTCGCTGGTGACCTTCGTACTTTCCTGCAATGCTTTCCCACAGCTTGACCAAGTATTCCATAGGTGTTATATTCCTTCTATGGCATGGGAGGTCGAGTTCACCGATGAATTCGAGCATTGGTGGGACTCGCTTTGCGAAGAGGAACAGGATGAGATCGACGCCAAGGTCGGGTTGCTCGAGGAATTTGGTCCAACGCTCCCACGGCCGCACGCGGACACGATCGCGAGTTCGCGGCACAAGAACATGCGCGAACTGCGCGGCAAGGTGCGGGAGCGGCAGTTGCGGGTGCTCTATGCATTTGACCCGAAAAGGACGGCCTTGCTGCTGCTCGGCGGCGACAAGACGGGCGACCTGAACTGGTACGAGCGAAGCGTCCCCCGAGCCGACGATCTCTTCGATGCGCATCTGAGAGACCTGGACGACGAGAGCAAGCGGAGGAAGTAGATTTTCTGGATCGGTAAGTCTGAGTGAATGGAGTCCGTATGAAGAAGAATTTCAAGATACTGCGGGAGAAGCGGAGTGTGGAAGGCCGTGCGCGGGCACGCGCACTCGCTGCGAAATACCGCACCGAGATGGCTCTCGACGAACTGCGCGAGGCGCGCACGATGACGCAGGAGCATCTTGCGAGGCTTCTGGGCATCAAGCAGGCCGCAGTTTCGAAGATGGAGCGTCGCACCGACATGTACGTGAGCACGCTGCGCGACATGGTGCGTGCCATGGGCGGACAGCTCGAAATCTCCGCGCACTTCCCGGAAGGGACGGTGCGAATCGGGCAGTTCAAGTGCCTGCGCGCGAACGATCAGGACGAGAAGGGGAAGGAGCGGATCGCGGCAGAGTGAACCTCGCGGTCGCCTTCGGCGCATCGGAGAATACGAAGATTCATCCGTTTCGGGATGGGGTGGAACCCGCAACCACGTCCTGGACAAATCGCAGGGCTCTAGGGACTCCGGGACCGGCAGGCTGAATGGAAGGTCCGATCCTTCGATGGAATAGACCTCAAGCTCCGAGAGTTCACCTTCACGAGCGTGCAAGATCACTCCAACCCGTATGCCTTCCGGGGATTTCCCTCCAGCTTCCGCTACAACGTCGGATGCTCCGAACTTAGGACCAGATTCAAATGCAAAGTCCACTGTGGGGCAACCACATCCGCACTTGGAAACAACATGAAGTCCATCAATCTGAGGCCTGAATTTGGAGGCATCGGGACCTCCGTGCGCGAGTAGCCATTCGAGCAACGTGCGCTCGTCCTTGGAAAGCTGGCGCTCGACTGGAATGTGACCCTTCGCGGTCATAAGTCCACATAATCCTAGATCATCCGCCACTAACTTGTGTTAGCGTCAACCGTCTGCCCGACCAATTCCGCTACTCGGCGACCCATCTCTGACGTGCTTACCGCTTTCTCGCTTCCGCGAACCAGATCGCGCGTGCGCAGGCCTTCCTCAAGCGCGGTGACGACGGCAGATTCGACGCACGCCGCTTCCTTTTCCAGATTGAAACTGTGGCGCAGCATCATGGCGATGGAGAGGATTGCGCCCAGCGGGTTTGCGATTCCTTGCCCTGCGATATCCGGGGCGGAGCCGTGGACCGGTTCGTAGAGGCCGACTTTGCCGCCGATGCTGGCGGAGGGGAGCAGGCCGAGCGAGCCGACGAGCGCGCCGGCGAGGTCGGAGAGGATGTCGCCGAACATGTTTTCGGTGAGCAGGACGTCGTATTGCGCGGGGCGGGCGGCGAGCGCCATGGCGCAGGAATCCACGTAGGTGTGGGAGAGCGTTACATCGGGATAGTCTTTGGCGACGCGGTTGACGACGTCGCGCCAGAGGCGGGAGCAGGCGAGGACGTTGGCCTTGTCGACCGAGACAACGCGGCGGCGGCGGCGCTTGCGGGCGAGTTCGAAAGCGACGCGGGCGATGCGTTCGATGTCGGACTCGCGGTATTGCATGGTGTCGGTGCCGAGGCGCGCGCCGGGGTCTCCGGTGATGGAGCGCGGTTCGCCGAAGTAGAGGCCGCCGAGCAGTTCGCGGACGATCATCACGTCGGTGCCAGTGGCGGTTTCGCGTTTCAGAGGCGAGCACTCGACCAGCGACGGGAAGCAGACGGCGGGGCGCAGGTTGGCGAAGCAGCCGAGCGCCTGGCGCAGGCGGAGAAGGCCGCGCTCGGGGCGGAGCTCGGGAGCGACGTTGTCATACGCGGGGCTGCCGACGGCGCCGAGCAGAACGGCGTCAGCGGCGACGCAGGCGGCTTCGGTCGCGGGCGGCAGCGGGTTGTTGGCGGCGGTGATGCCGGCGCCGCCTATAGGGTGGGTCGAGATCTGGAGTTCGTGGTGGAAGGATTGGGCGACGGCGCCGAGGACGCGCAGGGCTTCTTCGGTGACTTCGGGGCCGATACCGTCTCCGGGGACGACTGCGATGCGCAGGAGCAAGGGTGGGGTCTCCGTCAGGGGTTGATTCCTGGATAGGTTAGCTAATGTCAGCAAAAAATCTACCATGGAGGGCCCGAGGAAACCGAAGCCAGTTTCCGAGACGCCCACCTCAGGCGCTAAAGCGCAGCTTTGCTTTGGCTACTCCGCGGCGCGGCTGAAGTCGTGCCCTCCCGACTTCTGTTCGTGCTTTTCCCAGTTGCTTTTGTGGGACTGCACCGCAGGGGCGAACCGAGGCCAGCCGTCCCTACGGGACTTGCACGTCATTTGGTCCTGTACCCGGCGCTGAAGCGCCGGGCTAAGTTCAGGCGTCCCTACGGGACTCAGACTGGGGCGGGCGAGTCGCCGCCCCCACACTCGTTCCGAGTATATGCATCGGGGAAGGTCTCAGCCGCGAGCGGGGGTGAGCTGCGAGACTTTCACATCCGGGGCGGGTGCGCCGGTCACCGGTTTATATTCCTTGCCCATCTTGCGCGCGATGAAGGGAAGCAGGCCGCCAGCCGTAATCAGCTCCTGCACGAAGGGCGTGAGGGCGATGAACGGGTGGTCTGTTTTCTGCGTCAGGTTGCGGACGATGCCCTTCTCGAGATCGACTTCAAGTTCATCCTGGCTCTTCACGGTGTCGGCGAAGCCAGGGCATTCGATGGAGAGGAAGCCGTTGTTCATGGAATTACGGAAGAAGATGCGGGCATAGTTCGAGGCGATGACGCAGGCGATGCCCGCGCCGCGCAGGGCCCACACCGCGTGTTCGCGCGAAGAGCCGCAGCCGAAGTCCTCGCCGGCGACGAGAATGTCGCCCGGGCCCACGCGCTGGATGAAATCCGGATCAATGTCTTCCATGGCGTGCTTGGCCAGTTCGGCGTGGTCGTGCGTGTTGAGATAGCGCGCCGGAATAATCTCGTCGGTATTGATATGGGCGCGCGCGTAAACGTGGGCGCGGCCGCGAATCAGACTCCCCACAGGTAATCCTCCTGCTTGCCTTCGGCGGCGCCGACTGGAACTTCTTTCTCGCGCTTAGGCAACGGGCGTTCGAGGAAGTCGCGCGGATCGGTGATGACGCCGGTGATGGCGGATGCGGCAACCGTGGCGGGGCTCGCGAGGTAGACCTCGGCTTCGGGATGGCCCATGCGGCCAACGAAGTTGCGGTTCGTGGTTGAGATGCAGACTTCTTTCTTGCCGAGGACGCCCATGTGTCCGCCGAGGCATGCGCCGCAAGTCGCAGTGGAGATGACGCAACCGGCGTCGGAGAAAATGTCGAACAGACCCTCGTGCAAAGCCTGCTTCCAAACGGCCGAAGTGGCGGGCACCACGATAGCGCGCACGCCGGAAGCGATGTGGCGGCCCTTCATGATCTTGGCCGCCTCGCGCAGGTCTTCAATGCGGGCATTGGTGCAGGAGCCGATGTAGGCCTGATCAATCGCGACCTTGCCCACTTCGCCGATGAAGCGTCCGTTCGACGGCAGATGCGGCAGCGCGACGATGGGCTCGAGCGCGGAGGCGTCAATGTCGTAGACGGCGCGGTATTCCGCGCTCTTGTCGGAGTGGTAGACGGTGTAAGGCAGGTCGGTGCGTTTCTTCAGGTACTTGGCGGTGACCTTGTCGGCTTCCATGATGCCGCTCTTGCCGCCGGCTTCGACGGCCATGTTGGTGATGGTGAGGCGCGACTCCATGGACATGGCGGTGATAGCCGTGCCGTGGTATTCCATGGCGCAGTAGCGGGCGCCGTCGACACCGATCTTCGAAATGATGTGCAGGATCAGATCCTTGGCGTAGACGCCGTGCGGCAATCTGCCGCTCACGTTGAAGCGCATCGTCTCGGGGACGCGGAACCAGAGCTCGCCGGTGGTGAGTGCCGCGGCCACATCGGTGGAACCGACGCCGGTGGCGAAAGCGCCCACGGCGCCCAAGGTAGTGGTGTGCGAGTCGCCGCAGATGGCGGTCATTCCGGGCAGGATGTAACCCATATCCGGCACGAGGGCGTGGCAGATGCCGTGGTCGCCGAGTTCGTGATAGCGCTGGATACCTTGTTCCTTAACCCAGCGGCGTAGTTCTTTGGTGAGTTCGGCGGTCTGGATGTCTTTGTTGGGGACGAAGTGGTCGGGCGTGACGACGATCTTCGTATGATCGAACACCTTTGTGACGCCCATCCGCTCCATCATCTTGATGGCGGGCGGCGTCGTGACCTCGTGACAGACGATGAGATCAATCCTGGCGTTGACGATTTCGCCGGGACGCACGCTGTCGCGGCCGGAGTGGGCCGCGAGAATCTTTTCGGTGATGGTCATTCCTCGAACCATCGTAAGTCTCCACTCTCCCGGGGGGTTGCCGGGGTGTTCCTAATGGTACGCCATGCGAGGGCGAATGTGTGGGCCGGGGGCTTTCCCGCGGTGCGTGAGGAACCCCAGTCGTCCCTACGGGACTTCATACCATCTGGCGTCATTCCCCGGCGCTGAAGCGCCGGGCTAATTTCAGACGCCCCTCCGGGGCTGGAGCTTCGTCGACTGCGGGTTCACAGCTCGCCCGGAATTTTTCTTGCCCGAGATTCTTACGCCTGGGCGAATGTACCGCGGGGGCGGCTGTTTGTGCCAGCGGGACCGATGCGCGCGCCTTGCGTTTCCTGGATCAGCCTGAGCAAGTGGTGCTCTTCCACGGTCTTGATCATATCGGCCAGAGCGACAAAACGGCGATAGAGATCGTCGAGCTGGCGGCGGTCGAAGTTGTAGCCGAGCGCGGCGCAGCGCACGCTCAGGGCGTGACGACCGGAATGCTTGCCGAGAACAAGTTTCGAATCTGGAACACCGACGGATTGCGGCGTCATGATTTCATAGGTCAGCGGATTTTCGATCACGCCGTGCTGGTGGATGCCGGCTTCGTGAGCGAAGGCGTTGCGTCCGGTAATGGCTTTGTTCGGCTGCACGGGTACGCCGGTGATTTCGCTCAGCAACTGGCTGGAGGGAAAGATCTCCTCGCTGACAACCTGGGTCGCATAGGGATAGCGGTCGGGGCGGACGCGCATGGCCATGATGAGTTCTTCGAGCGAAGCGTTGCCGGCTCGCTCGCCAATGCCGTTGATGGTGCACTCGACCTGGCGCGCGCCGTTGGCGACGGCGACCAGCGAATTGGCGACGGCAAGGCCGAGATCGTTGTGGCAGTGCGTGGAGATGACGACGTTCTCGATGCCCCGGACTTTCTCGCGGATCATGCGGATGATTTCGCCGAATTCTTCGGGGGTGGAGTAGCCGACGGTGTCGGGAATGTTGACAGTGGTTGCGCCGGCATCGACGACTGCTTGTACGACTTCGACCAGGAAGCGGCGGTCGGTGCGGGTAGCGTCTTCGGGCGAGAACTCAACGTCGGTGCAGAGAGACTTGGCCAAGGCTACGCCTTCGCGGGCCTGTTGCAGGCACTGCTCGCGATTCATCTTCAGCTTGTAGGCGAGGTGAATGTCGGACGTCGCGAGGAAAACGTGGATGCGGGCGCGCTCTGCGGGTTCGAGGGCGGAGCCGGCGCGTTCGATGTCGGGGCGGCAGGTGCGCGCAAGAGCAGCGATGCGAGGGCGACGAACTTTTTGCGCAACCATGCGGACGGCTTCATAGTCGCCGTCGGAAGAAATCGGGAAACCGGCCTCGATGACATCAACGCCAAGGCGATCGAGTTGTTGCGCCATGCGGAGTTTTTCATCCACAGTCATGCTGCAGCCGGGCGATTGCTCGCCATCACGCAAAGTGGTGTCGAAGATCGTTACGTTCGGTTGCTCCATGGACGGGTCGCCCCCTCACTTGGGTATAGGAGTTCTATGCTAGCGGGGCAGGGGAATAACGCAAGCTTATAATATTTCATATAAGTTAAGATATGCTGCTAGTATTAGCAAGATTAATGGACTAATAAGTGCAGGTGGAGATTTCGCATTATGGATATTGGGGAGCTAGAGGTTTTCCTGATGGCGGCGCGGGAAAGGCACTTCTCGCGGGCGGCCGTCAAGCTGCATCGCACGCAATCGGCAGTCAGCCAAACTATTCACAAGCTGGAAGACGAACTGGGGGAGGCGCTTTTTGACCGGTCGTCGCGCGAGGGTGTGCTCACCGACGCGGGACGAGTCCTGGTGGAATACGCTGAGCGCTTGCTGAACTTGCGCGCCGATGCGCGGGAAGCGTTGCTCGAGGTGCGAGAACTGGAGCGCGGCAAGCTGGTGTTTGCAGCGAACGAGCTTACGTCGTTGTATCTGTTGCCGGCGTTGGGGGAGTTTCGTCGGCTGTATCCGATGATCAAGATCACGGTGTTGCGCTCGCTGGGCAGCCGGATTGGCGATGACGTGTTGCGACACGCGGCGGAACTGGGAGTGCTGTCGTACGATCCGCAAGAGGCGCAATTGAGTTCGGTGGTTGTGTACGTCGATGAACTGGCGTTCGTGGTCCCGCCGGGGCATCCGCTGGCGGGGGCGAAGGAGGTCAGCATTAGCGAGCTGGCAGCGGAGACTTTTGTGGCACACAACGTGCCTTCGCCTTATCGCGACAAAGTGATCGAGGTGTTTCGCAAGTACCGCACGTCGCTGCACATGGATGTGGAGTTGCCGACGCTGCAGGCGATCAAGCGGTTCGTGGCCAGCGGGAGCGGAGTGGCGTTTCTGCCGGAGATCAGCGTGGAGGGCGAGCTTGCGCGCGGGGAGCTAATGCGGATTGAGGTGCGGGAGATAAGGTTTCATCGCGAGCTTAGGCTGGTGTATCGCAAGAAAGGCAATCTTTCGCATGCGGCCAATGCATTTCTCAAAGTGGCGGAATCGCTGGCGAAGGAGCGGAAGGGGAATTACCGGTATCAGCAAGAGGGATAGGAAGCTCAACTCGCTTTCCACCACGATGCGCTTGTTGGGTAGTGCGTACACGACCGGATTCGGAATTGCTGTCGCCAGAGTGCCATCCCGTAGCGACTTCTTGGCGATGCTAAAATACAAACCTCCGCATGCGTGATCGCAATCCAACCATGGAGCCGGTGAGTGTTGGTCTGAACAAGGTATTGTCGCAGGCGCTGCGGCAGACTCCTGCCGACGAGGCACCGGTGCTGGTGTGGCCGCTGGCGTGCGGCGCCGCCGTGGCGGAGCGAACCAAGGCGCTGAGCTTTGCGGATGGCGTGCTGCGCGTGGAAGTGCCGGACCGCGCCTGGCGAGAGCAGCTGAGTGAGTTGAGTCCGCGGTATGTGGTGACGCTGAACCAGTATTGCAGCCAACGGGCGCGGGCGATTGAATTCGTAGTGGCGGGGCGACGGCGCTGAAGGTGTCTCGTCGTGGCACAAATCCCCTGACAGGCAGAGCATGAAAGTCACCGAAAAAGACGTGTTGTACGTGGCCGACCTGGCGAACCTTGAATTGAGTGACGAAGAACGCACACGCATGGTGCGTGATCTGAATTCAATTCTGGGGCACATTGACATGCTGAATCGGCTGGACACGAAGGACGTTCCGCCGATGGCACAGGTATCAGACCGCTACGGAGTCGACGCGGGAAAGCAGGGGAGCGAGCGGTTTGCATACGCCAGCCGCGAGGATGTGCACGAGGGGTTGCGGAAATCGCTGGCGCACGACGTGGCCCTGGCGAATGCTCCGGTGAGCGATGGGACGTTCTTTGAGGTGCCGAAGGTGATTGAGAAGTAGGAACAAGCTCTTAGCTTTTAGCCTTTAGCTCTTAGCTCGCGCGGCGAAAGGGAGAGTGCGATGGCGAAAGAACTTGCGATGCCGCCGGGAGCGGGGAGTGATGATCGCGCTTGTGAGCTAGTGCGGGCGTGGGCGGCGCATGGTGGCTTGCAGTGCAGCCTCAATATTGATGCGTGGCCAGAGAAGGATGCGGCGGTGCCGTGGGGGATTCTGTTGAGCGACATTGCGCGGCACGTGGCGGACGCGTTTGAGCGAGGCCGGCGCGTGGATAAGAAGCAGACGCTGGATCAGATTCGGAACATATTCAACGAGGAACTGGATCGGCCGACGGCGGAGACGACGGGGAAATCCTCCTGAGAATGGAAATCAGAGACCTAACGATTGATGCCGCGCGCTCGGCGGTCGAGGAGCGCAAGACGACGGCGACGGCGCTGGCGGAATTGTTTTACGCGAAGATCGGGAAAGACGATCCGCAGATTGGCGCGTTTCTGACGCTGTCGAAGGATCGGGCGCTGGCGCAGGCGGCGCGCATGGATGAGCTGGCGGCGAAGGGTGAAGAGTTGCCGCCGCTGGGTGGAGTTCCCGTCGGCATCAAGGATGTGATCACGACGAAGGGCGTGCGCACGACCGCAGGGTCGAAAATCCTGGAAAACTTTATTGCACCGTATGACTCGACGGCCGTGGCGCGTCTGGAGGCGGCGGGGGCGGTCGTTCTGGGTAAGCTGAACTGCGACGAGTTTGCCATGGGATCGTCGAACGAGAATTCGGCCTATCGTCCGGTGCGGAACCCGCGCGCTCTGGAGCGCGTGCCGGGTGGGTCTTCGGGCGGGTCGGCAGCAGCGGTGGCGGCGGACATGGCGGTGGTCACGCTCGGGTCGGATACGGGCGGATCGATTCGGCAGCCGGCAGCGTTTTGCGGCGTCGTCGGGATGATGGGGACGTACGGGCGCGTGTCGCGCTACGGGTTGATTGCGTTTGCGTCGTCGCTCGATCACATTGGGCCGTTCGGGAAGACGGTGAAGGATGTGGCGCAGGTGCTGGGGATCATTGCCGGGCGCGATCCGATGGATTCGACTTCGGCAGAGGTTCCAGTTCCGGATTACGTGGCCGAACTCGACAAGGGCGTGAAGGGGATACGGATCGGCGTCCCCAAGGAATACTTTGGCGAAGGGCTTGACGGCGAAGTACGAGCGGCAGTCGAGGCTGCGATTCAGAAAATGGCGGGGCTCGGGTGCGAAGTGGTGCCTGTTTCGCTGCCACACACCGAGTATGCGATTCCCACTTACTACATTATTGCGACGGCAGAGGCTTCGGCGAACCTGGCACGGTTTGACGGCGTGCGGTACGGGTTTCGGGCGCAGGGGGCGCGGAGTCTGAGCGACATGTACCGGCGCACGCGGGATGGCGGCTTTGGCGCGGAAGTGAAACGACGCATTATGTTGGGGACTTATGCACTGAGCGCGGGGTACTACGATGCTTACTACCGGAAGGCGCAGCAGGTGCGGACTTTGCTGACGCGGGATTTTGAAGCGGCATTTCAGAGAGTGGATGCGATTGTGACGCCGACGAG
>Ga0075028_100000316_pt1 | contig 17729 bp, 10 predicted proteins | sample LitLauG_LLR_2014_FD_71390 | JGI IMG/M metagenome (GOLD analysis project Ga0075028, IMG submission 71390) | Freshwater sediment microbial communities from Pennsylvania, USA - Little Laurel Run_MetaG_LLR_2014 | ecosystem: Environmental > Aquatic > Freshwater > Creek > Sediment | place: USA... | reverse complement strand
ATGGGCGGCGAGTGGGGCGTGGGAGCGTCTCTGGCGATGGAAGCGGCGCCGGGGAGGTGGCGCGGAGTTCTCTCAGGGATTTTGCAGAGCGGGTATTCGATCGGGTATCTGCTGGCGGCGCTGGCGGCGCGGGTGATTCTGCCGCTCTCGCCGGAGTGGGGATGGCGGGCGATGTTCTGGGTGGGCGGCGTGCCGGCGCTGCTGGCGTTGTACATCCGCTCGAAGGTGAAGGAATCGAAGGCCTGGGAGCAGCATCGGGCGCCGACGGTGGGCGCGATTCTCGAGACGGCCCGCGGACACTGGAAGATCTTTGCCTACCTGGTGGTGCTCATGACGATGATGATGTTCCTTTCGCATGGATCCCAGGACTTATATCCGGACTTTCTTAAGTCGAAACAGGGGGAGATCCAGTCCCTGGTCCCGGAAATCGTAATCTTCTACAACCTAGGGGCCGTGCTGGGCGCGGTTGTATTCGGGCAGCTGTCACAGAAGCTGGGGCGACGGCGCAGCATGCTGCTGGCGTTGGGCGTGTCGCTGGTAACGATTCCGGCGTGGGCTTTTGGCTCAAGCCTCCACCGGTTGGCGCTGGCGGCGTTCGTCATGCAGATCGGGGTGCAGGGGGCGTGGGGCATCATTCCGGCACACCTGAATGAACTGGCGCCGGATTCGGTGCGGGGGCTGATGCCGGGGCTCGCGTACCAGATGGGGATCCTGATTGCAGCGCCGACGAACACGCTGCAGACGAAACTCAGGCATGCGGTGGGATATCCGTGGGCACTGGCGGGATTTGAGGCGGCGACGATTCTACTGCTGGCTACGACTTTGCTGTTGGGGAAAGAGCGCCATGGGCGGAGCTTTGTACTGCAAGAGGATCACAGCAGCCCGTGATAGCGATCACCGCCCGGGCGGACATCTTGCGGGAGCATAGAGGCGGCGGGGGCATCGAATGCCGATTCTCATGGTTGCGCTCGTCGCCTTGGGCGTGTTTCTGGTGATTGGCGGGCTCTTGTTTACCGCCACCATGCTGGAGCACAAGCGCGTCGATAAGAAGCCGTAGTCGCCGTTGGTTCCGCAAGTCGGCACAGGCGCCTGCGTGTGCCCTTTCTCCACAAGAACCCTCCACTTTCGTTGCCTGAATTCTAACCAGTTGGCTACGTTATACTGGCTGCCAGTTGCGGCAAGAATTGCGGTCACGCATAAAGTGAGGACGTTCAACGCAATGCGTATAGCGATTGTTGGTTCTGGCTACGTCGGGTTGGTCACGGGGGCCTGTTTCGCCGATATGGGGCATGAGGTCACACTGGTCGACAACGACCCGAAGAAACTGGCGGCGCTGGAGGCGGGGGAGTGCCCGATCCATGAGAAGTTTCTTCCCGAACTGCTGCAGCGGCATCAGGGAAACAAGCTGCGGTACTCGGGCGATTTGGCAGGAGCGGCGCGGGTGAGCGACGCCGTGTTTATCGCAGTGGGCACGCCGCCGACGGACCAGGGGGACGCTGATCTTTCTTATGTAGAGTCGGTGGCGCGAGAGATTTCGGGCAGCATCGATGGGTTCAAGCTCATTGTTGAGAAGAGCACGGTTCCTGTTTACACGAGCGAGTGGGTGCGCAAGATCATCCTGCGGAACGGGGTGCGGGCGGAGGCGTTTGGGGTCGCGTCGAATCCGGAATTCCTGCGGGAAGGGACGGCGGTCACTGATTTTCTCTATCCGGACCGAATCGTTGTGGGAGTGGATGACGAACGGTCGGCGGATCTGATGCGCCGGATTTATGCGCCATTGGCGAACGGGGAGTACTACAAGCACGCGGACGCGATTCCGCATGCGCTGGGAGAGAGCGCGGCACCGCCGCCGTTGCTGGTTACCAGCACCAAAAGCGCGGAACTCATCAAGCACGCGTGCAACGCGTTTCTCGCGATGAAGATCTCGTTCATCAATGCGGTGGCATCAGTATGCGAGTCGGTGGGAGCGGATGTCGGTGAAGTACGGCGCGGCATTGGGCTGGATTCGCGTATTGGGCCGCGGTTCTTGAATCCCGGTGTGGGTTATGGAGGATCCTGCTTTCCGAAGGATCTGATGGCGTTTCGTTCCGTGGCACGGGAGTACGGTTATGAGTTTGGGCTGCTGGATGAAGTGATTCGCATCAACGAAGATCAGCGGCAGCGTTTCCTGCGCAAGGTGCGGAGCGCATTGTGGACGCTGCGCGGCAAACGGCTGGCGGTGCTGGGGCTGGCGTTCAAGGGCGGGACCGATGACATTCGCGAGTCGCCGGCGATTTTGATTATTGAACAGCTGCTGAAGGAAGGTTGCCGCGTGGTCGCGTTCGATCCGGCAGCCATGGATCGCGCCAAAGAGACTCTGAGTTCAAGCGTGGAGTATGCCCCGGACAGCTATTCTGCGGCGCAGGGCGCGGATGCATTGCTGATCCTGACGGAATGGGAAGAGTTTGCGCAACTTGATTTATCGAGGCTAGCTGAGGCGCTGCGTTACCCGATTGTTATTGACGGACGTAATCTGTATGATCCGGCAACCATGGCGGCGCACGGATTCACTTACTACAGCGTAGGACGATCTCCGGTAACAGCAGAGGAAGCAGACGCCCCAGTTGTGCAGGCAGGTGGCCGGCGACGCGCGGAGAAACATGCCTAAAGGGCGCGTGCTGGTCACGGGAGGCGCCGGCTTCCTCGGGTCTCATCTTTGCGACGCGCTGCTGGGAGAGGGTTACGACGTTGTCGCGGCGGACAACCTCCTGACCGGCAGGCTGGCAAATCTCAGCCATTTGAAGAATGAGTCTCGATTCGAATTTCTGAAGCAGGATGTTTGCCAGGCGTTCGACCCCGGCAGGATAGATTTTGTGTTTCATCTTGCCTCGCCTGCCAGCCCGGTCGACTACCGCAAGCACGGTCTCGCCACCCTGCAAGTCGGATCGACAGGAACATTCGTGACGCTGGAACTGGCGCGGAAATACAGCGCGCGCTTTTTGCTGGCTTCGACTTCGGAATGTTACGGCGATCCCCTGGAACATCCGCAAACCGAGACCTACTGGGGACATGTGAATCCGATCGGCCCGCGTTCGGTGTATGACGAAGCCAAGCGCTTTGCCGAGGCGGCAACGATGGCCTTCCGGCGGTACTACAAAGTGGATACGCGGATTGTGCGCATCTTCAACACATATGGCCCGCGCATGCAGATCAACGACGGCCGGGTTATCCCGAACTTCATGTGGCAGGCGCTTCGGGGAGAAGACCTAACCGTTTACGGCGATGGCAGCCAGACGCGCAGTTTCTGCTATGTCAGCGATGAGATCGACGGAATTCGGCGACTGGCACATTCCGATGAGGGACTTCCGGTAAACATCGGGAATCCCTCGGAATTCACCATCCTGGAATGCGCCCAGAAAGTGCTGGCTGTGACCGGGTCGCGCAGTCGCATTCGCAATGAGGACTTGCCGCAGGATGATCCGCGGCAGCGTTGTCCTGACATTACCAAGGCTCGTACCCTGCTCGGGTGGGAGCCCAAGATCGAGCTCGAGCAGGGTCTGAAATTATCCCTCGATTACTTCCGGCAGGAGACGGCGGCTTCCGCAGTGCTACGCAAGTAATCAGAAGCCTGTAACGGTCGTGGTGCGGTCGTTGCTGTCTTCGGGGTTCAGGAAACGCACCAACTCTTCCACCTGGCGCTTTTGATCGCCGCTCTCGATGCGGAATGAAACTCCCATGCCGAATCCAGGATTCGCATTTTTCACGACGCCTCGGGTGGTCAGCTTGCTGGTTTCGGTGCGGACTTCGATTTCGACAGCAGTGCCGGGCGGAAACGGCGAGGTCATTTCGATGAAGCAGCCAGCAACACTGATATCGGTCAGGCTGCACCAGTAGGGTTCGGCGGCGGCGGTAACGCGCCGTACGCGAGCTCCGACATGACAGGCAACGCGCCCGCGGTTGCGGCGGTTTCCCGGCGCCAGGTTCGCGTTCGGCAGTCCTGCCGGTTTTGGTGTGGTCTTTTCCGCAGCGGCGGGTTCCTTCGTGTTTTCGCTGTGAACGGAGACTTCGAAGGTGCCGGGCGCGCGCCCCGTGAGCCATTCATCCAGGTAGCGGCGGGACGCCGTGGGAACATCGGCAAAGCGGATGCCGGCGCGTCCAGCAGAATCCTGCCATACCAGGTGCCCGGTCAGCCGAATGGTATCGGTGCGTCCGGGCAACTGAAACTGGAAGTAAAGTTTGCTGTTGGGGGGCAGGTTGTGCGGAGTGTGCAGCGCAGTTCCCTTCCCACTGACATTCATTAAGGTGACCGGAGCGGCTTCCTGAGCGGGGTAGCTGACCGTGGTGTAGACATGAAGGGGATGACGTGGATTCGAACGACGCTCGCCTACGCGAAGGCGCAGGGCCGCTTGCAGGCTGTGACGTACCTGATCGGCGGAAAGCGGTTTGAAGAGAACGAAATTAACACCCTGTGCGAAAGCAGGTTGGGCGCTATCGCGGCCATCCATGATGGCGACCAGGATGCCGCTGGGATTGGCCGAAGTGCGGCGCCATTCGGGCAGGGGTGCGGTGGCGACATCAGACATTTCCCAGTCTAAGAGAACCAACTCGTAGGAGTGCGCGCGCCAGAGAGACAGCGCTGCCTCCATGGAGCGGCTGGCATCCAGCACAACTCCGGACTCAGAAAGGATCTGCCGAAGCACCCGCAGGATCGCTTCGTTGGAGCACACGACCAACGCTTTCATAGACGCAACCGTCGCCCCATCGTAGAGATAGCTCGGGTCGAGCGACAAGTTACCTCCGTGTGTGGGGAATGAAAGGGGTTTCAAAGAGAGCCGGGGTGACTTCAGTAATCTGGGAGGTGCACTGCTGAGGTTGTATGTTTCTGATTGGAACAGCCCCCGGGGCCCCAAGGTCTTGTTGAATAGGAGTTTTCCGGTGCCCAACACAGTTGGCAAAATCATGATCGTGTTAGGGGTCATCCTGATCCTGGGCGGTTTGGCTTTTCTGCCGGCGGGGTTTGGGCCAGATGGGGATCCGGCTGTGATGGCCGGCGGCATGGGCGTTTTTTCTCTGGGCTCGCTGGCAACTGGATTGGGTTTGTATTTGAACGCTCGCCAACTACGCAGCGGGGGAGCTGAGAAGAAGCCGGAAAAGAAGAAAGATGCAGCGATCAAGCTGCCACCGTGCGAGGCCTGCGAGGAAGCGCCGCAAGTCATGATCTGCGCCAACCACGGCGCTGCTCTTTGCGCCTCCTGCATGCACACGCATTTCGATGCGAAGGCGTGCCTGCTGACTCCCGCCTCTCGCCAGATGACGAAGACCGCTTCGGCACGCGCCTGAAAATTTTCCTTCCATTACCCTGATTGGATAAGAGCGAAGGCTCGATTGAACCCGGTAGTCTTGGTTTGAGGATCAAAGACGCTGGGAAGAAAGGAGCCTTCGCAGATGATGATTATAGGATGTGATTTCCATCCCAGCTGGCAGCAAGTGGCGTGGTTGAACACGGAGACTGGGGAGACGGGCGAACGGAAGCTGGTGCATGTTTCCGGAGATGCCAAGGTGTTCTATCAGCACCTGGCCGCACCGGTACTGATCGGCATGGAGGCGACGGGCAACAGCCAGTGGTTCCTCGAACTGGTGCAGGACCTGGGGCACGAAATCTGGATCGGGGATGCAGCGCAGATCCGTGCCCGCTACGTGCGCAAGCAGAAGACGGACAAACGGGACGCGGCGCACATTCTGAAACTGCTGGTGGAAGGTCGCTTTCCGCGGCTGTGGACACCGGATCGGGAGCAGCGTGATCTGCGGCAACTGGTGCTGCATCGGCACAAACTGGTGGAGATCCGCAGCCGGGTAAAAAACGAACTGCAACACCTGGCCCTGAATAAGGGAATGCAGAAGAAGCGCAGCTTGTGGAGTCGGGCGGGACAGCAGTCGCTGCGCGAGTTGCCCTTAAAACCTTGGGCGGCGTGCCGGCGGGCAGACCTGCTCGGGTTGCTGGCGATGTTAGACGAGCAGATCGGCCAGCTGGACTCGGCGGTGCAGCAAGCCGCCGAGGAGCATGCCCAGGCGAAGCTGCTGATGACGCAACCGGGAGTGGGTCCGAACACGGCACTGGCGTTCGTGCTCACCATCGGCGATGTCGGCCGCTTTCGCCGGGGCAAGCAGGTGGCCAGTTACCTGGGGCTGATTCCGCGCGAGGAAAGTTCGGGCGGGCGGCAGAAGCTGGGCGCGATCACGAAGCAAGGCAATCGCATGCTGCGCAGTTTGCTGGTGGAGGCGGCGCAGATCGCGGTCCGTTACGATCCCGAGTTGCGCAAGCAGTATCTGCATCGCTGTCATCAGAAGCCGAAAGGGGTGGCCAAGGTGGCGGCGGCGCGCAAGTTAGCGGTACGACTCTACTGGATGCTGCGCACGCAGGTCGGGTATCCAGAGATCGTTCGCATCGAGAGCAGCCCGCGGGTGCCCCTGATCGGCGCGAGCTAGATCGAGACCTTGATTGGGCGCTCTCGCATCCCGCACGGGGCGGGATGTTCGCATAGAAGAATCATGGTTGATGTTCAGGCCGAATCGATGGTTGGTGGAACGAGTTCCACTGCAGAGTGATTCGGCGTGAGATTTCCAGAGTCTTGGTCCTCAACCTCTCTGGCGAAGCAAGCGGTGCTGACGCACTGCCCAGGAGAACTATACCCTTGACAGAGACTTCGCTCTTATCGAGGGGCATCCGCATTTTCGTTGTGCAGACGAAACAACCGGCGATATTCTCACTCGTGGGAACCCGGGCCACCCGCCGTCGTTCCCCCCGAGTTCTTATGCAACACCGACAGCAAGCGCGACACCGAGTCGTATCCGTAGCTCGTCGTGATTCCGTTCGGCCGCGTCAAGAACGTCCTCCGGCTCAGCGCATCGTAGCCGAAGCCAAACGCCCCCGTCAGCGAGTTCGTCAGCCCGTTCGAAAACCTGGGGACATCCATGATAAGTAAAAGTCAAGAAGAGACGGAGGTCTCCTTGGGCTTGCAAGAGAAAGCTCTCGAAGCTGGGGTACAGCGATTAGGTTAGCCAACAGCCCGCGATCGTTGCGTGCGGCCAAGGCGGCAGCCTGGCCAGACATCCATTTGCGGGAACCGAGCCTAAGTCCGGTCCACGAAGTATGAGTTAGGGTTGTCCGGCCGGCCTCGATACAGACGGTAAGGAGCATCGGGAGTCGAGACTCCTCGGCCTGGCACCTGACTGGATGTGACTCAGTCAATGCGCTACCCAGATCTGCCAAGAGAGTCGCGACTATTACCAGTCATTTCTTCGATTTAGGATGTGGTGGCGTCCAAGGTGACTAAGGCTACTTCCGTTTGTGACAAGAATCACAGCAAGATGTTCTCGCAAATCGGTACTGTAAGCTAGGTGGTGAAGTAGGCACTGCAAACCCGAACACTTTGCAGGCCATTGCCAAGGAGCTTAGACTGGTGCTTGTGAGGCGGACTCGTGTGGCTGTTGCGGTCGGTGCCGTTCTGCTTTGGGCGGTGACGCCGGTCCTAGCTTGCCTCCTGCCATGTTTGGCCACAGCATCGGCCAAGCAAGAATGCTCCCAGCACATGGCGATGCACTGCGAGCGCTCGACGATCACTGCTGGCCGTACCTGCTGCCAGGTATCCTCCCGTCCTGAAATGGCTACAGCCGAGACGCAAGTCAGTCAGTCGCAGAAGCGTGTCTTTGCCGTGGTCCTGGTTGTCGCTCACGTTTCTCTGTCGGATGTGCCGGCGAATCGGCCGGCCTCTCTGGCCTTCCTCGAATCACCTCCGAATGAATCCTCTCCTTCTGTTCTGAGAATCTAGAAATCCTTCATTTCTCTAAAGTCCAGGCATTGGTGCGTCTCCGCGCAAGCCATTCGTGCGGAGTCTTGCCGACGCCTCTCTCGTGACCACCGATTCTTTCGTGGAGAAGAGCAATGAAGGTCTTAGATGTCTTTGTAGTTGTAACTTGGTGCGGGCTCGCAGCGGGTGCGCAGAATGCTGAACGAGCCGCAACGGAACCCGACATTCTGGCGGGAGCCGAAGCGATGCTGCCGGCGCAGCAGGAACATCGTCATCCATCGCCGATCGCCCTGACGCTGCCGGAACTGGAATCGGCGGCCCTCGCCTGGAATCCGGAAATTCTTGCGGCCATGCGACGAATCGCCGTGGTTGAGGCGCGTCGAGACAGTGCGGGATCTCTGGATGATCCCTCGTTCATGTACCGGGGCTGGGGAACTCCGCTCAGCCGTCCCTGGGATCTTAACCAGACTCAGCACATGTTCATGTATAGCCAGAGCCTTCCCGGTGGGGGCAAGCGTCAACTGCGAACGATGGTGGCGGACGCGGACATCGACATCGCGAAAGCAGAAGTTGAGGAGAAGAAGCGGGATGTGCTCGCTTGGGTTCGCAGAGCCTTCTACGAGCTGCTACGGAATCAAGAGGGACTGCGCTTTCACGATGAGCAAGCCGCGCTCGCGCGCCAAGGCTTGGAGTCGGCGCGAATCAAATACGTGGTCGGCAAGGTCCCGCAGTCGGACATGCTGAAGGCGCAGATTGCACTCACGCGCCTGGTCGAGCATCTGGTCATGCTGCAGCAGGACGGTGACCTTGCTCGTGCTCGTTTGAACACTCTGCTGGGCAGAGATCCAGGGGCTCCACTCGACGTGGCGGGCGACTACTCGCCGCCTTCGCAACTGCCCGGGCTGCTCGAGCTGGAAAAGATGGCGCTCGACAATCGCCCGGAACTGGCCGTCATTTCCGCCACGATCCGGCAGAGCGAGACCCGCACGCAGTTAGCGGAGAAATCTCTTAAACCCGATTACACGCTGAGCGGGGGCTACATGCTTATGCCGGAGGATGCCCGCTATCGCAACACCTACATGGCGGAGCTCTCCGTCACCCTGCCCTGGTTGAATCGCGGACGCCACAACGCGGAGATTGCGGAGGCCAGTGCCGTCGTAGCCGCAGAAAAGGCGGAGTATGCAAGCCGTCGAGCCGCAATCTTCGCGGAGATTCAGGAATCGCTTGTGCGGGCCCGTGTGGCCCAGCGTCTGGTCGGACTCTATCGCAACACCCTGCGTCCACAAGCCCAGGCTGTGCTCAAAGCTACCGTTGCGGCTTACCAGGCCGACCGTACCGACTACCTCAACCTGATCGACAGCCAAACCACCACGCTCGACGTGGAACTCGACTACATCCGTGCAGTCTCAGACCTTGAGGCGCGAATGGCGGATCTAGAGCGAGCGGTCGGCGCGTCGTTACCCCGAGGGTTGAAACCCAGCTCCTCAGATTCGACAGAACACGGAACCGCTGAGGTGCCAGCGCACCAGAAGGTGAAGCAATGACTACCCGTGAAAAATATCTTATCGTCGCAGGAATCGCCCTAGGGCTTACGATCGCCAGCTTGCTGTTTGGCGGGTCACGCCTCATCTGGCCCGGAGCCACAGCGGCCAAGAATGAGGAGGCGCAGCCCTCGCCATACGAATCCTCTGGCGACGACTCAGCTACTCAATACCGCGGTCACGAGCATGGTTCCGCCGCAGCACCGGAGGCAACCGAGCCGCTGTCGAGTCTGCAACTTTCGGAAGACGAGCAGCGCTCCATCGGACTGCAGACCACCGTAGTCCAGCGCCGGAGCATTCACCGAGAATTGCTGGCAGCGGCGCGGGTGGAAGAGCCAGAAACTCAACTTGCCAACATCAGCGCTCGTATCAGCGGGCGCATCGAAAAGCTGCACGTGGATTTTACCGGGCAACCCGTGCGGCGTGGCCAGCCGATCGCCGAGATCTACAGTCCGGAAGTCTTCACCGCTGCCGAGGAGTACAAGCTGGCGCTCGAAAATCGCAAGCGGCTCAGCAGTGCGGCTGAGTCTCAAGCGATTTCAGGAGCCGACGACTTGATCGTCGCCAGCCGCCGTCGCCTGGAACTGTGGGGACTGACCGCACAGCAGATCGACGCCATCGCCACCTCCGACAAGCCGCAGCTTGATCTCACCATTTACTCGCCTGCGAGTGGGATCGTAAGCGAGCGCAAGGTGACGCAAGGTCAGTACGTCAACACCGGCGACGTGCTCTACACCGTGACCAACCTGAGCACGGTATGGGTGAAGGCGGACATTTACGAAACTGATCTGCCCCAGGTGCGAGTCGGGCAAGCGGTGGAAGTGACGGCGGAGGCGCTCCCCGGCGCGAAATTGCGCGGAAGAGTTGGTTTCCTTGAGCCTACGGTCAACACGCAGACCCGAACTACAGCTGCGCGCATCCAGGTAGCGAATCCCGGGATGCGCCTGCGTCCCGGAATGTTCGTGCAAGCGCGCTTTGCAATGGCGGCCGGGGAGAACGCGCTCGCCGTGCCACTTTCGGCGGTTGTCAATACCGGGGAGCGCAAACTGGTGTACGTGGCCAGGGGCAACGGAGTCTTTGAAGCCCACGCAGTTCAGTTGGGAACAGTGGCCGGCGACTATTACCCCGTCCTGGCCGGCTTGCGCGGTGGCGAACGCATCGTAACCGAAGGCAACTTCCTGCTCGATTCCCAGACCCGTATCACCGGGGGCATGAGCGGAATGTTCGGAGGATCGAAAGAGTTCAGCCAGCAACAAGCCGCTCCCGAATACGCGGAATGGAAAGTATCGTTCCGCAGTGATCCGGCAACGCCCCGGGGTGACTCGGAAGCGATCGTCTACGTTGCGGTGCAGGACAACACCGGAAAGCCAGTGGCCGACGCACAGGTCAAGACAACTCTGTTCATGCCTGCAATGCCAGCGATGGGCATGAGCGAAATGCGTGAGGCGGCAACTCTGAGTTGGAAAGGCACGGAGTACGCCGGCGCCATCAAGATACCCACTTCTGGCACGTGGACCGTCACTGTAGAAGTAAGCCGCGGTGGCCAGACATTAGCCAGTTACCGCACCAGCCTGAATGCGAAATAAGGAGAGGCTCCGATGATCCAACGAATGATCGAATTTTCGCTCAAGAATCGCGGCCTCGTCCTGCTGGCGTATCTCGTACTCGCGGCATGGGGGTACTGGGCTCTGGTGCGTACACCGATCGACGCCATCCCGGACCTCAGTGAAAACCAGGTCATCGTCTTCACGGATTGGGCCGGCCGCAGTCCGCAGGAAGTCGAAGACCAGATCACCTATCCGCTTACAGTCAACCTGCAGGGACTGGCGGGAATCAAGACGGTACGCTCTTCATCCGCGTTTGGTTTTTCGATGATCAACCTGATCTTCGAGGACAACGTGGACCTGTACTTTGCCCGCACCCGTGTGCTGGAAAAGCTAAACCTCTCTTCCGGGATTCTGCCGGAAGGAGTAACGCCTGTGCTGGGACCCGACGCAACCGGAGTTGGTCAGGTGTACTGGTACACCATCGAGGGTCCGTACGATCCGGGGACGCTGCACTCGCTGCAGCACTGGTTCATCCGCTACCAATTGAACTCGGTGCCGGGAGTTGCGGAAGTGGGCACCGTCGGCGGCTTTCTGCGCGAGTACCAGGTGGACGTGGATCCGGTAAAGCTGCGCGGGTACAACGTCCCGCTGCGCATGGTCTTTGAATCGATTCAGCGAAGTAATACCAACGTCGGTGCGAAAGTCATGGAGGTCAACGACACAGAGATGGCGGTGCGCGGCATCGGGCTGATCGGCTCGACCGCCGACATTGAGAACATTGTGCTCACTGCTAGCGGCGGCACGCCCGTTTATCTGCGAAATGTCGCCACAGTGCACCTCGGGCCGGATTTCCGTCGAGGCGTGCTGGATCGGGACGGTAAGGAAGCTGTCGGTGGAGTGATCGTGATCCGCTCCGGCCAAAACGCACTGCAGGTGATTGATGCCGTCAAGCGGAAGATAACGGATCTGGAGCCTGGCCTGCCTCCAGGAGTCCACATCACCTCTTTCTATGACCGCAGCAGCCTCATCCACCATGCCGTGGACACGCTGAAGCATGCGCTCATCGAGGAGATCCTCCTGGTCACCCTGGCCCACGTGATCTTTCTCCGGCATTTCCGAAGCATTCTCATCGTCACCTTGCCTCTGCCACTGGCGGTGTCGGCAGCTTTCCTTTTCATGCACTACTTCGGGATTTCGTCGAACATCATGTCGCTGGGAGGAATCGCGATCGCGATAGGTGTGCTGGTGGATGCCGGTATCGTCGTAGCCGAGAACGTCATTCGGCATGCCGAGGCCTACGCGGCGGAACACGGCGAGTATCGCTCGAAGATCACGCAGATCACTCTGGAAGCGACCCGTCTGGTCGGACGTCCGATCTTCTATGCGATGACCATGATCATCCTGGCTTTTGTTCCTGTGTTCGCACTTACCGGCATGGAAGGAAAGCTATTCCACCCACTCGCGTTCACCAAAACCTTCGCCATGGTGGGCTCTACCCTGATCGCAGTCACGCTGGTGCCGGTGCTGTGCACGTTCCTGATTCGGGGCAAGTTGCACCGGGAAGAGGCCAATCCCGTGATGCATTTTCTGCAGCGCCTTTACAAACCTGTATTGTCTTGGGCGCTCCGGCATCGCCTTACGACCATGGCGGGAGCGGCTGCGCTGTTTCTGTTCGCGATGGCATTGGCTACGACCATTGGCTCCGAGTTCATGCCTCCACTGGATGAAGAGACAGCAATGTTCATGCCCATCACGGACCCCGCCATCTCACTGACGAAAGCCACGGAGATCCTCCGTGAGCAAGATCGCATCATCGCGCAGGACCCGGCGGTAGAGAACGTCGTCGGCAAGATCGGGCGTGCGGACACCTCCACCGATCCTGCGCCGATCAACATGACCGAGACGATCATCACGTTTAAGCCACGCGATCAATGGCCCTCCGGAACCACAAAAGAAGACATTCTGCAGCGACTGGATGCGAAGCTCCGTATGCCCGGCGTCACCGACATCTGGACTCAGCCCATTCGCAACCGCATCGACATGCTCTCGACCGGTATTCGTACACAGGTTGGTATCAAGATATTCGGGTCGGATTTAAGCACAATCGAGCGGCTCGCCAGTGAGATTGAGCGCGCGGTGCACCGTGTGCCCGGCGCGGTTGACCTTTACGCCGAGCGCATCACTGGTGCGCCATACCTCGAAATCAAGACCGACCGCATAGCTGCTGCTCGCTACGGAATCAAGGTGGGTGATGTGCAGGACGTGATTGAAACTGCGATTGGAGGAAAAAATCTCACCACTGCGATTGATGGGCGGCAACGACTGCCGATCAGCGTGCGCTACGCCCGCGACTTCCGCGAGACTCCCGAGGCGCTACGCAACGTACTGGTGGCGGCCCCAAACGGAGCCCAGATTCCGCTAGCCCAGCTAGCCTCGATCCAGGTCGTCATGGGCCCATCGATGATCAGCAGCGAAAACGGACTGCTTCGTGGCTCGGTGCTGATGAACGTTAGAGGCCGTGATGTGGGGTCATTCGTGGCCGAAGCCCAGCGTGCGGTAGCCCGACAGGTAAAACTGCCTCTTGGTTACTACATCGAATGGAGCGGACAATACGAGAACCAACTGAGTGCCCGCCGGCGCTTGATGCTGGTCATTCCCGCGGTGTTCGCCATCATGTCAATCCTCCTCTATAAGATCTACGATTCCCTGAAGGAAGCTCTGCACGTGATGCTGGCAGTACCCTTCGCTCTGACGGGCGGCATCTTTCTCCTGAAACTTCTCGGCTACAACTTCTCGGTTGCCGTGTGGGTCGGCTTTATCGCACTGTTTGGAACCGCCGTCCAGACTGGTGTGGTCATGGTGATCTACCTGGAAGAGGCTGTGGCCCGTAAGAAGGCAGCCATGGGTACTCTCACGGTGCGAGGATTGCACGAAGCCGTTATGGAGGGCGCTTTGCTGCGGTTGCGACCAAAAGTAATGACCGTTTCTACGGTCATAGCTGGTTTGCTGCCGTTGCTGTGGTCAACCCGAACGGGAGCGGAGGTCATGAAACCGCTAGCCACCCCGGTGCTTGGCGGTATGGTGTCGTCGCTATTGCACGTGCTGATCGTCACACCGGTGATCTTCACCTGCTTACGAGAACGCGAGATTCGAAGAAATGGAACCTAGAGCAGGCTATGAGCTGCGCTGCTGCGGCTAGCGCTGGTCCGGCGCGCGGCCGACATCACGTTCTTCCCCGCACGGATGTACCGAGTGTCGTGCTGCCAATCCCCGACGGTTCTTTAGTTACTGCTTTGCCGGCAGTAGCAGACATTTCTTCTTAGGTCTCGCAATTTGTCGCTGATCCCGCTCGCAAATTCTTTCCCCGAAAGTGGCAGCGCTCGTACGATCAAATGCTCCACGGAGTCGACATCTCAAAGTGAGGGAGGAGCACAAAATGCAGGAAGGAAGTGGAGTTCGAGAGCAACGAAAACTGGGTCCAGACGTTTGGTGCTACCGATGGTGGGAATCGGGACCGAGCGGCAACAGAGTTCACCGACGAATCGTTTTGGGCACTGCCGAGCAATTGCGAGACATGTCATCAGTCAAGACGGAGGCTTGACAAAAACCCGTGCCGCTTCACGATCACTTGATCTGTGCTCTGCGGAACTGGCGTCGCAGAACGCCCTATCGAACACCGGAGAGTTGGGTGTTGCCAGCCACCAGAATCGAGGAAAGAAGCCATCTTGGGGACAACAGCTGCTTCGGCATCACATTCGTCCCGTCGCGCAGGAGCTGGGCCATCACGAAGCGGATTGGTTGGCACACGTTCCGCAGAACGTACTCCACACTGCTCCGCGCTACAGGCGCCGAACTCAAGGTTATACAACTGATGCGGCATTCAACGATCCGCGTCACCCTCGACACCTATACCCAGGCCGTGACCACGGAGAAGCGCGCTGCGCAAACGGCCGTGGTATCGCTTCTCGTCAACAAGAAGGAGCGGAGGGCGGCGTGAAGAGCGTCGCCCAGCGGGAATGGCGTTCAGCAGTGTTGGAGGACGCCGTTCCCGCCCCTGAGTGTGTGCCTTTTTGGTACCTTTTTGTGCCTACGCCGGGATGGAGCCATTCCTGTAAGTACTTGAATCGAAATGGCGGGGACGACGGGACTCGAACCCGCGGCCTCTGCCGTGACAGATCATCAAGTACCTATATTTCCAATCACTTAGAAACCGTAGAAACACATAAAAACCGCCCTTTCGGCGCTGTTTGCCCCCAAGTTGCCCCCAAGCTTTTCGACGCTATTAATCCCAACATCGGTCCCATGTTGAGATCCCCGCCCAAAAGATGGGCTTCGTGCTGTCATTCGCCAAAACTGGGTCGCGCTCGTCTCAAGCGGAATAAAGTGTTTCATTATCAACCCCGCTCACGGGTCAGTGGTTCGTCACAAAGATCAATCAGCATGGAATGGTGCTGATAGTCGAACCAGCGGCAGAAGACATCGAAACCGCGGTCCTGAGGCCACCTCTGTGCCCAAGAAGGCGGTTCTTGCACACCGCCCAGGACAACTATGCTCTTTGACAGAGCCTTCGCTCTTTATCGAGGGGCACCGGGCAAAGCGTTATGACCGCTGCTGCAATCGCCGCAAACCTAAACACACAGAATAATTTGTCGGCCGCGGAGACGGAGACGTCCACAAGCGGTCTACCTGTTACGGCGTGGACGGCAGAGCGGCGAGCTTCTTCTTAACATCGGGAGCAGACTTTGAGTCGGGAGCAAGCTCCAGGTACATCGCGTAGGCTTGGCGTGCCTCGGGGTTGCGATTGAGTTTCGCATAGGCGTCGCCGAGGTTCAGATACGCGACGGCTCTTTTGGGGTCAACAGCGAGGGCCTTCTTGAACCAGATCACCGATTCCTCGTACTTCTCTATCTTGTAGTACGCAAAGCCGGCGTTATTGGCATAGAGAGCTGTGGATGCAGTCCTATCTGGATTAGTCTCGGCTGCCTGGGCAAACTTATGTGCGGCGGTCTCGTACTGCTTTCCCCTCATCAGCACTTGGCCTTCCTCGTTCAGAGTTGTCGCCATGGTCAAGCCAGATGCGCGGGACATCGCAGCAATCTTTTTCTTAATTGGCCCTGCTGGTTCTTGCGGAGAGGCGGATTCTATCCGGACGTATTTGCCGCCAATGAGCTTGTAGATGCGGGCATCTTCTTCGCTGCCCTGAAGGTCCCACGCTGCTTCGAGCTCAACCTTGCGATTTTCATCGTCCTCGAAGTAGTGATTGATGACAGGCACTCCCGCTATGGGGCAGACGACAGGGAGGGGAAGGCGGCGGCCGGGGGGCGTGCCCTCGAGCGCTCCGCATTCCCCTGCGTCTCTAGTCAGCTCTTTGCCGTTCACATCGAAGATCGAAAGATATTGGCCCCATTGACTCCCATATTCTAGATGCAAATACACCCATATTTCCGCGATCCCATCAGCATTCACATCCCGGTAAAGGATACCCGGCCCTGGCACAGCGGCATCGTGAACGCAACCAGTAAGCGGAGAAAGCCACGCAAGGTGGAAACCCTTGTCATCCAATTGCCCCACAATAACGCGGCAAAAGCGATCCGCGCCAACCCAGCCCACGATTCGGTCAGGCTCATTTGCCCCAAGTTTCACCTTCTCGAATTCCATTTGGAGGGCGATACGAGCGACGCGTACACCTTTATCATGAACACACGTCTCGCAATATTTCGGGTAGCTAACGGGAGGCATGGGGATGCTCCGCAAGACCCAGCCTTTCAGCTTTCCGAGCTCTTCATCCGCGACCTCCTGGGGCATCGGGATGAATTTGTACTCATCAGGCCGGTCATCGATCTGAGGTAGTTCGTTCTTCTTGCGGGACCTTACTGAAAGACTCAGCTCCAACCGACTCCATGCCCAATTGCCAAAGAGTTGCTCTTGACTCCGACCAAACGAGATCAAAAGAACATCATTTTCCCAAACAATCTTCATTCCCCTCGAAGCGCCCCAGGACATTAGCGGCTCTTTCTCGCAAGGAGGTAAAGAGTCGGTGGACAGGCGATCCGCCAGATCGGGCTCCAAAAAAACGGGCTTCCCAAGGCAGTGCTGGAGGTGGAGAGCAACGTCATTAGCAGTGTAGGCATTGGCTGCGAAGTACGGGACAGCAAGCAGGAAAGCAAATTGAGCCAAAACGAACAGCACAACTAGTTTTGCTTGGGTGGAAGTGGCCATGGGTTTTGGCAGTCCGCGGAACTTGCCCTGCCTGGCTCAAAACAAGCTGAGCCCTGCAGGATCATGTTGATTCTACTGTCGCTTGGTGCGTACGCATACCCGGTTGGGTCCTGTGAATTGTAATCATGAAACACTCTGGACCACGCTGATTCGTAAGCAAGACGACTTCCGCCCGTCGTCTGCGGTGGACCAGCCAAGTCAGCATGTCGAGCGGCTGTCAACAAGGCGCCAATCCTGTTATCGGAAATGAGCGTAAAGATGGGTGCAAAGCTGTTCTGGGTCGGGTCCGTGATGTTTAACACTTTGTTGTAAGTAGTTCCATGAACGAGCCAGTCCCTTGGCGCTACCTGTCCAATGCCATAAGTAGATGCCGCATAGGCCTGTGATGTGGCAGCGCAGAAACGCGAGTCACGGACTTGTACCGGGTTACCGTTTGCGTCCGAAAGAAACTCGATCCTAGAATCACTCTTAGTCACGCCAAGGAACACTGCGTTCGTGTGATTGTAGGGTTTTTCATTAGAGCGTATTTCATAAACAGTGTCTCAGGGTAATCCAGAAGCAAGCGAGGTAGAAGAAGGCGCGATAGGTGGAGAGCAGATGCTCATGACGTACGAGCAATCGTCGGAACTGGCCCA
>Ga0075028_100000314_pt1 | contig 17787 bp, 14 predicted proteins | sample LitLauG_LLR_2014_FD_71390 | JGI IMG/M metagenome (GOLD analysis project Ga0075028, IMG submission 71390) | Freshwater sediment microbial communities from Pennsylvania, USA - Little Laurel Run_MetaG_LLR_2014 | ecosystem: Environmental > Aquatic > Freshwater > Creek > Sediment | place: USA... | reverse complement strand
CTCTATCTCTTTGCGCTTTTTCTCGCCCAGCAACGCGGCACCATCAGCGACGATGAGGCGAAAGAGCGCATCCAGGAACTCACCCGCATCCCCGGCAAACTCGAACATCTGCTCACGCGTGAGGAAGATTGCGAAGACCTGGCCAAGGAATACGCCCGCTCTCAGGACTTCCTGTTCCTCGGCCGCGGCATTCACTATCCGATCGCGCTTGAAGGCGCGCTCAAGCTGAAGGAAGTCTCCTACATCCACGCGGAAGGCTATCCCGCCGGAGAAATGAAGCACGGCCCCAACGCGCTGATTGACGAGAACCTGCCGGTCGTAATCATCGCCACCCGTGATACCAAGGATGAGCTGTCGATGACGCGCTACGAGAAAACCTGTTCGAACCTGAAGGAAGTGAAGGCTCGTTCGGGAATGATCATCGCGCTGGCCACCGAAGGCGACGAGGACATCAAGGAAGCCGCCGACCACGTGCTGTACGTTCCACCGGCCCCGGAAGAGTTGCTGCCGATCCTGGAAATCGTCCCGCTGCAATTGCTGGCGTATCACATCGCGGTGCGCCGCGGCTGCGACGTTGATCAGCCGAGGAATCTTGCCAAGTCGGTGACGGTGGAGTAGAAGAACAGCTGTCAGCTTTCAGCTGTCAGCCATCGGCTACTAGCTTTTGGCTTCTGGCCAAGCGTTGTCATCTTGAGCGGAGTATTTCGATTCGCTGGCGAATCGAAATGCGGAGTCGAAAGATCTCACCCGCTGAGGCTGTCGGCTCGCCTAACACTGGACTACAAACCGCTTGCGAACCTCAGCTCTGCTCGCGCTGCTCGCCTTCTTGCCGGTCGTCGCGTCGCCCCAAACGCCGGCCAGCTCTGCCCTGACATTCCAAAGCGGCGGAAAGTCCATCCGCGTAGAAGCTTTTTACCCCACAACCCCAGGACGGCGCCCGGCGGTGCTGGTCCTTTATGGAGGCTTGGGGATGACACTCCGCCCGGCGGGGTACCGCTACTATGCCGCTAACCTGGCCAGGCACGGCTACGCCGCCTTCCTGGTCCATTATTTCGACCGGACGGGCGAAGAACGACTCGGCGAAGTCGACCACTCCGAGCTCTGGCGTTCCACCATCCGCGACGCGATCGGCTTCGCAGCCGAGGATCCGAAGGTCGATCCCAAGGGTATTGGAGCCGTGGGGTTCTCCCTGAGCTCGGCTCTCGTATTGGCCGAAGCTGCCGAGGACCCGCGTCTCAGAGCGATCAGCGAATATTACGGTGGCCTCTCCAATGATTTCCCTAAACACGTAACCCGCATGCCTGCGGTTCTCGTTCTGCAAGGCGACGCCGACGAAGGCGTTCCGGTAAGCGAGGCTTACAAGCTGCAAAGCTTTCTCCAGCAGCTTCATGTGCCTTGTGAGATGAAGATTTATCCCGGCGTTGGTCACCTTTTTGACGGCAACGGCGACACCGCCGAAGGGAAGGATGCATGGCAACGAACGCTCGCCTTCTTCGATCGCTACCTGAGCAAATCTGCCAAATGACAGATTCCAGTGCACGGTGAAATCATCTAATCCAGGTGATGGCGCCATTCCAAACCTTTACTACGCACCTCCTCCGCACCCAGGCCTTGTCCGCGCTGACGAGTCATCTTGAATTCGAAGTCAAGGGTGTCCCTCGTTTTGGCTTCGTGGCCGGACAATGGCTGTCGTTCAGGACCAACAAGCCTGACGGCGAAGAGATCACGCGGGCCTATTCAATCGCTTCCCAGCCGGGTGAGGACAACCGCTTCGCGCTCTGCCTCAACCGGGTGCAGGACGGCTTCATGTCGAATTTTCTTTGCGACATGAAAGAGGGCGAGGAAATCCGCTGCCAGGGCCCGTTCGGCGATTTCATCCTGCGGCCGCCTCTGCGCGATACCATCTTTATTGCTACCGGCACCGGCATTGCCCCGTTCCGATCCATGCTGCATTGGCTGCTCGCCGATCCGGCGCGACACCAGGACAAGCAGCTTTGGCTGGTGTTCGGCAACCGCACCGAAAAGGACATCTATTATCACGACGAATTTCTCGCTCTGGCCGGCAAGCATGCCAATTTTCATTACCTGCCGACTCTAAGCCGCGGTAATGCGTCGTGGCGGGGTTTGCGTGGATACGTCCAGGAGCACGTCCCTGGAATTGTCCAGGGCCGGACGGACATGCACGCCTACATCTGCGGCCTGGACAAGATGATCAAAGCCAATCGCGAACTGCTCAAGAGCCTGGGCTGGGACCGGAAGTCGATCCTTTACGAGAAGTACGATTAGGACCGCGTCGAATCTCTTAAGGTTCTTTGCGACCTTCGCGGTTAAAGATTTTGACCGCAGAGTTCGCCGAGTTTAAGCCAAAGCTCGCAGACAAAAGGTCAGAATAACTCGATTTGTGCTGCATGCCCCGAAGCAGAAGCAAGCCGCTTATCGCGGCTGATCAGGGTGGCCCCAAGCTTTTCGGAAAGCACGACATACGCCGCATCATAAGCTGACAAGTTGTGGCGCAACTGCCAAATGCGAGGCAGCAAAATAGAGTGGGGATACCGCGTCACCCGCAAGTCCAGCAAGTCTTCCACCGCTTGACCGGCACGCTGCGATGAAATCTGCGATTCGCGCACCAGGCGCCGCAGTACTTGTGTGACCTCCAGATCGAAAAAGTGTGGAGCGTGTAACGATTCGTTGCGCGTGTAGATTCGCTTGTCAATTTGCCGTCCAGCGGCGGTCTGGAGCAGCCAGTCCACCACCGCCGACGCGTCCAGGACGATCACCGCGCTTCACGTTCTTCCCGCACCAATCGGGCCGTATCGACTTCGCCTGAAACCGGCTCGCGCCTCCGCAGACGCTCGCGCAATTCCGCCAGGGTAGGCCGCTCAGCGATCTCTTTGATCTCCATGACGAGGTAGTCTGACAGGGACATGCCTGCCATGGCGGCACGGGCTTTCAGGCTGCGGTGCAGGGCGTCGGGAACATTTCGCAGCTGAATCATCTTTGACATGTGGACAGCATACTTTCATGTGCTGTACATGTCAACCAAACCGGCCTATTCGCTTTCGAAAAACGCAAAGGGTGAGACCCCGGCCACCAGTTCCAGTGATGAATGGAAGCAGGTAACCCGCGTAATGCGACCCAATCCCTACCAGAATTCATGTTCCTCATGTAGTGTCCGAAGTCAGACTGAACTAAAGTATCCTGGTTCTCTCCACCCGCATCCAATACTTGACAATGATTCACTCAAGTCCTATCATGCGTGCTACTATATGGTATAGCGTGATGATTACAAAGCACTTATAAATTCTAGGAGGAGCCAGTTATGGCCAAGATTATCGGAATTGACCTGGGAACCACCAACTCCTGCGTCGCAGTGATGGAGGGTGGCGAGCCCAAGGTGATCCCTAATGAAGAAGGAGGGCGCACCACGCCCTCAGTTGTAGGCTTTACCAAGACCGGGGAAAGGCTGGTGGGGCAGGTGGCAAAGCGCCAGGCCATTACCAACCCGGAAAACACGGTTTACTCGATCAAGCGGTTCATGGGACGCCGTTTCGACGAGGTGACCGAAGAAATAAAGATGGTGCCTTACAAGGTGGTGCAGTCGGGCGACCACGTTGCGGTCCTGGCGCAGGGCAAGGAGTACACGCCTCCACAGATTTCCGCGATGATTCTGCAGAAACTGAAGAAGGCGGCGGAGGACTACCTCGGCGAGAAAGTGAGCGAGGCGGTCATTACCGTACCGGCGTACTTCAACGACGCCCAGCGGCAGGCTACGAAAGACGCAGGCCAGATCGCCGGCCTGGACGTCAAGCGCATCATCAACGAGCCCACGGCGGCAGCGCTCGCTTACGGCCTCGATAAGAAGAAGGATGAAACCATCGCCGTGTACGACTTTGGCGGCGGGACGTTCGATATCTCAATTCTGGAAGTCGGCGAAGGCGTAATCGAAGTCAAAGCCACCAATGGTGACACTCACCTGGGCGGCGACAACCTCGACCAGCGCATCGTGGACTGGTTGATCGACGAGTTCAAGAAAGACGAAGGCCTCGACCTGCGGGGCAAGGGCAACGAGATGGCGCTGCAGCGTCTGCGTGACGCAGCGGAGCGCGCCAAGATCGAGCTCTCCACCACCATGGAGACCGAGATCAACCTGCCCTTCATCACCGCCGATGCCAGCGGGCCGAAGCACCTGGTAAAGAAGATGACCCGGGCGAAGCTCGAGTCGATGGTTGAAGACATCATCCAGCGTTCGGTCGGTCCCTGCAAGCAGTGCATGAAAGATGCGGGCGTGGATGCCAGCAAGATCAACGAAGTCGTGCTGGTCGGCGGGCAGACTCGGATGCCGCGCATCCAGCAACTGGTGAAGGACCTGTTCGGCAAAGAGGGTCACAAGGGCGTTAACCCGGACGAGGTTGTCGCGATCGGCGCCGGCATCCAGGGTGGCGTTCTCGGCGGCGAAGTAAAAGACCTGTTGCTGCTGGATGTGACTCCGCTGTCGCTGGCGATTGAAACGCTGGGCGGCGTGGCGACGCCGATGATTCCGCGCAACACGACGATTCCGACCAAGAAGACGGAGACGTTCTCGACCGCGGCCGATAGCCAGACCTCGGTCGAAGTACACGTACTGCAAGGCGAACGTCCGATGGCGGCGCAGAACCGGACTCTGGGCAAGTTCCACCTGACCGGAATTCCACCGGCACCACGTGGCATACCCCAGATTGAGGTAACGTTTGACATTGACGCCAACGGCATCCTCAACGTGACTGCGAAGGATACGGCCACGGGCAAGGACCAGAAGATTACGATCACGTCGTCTTCCGGACTGAGCAAAGAGGAAGTCGAGCGCATGGCGAAAGAAGCCGATGCGCACTCCGCCGAAGACAAGGCCCAGCGTGAAGCAGTCGACGCCAAGAACCAGCTCGACTCGATGGTTTACAACGTCGAGAAGATGCTGCGGGAGCAGGGCGACAAGATCTCCGGCTCCGAACGCGGCGACGTGGAAAACGCGGTTGCCGACGCCAAGAAGGCGCTCGAGTCGAATGACAAGGCGACCATGGACAAGGCACGCGATACGCTGACCCAGGCATCGCACAAACTGGCCGAACAGATGTACAAAGCGGCCCAGGCGCAAACCCCGCCCAGCCCGGGTGCGGGCGCAGGCGCAGCGCCGGGCGGCGACGGTCAGGCCAAGAAAGACGAAGGCGTAATCGACGCCGAGTACGTGGACGTAGAGGACAAGAAGTAAGAAAGCCGTCAGCTTTCAGCCGTCAGCTTTCAGCAAAAGGCCGTGTGGGGACGGGTCTCTGACCCGTCCAGGCCGAGCGCAGCTCGGCAGGTTCGTGTGGCGCGGGCGCCCTCGCCCGCGTGGCTTTGGTTGCGCCGCCGTCCCAGCGGCTGTATCGAGGGCATCTTGCCCTCCGCAGGGGGGCGGGACGCCCCCACGACAGCCGGCACGACAGCCGGCGGTACGATTTTGGGTCATCCAGGGAGAAGATAAATTGCAATTTGAAGTGAATGGTCAGGACTATTTCCTGAATTTTATGGAGGATGAGAGGCGCTGGTTCGTGCTCGTACCCACGCCGACGGGCTTACAGCGTATTCCCGTCTACATCGACGGATCCGACTACGAGCGAATCGGGACAGCGGAGAAGGATCGGCAGAAGCGGCCGAACTAAGTCAAAAGACCGCACGACCTGAGGTTAAGAGTTCGGAGGGGAGAGCAGGTCCCCTCCGCTTCGCTCCGCTCCGGTCGGGATGACAAAGTTTTACGATCCGGCAACTCGGTTAAGATGAACAGCTAGGCGATGGCCACAACCACCAAGAAGGACTACTACGAAATCCTGGGGGTGAAAAAGTCCGCCTCGGCGGACGATATCCGCAAAGCCTTTCGCAAACTTGCGCGCAAGTATCATCCTGATGTCAATCCAGGAGATAAAGCCGCCGAAGAGAAGTTCAAGACCCTTTCCGAAGCCAACGACGTCCTCAGCGATCCCAAGAAGCGCAAGATTTACGACCAGGTCGGCTTCTACTCCGACAACATCGATGCCGCCACGGCCGAGGCCTATGCCCGCGGCGGTGGCGTCGCCAGTGGTTCGGGCGATGGCTTCCCCGGCGCCCATGGCGGCGGCGCGCAGGGTGCGAACTTCGACTTTGGCGGCTTCGACTTTACCGACATGTTTGAAGGCGCCAAAGCTAGAAAGGCCAGCACCTCTGGATCAGGCAGCTTCAAAGACATTTTCTCGGGGATGTTTGGTGGGCGCGGGGGCGCGGCGCAGGAGGGTCCGGAACCAGGTTCGGATCTGGAATATCAGGTCAACGTGCCCTTCTGGACGGCCATTCGCGGCGGCGTGATGCGCCTGAATATTACCCGGCACGATTCCTGTCCCCACTGCCATGGGCACGGCTTTATCGAGTCTGCGGGCACCTGCCCGGAGTGCGGCGGCAAAGGTCAAGTTACACAGACCGGCGGGCGGATGAAGTTTAATGTCCCGTGCCCGCGCTGCCACGGCACGGGAAAGAACATCTCTGTCTGCCCGGAATGCCACGGTGAAGGCTCGGTCGAGCGGACGGAACCTCTCGAAGTGCGGATCAAGGCGGGCACCCGCGACGGCCAGCGCATTCGCATCGCCGGCAAGGGCAACGCCGGGCTGCGTGGCGGTCCCACCGGCGACCTGTACGTCATCATCCGGACGGCGGAGCACCCGGTCTTCCAGCGCGAGGGAGACGACATTCGCATCACGGTGCCGGTAAGCGCCACGGAAGCCGCTCTGGGCGCCAAGATTGAGGTTCCCACCATCGACGGCCGGACTCTTCTCAAGATTCCTCCCGGGACTCAATCCGGACAAAAGCTGCGCCTGCGCGAAAAAGGAGTACCTTCGGCCACCAAGGAAGGCGCCCGCGGCGACGAGATCGTCGAAGTCAAAGTCACCGTTCCCATGCCCAAGGACGAGCGTTCCAAGGAAATCCTGCGCGAGCTGGCCAAGCTGAATCCAGAGGACCCCCGGGCTGAACTCTGGAAGAACGTTTGAAGGCAGTCGCTGGTCGGCGGTCTTCAGTCGTTAGCCCTTGCTGCTAGCTGATTGCCGACCGACGACTGATGACTGACGACGAGTTCATTACCTCCGTATCACCTCGCAAAAAAATAATCGAAAATTGTTTTTACTCTGCATCTAATTTGCCGTATGCTCACGGCTGCGAGCTTGCTACCAGCCGAATTCTGAAAGCGCAAGGATCGCCCCAGGAGGAAGCCGTCGAAATTGGCAACAGCTAGCGCCCCGCGTCAAGATATCCAATCCCCCACCGTAGCTCCTCCCCGGGAAAAATCTCCCAGCCGGAAAAAATCGGTTCGCCTCACGCTCTGGCCGCTGGTCGCCGCCACCTTCTTTATGGTGTCGGGCGGCACCTATGGCACGGAAGACATCGTGCACGGCGCCGGATACGGCAAGGCCATCCTCATTCTGCTGCTGACCCCGATTCTTTGGAGCCTGCCGACCGCGTTCATGATTGGCGAACTTTCCAGCGCATTGCCTTTCGAGGGCGGTTATTACGCCTGGGTACGCCGCGCCATGGGCAACTTCTGGGGATTCCAGGAAGCCTGGCTTTCGCTGGTGGCCTCGATTTTTGATATGGCGATTTACCCCACCCTGTTCGTGCTCTATCTCGACCGCCTGTTCCCCTGGTTCGCGGAGGGGCATCGGGGCGTGATGGTCGCGCTGGCGGTGGTAATTGTTTGCGCACTGCTGAATATTGCAGGAGTCCGGGTGGTCTCAACCACGTCGCTTTGGCTCTTTTTTGCCCTGTCGGCGCCGTTCATCCTGATCGTGGCCATTGCGCCGTTCAAGATCGGGGCGCTCGCCAACGCCGTTACCCGGCCGACCACTTCCACGACTGACATACTCGGCGGCCTGCTTATCTGCATGTGGAACTACATGGGTTGGGACAACGCCTCGACCATCGCCACCGAGGTCGAGCGCCCGCAGCGCACGTATCCTCGCGCCATGCTGGCCGCGGTGCTGATCGTGGCCCTGAGCTACATCATCCCCGTGGTTGCCATGTGGATGACCGGGCTCTCCTCGAGCGCCTGGGAAACCGGCTTCTGGGCGGATATCGCCGGCCTGCTGGGCGGACCGCTGCTGCGCGTCGGCCTTGCCCTGGGCGGCATGATTAGTGGATTTGGCATGTTCAATGCCCTGGTGATGAGTTATTCCCGCCTGCCCCTCGCCATGGCCCAGGACGGCATGCTGCCACAGGTCTTTGGCAAGCTACACCCGCGCTCGCGGGCCCCGTGGGTCGCGATAGTAGTCTGCGCCATCGGATGGGCGATGTGTCTGGGCCTGGGCTTCGAGCGCCTGGTGACCATCGATATTCTGCTCTACGGAGCCAGCCTGAGCCTGGAGTTCGTAGCACTGGTGGCTCTGCGCATCCGCGAGCCCGAACTTCCTCGTCCCTTCCGCGTTCCGGGGGGAATGTTTGGAGCGGTGGCGGTTGGAATCGCACCTATGCTGCTTCTCGGCTTCTCCATCGTCCGCAGCCAGCATGAGCAGGTGCTGGGCATCAGTTCCTTCGCATTCGGGATGTTGCTTATCGCTGCGGGCGTGCTGGCCTACGTTGTCAATCTCACCTTGAAGCCCACCGGCTGGGCTCCGGTGGCGGAGAAGCCCTAAGCCTAAAATCAGCCACGGATCAGCACGGATTTCACGGATTAATTCGTGAGAATCTGTGTTCATCCGTGGCCTTTGCATTTTGCGGTAAAGTAGTAGGCCATGACCAAAAGGAAGTCCAAGGGCGCGTACATGATCTCATCTGTCGCGGAGATGTACGGCATCCATCCCCAGACCCTGCGTTTATATGAGCGCGAAGGCCTGCTCAAGCCTTCCCGCACCGAGGGCAACACGCGCCTCTACACCGACGAAGACCTGCAGCGTCTCGAGTTCATCCTGTCGCTGGCTCGCGATCTGGGCGTAAACATAAGCGGCATCGCCATCATTCTGCAAATGCGCGAGCGCATGGAGGAGATGCAGGTCCAGATTCACGACTTTGTGAAATACATTCAGGAGGAAGTGTTATCGCGGGCCAGCGCGGCCGCCGATCCTTCCAGGGGCGCGATTGTGCCGGTGCGAAGGCATTTAGTGCCGCCGGCGCCGCCTGTCCGAAAAAGGTAGCGTTCTCGCAGTTCCGTAACTGGGAACTAACGACTGACAACTGGCAACTGGGTTTATGCTCCCCTTCAAGCTCATCTACAGCAAAGATTACTTCCTGCCGATTGGCGCGCACGTCTTTCCGGCTGAAAAATATCGCCGCGTTCATGACCAGCTCATTGCCACCCATGTCGCCGAGCCTTCCGACTTCGTTTCGCCGCAGCCGGCGTCGGACCAGGACATCCTGCTGGTGCACACGCCGCAGTACGTGCAAAAGCTGACAACCGGCACGCTTTCCCCCACCGAGGAAATGCAGATGGAGGTTCCCTATTCGCCGGAGCTGGTTCGGGCCTTCTGGCTGGCCGCGGGTGGTTCGATTCTGGCGGCCGAACACGCCCTCAGGGATCGCGTGGCGGTCAACATTGGAGGCGGCTTCCACCATGCCTTCCCCGACCACGGCGAAGGCTTTTGCATGATCAACGACGTCGCAGTTGCCATACGCCGCATGCAGCGCGACGATAAGATCCGCACCGCCATGACCGTGGACTGCGACGTCCATCATGGCAATGGCACGGCCGCAATCTTTGCCGGCACCCGCACGCCCAGCCAGCCGCTGCCCTCGACTTCGGCATCCACGGCAGGCTCGGCGCCGGCAGGCCCGGCACCCGCAGGCCCGGCCCCGACGGGAAAGATGCGCCACGCCCATGCCGGCGAGGTGTTTACCATCTCCCTGCACCAGCACAATAACTATCCGGTGTGGAAACCGCATTCATCGATCGACGTCGATCTGCCCGATGGGATTGGCGACGACGACTACCTGGCTTGGCTGGACAACGCCATCAGTTCCGGCCTGCGCCAGTTCGAGCCCGACCTGATCTGCTACATAGCCGGCGCTGATCCATATCGCGAAGACCAGTTGGGCGGGCTGGCGCTGACCCTCGAAGGACTGCAGCGGAGAGATGAACTCATGTTCCGCGTAGCCCGCGCGCGCAACATTCCGGTGATGGTGACTTATGCTGGAGGCTACGCCCGCAACGTGGAAGATACAGTGACCATCCACTGCAATACCGTGATCGCGGCGCGGGAAGTTTTCGGTTTGCCCAAGGCCTCGTAGGAGCGCTGGACCCAAGTCTCCCTACTTCTGTTTCTCTGCTTCGCTCTTGGCGGGGTCGCCCCGTTCGCTCAAGTTCTTCAACCGCGTGAACTGCCCGGTCTTGGGGTTTGTTCCTGCACTTCGCCAAAACCCTTTGACGTAGTGTTGTCAGGGAGATCACAGGGTGCGCCACCCTCCTCTCTCCGCTTTTTGGAGAGACAGGGTGGGGGGGTTCCAGAGGCAGGCCTTACCGTCAGGGCTGAGTAACTCCCCGCCCTGTCGTTCCAAACTACGGAACGACGAGGACGGGGCACCCTTGTCTCTTTCCTGTCGGTCTCACTGTTAGAATAGTCCTTCACATTTATGTTTGAGAATCTTTCAGAAAAACTTCAGCGCGCGTTCAAGACCCTGCGGGGTGAGGCGACCCTCAATGAAGAAAACATGCAGGAGGCGCTGCGCGCGATTCGGTTGGCGCTGCTCGAGGCCGATGTCAACTTCAAAGTCGTAAAGCAGCTGATTGACCACATCCAGGAAAAGGCGATCGGCCAGCAGGTGGCGACTGCGCTCTCGCCTGCCGAACAAGTCATCAAGATTCTCCGTGATGAGCTGATTGAGATTTTGGGTCGCGACACCGCCAAGGTCAAGTTCGCGTCCCAGCCTCCGACGGTCGTGCTCATGGCCGGTCTGCAAGGATCTGGCAAGACGACCACGTCGGGCAAGCTGGCGAATTGGTTCAAGAACGGTGGACACCGGCCGCTGCTGGTCTCCGTCGATGTCTACCGCCCGGCCGCACGCGAGCAGCTCAAGGTTGTCGCGCAGGCGATCAAGGCCAATATTTACGAAGGTGAAGTTGGCGAGGCCAACACCGCCACGGTCGAGCGTTTGGCGAAAGAAGCTCGTCGCGAGGCCATCAACACCGGTTCCGACGTGCTGATCGTGGACACCGCCGGCCGCCTGCACATCGACGATCAACTGATGGATGAGATGCAGTCACTCAAGCGGCTGCTCAATCCGCAGGAAATCCTGTTCGTCGCCGACGCCATGACCGGACAGGACGCGGTCAACTCTGCCGACGAGTTCCATAAGAAACTTTCACTGACCGGAGTCGTCCTCACCAAGATGGACGGTGACGCCCGCGGCGGCGCCGCGCTTTCCATCCGCCAGGTCACCGGGCAGCCTATCAAGTTCATCGGCGTGGGCGAAAAATACGACGCGCTCGAGCCCTTCCATCCCGACCGCATCGTCTCCCGCATTCTCGGCATGGGCGACATTCTCTCGCTGATCGAAAAAGCGGAGCAGAATGTCGACAAGAAAAAAGCCCAGGAGATGGCCAGCCGGGCCCTTTCCGGCGACGGATTTTCGCTGGAAGATTTCCGCGACCAGTTGCGCCAGATCAAGAAGATGGGATCCATCCAGAACCTGATGGGCATGCTGCCCAGCGTGGGCCCTTTCGCAGGCATTCAAAAGCATGCCGACAAAGTGGACGAGAAACAGCTCAATCGCGTGGAAGCCATCATCAACTCGATGACCCAGCACGAGCGCATGCATCATGAGGTCATGAACGGAAGCCGCCGCAAACGCATCGCCCGCGGCTCCGGCACCAGCGTGCAGGAAGTCAACAACCTGCTGCGTCAGTACGCTCAGATGCGGAAGATGTTCAAACAGATCGGCAAGCCCAGCTTCGCCCGCAAGCTGGCAGGCATGAAAATGCCGGGCATGTGACCGGCCGAGGCCGCTACTTGCTATAATCGCCGCGCGTCGTGCTCTAACCTGCAATGGTTCGAATGAAAATATTTCTGTCTCGGAAATTCTTCCTCTCCCCTCTACTCCTCTCGCTATTGATTCTGCTGCCGTCAGCAAAGGACGCTCCCGCGTTGCGGTGAGATCACTCCGGCCGGCCAGCGCCTGGCGGAGTTTCTCGATGGTATGAACGTCGAATCACTCTGGATCGCACATGAGCATGTGAATTGGGAAACCGGTGAACCCGACCGGGGCGCTGCCTACGAGGGTCCCGGCAATCACACTCACTGCAGCGCTTTTGCGGCGGCGGCAGCGAAGCGACTGGGCGTTTATATATTGCGACCACCCGAGCACGGGCAGGTGTTGCTGGCGAATGCTCAGGCCAAATGGTTGGCCAGCGAGCAAGCCGAGAGCCAGGGATGGCATCGATTGGCTGGGGCGCGAGCGGCGGAAGAGCAAGCGAATCGTGGCAACCTGGTCGTAGTCGTTTTCGCGAATCCCGATGAGCACGAACCGGGCCACGTCGCCATCGTTCGGCCATCCGAGAAGTCAGCAGAGGCACTTGAACGTAACGGGCCGGACATAATTCAGGCCGGCAACTACAACCACACCCGCACAATTGTCAGGATTGGTTTTGAAAATCATCCCGGAGCCTGGCCTGACGGCGTTCGCTACTACATGCATCTGCTGCAATTGCGCTGAAGCTGAAACTGGTTTACAAATCTGAGCCTACAAATTGGGTTGCAAGATGAAGTGGCGCTCGCTCGAAGAATCCACGGCCGGCACGGACACCCGCTCATTGCATGAAATTTTCGCAGAGCGGAAACATTTGATCGCCAGGTACGTTCCGCCGGAAACCCAGGCTGTTCACGTCCGCGTGATCGCGGACCTGAAGGGAAAGCACCTTGCTGGGGGTACTCTCGCCGCCGGTTCCAAAGCCCCGGCCTTCGAACTGCCAGATCACAATGGCAAGATAGTTTCTTCGGCTGACCAGTTAAACCGTGGCCGGCTTGTCGTCTGTTTTTTCCGCGGCCGCTGGTGTCCATTCTGCGTGGGACAACTGGAAGCGATGAACCTGATTCTGCCGCAGATCGAACAGGCCGGAGGATCGCTGCTCGCAGTCTCACCCCAAACGGTTCAGCAGTCATTCTTTATGGTCGACCAGCACAAGTTGCGCTTTCCGCTGCTGAGCGACACCGGAAACAAGGTAGCCCGCCAGTTTGGGCTCGTCTACCGCGTTCCCGACGACCAGGAGGCAATTTACCGCCGGGCTTTCGTAAACCTGCCCTTCGCCAACGGTGACGAAAGCTGGGAACTACCCATCCCCGCCACCTTCATCCTCGAGCGTGACGGCACCGTTGTCTATGCTTCGGCCAACGAGGACTACACCGAGCGGCCGGAACCCTCGGAGATTCTTCATCGGCTCGCCGGGCCGGCCTGAGTACACACCGAAGTTTTTCAATTACGATTGAACCAATTATGATTGGACATGGGTGACTCGCCTCTTTGGAGCGCTGGTGGGAGCAATAATGACCAGCGCAGCCGGCTTGCCGAGCTGACTGCGAGCACCACCGATCCCACCAAGGATCTCCCTCTCCGCCGTGATGTCCGCTCGCTCGGCATACTGCTGGGCCGAGTCCTGGTCGAACAGTCCGGCAAGTCCCTGCTTGAAGTTGTCGAGGAGTTGCGGCGCATCTTCATTCAACATCGCGAGCAGCCACGCCCGCAAGCTGCAGGTCCGAGTTTAAACGACCTGGATTTCAAGGATCCCTTGCTTATCCAGGCGCGGGACATTGTCTCAGGCCTCTCCGTTAACGAAGCTCACCTCGTCACCAAAGCATTCGCCATATATTTCGAACTCACCAATCTCGCGGAGACCACGCATCGCAAGCGGCGCCGCCGTGCGGCCAAGCTGCATGCCGAGCAACCCGCGTTGGAAGGTTCGTTCCGCGGCACACTGAAGCGCATGCGCGCTGCGGGGTTCAACGCTGATCAGGCATTGGCCGTCCTGCGCAAGATAAAAGTCGTACCGGTTTTCACCGCCCATCCCACCGAAGTCGCGCGCCGCACGGTGCTGCTCAAGCGGCGCCGCATCGCCAAGCATCTGGAGCGGCTGGACCGATTGCCCTTGACTGAAGCAGACGCCAGCCGGTTCGAATCGTTGATCTTTGCAGAAGTGACCTCACTCTGGCAGACCGATGAGGTTCGCCTCGAGAAGCCCCTGGTCACCGATGAAATCCGCATGGGCCTCGACCACTATCCCATGTCGCTCTTTGCCGCCCTGCCCCGGGTCTACGACGAACTCGCAGACTCTTTTCGGCAAATCTACGATTTCGATATCGACCACCATGATCTTCCTGGACTTCTCTCATTCGGCTCGTGGATCGGCGGCGACCGCGATGGCAATCCTTTTGTTACGCCCGGGTCCACGCGTGAGGCGTTGCAGCGTGCCCGGAATACGATCCTCACCCACTACATCACGGAACTGGAACGCGCTGCCGATCAGCTTAGTGCCTCTTCCCGCCAGGTGCCAGTCTCCGAGGCGGTCCGAGCGCGGCTCGCGGACTATAACGCTCAGATGGGCGAGGAGTCGTCGCGCCAGTCGCGGATTTCCAGCTCTGAACTCTATCGTCGTCTGTTGAACCTGATGGTCGTCCGGTTGCGTCACAGCCACGAATCCCTTGCCGATCCCAAGTCGTACCACTCCGCCGCCGAATTCGAAGCCGATCTCTCGCTGTTCCGCGAGAGTCTTGCAGCCAACCGCGGCCAGGGTCTGGCCGAACTGATGCTCGATCCAATTCTGCGCGAAGTGCGCACCTTTGGATTTCATCTCTCGACGCTCGACATTCGTCAACACGCTCGCGTGCATGCACAAACGCTGACCGAGATCGGATCTCAGCCCATCAATCCCGACGGCCCAACCCCGGGAATTTCGGCCGCCAGCCAGGAAGTTCTCGACACATTCCGCGAAGTCGCAGAGTTGAAGAAGACTTATCCTTCCAGGGCAATTCGCAACTACATCATCAGCGGAGCGCAATCCGAGAGTGACGTGTTCGCGGTCGCGAAATTGGCCGCAGCCTGCGGCGTCCAGGTCGCTGCCTCCGCAGATGACCCCGGGCTGATGCCCGTTCCTCTGTTCGAGTCCATCGATGACCTGCGCTGTTCTGCCGCGGTTATGGGACGTGTCTGGAGCGCGCCAGACTATCAGCCGCTGCTCGATTCCTGGGGACGCTGGCAGGAAGTCATGCTCGGTTATTCCGATTCCAACAAAGACGGCGGCATGCTGACCAGCATCTGGGAGTTGTACAAGGCCCATCACGAGCTGCATCGCGCGGCCCGTGAGCACAACGTGAAGTTGCGCCTGTTTCACGGTCGCGGCGGCACAGTGGGCCGTGGCGGCGGCCCTACCCACACCGCCATCCTCGCCCAGCCGGTCGGGGATTTCTCCGGCGAAATTCGCATCACCGAACAGGGCGAGGTCCTCAACTGGAAGTATGCCGATCCCGTTCTCGCCGAGTGGAACCTGGAGATCATGATCGCCTCCTGCATGGAAGCCATCACCCGAACTCGCGGGCCGGAGCCCGGAGCCGACCAGCGCTGGACGCCTGCCATGGAACAGATGTCCGCGGAGGCCTTTAGCTTTTATCGCCACAACATCGCCGAAAATTCCGACGTGATTGAATATTTCGAGCAGGCGACGCCGGTGAACGAACTGGAACACGCGCGTATCGGCTCGCGGCCTCCGCGGCGCAGCGAAGGCCGCCGCCTTGAAGATCTCCGCGCCATACCCTGGGTCTTCGGCTGGATGCAGAGCCGCCACGCCGTCCCCGCATGGTTTGGCGTAGGTCACGCGCTGGAGCGGTTTGTGGCGCAGAACGCCGCCGGCGCATCCCTGCTTTGCGAGATGATGCGCAGCTTCCCGCTGTTCTCAGATCTGATTCGCAACGTGGAGCTGGCCATGTCCAAGGCCGACTTGACCATCGCGCGCCTCTACGCCGAACTGGTTACAGACGCTGAACTCCGCGAGCGCGTCTGGCGCATGCTGGTCGAAGAGTTCGAGCGCACCCGCCGCATGATCCTTACCATCACTGGACAAAAAGAGCAGCTCGAAGGCAATCCGGTGCTCGCCCGCTCGATCCGGCTGAGAAACCCTTACGTCGACCCGATGAGCTTAGTACAGGTCGAACTTCTGCGCCGCAAGCGCGCCGGCACGGGCGCGGACGGCGTCGACTATGCACTGGGTGCGACCATCAACGGCATCGCCGCCGGATTACACAATACTGGGTAACCCCAGTCGTGGTTCAATTTCAAATTTATCGAGTGGGTGGTTAACGCCCGGCCGCCGCCAGTTCTCGTTCCGTGCTCGGCTCGTACTCCACGATATACCCCGCCACCGCGCTGGCTGCCACAGTCAGCGGACTGGCTAAATACATTTGGCCAGGCCCGCTGCGGCCGGGAAAATTCCGGTTCTGCGCGCTGATCACGACCTGCTCGGGCCTCGTGGTCACTCCCGGCCCCGCATTGATACAAGCGCCACAACTTGGCTCGATCACAAGTGCGCCGGCTTTCTCGAAGGTATCCAGATATCCCTTGCGGATACAGTACTCGCGGGTCTCCTGTGATCCGAACTGGATGTAGAACTTCACCGAATCCGCCACCCGTTTGCCCTGGCGCAGCGCATCGGCCAGCACGCGGGCGTACATATCCATATCTTCGTTCTTGCCCGCCGTACAGGTCCCGCCATAAGCCAGCTCGACCGGCACCGGTGTATTCAGCTCGCGGACATACTTGCCATTTCCCGGATCGCCCGGCGTAGCCACCATGGGCGTGATCTCAGCGGCATCGAGTTCGATGGTGTGGGCATACTGAGCATCGCGATCGCTGTACAGGCCGTCGATCATTGACTCGGCTTGCTTGCGATCCATACCCCGCCGCTCGACCAGAAAATCCACTGCCTTCCGATCGGGCGCGACGATTCCCGTGAAGCCGCCGATCTCGGCTGCCATGTTGGTCATGGTGGCGCGCTCGTCCACACTCAACTCTTCGATGGCGTCACCCGCATACTCCATCACCTTGGCGAGCGCCTTCCCGCTGCGCACATAATCCAGGCTGAGAATCTTCAAAATAAAATCCTTCGCGGTCACATTGGGATGCTTCTTGCCGCGAATGACAATCTTCACCGACTCCGGCACCTTGACTCGCACGTCTTTTGTAATCCAGGAGTTGAAAACGTCGGTGGTACCGATGCCAAATGCCACGCAACCGATCGCGCCTACGTGTGGAGTGTGCGAGTCGGAGCCGATATTCAGTTGCCCGGGCAGCGCATAGCTCTCCAGCACGATAGAGTGGCAGATACCCTCCGAACCCTTGCGGTCGCTTAACTCTCCATGCAGTTTGATTCCCTGCTTCGCCGCAAATTCCTGCTGCTTGAGCTTGAGTTGCGTGGCCAGATCGAGCAGGCCGAGCTTCTTCTTCTCTTCCGAGATCACCTCGTCGAGGAAGGTCAGGTGATCGCGGAAAAACAGAATGCTCGAGGGATCGTTGACCTTCGCATCCCTGCCAACGTAGCGCTCAAAGAAAATCGCCGCCATGGGTGTGACGTATTCGTGACTGAAGCGGAGGTCGGCGCGGGCGAAGCCAGTGTCACCGGGCTTTACGGACGGCACTCCGACGTCTCCTTCCTCGTCGAGCATGTGGCGGGCGAAAATCTTTTCGGCCAGCGTCATGGGGCGTTTTGGCGTCTTGATCGGCGGAAGAAACACTTTTTTCTGCATGCGGGCCACATTGAAGGGGAACAGACCGCCGTATTCGATCACCTGG
>Ga0075028_100000313_pt1 | contig 17865 bp, 16 predicted proteins | sample LitLauG_LLR_2014_FD_71390 | JGI IMG/M metagenome (GOLD analysis project Ga0075028, IMG submission 71390) | Freshwater sediment microbial communities from Pennsylvania, USA - Little Laurel Run_MetaG_LLR_2014 | ecosystem: Environmental > Aquatic > Freshwater > Creek > Sediment | place: USA... | reverse complement strand
TGACGTTGTTGCAGGTGGCGGCGACGAAGACGGGCGCTTTGCGGTCCTGCATCCAGCCGAGAAACGAACCCAGCATGCGCGAGGAGACGCCGGCGTCCACCGAGGCCGAATCGGGACCGCTGCCGGCAAAGACCTTTTCCAGTTCGTCAATCCAGAGCACGCAGGGCGCGAGACCCTCGGCCACGCGAAAAACTCTGCGCACGCGCTTTTCGGTTTCGCCAACGTACTTGTCGAAGATGGCGGAGGTGTCGAACTTGACCAGGGGCAGCTTCCACTCGCCCGCAACGGCACGGGCGCAGAGACTCTTGCCGCATCCTTGCACGCCAAGGATGATGACGCCGCGCGGCGGATCGAGGCCGAACTCGCGCGCTTTCTCTTCCCATGCGCCGCGGCGCATGGCGAGCCAGTTCTTCAGGTTCTCGAGGCCGCCGATGTTGGCCATGGTGTCGCTCGCTTCGACAAATTCGAGCATGCCGGTGCGCTTGAGCAGGTCTTTCTTCGCTTCCAGTACGTCGGTGATGGATTCGGGACAAAGGGCATAGCGGGCGACGAGGGCCTGCGAAATCGCGCGCTCGGCTTCTTCTTCGGTGAGGCCGCGCAGGTTGGTGGCCATCGCGTCCACACCGTCGGCCTGGAGCTTGAGCTGCAGCGTGTAGGTCTTGGCCAGACGCTGATAAGTTTCCTGGATGATCTGGCGGAGGCGCTGTACATCGGGCAGAGGCAGATCGAGGAATTCGACGAGGCTGCCAAGTTCTGGCGGCAGCGAGAGTGACGGACCGGTCAAAATCAGCGTGCGGCGGTTCTCGGAAAACTTTTGTCCTACATCGCGCAAGCGGCGGACGACGACGGGGTCTTCCATGTGGCGGTGAAAATCCTTGAGGATGAACACCGCTTCGAGGGTCATGGATTCGAGGTGGGCAAGAACTTTGGCCGGATCGCGGGTGTCGTAAATCGCTTGCGAAGAAGAAGCAGCTGATGGAATTTCCGTGCCGAGCGCCGACAGCACGGCTCCGGCAAGTCGCGCTGCCTCGGGGCTGAGCTGGGACCGGGTCGATCGCGGTGCGGCTGCGGGCTCATTGGCGGGAGTTACGGGCGTATGCGATCCGGAACGAACGAGGCCGTCGGCAATGCTCCACTCGAAAACGGCCATATTCAGTTCGGCGCAGGCGGAGCGAACCAGTGTGATGGCGCGAACCTCTTCCACCGTCTCCATCGCAACGATGGGGGTGGAGGAGTTGATCAGGACTTTGAGGCGTGCGAGAGCGTCTGGCATGATTGACCGATTGGGCCCTTATCCGTACAATACTTATTCGGTTCCCACCCGAGCAAATACCCGTAGGACAAGGACTTAGGTAAAGATGGCGAATCATTTTTCAGCGCTCAAACGCGCCCGGCAAACTGAGAAACGCACGGCCCGCAACCGTGCCAACGCATCGCGCGTGCGCGGCGTGCTGCGCAAGCTGCGCGAAACCGTCGACGGCGGCGACAAGAAGGCGGCAGAGACGCAGTACCGGCTGACCGTGGCGGCTCTCGACAAGGCGATCCAGAAGGGCGTTCTGCACCAGAACACCGCGGCACGGTATAAGAGCCGGCTGGCGGCGCGTGTGCAGGGGATGAAGCAGGGGAAGCAGCTTCTTAGCTCTTAGCCTTTAGCTCTTAGCTCCCGAGGGATTGGCGGCAGGTCTGCGGACCTGCCGTTTTGTTTTTGCGGACACCTCTGTCCCTCGCAAGGTCTGTGAATTGAGCTGGCTGCATGGAAGTTTATTGCTTCGGGAATCACCATCTTCACCAAATTCACCAATTGATGTAGAATAGGCTATTATGAGGCGCGCGACCGTTACTATTCCCAAAGATCTCGCTGAGGCGGTGGACAACTATGTCCAAGCACAGGAGGCGCCGCCGGCGCTGACGGCGGTGGTGCAGGCGGCACTGCGCCAATACCTGGGAGAACGCGGCTTTCTGCGAGAACATCGTTCGCTGGCCATCACGCCTGCGAAGCGGGGCAGCGGGCGCAGCGACGTAAGCCAGGCGCACGACCGCTATCTGGCCCGGAAATGAGCGTGGCCGTACTTGCCGATACAGGACCGCTTTATGCCGCCGCCGATCCCGATGATGCGCACCACGCGCGGGCACGCCGGGAATTGGGACGCCTAGCGCGAGATCGCATCGAAGTCCTCATCGCTTATCCCACGCTGCTTGAGAGCTACACGCTCGTCCTGTTTCGCCTGGGAAAGCCAACCGCCTCGCGATGGCTGGAGGAGGTCAGCGCGACGGCGGCACTGATCAACCCCGGTCCTGAGGACTATCGCCAGGCAGCGACGCGAACGCGAGCCTTCGCGGATCAGCCGATCACGCTCTTTGACGCGACCGTGGCAGTTCTCGCATCACGCTTGCAAATGGAAGTGTGGACGTATGACCACCATTTCGACCTGATGCGAGTTCCGGTGTGGCGGTAGGTTAGATTCTGCTCTTAGCTTCACAAGATCGGCGGCGGGTCTTCGGACCTGCCGTTTTTGCTTTCCGGTTAACTGTCGTTTGTCTCTGACTGCAGAGCGGTGATCGTCTCGTCATCCACGTCCCACTTCTTTAGGATGGTGAAAATCGTTCTTGAACGAAACCCCGCTCGTACCAGCGCCCGAAAAACTCTTGCGGTTTCTTTTTGGGTCACGGGTTTTTTCAGACGCTTGCGGCGGAGGTGGTCGCGGGCTTGCTTCTCCTCGTTGACTTCGTTGTATACGTCACCAACGCTCTTCTCGATTACGTCGCCGTGCACGCCGCGGGCTTTCAACTCCGAAATCACGCGGAGGCGGCCGAACTTTTCGTTGTCGCGCCGGTAGGAGGAGAAGGCGGCGGCGTATTGCGAGTCGTTCAGGTATTTCCGATCTTTGAGGCGGACGACGACGAGTTCCACCAGAGCGTGGCCGAGTTCGTTGTCTTCGACGCGTTGGCGCAGCAGGCGTTTCATCTCCGCTACCGAGCGCATGCGGCGGCCGAGGGCGGACACGGCATATTCGTAGAGGGGACCTTCTTCCATCAGGGGTGCGTGGCGGCGGGAAAAGGCCATGGGTCATTGTGGCACTGGCGGGCAGCTTCGGGCGAGTCCACTTTGCGGGAAATCGGGTCGAATGGCGCCCCTGACGGGGCTCGACATCCTTCGGCTGCCTATCCAGCGCTTCGCGCTGGGCTAATGCTGTTCCGCCCTTCGGGCTGGTGCGCTGGCGACCGGTAAGGTCAGTCGCTACTCGATGGCTTTTGGATCGATGCGGACGGCTTGAAATTGGATCCGTGAAGTCTATCCGTGGAAGTCCCGTCCGGTGGCAGAGCTCTGCGGTAGGTTAGGCCGGGCCAATAATCAAAAAAAGGGGCGCACCGAAGTGCGCCCAAGCCAAAGGAGAAACTCAAATCTAACGTCCGTACCCCGCGGACTGCATGGAGTGCCGCGCCATATCGCTGCTGGAGGCGATACCTTGCGCACGCAACTTGAAATCGTCGGCGTTGGAAGCGTTTTCCAAGGCCACGTCATAAGCGATGAGACCGGCCTGGAACAGGTCCCAGAGCGACTGGTCGAAAGTCTGCATGCCGTACTGCGACGTGCCGGCGGCAATGGCGTCGCGCACGCTGCGCGTTTTTTCCGGCACCAGGACGCATTCACGGATGAAGGCGGTGCTGATCATGACTTCCACGGCGGGCACGCGGCCTTCGGTGTCGCTGCGGCGCACCAGGCGCTGGCTGATGACGGCGCGCATGGTGGCGGCCATCTGCAGACGAATTTGCTTCTGCTCCGGTGGCGGGAAGACGGCGATGATACGGTTAATGGTTTCTACCGCGTCCAGAGTGTGCAGGGTGGAGAAGACCATGTGGCCAGTCTCAGCGGCGTGCAATGCCGTCGAAATCGTTTCCAGGTCGCGCATTTCGCCGACGAGGATGACGTCGGGATCCTGCCGAAGAGAGCTTCGCAGGGCCTGACCGAATGACGGCGTGTCCACGCCCACTTCGCGCTGGTTGACATACCCCTTTTTGTCGCGGTGCAGGAATTCGATGGGGTCTTCGATGGTGATGATGTGTTCGGCGCGGGTGGAGTTGATGCGGTCGACCATGCCCGCCAGCGTGGTTGATTTGCCCGAGCCCGTCACACCAGTGACCAGGATCAGGCCGCGGGGCATGTCGCAAATCTGTTCGACGACCTTAGGCAGATAGAGTTCGTCGAGCGCGCGAATTTTCGTAGGGATGACGCGGAGCACCAAGCCCACGTTGCCGCGCTGCTGGAATACGTTCACACGGAAGCGGCCGAGACCGGCGACGCCGTAGGCCATATCGAGTTCGGCGCTCTCTTTGAACTTGGACTTCTGGCGTGCCGACATCATGCTGAAGGCCATGTTCAGCATGTCTTCCGCGCTGATACGCGGCTGATCGGTTAGCGGGGTGAGATCGCCATCGACGCGCAGGTGGGGGTAGTTGCCGACCTTGAGGTGCAAGTCGGACGCCTTGCGTTCCGTGGCGATCCTGAGGAGGTCATCAATGTTCATGGCGGAAGCTTTTCCCGCCTGTAATCATGGCCTGAACGCGCAGCGAAGGTAAGATGACCGAAGTAACGAAGGCTGGGTCGGGGTCCTGGCCGGCGTTGCGCGGTTCCCTGACCAGGCCCTTGGCTTGCGGGAGGCGCTTATCGGGAGGCTGGAACGCGCTCCCAGACGAGCTTTCGCTCGTGGGTTTCGCCCATCTCGTGCGCTTGCGCCTTGAGCGTAAGCCGGTTGCCCTCGAGCGTCACCCGACGCTCTCCGTCTTCGCCTCGCTCTCCCGGATAGAAGGACTGCCGGATGTGATGCGTGACGGTCGAGCCTGATGGATCAACTGTCCATGTACCGAAATAGGCGTAATAGCCGTCCGCTGCCGTTGCTTTCTCGGCAGCCGGGGCAGCCAGAAATTGTTCACGCGAAGAGGCGCGAGGTACAGCGGGTTTGGGATCCGAGACGATCTGGACGCTCATCCATCCGCCGCGGTCATAGATCAGCAAACCTTCGGGATGCTTGCCATAGAACGGGTAGATCACCTCGCCGTTCGGCCGTATCGTCTCCACGCTGACCAGACGCCACGCGCCGACCAGAGCGTCGGCAACGGCAGCCGATCGACTTTTCGGCGCCGGGCTTTCCTGCGAGCGAACGCCGGCCCGGCCCAAGACTATAACGAGACAGCAGATCAGAACCTTGATATGCACACGCATGGCATCACCCTGAGATCATAGTTGGACTTCTTGCTGGTGCGGATTAACGACTGGTCCTTATAGCACAGAAGCCGCCCCGGTGCGGCGGCTCCATGCGCGAATCGAAGTCGTTAGGTTGCTAGGCCGCTTTCCACTCCTCGTCGGCGCTGCCACCGTAGATGCTGGGAACCTTGGAACCCATGGGGCGGAGATAAGTGACCAGTTCGCCGCGGTGATGGATGCTGTGATTGTTGAGGAAGCCGAGATACATCACGGCGGGAAGATTGAATGCGCCGTAGAAGTCGACCTGGGTCGCGAGTTGCTGGGCGGTCATGGCGCGAACACGTTCGGCGGCGCGGGCCATGTTTTTCGTGTACCAGTCGGCAAGTTCGGCTGAAGTTTTCGGGGCGTCTTTAAAACGTGGTTCCATGTTGAATTTGCCGTCGGCAATTTCCTCCAGAAACTGGACGTCGACCGAGGCCAGGTGCCAGGCCAGTTCTTTGGCGGTACGAGCTTTAGGATCGGGGCGGTAGTCGCTGCGCGCGTCAGGAACAGCGTTGAGAACTTTTTTCGTAGTCTCGACTTCACGAAGGATGCCCTGGAGCATCATGTCGCGTACGCCAAGAGCGAATTCAGGGGTCAGGCTGGGTGCGTGGGACATGGGGAAACTCCTTGCCTAACAGGATGGGGCGCATTTCTGCGCCCCAGCATCTTACACGGTCAAAGTCATAACGTTGTCACTACCCATCAGAAATCAGGACGTCAACACCTAGACAGTCACGGGTTGTTTTGTTTCCACCTTGACGGGCGTGAACCAGCCATGGCGGTCCTTGGCATGACCTTGCACGATGTCGAAGAAGGCCTTGTGCAGCGTTTTCGTGATGGGACCGATTTTGCCGCTGCCGACGCGGATCTTATCCACCGAACGGATGGGCGCGACTTCGGCCGCGGTGCCGGTGAAAAACACTTCGTCGGCGAGATAAAGCATTTCGCGCGGGATTACCTGTTCGGAGGTCGGAACGCCGAGGTCGCGCGCCAAGGTCAGAATCGAGTCGCGGGTAATGCCGGGCAGCACAGAGTTGCCCATGGGCGGCGTGAGCAGGGTGCCGTTGCGCACCAGGAACAGGTTCTCACCCGAGCCTTCGCTGACGTAGCCGTTGGCGTCGAGCGCGATGCCCTCGGAGTAGCCGTTGAGGACGGCTTCCATCTTGATGAGCTGGGAATTCATGTAATTCGCCCCGGCTTTCGCCATGGCAGGCAGCGTATTCGGCGCGAGACGGTCCCAGGAGGAGACGCAGACGTCCACGCCTTCATCGCCTTCGGCCAGATATTTGCCCCAGGGATAGTTCACGATGTAGGTCTCGACCGGCGCTTTCAGCGGGTTGACGCCGACTTCGCCGTAGCCACGCAGGATGATGGGACGGATGTAGCAGGGCCATGCTCCATTGGCGCGCACCACGTCACACATGGCTTGGACCAGCTGGTCCCGCGAGTAGTCCACGTCAATGCGGTAGACCTTGGCGGAGTCGATCAGGCGCTGCATATGCTCGGTGGCGCGAAAAATTGCAGGGCCGCTGGGCAGGGAGTAGCAGCGCACGCCCTCGAATACGGATGAGCCGTAGTGCACCACATGCGACATCACATGGATGGTGGCGCTTTCCCAGGGGATGAGCTTGCCGTTATGCCAGATTTTTTCCATTTCTTCGATTGCCATCTCGCGCTCCTTGCTTGAGAGAATTCCTGAGCGTTGGATGAAACGGTATGCGCAGCGGACTCAGGAACACCGGTCCGGTCCGCGATTCAACGACAAGTGAGACTTGCAGGTGAATGTGAGGGCGGCCCGGAGGTCGTTGAAATTATAACCGCAGACAAGTGGGATGCGATGGCGGGTGAGAGGTCCTCGTCCTACAGGAAGAGCTTTTGACCGCCGAGTTCGCAGAGAACGGCCGCGGAGGTCACGGAGAAATCCGGGAATGCCGACACCGCAACCTGAAACCTGCAGCCTCAGACCTGACGACTGATGACTGATTCCTACTGTTTAGCGAGCGCGGGCTGCAGCGTGGGCGTGCCCTTGTCGCCCTGCTGCGACACCGCTTTGATCCCTGAAGCGACCTGGTCGCCGCGGAAGTACTTTTTGTGGTTGGAGGCGACCTGCGTCATAGCGGCGTAGGGTTTGGAGTAGTCGTTGTTTGCGTTCCAGAACAGGAAGCCATTGCCGCCCTTGGCTTGCGAGACGGCGACCTGCGTCAGGATATATTCCGGCGAGTAGGTCTTGGTTCTCCAGCGGAAGGCTTGCAGCCAGGGACGCAGCACGACACCGCTGGCTTTAGTGATCAAACGGAAGCGATCCATGGAGGTGCCGATGAAGTGCTCGGGCGCGTCGCCGGGATGGGCGTAGCCATCCATGCCGAAGAAGTGCGAGGGATAGATCATGGGCGAAAGCACGTCGCAGTACTCGGCCATGCGCACGATGTCCTGTCCGGTGTGGTTGAGGTCGACGGGGCGCTGCCACGCCATCACGCCGAAAACGTCGAGCGAGAAGAGAGCGCCCGTGGGATGGATTTCGGCTTCGGCCTTCTTCAGGAAATCGACAATGACATCCGGGCGCTGCCACTTCGGATGCTCTTTCTGGAAGGCGAAGCTCGCATCGGCTTGATTGCCTTCGGCGGGAAAGCGCACGTAGTCGAATTGAATTTCGTCGGCGCCGCCCAGGGCAGCCTTCTTCGCCAAGGCGATGTCGTATTCCTGAACTTTGGATTGGGAAGGATCGGTCCAGACCAGTTTGCCGTTCTCGCGCCAGGGTTGGCCGGTCTTTTTCGATTGCACGGCCAATTCGGGGTGCGTTTTTACGAGGCGCTCGTCGCGGAAAATGGCGATGCGGGCGATGGCGTGCAAGCCGAGAGAATGCAAGTAGCGAGTGAATTTCGGCAGGTCAGGAATAGGGTGCGATTTCTGGGTTCCGGCCAGAGGATGATCGAAGGGGATGTTTATCGATCCGTTACTATCCTTGATGTCGAATACGACAGCGTTGCCACCCAGTTCGCGCCAACGTTCGATGATTCTCTGCCCGTGAACGCTGCCGGCCATCACGCCGGTGAGATACACGGCGCGCACTTCAAAAGTCTTGTCGACCACCACCGGCTTCTCGACGATGGGAGTGGTGAGAGCGCCGGGGATGGTGAGAGTCTCACCCGCTTTCAGGAACACACCTTTGCGATTTCCGTTGGCTTGGCGAATGGCGTCAGCTAGTTCAGCCGAGTGCAGATACGAGGTTCTCCCGAGATAGGTGCGCGCGACGGAAGGAATGCTCTCGCCCTTGGCGGCGATGTGAGTGAGCGTGCCGGGCGCTGGCATAGTCGCATTCGTTGTCGACGGGTCAGTCGCAATGGCTAGTGTGGTGTACAGGAAGAAGAGCAGGCAGGCAAAACGGCGCACGGGTTCGTCCTCGTTTCGGGAATCTGGCCGGATCGTAACCCTGGCTGCATTACCTCGCCAGTTACGTCGGGACTAGGCCAGAGGAGGAAGTGGCGGGCCGGTGGTCGAGCGTCAAGAAACTTCCCGGATGACGCAATTTCTTTCCACTTGCTAGAATGTCGGGCTCGGGAGGCAGGGGTTAATTGCTTGAAAACAAGGAATCTCTGCGATCTGGGGCTGTGGAAGCATCGTAGGGATATGGCCAGACGTTTGCTCCATTGGTAAGCGACCGTAGGTCTGAACCGAGACGCTGACGGTTCTGTGGCAATGAGAACGTCCCCAGGAAAGGCAGGTCAGCCCGGCGCAATTCCGGGTGAGCAAGCGAATGAAAACAGGCCTCGGACTCGCGTTGGATCCCAGTCGGCGGAGCAATGATGCCCGGGAATTCGAAGCTGCGCTGCGCCGCCGCATCGTGGGGCAGGACCCGGCGATTGAAAAAGTCGCCGAGATTTATCAAATGTTCCTGGCCGGGTTAAACCCGCCGGGGCGACCGGTGGGCAACCTGTTGTTCCTTGGGCCGACCGGCTCGGGCAAGACGCGGGTCGTGGAGGCAGTCGCCGAGGCATTGTTTGGCGACGCGCGCGCCTGCATCAAGATTGACTGCGCCGAGTTCCAGCACTCGCACGAGATTGCCAAGCTGATCGGTTCGCCTCCGGGATACCTCGGACACCGCGAGACTCATCCGCTGCTCACGCAGGAAGCCCTCAACCAGTGGCATACAGACAAGCTGAAGCTGTCAATTCTGCTGTTTGACGAAATCGAAAAAGCGTCTGACGCGCTGTGGCAGCTGCTGCTGGGGATTCTCGACAAGGGCACGCTGACTTTGGGCGACAACCGCCGGGTGGATATGACGCAGTGCGTAATTGTGATGACCTCGAACCTGGGCGTGGGCGAGATGAACGACCTCATAACCGGAGGCTTCGGCTTCTCGCAGAAGGTGACGCCGCTCGATAACCGGCTCGATGAAAAAGTCGATCGCACTGCGACCGAGGCGGCGCGCCGCAAGTTTTCTCCCGAGTTCATGAACCGCATCGACAAAGTCGTTGTGTTCAAGATGCTGCGCGAAGAACACATGCGGCAGATTCTCGATATCGAGCTGGGCATGGTGCAGCAGCGCGTTCTGCTGGCCGCGGGCGCGAATCAGTTCGTGTTCACGTGCACCGCGCCGGTCAAGGAATTTCTGCTGGCGGAAGGGACCGACGCGAAGTATGGCGCACGCCACTTGAAACGCGCGATTGAACGGAATCTGGTATTTCCGCTGGCCAACCTCGTCGCGACCGGGCAGGTCCGGTTGGGAGACTTCGTCCGCGTTGACATGGACGGCGGGCGCATGACCTTCATCAAGGAGGCCGAAGGCGCGGTGTTGCCAGGGATGCTCGAGCGCTTCGGTACCGCGTCAGCCCAGAGTGCACAGGCCGCGCGCACGGCGCGAACGCTCACCATCCGACGCGAATTCGGCGCCGGTGGGATTCCCGAAACCAAATAGTTCCGCTTCACCCCTCTTGAGCGCCGGTAGCCACCGGCGCTCTTTTTTTGCCTTGAATTTATTGCCTTGAAGCCCGTCGCCACCCGCCCAGAGTCGCTCGGCTTCCATCGCTCCCGGCCGTGCATCTAATCGATTTGGAAGCCATCCAGCATCTCTGATAACTTTTGTCTCGGTTGTAGTGTTTGGGAGGAGTCATGAAATCCCGGAGTGGGATGTCTTTTTTCTTCGTAATTTTGCTGGTGATTTTCCTGGCCGCGCCACAGACGCTACTGGCGCGCTACACGCCGTCGCATGGCTGGAATGCTTTTTCGCAAACGGACGAGGTCGCGCTCGGCAAGCAGGCGGCGGCCAATGTCGGGAAGCAGCTGCCACTGCTGCCGGAGAACGATCCGGTTACGGTCTACGTCAAGCACCTGGGGGCGCAGTTGGCGGAGCATGCGCCGGGCGACAAGTGGCCTTATGAATTCCACGTCGTAAATCAAAAAGAGATCAATGCTTTCGCGCTGCCGGGGGGACCGGTCTTCGTCAATCTCGGCACCGTACAGGCAGCCGACAACGAGGCCGAGTTGGCCGGGGTCATGGCGCACGAACTTTCGCATGTTGTGCAGCGGCATGCCACACGCGCGGCAAGCAAACAGCAGATGGCGCAATTGCCGCTGGCCGTGATCGGCGGATTGCTGGGCCGCGGCGCGGGAGGGCAACTGGCGCAAATGGCGGCATCGTTTGGCGTGGGGTCGTACTTCCTGCACAATTCGCGGCAGGCGGAATCGGAAGCGGACCTCGTCGGCACCGACATCATGTATGACACGGGTTTCAATCCCAAAGCCATGTCCGATTTCTTCGAGAAGCTGGAGAAGGAGGGCGGGGCGAGGGGACCGCAGTTTCTGAGCGACCACCCGAATCCCGGCAACCGGGCGGTGGCCGTGCAACGGGAAGTGCGCACGCTGCCGGCGAGATCGTCCTACCGATCGGACAGCAGCGAATTCCGCGCGGTGAAGGCGGAAGTGGCCAACATGAAACCGTTGACCGCGCAGCAGATCGCGGCGCAGCAGCAGGCGGCGAACCCGGCGGGCGCGAAGGGGCGTCTGCCGGCCAGCGATCTTCCCGATCAGGCGACGCATACTTTTCAGCACAAGGTGTACCAGGTGGCGTATCCGCAGAACTGGCAGGTGTTTGGCGACGCCAGTTCGGCGGTGACCATCGCGCCGCCGAGCGGGGTGGCGGATAACGCGATTGCGTACGGAGCGCTGATCAACGAATATCAGGCGGAAAATGGGGCTTCGGTGGATACGGCGACGCACGACCTGCTGAACTCGCTGAAGCAGTCGAATCCGAATTTGCGGGTTATCGGCAATGATGAAAACATCACGGTTGCCGGACGGACGGGCAAGTCGGTGGAGTTGATTGGCGACTCGCCGATTCAGGGCGCGGACGGCAAACCGCTCAAGGAACGCGATTGGCTGGTGGCGGTGCCGGCGGCGCAGGGGAACCTGCTCTACATCGTGTTTGTCGCGCCGGACCCGGATTTCAATTCGCTGCGGCCGGCCTATGACAAGATGGTGCATTCGCTGCGTCTGAAGTAAGAGTGAGCAAAAAAAGTTATGGGCTCAACCGCCTGGTTGAGCCCATTGTTCTTGGATTCGCGGCCGACTACCACACATCACAGCGCTTTTCTGCCGGGCGCACCATGGCTGATTCCGCTTTGCAATGGAATGCCTTTTGAAATTCGGGCAGGTTCGAAAGCGGGCCGTTCACGCGATACTTGGCAATGGGGTGCGGATCATTCTGCACCATCATGCGCTGCGTCTCGATGCGGATTGCGTCGCCGCGAAACTGTCCCCAGGCGATGAAGAATTGCTGCTCCGGAGTAAAACCGTCAAAATCGGTCGGCCGCGGTTTTCCTGCGAGCGACTTCATGTAAGCCATGTAGGCGATCTTCGCGCCGCCGAGGTCGCCGATGCTTTCACCCAGTACGAGCTTGCCGTTGTGGTGCACGCCGGGCTCAATGAAGTAGTTATCGAACTGGTCGGCGACGCAGGCACTGCGGGTCTCAAACTTTTTCAGGTCCTCCGCTGTCCACCAATTTTGCAACCGGCCCTGCTCGTCGTAGCGGGCACCTTCATCGTCGAAGCCGTGGCTGATCTCGTGTCCGATGACGACGCCGATGGCGCCGTAGTTCACCGCATCTACGACGTCGAGGCTGAAAGCTGGGGGTTGCAGAATGCCGGCCGGGAATACGATTTCGTTCAGTAGCGGGTTGTAGTAGGCGTCGGAAGTGGGGGGCGTCATGTCCCAGCGTCCGCGGTCCACCGGCTTGCCGATCGTCTTGCGATCGTCGTTAACCCCGAATCGCCGTGCGGATACCTCACTCCCCCACAAGTCGTCGCGGCGGATATCCACGCTGCTGTAATCCTTCCACTTGTCCGGATAGCCGACCTTGGGGTTGAACGTGGCGATCTTGGCCAGCGCTTTCTTCTTCGTGTCCTCGCCCATCCACGGTAGCTGCCGGATGTCGTCCGCCATGGCGGCGAGCAGGTTCTTTACCATTTCCTGCGTGCGGGCCTTGGCCTCCGGCGGAAAATATTTCTCCGCGTACTTCCTGCCCAGCGCTTCACCCAGCAGTCGGTCGGCGGACTCGGCGCAGCGTTTCCAGCGCGGCTTCATCTCTCGCGCTCCACTCAGGTACTGGCCGTAAAACGAGAAGTGCTCTGTCACAAACTCCGTGGGCAAGGAGTTGGCCGCCGAATTCAGTAGTTGCCACCTGAGATAGGTCTTCCAGTCTGCCAACGGCGTCTGGCTCATCTGCCGGTCCACTTCCTGCAGGAACTTCGGCTCCTGTACGTTGAGCACAACATCCTTCGGCAGTTTCACGTGCTCTAAGTAATCGCTCCAGCGGATATGCGGCGCCATGGTTTCCAGTTGCGCGAACGTGGTCTTGTGATCGAGGAGGTTCGGATCGCGCGCCGTGGCCGGGTCGAGCGAGGCTTCGGCAAACTTCGTTTCCATGGCCAGAATGGTTTTCGCCCTGGCGTCCGCGTCAGGGCGCGTTGCTCCGGCCAACACCAGCATGTTGGAAACGTGGGTGACAAATTTCTCTCGCGCTTCTTTGAAGCGGTCCTCGGACCCGAGGTAGTAATTCCGTTCCGGCAGGCTCAACCCGTTGGCGGAGATGTCGGCCATGATGTACGCCGGGTTGTGCGGGTCCTGGGAGCCAGTCAGGGCAAACGGCACCGGCACGGCCAGATCATGCAGATCCACGAGGACGCGCTGCAACGCGGCGAGGTCTTGCGCATCGTCCACCTGCTTCAGCAAAGTCTGCAGTGGCTTCAAGCCTTGCGCGTTCACGCGTGACTCGTCCATGCAAGCGCCGTAGTAGTCGCCGATCAATTGTTCGGTGCTGCCCTTCGGGGCGGACGTCACCTTCACTGCCTCCTCCAGGAGGCTGTGCAGGTTGTCCTTGTTCGCTTCTCCGGACGCCCAGCGCCGGCTCCAACGCACCATCGAGGGCGGGATGGGATTGTTCGCGCGCCAGTTACCGTTGGCGTACTCGAAGAAGTCGGCGCAGGGACCGACGGCGCGGTTCATGTCGTCGATTTGAATGCTACGAAGGGATTTGCTCTGCGCGGAGGCAAGCGCAGCCAGAACGGCCAGAACGAAAAATGACGAGAGAAGACCGCGGAAGATACGCATAGGAACCTCGTTCGGGAAGCTGGAAGTGCCGTCGAGTCTTGCGCGCCACGACGGGATGAGAAGGTATTCAGCAAGAGAGCAACGTCCGGCAAAAGCTTTGGACGCATGGTGATGTGTTTTGTAATCCCGGAGCTCAGCCCTTCTTCAATTCGACTAACACCTGGCGTGCAATTTCTTTCAGGGTCTCAAACACCCCCTGGCCCTGGAAGGCGATGGACTCGATGATCGGCTCATCCTTGCCGCGCAAGTGCGTGGACAGTTCCTCGACCGACAGGATGTTGGGCAGATCGCGTTTATTCAGTTGCAGGACGTAGGGGATGCGGGCGAAATCGTAGCCCTGCTCCTTTAGATTGATGTGCAGATTCTCCATGGCCTCGAGGTTGGCGTCCATGCGTTCGCGCTGCGAATCGGCGACGAAGACGAGGCCATCCACGCCGCGCAGGATGAGCTTGCGGCTGGCGTCATAGAAGACCTGCCCAGGCACGGTATACAGGTGGATACGCGTTTTGAACCCCCGCACCGTCCCCAGATCCAGCGGCAGGAAGTCGAAGAACAGAGTGCGCTCCGTCTCCGTGGCCAGCGAGATCATCTTGCCCTTCTGTGTCTCGGACGTGGTCTGGTAGATGTGCTGCAGGTTGGTGGTTTTTCCGCCAAGGCCCGCGCCGTAGTACACGATCTTGCAGTTGATCTCGCGGGCAGCGAAATTGATAAAGCTCAAGGCTTCCTCGGAGCACCACGGCCCGAGACTACTAACTCCAGCCGTGCAAAGGATTTGTAAGAGTTCCTGCTAGGTTTTATACCATACGGCCCGGCCTGCGACACGCCTACGGGAGTTTACTAATGGGAACCACCATGCCGGGCGCGTCATTTGGCGGGGGGAGTCGGGTAGTAGCCGGCTTTGGCATACACCTTCAGGTTGGGACGGGCGACACGCACTTCGACTTCTCGGTATCCCAAGCCCTGCGCCTTGGTGTTGTAGGCCAGGGTGTACTGATTGCGCGCGTTGCCCATGGCGTCAGCGTAGGCGGCTTCCATGGCTTCCTTGGAGAACTCCGAGAAGACCTGGCCACCCGTGGCGGAGGAGTATTTCGGCAGAATGTTGCCGTAACCGCGGCGCGGGAGGTTCAGTTTGCGCAACTTGTTGAAGCCCGGCAGGGCGGAGGCGTCGACGGCAACGGCGTAGACGGTGACTTCGTTGGTGAGCAGGATCTTCAGCACGTCTTTGTAGCTGGCGCGACTGCCCATTTCGCGGCCATCGCTGATGATGAAAATGATCTTGCGGCGGTCGCGGGGCTGCTTGCCCAGATCGGTAGCGGCGGCAAGCAGGGCATCATTGAGCGAGTGCGTCTCTTGCGGCGGCGTGATCACAACCGGACCCTGCGGGTCGAGCGGCACGCCGTTAACGATCGGGCCGGAGCCGAGCGGGCCGCCCAGCACTGGAGGTCCGCTGTTGCGCCCGGTCTGCGTCTTCATTTCCTGAAGAGTGTCGGCGAGCTGCTGATTGAGGGCGTTGAAGTCGCGCACCCGGCGCACCGCGCTGGAATAGGTGTAGATGGCAACGCGATCAAACGCAGCAAATGCGCCTTCCAGCGATGGAAAAGTCTGATTCAGCTTGCGCACCGCTACATCCGGCATGCCGAGATCGAAAACTACCGCCGCCGACAGAGCCGCAGGGTCGCTCGTGAAAAACGCCAGCCTCTGCTCAGCGCCATTTTCAAAAACGATGAAGTCCTGGGGTAGCAGGCCGTGAACCAGGCGCCCGTCCAGGTCTTTCACGGTGACCGGCACAACGACCGAGTTCACGGTCTTGGTGAAGGTAAACAGCCTGTCATTCGTTACATCGTTATCGGGAGTCGCGCCCCCCACGGGAACGGTCTTGACGTCCGGCATGGGTGGAGGGGTCGCAGTGGGCGCATACTCCGGCTCGGGCAAATCCTTCGGCGCTGTTTTCTGCGTATCTTTGCTGGAAGACGGGGGCTCATCGCTCTCCGGCAGCGGAGCGGAACTTACTGGCGGCTGCGTGGGGAACTGCGCCGGCGGCTTCTTGGCGGAGGGCGCATCGGGAATTTCCTGCTTGGGCGCCTGGCTCTGTCCTGCTGCAATAACGACGACTGCAAATATGAGGGCGCCCAGCGCGACCACACCCCACCACCGCCTTGTGGCGTTTCTCAACGTCATGTCTTCCTTCCGTGCGAGAACGAAAATGGCTCTGGGCAGATTGTCAGCAACACGCTACGCTTGTTCGATGCATCTAACCGGTGCAAGGATAGACTAACAAATCCTCCCCAGGGCTAAAGGGTGTCCATGACCGTATTTCACAAGCGGCTCGTCCTCATCGCCGCAGCAGGCATGCAACTCTTTCTAATGCAGGCACTTGTGGCACAGGATGCCGGCTCATCGCAGGGTCGGGACGAGGCGCTTACTACTTTCAAGTCACAGGTTGACGTGGTGCAGCTCTTCTTTAACGTGAAGGACAAGAAGGGCGGCCTGATCCCCGGGCTGACCAAGAACGACTTCCAGATCCTCGAAGACGGAAAACCGCAGACGGTGAAGTACTTTGCCGCGGAATCAAATCTGCCACTCACGCTCGGCATTCTGATTGACTCGAGCCCCAGCCAAGAGCGGGTTCTGGGGATGGAGAAAGAGGTGGGCGTAGCTTTCTTGCAGGAGATTCTGCGCGAGAAGGACCTGGCGTTTGTCATCAGCTTTGATGCTGAGATCGAGCTGCTGCAGGATTTCACGAATGCGATTCCATCGCTGCGCAAGGGTCTGAATCGCGCTCGCATCGGGACCGGTGGCGCGACGCCGCCGATACCAGGAGTGAGCGGGCCGTTTCCGACAGCCGATCGGCCATGCTGCACCGATCTTTATGACGCTGTGTATCTCGCCGCGCACGACGAACTGGCGCAGCAGGTGGGACGCAAAGCGATGATCCTGCTTACGGATGGAGAGGACGAAGGGAGCCGGCTGAAGCTGAAGGATGCAATCGAGGCAGCGCACAAGGCCGACACCATCTGCTACGTGCTGCTGGTGGCGGATCGCGGTTTCTACGGCATGATGGGTTACTCGGGCGATTCGGCGATGAAGAAGATGGCGCAGGAAACGGGCGGCCGGGTGATTGAAGTGGGCAATAAGCCGGACAAGTTGAAAAAGGCGTTCGACGACATTGCGACGGAACTGCGCAGCCAGTACAACATCGGATACGTGCCGACGAATACGACTCGCGATGGCGGGTTCCGAAAAGTCGAGATCAAGACGGCCAAGGATTACAAGATCCAGACGCGCAGCGGGTATTACGCGGTGGCGCGAGACTAGCGGGACCACGGTTGGGATCAACGGTTGGGATCAGAGGGTACTGGTGCATTTTGTACGGAAACTGCACCAGTGCCGATCAGAGAGCTGAATCGTCATCGTCTTTGTTGGCGTGTATAATCCTCCGCCGATGCCTTTCAAGGGGATGTCCTGTCGGGTCATGCTTGCCGACACGTGCTCCCTAACCCTGTTTGCACGCGTTGTTCATAGGAGGAATACTTGAGAATTGCGACATTGCGGTTACTGGTGCTGGCCATGCTGCTGGCGGTGACGTCGACGATGTGCGTAGCGCAAGCGGCTCCGGCCGGCGCGCCCGACAAGTCGGCCAAGAAAGCTGGCACAGCAAAAGGCAAGGCAGGACCGGTCGATCCGTCGACTATCACGCAGGCTCCTGGTGGAGGCGGCGGCAAGGTCTGGGTCAACGAGAACACGAAGGTCTATCACAAAGAAGGAGACCCGTGGTACGGCAAGACCAAGCAGGGCAAGTACATGACCGAGGCCGATGCGCAGAAAGCGGGTTATCACGAAGCGAAAGAATCGCCGGTCGGCAAAAAGGGCAGCGCAGGGAAGAAGGACGATAAGAAGTAACGTTGCCCAGTGAAGTTTTCAGAGCCGTCCTCTCGGGCGGCTCTTTTCTTGGTTGACCCTTGGCTATTGAACGAACGCGTTCGCCGTTCGCCGTTAGCTGCTGGCAATCAGCTTT
>Ga0075028_100000310_pt1 | contig 17894 bp, 15 predicted proteins | sample LitLauG_LLR_2014_FD_71390 | JGI IMG/M metagenome (GOLD analysis project Ga0075028, IMG submission 71390) | Freshwater sediment microbial communities from Pennsylvania, USA - Little Laurel Run_MetaG_LLR_2014 | ecosystem: Environmental > Aquatic > Freshwater > Creek > Sediment | place: USA... | reverse complement strand
CGCAGTTGCGCCTCAGGAGAAATGTGCCGCGCCGGCGCCCCTTCGTGCGTGCGCACTCCGAGGGCAAGCTTGCCGAGGTTCAGTAGATTGAGTCGAGCCATGGGGACCTCCTTTGCTGCATTTCGTGATTCGTGATTTGTGATTTAGTGATTTAACAGCCGGGGCTTCGCGACGCAAATCGCAAAATCACCCGATCACAAAATCACCAAATTCCTAGCGGCGAGAGATTGCTGCTTCAGTCTCTTCGTCCTCCACCGCTTCGACGGTATCCACCACTTTGAAGCCCGCCTTCTTGCGTGCCGGTTCGACGTTGATCAGTAACGCCATCTTCTCCATCTGGTCCCGGCTCGGCAAAGTCTTATTGCTGTAGTCGGTGCACTCCCGGACCTTGAATGGCACCTTCCGTAGCAATCCAAAGTTGCAGAAGATCGCTTCTTCGCTGTCGCGAAACCCCTTCTGCATGTGGACCCAGTAACAGGTCTGGCACAACGGCTCGCCGTCTTGCGGGGTAGCGTTTTCGATGCTGAAGGTGATGCTCATATTTCTTTCTTTTCTAACCGGTCATCGACCGGAGCGAATGGTCAATGTTCAGGCCGGGGAACAGCGACAACGGACGTGCTCTGCCACTGAGCTACACGGAATCATTCCGTGGCGGGATTCGAACCTGCGCCCGCTTCAGCGAAGGAACCGTGGTCTTCACCACCGGCCAACTGGTTGGATTTAGTGATCTTGTGATTTGTGATCTTGTGATTTGAAAACCTATCTCTTCACTGAATAAATCACCAAATCCAAGATCACAAAATCAACAAATCCGCACACGCATGCGCCGACGTGCGCGCACGCCTTCTGTTGCCAATACGAAACGAACCGCATAATGCCGGCCAGGGTACAGGTGGACACGGCGTTGGAGGATTCGAACCTCCCGCCCCGAAGGGCGTTCTCCCAGCGAAGTATCCGTGTCCTTCGCCACTGACCAAGTGATGGCTGGGGGAATGAGCGACAGCGGCCCTGGTTCGAGGTTCAGTCGATGAAACCGCGGTCTACGCCACCCAGCGAGCTTTTGTTTTCAGTGAATTAGCAGGAAGCGTCGGCGTGATTAGCCGACGAATGAAAGCGACACCCGGCGGCAATCCAAGCCGTAAATAGCTTGGCCTAGCCAACTCAACGAATTGTGTCCTGGTCGCTTCATAACGGTGTTTTCTCAGTACTGCATGTGTAAGATGCCACGACTTTCGTTCTCATGCAAGAACAAAAATGAAGTTTTTTGTGAAAAAATTTAACGAAGGGAAAAGTTTGACGATGAGCGACTTGCAGAATCAGCGGCCTCTATCCCACCAGCCACACCGTATCAAGCACCGTCCCGTCCACCCATTTCACGACCGCAACCGGGCGGTCGCCGCGTTTTGCGCGTTGCGGCTTGCCACCGCAGATCTTTTCTACTTCCGCCTTGATGTCCTGGATCGGCCGGATCGGCAGCTTCGAACCTTTCGTCGCGTCAATCAGATCCTTGCGCAGAGGATTGATGGCGATGCCGCGCTCGGTGACGACGACGTCCACCAGTTCGCCGGGGCCGGTGAGCGTGGTCACTTCGTCCACAATCACTGGAATGCGGTCGCGGAACGATGGCACCGCGAGAATCGAGCAACCCGCGAACAGGCAGTTCTGCCATCCGCCGATGCCGTGCAGCAGACGGCCATCGGAGTGCGTGACTACGTTGGCATTGAAGTTCACGTCTACTTCGGTGGCGCCGAGTACGACCGCATCCACGAGCGATGCGAAGTTGCCCTTGCCATGGTAGCTGTAGGAAGTGAACGGCGAAGTTGCGACGTGCCGCGCATCGCTGCCGATCGAGCGCACTCCGTCGAGATCGAAAGTTTGCCCGTCGAGGATGTAGTCGGTCAAACCTTCCTGCAACATTTCCACCAAGTACTTGGTCGAGCCGCCGCGCACGAAGCGCGCCTTCACTCCCGCCTCGCGCATCATCGTCTTCAAATACTGAACGAACGCGAGCGCAATCCCGCCCGCGCCCGCCTGGAACGAAAACCCATTGCGCATGATGCCCGCCTCGCGCAGAAACTTGGCGACGAGTTCAGCAATCCGTAAACGGTCCGGGCTGCGCGTGATCTGCGTCGTGCCGGAAACAATCTTCTCCGGATCGCCGATGGACGGCACCTCGACGACGTAATCCACGTTGTTGCCCTGAATCTGCCAGGGCACGCAGGGAAACGGCACGAGGTTGTCGGTCACGACGATCACGTGATCGGCATAGAGGGAATCGGCCAGCGCGAATCCAAGCGAGCCGCAGGCAGACTTCCCGTGCGAGCCATCGGCATTGCCGAAGAAATCCGCACTCGGCGCGGCAATCACGGCGATATCAATGTGCACGTCGCCATCCTGGATCGCCTGCCAGCGTCCGCCATGCGAGCGCAGCACGCCCATGCCCCGCATTTTGCCCTGCGTGCAGTAGTCGCCAAGCGGGCCATTCATGCTGCCTTCAATATGATGAATGACGCCCGCTTGCATCAGGTCAATGGCGCCCTTCTGCGATGGGAACGATGCGCTGGGGAACCACAACAGGTCACGTACGCCGAGATTCGCCGCCGCCGCAAGCGCAATGAGCGCAACTTTGTCACCATCACGCAGGTGGTGGTGGCTCGAGACGGTCATGCCATCTTTCAGGCCACACTTGCGCAGCGCTTCCTCGAGCGTCGCGACACGCTTATCGGCATTCTCGGGATAGTCGGCAACGGTGCGAACTGGTGGCGCCGCCTTGCGTCCACGCGGCTGGTACTTGCCCACGCCGAGATACGGGATCTGCGGTTTGCCGTTGACCAGCGTGGGCACCTTCCGCCCGGCTGCGTTCTCGAGAAGTTCTATTGTCTGTGCCATGTGTTGCGGTCCCTGACTGCTTATTCCAGCACTGCGCGGGCGAGGACGCCCGCGCCCACACAACCCTTCACCGCGATCTAAACCAATCCCAGCGCCTTCGCGCGCTCCACCAGTTTCAGAGCCCGCTGCACCACTGGCGGATCAATCATCTTCGATCCCAGGCTGACCACGGCCAGTTTCTTTTGCTGCGCGTCTTCAAAAGCCGCAACAATCTTCTTGGCTTTTTCGATTTCCGCCGACGAAGGCGCGAACGCCTGATGAATCACCGCAATCTGGCCGGGATGAATGCATCCCATGCCCTCAAAGCCGAGCGCCCGCGAAGCTTCGCCCCACCGGCGCAGTCCATCCGTATCACCCACGTCGCCAAACACCGAATCAATCGCCTGGATTCCAGCAGCATGAGCGGCATTGACCAGCCGTGTGCGCGCGTACAGCGACTCGTGCCCCTCGCTCGTCTTCACCACACCCATACCGGCCGTGTAGTCTTCCAGCCCAATCGTCAGTGCCACAGTGTTCGGCGTGCATTGCGCAATGGCGAATGCGTTCTCGATCCCGAACGCCGACTCCAGAATCGGCATGAGCCAGATCGACCGCTCAATCTGGTAGCGCAGTCGCAACTCCTGTACCATGCGATCCACCGCCAGCACCTGCTCCGGCGTCTCCACCTTCGGAATCAGAATGAGATCGGGCGCAGCCGGGATGACCTCCGCCAGATCCTGCAATCCCATCGGCGACTGGTTGATGCGCACCATGCGTTCGCATCCGCCAAAATCCACTGCCCACAACGTATTGCGCACCAGTATGCGCGCGGCGTCCTTCTCCGCGCTGTGTACCGAGTCTTCAAGATCAAGAATGATCGCATCCGGCGCGTGTAGGGCCGCATTGATGAAGTACTTCGGCTCCATGCCGGGAAGATAGAGCCGCGACCGCCGCAAGCGATCGCGTGCAGAGGCCGGAGGCAACGCGCTTTTTTCTACGAGCGCCTGTTTCCCCGCCGCGAGTCCCGCACGCCGCGCCGCCGCTTCCACCCGCGCGGAAATGACAAATGGCAGCGCGCCTTCGTCGTGCATCACTACGCGAGCGTTTCGCACCTCGAGCTGCGCCAGCACCTGCCGCACCTGTTCGCGAATCGCCTCGCCGTAATACGGCGCCACCCGCGATTCTAGGACGATGTCGAGCCCGCCACTCTGCCGTGGTTCGAACGCCACGTAAGTATCCGACCGGACTCCGTCCCCGCGCGGTCCCGCTTCAGCAGGCTTGGCTGTGCCATTCATCGTTTGTTACCTGTCCCAACTCCTTAAACCAACCACTCTTCATACCTGTCATCCTGAGCGAAGCGAAGAACCTCTGCAATTCCGTTCGCAGCGCAACTTCGCGTCTTCCACTCTACAACTTCGCCAGAATCGCATCCGTCATCTGAATCGTACTCGCCGCTCCCGTACTGATCGCCTCCGTCCCGCCGGGAATGCGCATCATATCGTACGTCCGCACTTTTCCTTCCTTCACCACCGCGGCTACGGCACTGCGAATACGCCGTGCCTTCTCGTTCTCGCCAGTGTGTTCCAGCATCATAACGGCGGAGAGAATCATGGCAATCGGATTCACGATCGGCGGATTCAACTCTGCATACTTCGGTGCCGACCCGTGCGTCGGCTCAAACACCGCCACGTCATCGCCAATGTTGCCCGAAGCAGCAAAACCCAGTCCGCCCACCAGCCCGGCAAAAGCGTCCGAAAGAATATCGCCGAAGAGATTCGACGCCACAATCACGTTGTACTCTTCCGGATTCTTGCTCAGCCACATAAGCTGCGCATCAATGTTGGTGGACCACAGGACAATTCCCGGATAGTTTTTCGCAATCTCCTTTGCCGTCTCCTCCATCATGCCCGACGTCTCGCGCACCACGTTCGGCTTCTCACAAATAGTCACGCCCTTGAACCCGCGCTGCTTGGCAAACTCAAACGCCGCCGTAATGATGCGCCGGCAAGCTGCCCGCGTAATGATGCGCGCGCTGATAGCCAAGTCAGGCCCCGGAACTCCGGCGAAGTTCTTAAACTTGGCATGCGTATTGAACGCCGCGCGAACATTCTCCGGCGGGTTCGTCCATTCCACTCCCGCGTACATGCCTTCGGTTCCCTGGCGAAAGACAGTGGTGTCGATGACAGGCTCGTCGAACCCGCCGTCCGTACGCTTGCGAATAAAATTCAGAGGATTCCCCGGAAAACCAATGCACGGCCGCATGCAGATATCGAGATTGAACTTCTGCCGCATGGTGACGATGGGGCTGTAATAAACAAATCCCTTGCCACGCAGCTCGGGCTTCAACTCTGCCTGCGCTTCTTTGTTCGGTTTCGAAGTGATGGCGCCAAACAGTCCCAGCTTGTGCTTGGTCAGCAGTTCGATGGTGCGGTCAGGCAGCGCATGCCCCTGGTTGCACCAGCATTCCCAGCCGATCTCAGCATGAATATATTCAGCGTCGAAGCCAACCGCCTTCAACACGCGCAACGACTCCGGCAGAACCTGGTTGCCAATGCCGTCCCCCGGCATGGTCACAATGGTGTATTTCGCCATAAGTGCAGTTGCTCCTTAGGAAACCTTTCACCGCCGAGTGCGCCGAGAAATACTCCTTCAACCGTACACCTCGCTCTGTTGTCATTCCGAGCGCAGGCCTTTGTCATTCCGAGAATCCCTACCACCGGAACGGGTGACGATAGGGATGCTTCGCTTCGCTCAGCATGACAACTCGAGCTAGCTCTTCAAACCCAGCCGCTTCGCTACGAGATTTTCCGCCCCTCCTGCTGCTACTAACGACTGCGGCACCGATCCCAAGGGCGGAAACTGGAACTTCTCGCTGTGATACGTAATCGCGCCCGTCGTGAAGTCGATGTCGATCTCATCGCCCGGAATTATTGTCTTCTCCTTGGCAGCGATCTGCACGCGGAACAAGCCTCCCAACCGCTTCACCAGCCCTGGTTCCTCCACGCACAGGAATCCATTGTTGTACGCATTGCGCAGGTAAGTCTGCGAAAAACTTGCCGCAACCACGAGCGGAATTCCTTTCGCCTTCAAGCACGTCACAGCCTGTTCGCGGCTCGAACCCGTTCCAAAATTGAAGCCGCCGACGACCACATCGCCCGCCTGTATCCGCACCGCAAACTGTGGGTCGTAATTTTCCATCACGACCTTCGCCATCATTTCCAGCGTCATGTCATCACGATAGGTGTAGTCCTTGCCGTAGATGGCATCGGTATTGACGTTGTCCTGCGGCAGGAACACGAGCCGCCCACGCACGTGGCTGGGAAATCCCGGAACAATCTCAACTTTTTCAGCGACCGCAGTAACGGCGAATTCTTGCAGCCGCCTTTGCGGTGCTGCTCCATTGGAAGGATGGGGCGCTTTGATATATCCTGCCACTGCCGAAGCCGCCACTACCTCCGGGCTCGCGAGATAGCACTTCGCGTCGCGCGACCCCATCCGCCCTTTGAAATTGCGATTCGTCGCCGAGATGCCGACCTCGCCCGGTTCGAGCAGGCCAATGCCCAGTCCGATACACGGCCCGCAACCCGCCGGCAGTGGATTCGCGCCTGCATCCAGCAGTTGCTTCCACACTCCGCGTTTCTCGGCTTCCTGCTGTACCCATTGGCTGGCCGCGCCTAAATAGAATTTCACGCCGGGCGCAACGTTCTTTCCCGCCATCACTCTCGCTGCCGCCTCCAAGTCTTCGAGGCGTGAGTTCACGCAGGAAACCAGATATGCCTTCTGAATCGCTACCTTCTTTTGCTCCATCTCGGCGACCGAAGCCATCACCTGCACCGTATCAGGCCCGGAAACATGGGGCGTGACTTCGCCCAGATCAAGCGTGATATTGGCCGCATAGATGGCATTGCCGTCCGGCTGCGGCGGGTGTTCAACCCATCCGGCAATCTCCCGTTCCGTGAGTCGCTCCACGCCGATCGCTTGCAGCCGCGCGCGCATGCTACGCAGATAAGCGATCGTAACTTCATCCACTGGAAACCAGCCGACGAGCGGCCCCCACTCTGTCGTCATGTTTGAAATCGAGAGACGCGCATCCATCGAAAGACTGGCCACGCCCGGCCCGCAGAACTCCACCGCCGCGTTGAGGGCTTCATCGTGGTTGTACAGGCCACACAGCGTGATGATGAGGTCTTTCCCAGTCACCCCGGCGCGCAGCTTGCCTTCGAGAACAACCTGGATGCTGCGCGGAATCTGCCACCAGAACTCGCCCGTCGCCCACACGGCCGCAGCGTCGGTCCGCACGATCGGCGTGCCGATCGCTCCCAAGGCGCCGTACATATTCGAATGCGAATCGGAGGCGACGACAAACGATCCCGGCACAACATAACCACGTTCCACCATGATCTGGTGCCCGATCCCGGAGCCTGCCGGATAGAAATCCACCCCGTGCTCTTTTGCAAACGCTTCGATGGCGCGATATTTCTTGAGGTTCGCTTCGTCCTGGTTCTGAATGTCGTGATCGAGTGCAACCACAAGCTGCCGCGGGTTCGCGACTTTCTTCGCTCCAATCGCCTTGAACTTGCTCATCACCGCCGACGTATTGTCGTGCGTCATGCACCGATGCGGCCGGATAGAAAGAAAATCTCCCGCGCGCAGAGGACGCTTCGGTCCCTCCGCCATGTGCGCCTGCGCTATCTTCTCAACAATGGTCTGACCCATATCTCACCAACTCTTCCCGTCTGTTATCCTGGGCGAAACGAAGGACCTATGTACTCCGTCGTGCCGGCAACTACTTCTTCCTGCCCGTGCCCTTCGTTTTGTTCCTGCTTGCTGCCCGCTTCGCTTTCACATCCGCCTTCATCAGCGCCATTAGCTTCGAAACCGAAGCCAGCTTCTCCAGCCTCCAAATGGCATCCTTTAACTTCTTCTGCGCCGCCTTCGACAGCACTCCCTCCGCCAGCGCCTCAAACTTCGCCTCAATCTCAGCATCCGTCAGCGGATTCCGCGGATCGCCCTTCGGATAATCGAGCTGCTTCGTAAACTCCCGCCCGTCCGTTGTGCGTAGCACCACTTTCACCCGCTGCAACGCCGGAAACACTTTCTCAATCTCCGGATCCGCCACGACCTCCACCTTCTTCAGCTGCGCCCGAATCGTCGGGTCCATAATCTTCTTCATCTCAAACGCCGCCGGTGTCACGTTGCGCTCCACAATCGCGGCGGCAATTACGTATGGCAGCGAGTGGTCGGCAGTCTCCTTCGTGTGCGGATCGTACTTGCTCGGGTCCGACAGAATGTCCGCCGCCCGCGCCAGCGAATGGATCCGCACCTTCTCCACCTGTTCCGGCTTCAAATCATTCCCCTTCACCAGATCAAGCACGGCGGAGATCGGCGTATGCGTGAGCGCTTCCGTCGGAAACGCCTTCATCCCGCACTGAGTAATCCGCCACGATTCTCCCAGCCCGTCCGTCAGCAGATTCAGCTTCCACTCCGGACCGAAGCAATGCGCCAGACCTTCTTTCCCGTCAATCACGTGCTCCGGCCCCGTGTAGCCTTTTTCCGCCAGCAGCGCCGCAAACACGCCGCTCTGCGTCGCCATCGGATCGACCGTGTTCTTCATCATGGTAAGCTTGCCCGCGGTTACCGCGCCCAACGTGCAATGCCGACTGGCCGAGATTCCGATCGCGTGCTGAATCTGTTCCCACTTCAGCCGCAGCGCGCGTCCCGCAACGATCGGCGAGACAAAGGCCGTCAGCGTCGCATGATGCCACCCGCGCTCGCGAATCCCCGGAAACGCCGCCTCACACAGTCGCATTTCAAACTCGTGCCCCAGCACAAAGCCGACGATCAACTCCTGCCCGCCGCTCTTCGCCCGCTCGCAGCACGCCATCGCTGCCGGAAAAATATCCGACGGATGCGACGGATCCTGTTTCCAGTAAATGTCGTTGTAATCCATGCAGCGAATCATCAGCGCATTCGCCAGCGACGCCGAAACCGCGTCCACTCGTGCGCCCGAACCAATGACAGTCGCCGGCCCCCGCGCCGCCGTCTCCTTCATCACATCGAGCGCAATCTTGACATCGTGCTGCTGGTACCCGCCGAGCGCGCACCCAACCGAGTCGAGCAGATAACGCTTCGCCTGGTACACCGCTTCCTTTGAAAGCTGCTTATACCCGAGGCCGGCAGCCCAGCGCGCCATTTTCGCAGTGATCGTTTCCTTCCCAGCCGTGACATTCGCAGACACAGTTCTTCTCCCTAGGCAGTCTTGACGTTCTTCGGATTCTTGAACGGCAGATACGCCATGAAGTCAGCGTGGTGCACGATGTACGCCTCGGTCGTGCGCTTCACCAGGTCGCCCTCGGCTGCATGCGCCGCAATGATGTGGCAAACATCATCTGGCACGCCGCATTCCAGTGCCAGCGCCACTCCTGTGAACGGATGCCGCAACGCCTCCCCGCGTTCACTCTGCCGGCTCTTGCCGTCCGGTCCGAGCTCGTATTCGAGCAGCTTGCCCACGTCGGCCAGAATCGCTCCCGCGATTACCGTATCCATCTTGATAGGCAACGCCCGCCCCATGAACTCCTGCATGGCGCGCGCGCTATCTCGCGCAATGTGCACCACGCAACGCTTGTGTTCCATAAATGTAATAGGACAGTTCGCCACTAGCAGCGTAAAAGGAATGCGATTCAGGTCATCCGGCTTGAGTGCACTACGCTCGAGCGCCTTGATCCAAGTTTCGGTCACCTGCTCGCGCAGCTTCGCGTCCTGAATCCACCCGATCTCCGGCCACAGGCGAGCTACGGCCTCGCGCATGTTTCCTCCGTTCAAAAACGCAACAGGATACTATCTCTGCCGCGCGCCTCCCTATGACGCCCATCACAGGCCCGGACCCGTCCGGTCAACGTCAGCGTAACCCCTTGCCGGACATTAAGTTACGGCCCTCATCCATCTTAATCGCTCATCGTTTGTCGCGCACCCGAGCAACGCGATAGCATCTCCGCCATGACCAGACACTTCCTGCTTTGCTCGCTCCTCTTCTCGCTCATTCTCGTTGCGCAAGGATTGACGCAAGCCGCACCCGCCCAGCCCGCCAGCGTTTACCCGCTGCACGAAGGCTTCATCGACGCCAATGGCGTCATGCTCTACTACATGGACATCGGACGCGGCGCTCCGCTCGTCATCGTTCACGGCGGACCGGGAGCATCGCACGATTACTTCCTTCCTTATTTATTGCCCCTCGCGCGCCACAACCGCCTCATCCTGATTGACGAGCGCGGCTCCGGACGCTCAGGAAAACTGGAGAACCCCAAAGGCTACACCGTCGAGAACATGGTCGAAGACGTCGAAGCCGTGCGCCAGTCTCTCGTCCTCGGCAAGATCAGCCTGCTCGGCCATTCCTACGGCGGCGTACTCGCGCAAGCCTACGCTCTGAAATATCAGAAGAACCTGTCGCACCTGATCCTGGCCAGCACCTTCTCCAGCACCAAGGCCATGAACGAAGTCTTCGTGCGCATGAAAGAGAAGATGTCTCCCGAACTGCGCGAGCGCATCGACAAACTCGAAGCCGCCGGCTTGTTCGGCCACGGCAAGGATTACGAGAAGAATCGCTACACGTCCGAATACATGATCGCGGCCTGGGGTGAAGGATACTTCCCCTACGTCTACCACAACCATCCCGACGCGAACTACGACCCCATCGCGCAGGGCAACACCGCGTGGGATCTCTACCGCGAAATGTTGGGCGAACACGGCGAGTTCATCATCGACGGCAACCTGAAATCGGCTGAGTACAGCGATCGCCTGCCTACCATCAAAGTCCCAACCCTGGTGATTGTCGGCGAAAACGACGAATGCGATCCGTCCCTCTCGCTGGTCATGCACGAGAAGATCGCCGGCTCCAAGCTCGTGATTCTCCCCAAGAGCGGCCACATGACATTTGTGGATCAGCCGGAGATGTTCATCATAGCTGTCGGAGGTTTTCTAGGGACTGCACACTAGAGGGTCCTAACGAACGACCCAGCCGGAACCCCTGACGCCCGCGCGGTGTCTATTGGTCCATGGGACAGCTCGCCACCATCGGCTGCACGTTGGCAATGATGTTCTACTTCCAGAGTTTGCCCTGGATCATCCCCGGCGACTTCCGCGAACGTCTCCGCATGTCCGATCTTGTCGTTTCAGGAAAAGTCGAAGAAACCTCTGCCGCCAGACTTCAAAGTGTAGATCAACACCTGCTTAGGTCCAACGTCGCTCGCCTTCGTGTGGACAGAATCTTTCAGGGACAGACCACCGGAACGAATCAAGTTCACTTGGTTCACGCCTCAATTTGAGGCAGGAATCTACTCTGGCCCACCTCTGGCTCACTTTCAGCCGAACCGGCGGTATCTCGTTTTCTTGAAGCGAGCCGCATCCGGGTGGGTCGTAGCTCTGCCGCTCTACCAGATTGAAATGGAGTTGGCACCTGTGCCACCGGCCAATTCGCTGCGCGATCTTTCCGGAACTCTGCCTGTACAGAGAAACACAGCGCTGGCGGAAGAACTGGAGACCGCCGCGCTGCTGGCACAACCGGCGCAGCCCGGTACCACCGGAGAAGCTGCGGCATATTTTCCCGCGGTCTTTGATCTGCTTGGCGGCTGTGCGCGACCGTTCTACCGCCGGTTTTCATCCTCACCCAACCCGCAGCTTAGCGAGGAAGCCCTACGATGGCTGTCCTTCGTTCGCTCGAAGGGTTTGACGTGCAGTCAGCTCGCCGTTCCCGTTCTGCACTAATACCTCAATCCAACGCCTTATGGAACCGGAACACGCTGATCGTCAGCATGAATGTTCCGAGGATGGCCATGCCTGCCATCTGCGGCCACAGAAGATTAAGCCCGACACCCTTCAAGAACACTCCCCGCAGCACCACCAGAAAATATCGCAGGGGGCTCAGGTAGGTTAGATACTGCAACCAGTGCGGCATGGTGCTGATGGGAAAACTGAATCCGGAAAACATAATGGCCGGCATGGTGAAAAAGAATGAAGTCACCATCGCCTGCTGCTGCGTCGCCGAAACCGTCGAGATAAACAGCCCTACGCCCAGCATGCACAACAGGTAAAGCACCGTCCCCAGCAGCAGCACCAGAAAACTTCCCCGCAAAGGAATCCGGAACCACAGAATTCCCACCGTCGTCAGCAGCGCCAGGTCGAACAAGCCAATGAGGAAGAATGGCACGGTCTTCCCGAGAATGAACTCCACCGGCCGTATCGGCGTCACCATGATCTGCTCCAGCGTCCCTATCTCGCGCTCCCGCACAATAGCAAACGCTGTCAGTATCACCGCTACCAGCATCGCAATATTCCCGATAATCCCCGGCACAAAGAACCATCGGCTGCGCAGGTCGGTGTTATACCAGGGCCGCTGATCCAGTTCCACGCTCGGCGCAATCTCCATTAGAAACGGTGCCCGGGCCTGCATCCGCTCGCGCTGGTAATCGCCCGCGAAGGCCAGCGCCACCTGGTTCGCATAACCCGCGGCAATCAGCGCGGTGTTCGAGTTCGTCCCATCCACAATCAGCTGCGCACTCGCCGTCTCGCCACTCTGCAGTTTCTGCGCGAAGCCTGGCGGAATTTGCATGGCCAGCGTCGTTTCCCCGCGTTCGACCTTGTCGGCCAGTTCCTGGCGATTCTCCAGCGCCGGCCGCAGCGCAAAATAAGGACTCGCGCCGAAACGCGACACCAGATCGCGGCTCTCCTGGCTATGATCCAGATCCAGAATTGCGATGGCCACATGCTTGATCTCGAACGTAGCCGCATACCCGAAAATCATCATCTGGATCAACGGCGGCCCGAAGAGCACCCAGCGCGTCCGCCCATCGCGAAACACCTGGATGAACTCCTTGATCAGCATCTGCTTTAACCGCGCTAGCATTCTTCGCCCCTCAAATCAGCCGCTTGTGAAACTTGCGCGTGGCCAGCGTCGCCAGCACCATGACGAACAGCACCAGGGGTACCAGGTCGACGTACAGAAAACTCACCGGCGACCCCTTCAGAAATATCTTCTTCAGCGCAGAAATGTAATAACGCGCCGGAATAATGTGCGTAATGCCTTGCACCACGATGGGCATCTGATCGATCGAAAACAGGAATCCCGAGAGCAGGAATGCCGGAAGAAACGTTGCCAACAGCGCCAGTTGGCTCGCCGCCAACTGATTCTTCCCCACTACCGACAGGAGAAACCCCATGCACAAAACCACAATCATGAACAGCGCCGATGTCAGCATCAGCGCTCCCCACGTGCCGCGAAACGGAACCTGGAACCAGTAAATGCCAATCAGCGCGCACCCCGCCACGTCAATCATGCCGATCACGAAGTACGGCACAAGCTTTCCCAGTAGAATCTCGAGCGCTGTAACCGGCGTAGAGATCAACTGCTCCATCGTCCCGCGTTCCCATTCCCGCGCCACCGTCAGCGAAGTAAGAAACGCGCCAATCACCGACATGACCAGCGCCAGCACGCCCGGCACAATAAACGCCTTGCTCTCAAGATTCTCGTTGTACCAGGTGCGCGTCTCCAGCGACAGTGGAACCTGCGCGCTGGCCTGCCCCTTGCTGTGCAGAAATTCTAACTGCACTTGCTGTGAGAACCCGCCGATCACTCCCTGCGTGTAACTCAGCGTCACATTCGCGGTATTGTCGTCGGAAGCGTCCACCAATGCCTGCACGCTGGCCCGTCCACCTTCCTGTAGCGTGCGCGCAAAATCCGGAGGAATCACGATCCCCAGTCGAGCGCGCCCACTGTCAATCGCCTCCACCAGTTCCGGATAGCTGTTCACCGCCTTCACCACGTCGAAGTACTGCGTGTTCTGAAATCGCTTCAGCAAGTCCTGGCTCTGCTGGCTGCCGTCACGATCAAACACGTACACCGGCAGGTGCTTGAAGTCCAGACTCACCCCGTACCCGAACAGCAACATCAGGATGACCGGCATGATGAACACAATCGCCAGGCTGCGCACGTCGCGCACCACCTGAATGACTTCTTTTCGTGCCATAGCGAGGAAGCGCGTCCAGCTCATTGCACGGCCTCCTTCTTTGGAGCGCCACGCTCGGTTGTGAGCGCCACAAAAACATCTTCGAGACTCGCGTGGATGGGTTCGATACGTTCCACCCTGATATTGCGCTCGTCCAAAAACTGCTTCAGTTGCGGAATCGCCGACACCGCCCGCGCCACTACCAGATGCAACGCATTCCCAAACACCGCTGCATCCAGCACCCCCGGCGCGTGTTCCAGCAACTGCACCGCCTCGCCCACGCGATCGCATTCCAGCAGCAGCAAGTCGCCCTTCATCGAGCTGCGCTTCAACTCCGTCGGCGACCCCAGCGCCACCAGCCGTCCGCGATCGATCAGCGCCAGCCGGTTGCAGTACTCCGCCTCATCCATGTAATGCGTAGTGACAAAGATCGTGACGCCTTCGCTCGCCATCTGATGAATCAGGTCCCAGAATGTGCGTCGTGAAATGGGGTCCACTCCCGAAGTAGGCTCGTCGAGAAACAGAATCGGCGGCCGATGCAGCACCGCGCACCCCAACGCCAGCTTCTGCTTCCATCCGCCCGGCAGCGAACCAGTGATCTTGTTCTCGTGCCCAACGAGCGCTGCCATGTTGACGGCCCACGCAATTCGCTCGTCCACCGCTCTGCGGGGCACGTTGTACATCCCCGCAAACAGCCGCAGATTTTCTTTCACCGTGAGGTCGTTGTACAAAGAAAATTTCTGCGACATGTACCCGATGTTCTGCCGCACCGATTCCGGATCGCGCGCCACATCAAATCCCGCCACCGTTGCCCGTCCCGCCGTAGGCCGCAGCAACCCACACAACATACGGATGGTCGTCGACTTCCCCGCGCCATTTGGCCCGAGAAATCCGAAAATTTCTCCCCGCTTCGTCTCCAGGCTCACGTGATCCACGGCAACAAAGTCGCCAAACTTCTTCACCAACTTGTCGACAACCACAGAGGAGGCAGCATTCATGCGCTCTTGCCTCCCGCCACCGCATCCACAAATAGATCTTCGATCGTCGGCGTCACCTGCCGAATCTCATCGAACGGAACCTGTGCCGCCCTAAGTCGTCTTTCCAGTTCCGGAATGCGATTCCCGTCGCTCTTCACCACGACATGCACGCCGTCTCCCGTCAGCACCAGGCTCACCACTTCCGGAAACTTTCCCACTTCTTGGCGCAACCGGCGCGGGTCCTCCGACGTTATGGAAAGTGTCGTCCCTTTCAATTGCTGCTTTAGATTCTTCGGCGTGTCGCAGAACAGCAGCTTCCCCTGATGCATAAGCGCAACCCGGTGGCACCGCTCTGCCTCATCGAGATACGCCGTCGAAGTCAGAATCGCCACTCCCTCCGCCACCAGGGCATAAAGAATGCGCCAGAAGTCGCGCCGCGAAACCGGATCCACACCGTTCGTCGGCTCATCCAGCAAAATGACACGTGGCCGATGAATCAAGGCAGACACCAGCCCGAGTTTCTGCTTCATGCCGCCGGAAAGTTTTCCCGCCAACCGCGACCGGAACTCGGTCATACCGGCCGCCTCGAGCAATTCCAGGGCCCGCGGTTCGCGTTCTGCTTTCTTCACCCCAAAAAGGTCCGCATAAAAGCGAATGTTTTCATCCACCGTCAGGTCTTCATATAGCCCGAAGCGCTGCGGCATGTAGCTGAGATGATGTTTCGCGCTCTCCGGATCGCGCACCACATCGCACCCGCCGACCATGGCCGTCCCTTCGTCTGGCGGCAGTACGCCCGCGAGCATGCGCATGGTCGTTGTCTTGCCCGCACCATCCGGCCCCACCAGCCCGAAAATCTCTCCCGCCTTCACCTCGAACGTCACGTGGTCGACCGCCTTCACTCCCGGAAAGCTGCGCGAGAGCCCGGCCACCACGATCGCGGGTTTCGATCCGTTCGTCACTGCGCTCCCGCACCTGCATTCGCGTTGAGATCAATCTCCGCGTCCGCCGGCATTCCCGGCTTCAGTTCGTGGTTCGGGTTTTCCACATCGATCTTGATCCGGTATACCAGCGTGACCCGTTCCTGGAACGTTTGGACGCTTTTCGGCGTAAACTCCGCCTGCGGTGAAATGAACGAAATGCGCCCCTTGTACGTCTTGCTGGGATAAGTATCGGTACGAACCGTCGCCGCCTGCCCCCAGCGGATCTTTCCCAAGTCGGTCTCCGGCACGTAGGCGCGCAGCCACAGGTGATCCATATCCGCCAGCGTCGCCACCGGCGTTCCCGGCGAAACCACTTCCCCAATCTCCGCCTGCCGCACCGTGATCACGCCTGCCGTCGGCGCGAGCAGGGTCGCGTTGTCCAACGTGATCCGCGACAAGCCCAGGCTCTCGCGTGCCTGTTTCACGTTCGCCTCCGCCACCGCAATCTCTTCCCTGCGCGCCCCCTCCACTGCCTGGTCGTACCGCTCCTTGGCCTGCTGGAAGACAGCTTGCGACCGTTTCAAATTCGTATCTGCAACGTCGCGATCCTGCGCCGAGATCGCGTCCTTGGCAAACAGCTGCTGCGCGCGGGCAAAATCGAGCTTGCGCTGGTCCAGATCCGCCTGTGCCTGCAGCATCGCCTGCTGCGCCGCCTGCACTTCCTGATGCCGCGTGCCCGCCAGCGTCAGCGCCAGGCTCGATTCGCGCACCCCGAGGTTCGCCCGGTCCACATTCACCCGCTGCCGGAAATCATCCGTATCGAGCCGCGCCACCAGCGTTCCAGGCTCCACCCACTGCCCTTCCTCGATCGGCAGCTGCACGATCCGCCCCTGCACCTTGAAGCTGAGCTGGCTCTCATGCGCCTCGATGTTCCCGGAAAAGCGCAGCTTCGTCACCGGCGCGCGATCGTTTTTCCAGCGCGGATAGAAATACACACCCGCGGCCACCAGTACCGCGAGAATAATCACAATCGGAAGACGTCGTTTCATATTCAGACCTTCAGCATTTACTGCAATCCGAGATAGCGTTCGTAATTCTGTTCCGTGCCGCCCACCGCCCGCGCCAGCGCAAACTTCGCATCCGTATGCCGCGTGACCGCAACAATGTAGTTCTCCTGCGCCCGCGCCAGCGAGTCCTGCGCGTTCGTAACCTCAATGTTGTTGGTCACTCCCGCCTTGAACCGCTCCTGCGCCAGATCTAATTCCTGCTGCGCCAGGTCGCGCCCTTCCTGCGCCACTGCTACCTGATCGTTCGCCGAATCCAGGTTCAGCAGCGCCTCGCGAATCTCTTCTTCAATCCCCAGTTTCAAATCGCCCAACTGATCGTCCACCCGCTTCATGCGCGCCGCCAGCTCCAGGGCCTCGCCCTTGCGATCGCGGTCGTACAATGTGATCGACAAAGTGCCCTGCAACATCCCCGTGCCCGGCAAGTCGCCCATGCTGCGTCCAAGAAATCCGTAGTTGCCGCCAACCGAGAATTTCGGCCAGTACCGCGCCCGGCTCGCCCGCTGCTGCTCCATCAACACCAGCCGCTGCGTCTGCAACGACAAGTAATCCGGACGCCCCAGCAGCGACGACTGCAGCAACTGCGCCAGGTCCTGCTTCGCCTGGGACTTGAATTGCAAAACCTCCGCCAACTCGATCGGCGTCCCCGGATTCATCCCAATATTCCGCGCCAGCACTAGCAACGTCTGCTGCGCATCGTTTCGCGATTCCAGCAGCCGCTGTTTTTCGTTCGACAGCTGCACCTGCGCCCGCAGCACATCCACTCCCGTCGCCACGCCCGCGTCGTGCCGGTCGCGCGCCAGCTTGTAGAGCGCATCCGCCGCCGTCACCCGCACCTGCGCCGCCTCCGCTCGCGCCTGCGCTACCTGCGCATTCAAGTACAGCCCGGCAATCTGCCGCACAATCTGGTCGCGTGCATCCTGGTAGTCCCGCCGCGTCACTTCCACCTGCTGTTGCGCCGACTTCCACGTATGCCACGATTGCAAGTCGAGCACCGGCTGGTCCGCGTATACGCGAAAATCAAAATTAGAGAAGGGCCCCACCACCGCCGGCGCGCCCGGAAGCGAA
>Ga0075028_100000307_pt1 | contig 17939 bp, 15 predicted proteins | sample LitLauG_LLR_2014_FD_71390 | JGI IMG/M metagenome (GOLD analysis project Ga0075028, IMG submission 71390) | Freshwater sediment microbial communities from Pennsylvania, USA - Little Laurel Run_MetaG_LLR_2014 | ecosystem: Environmental > Aquatic > Freshwater > Creek > Sediment | place: USA... | reverse complement strand
CGATCTCAGCGGTAGCCGGCAGTCGAGCGGCGTTCGTAGGACAATTCTTCCAGAAGTTTTTCCGGCAGCGGACGATCCGGCGGCAAAGTGAGCTTGCTCTCGATGCGCCGCAGGATGCCGGCTGCGGTGTCCTGGCGGATCGCGACGTCCAGCGAGTCTCGCCGGCTCAAAAATGCTTCGACCAGCGCATATTCCTGTGGTGTGAGGCGGCTGGCGCCGTAGGTGCGCGCCGCCTGCTCCGGAGGATTCCAGGCGACGGCCGCGGTTTGGAGAGGCTTTTCGTGAACTACCACCGTTCCGGCGACGTAATCTCCGATCCGCTTGCTTTGCGGGCTGATCCAGGCGCAAATCAGTCCAAATCCGTAGAAAACTGGGAGCTGATCGACCAGCCGCAAAAGATTTCGGCCGACCGCGCTAATTGGCGTGATGGGCAGGCCGGAGTCGCGGATCACGCGAATGTGCGTCAGGCGTTTTCCGGGAGTCTGTCCATTCCAGATCGATTCAAACGCGATGTGATATCCATAACCCAGCAGGAATCCGGCAAAAATAAATCCCGCCACAATCCACACGGGAGCGGCGGAAAGCTGTTCGACATCAATATCCTTCAATCCAAATCCAAGAATGAGCCCCACGATGGCCAGAACGATTCCGATTCCAATCTGGATCAGGGTATCGATCAGCAGCGCCAGGAAACGGCTGCCAATGCCGGCCAATGGAAATTCAATGGAAGTGTGCTCGGGCGTTTCAATGATAAGCTTTTCGTCAGCGGCGGATTCGAACGCGGACGGATCGATTGGGTTCGAGGACATGGATGATTTCGACTCGATGGCTCGCTAAACGCAAACCGAACTGGCAGCGCCTGGAACAACTTCTGGACCGCTCCGGCCGGCGCGGAGTAGCGGCGCTCGCTCACAACGAATTGCAGGAACTGGGTTTATTGTACCGCCAAACGGCCTCCGACCTGGCCACGGTGCGCGAGGATATCACGAGCCGTTCCTTCACGTCCTACCTGAACCAGCTTCTGGCCCGGGCGCATAATTTGATCTACATGGGCCGAAAGCCGAAGTGGAATGGCATCTATTTGTTTTACCGCGACACCTACCCGCAAATTTTCCGGGAGACGTTTTCGATGGTTCTGCTGGCGGCGCTGGTATTCGCCGCGGGCGGCATCGCCGGCGCGGTGGTGACGCTTCGCGATCCCGGTTTCGCCCACCAGATTCTCGGGCCGAACATGATTCAGACCATCGAGAAGCACGAGATGTGGACGCACTCGATCCTGGCCGTCAAGCCCATGGCGGCATCCGGAATCATGACCAACAACATTGCCGTGGGTTTCGCCATGTTTGCCGCGGGTATCACCGCCGGCCTGGTCACGCTGTGGATGCTGCTTACCAACGGCCTGCTGATGGGTGTGCTGGCCGTGACCACCGCGCGCGCGGCGATGGCCCTGCAGCTCTGGGAATTTGTCGCGCCGCATGGAGCCTTGGAATTGCCGGCGATTTTTATCGCCGCCGGAGCCGGGCTGGAAATCGCTCGCGGGCTTCTGTTTCCGGGAATGTTGCCGAGGAAAGATTCTCTAGGGCGGGCCGGTGAACGAGCCTCCAAGCTGCTGCTGGGAACGATTCCGATGCTGATCGTAGCCGGGGTGATTGAAGCGTTTATTTCGCCCGTGAATATTTTTGCACCGTTAAAGTTTATTCTGTCGGCTTTTCTTTTTGCGGTGCTGGTTTTTTACTTGTCGAGCGGGATGCGAAATGCGGGACGTCGATCGGAAGTCTGATTGGCTGAACTGTCGAACCTGACGCAGGCCGTCCCAACCGGTTGTCATTCTGAGCGCAGCATAGAATCTCTCTTCGATTGTCTGCGCACGTTAGATCGAGCCTTCGTTACAGAACCCCACAGAGAGATTCTTCGCTTCGCTCAGAATGACAACGCAAAGAGTTTTTTTAGCACGTGAAGCCAGCCCAGCCGCTAGATCAAGCTGCGGTCTTTAATCTCCAGATACTGATTCACCAGCGCCGGTCCGAGGGCGCCCGGCATCAATTCGAGAGCCAGCACTCCTTGCTGGCGCAGGCGCCTCAATAGAAGTTCGCGGCGCTGTACGATTTCGATGGCGGCAACGTGGCGGAACATTTCCGCTTCCGATTCGGGACGCTGAGCCGCGCGTTCATTCAAGTTAGGCTGGCCGATCGCCGCAAACAGAACTAAATGGCGGCGCGTCATCTGCAGAGCGAATTCCACCACATCGGGAGTGCCGGCGGTTTCGGCGAGGTCGGTAATCCACACGATCAGGCTGCGCCGGTGCTGCTCGGACAGCAAAGCCTGCGCGGCGCGGCCGTGGTCGGCCTCGTAGGGCTCGGCATGCACCATGGCCAGCGACTCGACCAGCGAGTGCAGGTGCGATGCTCCGCGTCCGGCGTTGCGGTTCTGTTGAATTTCGCGGCCGTAGGCAAGCAGACCGACGCGATCGCCGGAATGCATGGCGACTTGGGCCAGTGCCAGCGCGGCGTCCACGGCGTAATCCAGCTTCGACAATTGGAGGTCGCCCTGGCCATCAAGAATTCTCTCGCGCAACAGGCGGCCGGCGTCGATCACGATCCAGACGGTTTGGCTGCGCTCCACCTGATAGACGCGCGTAATCAGCTTGGAGCGGCGAGCTGTGGCGGTCCAACTGATGTTGCGGAATTCATCGCCGGTGCGATAGTCGCGCAGGCTTTCGAATTCGCGGCCCGCTCCGCGCACGCGCCTGCGCCGGCGTTCCATGGCTACTTGCCGCGTTCGAATCAGATAAAGCGTCTGCTGCCGGGCCTGTTCGAGATTGGGAAGCACGCGCACTCGCGCTGAGGTGTCCGCCACCACCCAGCGTTCGGCGAGCCGCAGGGAGCTTTGATATCGCAAATAAGTTTTTCCTAGCGCCAGATCGCCGCGCTGGCCGGGCAAGATAGCGTGGTCCGCGCTGGCACTGGCGCCGCCGGGCACGGCAAGTTCCAGAACGGGCGGCGCGCTGCGCAGCGAGGACGGCGTTTCATCCGTCACGCGCGCGAAAATCGCGCGCTTTCCGGAATTCCGCACTTCGATCGAAATATTGGAAGCAACTCCCAGCGAAGGTGGAGACGTCCATGTCCGGCGCACTTCGATGGCCGCCGGTTTCGGAAGACGCAAAAAATCCAGCAACCACAGCAAGAGGAAAACCGCGTCCCACACAAACATTGCCGCAATCAGCCGCGGCGACCAGGCCGCAGGCACGACCCACACCAGCCCGATCAGCAGCGCGACAAAGAATCGCGCGCCGAAGCCGGCCCGCAAGCGTCCTTGCGTACGTGTCCGGGCGACAACGTCCGGAGGAATAAAGGATGGCGACGAACTCACGTCGGAACCTCGACGGCTGCCAGAACTTCGGCAATCACGGAATCCGTGCTCAGTCCCTCCAGGTCGGCTTCCGGCTTCAGCGCCAACCGGTGTCGCAAGACCGCGGGCGCGGCTGATTTGATGTCGTCGGGAATCAGGAATGCTCGGCCGTCCATCGCTGCCATCGCTCGCGCTACAAAAAATAAACCGATGGCCGCGCGCGGGCTGGCTCCCAGAGAAAGCGCGGGCCAATCGCGAGTCTTGCGGATCACGGCGACGATGTAGCGGAACAGGGCCGGCTCGACGCGCACCTGGGCGATTTCTTCGCGCGCGGCGACCAGCAATGCCGGTTCGATCGGCGCGACCGCCACTTGCTCGATTCCATGCACGTCGGACAGCAACTCGAAGCGTTTCAGGATTTCGGCCTCTTCATCTGCACTCGGGTAGTCGATGCGAATTTTCAGGAGAAACCGGTCCAGCTGGGCCTCGGGCAGGGGATAGGTTCCCTCAAACTCGACGGGGTTTTGCGTGGCCAGCACGGTGAAATTCGACCCCAGCGGATAGCGTACGCCATCGATGGTGGCCTGGCGCTCCTCCATCGATTCCAGCAGCGCAGCTTGCGTGCGCGCTGTGGTGCGATTGATTTCATCGACCAGCAGCAGATCGGTAAAGATGGGCCCGCGATGAAGCGTGAAGGCGCTGGTAGCCATGTTGAAGACGTTGGTGCCGATGACGTCCGCGGGCATCAGATCCGCGGTGCACTGGATGCGTTGGAATCCCAGGCCGCAGATTCTGGCCAGCGTTTTTACGGTGAGGGTTTTTGCCAGGCCCGGCACTCCCTCCAGAAGGGCATGGCCGCCGCAGGCCAAAACGATCAGGAGTTGGTCCACAACCTCCTGCTGCCCGATGATGACTTTCGAAACTTCGCCGCGAATGTGTGCGGTCAGCCGAGCCAGGTTCTCCACTTAGTGTTTCTCCTCGTCACTTCGCGTCTTCAGTCCAAGCAGGACGGAATAATGTTCCAGAGCCTGCACAATGTTCAGCGCTTCACGGGCGGATAACTCAGGGTCGCGCGCCGCTCGTTCGGAGCGGGATAGCGTTTCGGCCAGTCCGGGCTGCTTCCATCCCAGGCGCTCGCGAACGGCTGTTTCCAGTTGCACATTCGGTGTGTTCGGCGCCAGCGCCAGGCGCCGCACGAGTTGAAAACGAAAATGCCGGTACGCTACGTTGACTGCCGCCGAGCCGGCATTGGCGCGCTCATAGAGTGCGCCGAGCGTATCCACGAATTCCAGCGGAGACAGCCGCGCCGGCGCAGCTGGTACAAACAGCGGCCCGCTTCTTCGGGAGAATGCCAGCAACACAAATGCGGCCACCAAACCCAGTTGCAGGACCGCCCACGGCACTGCGGTCTTCGCGAAATAGCCCCGCAGGGAACTGCGATATCCGTGAAAATATTCGTCCCACAAAATCGTGGTGCTCTGCGGGCTGGCGCCGGGGCGCAGCGCCCGAACCATGCCCAAGAAAAACGGCAGGTTGCCCTCGCGCGTGATTCCCGCGTTAGTGACTGGCGTGGGTGCGGCCCACCACAGAATGCGCCCTTTGCCCAGCGGCCAGGTTACGACCACCGGCTCGTCAGGTTCGCCGTAAAGCGGAACCTGAGCGCCCTCCAGCGAGTCCCAGCGATTTTCGGCGTCCAGTGTAATTTGTGGCGCGGCGGCTGTGAAGCGGCTGGGAGACACCGCGGAAAATCGGTCCGCCGCGAGATTCGAAGCAGTGAGGATCGACGGGGGCGACACCATTCCGTCTTTAAGGAAAAGGTATGGATGGTCGCCGGCATACACGATCCATCCGCCGGCGCGAACAAAGCGCAGCAAGTCATCTCGCTCGCCGGGACGGGGGACGACCTCCGGCCGGGCCAGAATCAGAATATTTCCGTCGGCGTCTTCGGCCGGAAGTTCCGCCGGCGGTCTCTCCCAGCGTTCGGAACGGTAGCCCAGATCATGCAGTAGTAAAAAAGCCGCCTGAGCGCCGCCCGCGCCAGTCGAGTAGGTGGAAACCGATGCGGTGCGCTCGGAGTCTTCCGGAGGCTTGCTGACAAGAAATGTTGCCGCGATCAACAGGACCATGATCACGCCGGCTGCGTAGAGTAGCTTGCGGTCGCCCGGATCTAGGGAAGATGGCATCCCAGAGTCTCCAGTTGGGCGAGGGAATCGCGAAAATCGGTTTCGGTGGCGATGTGATATCCGTACCAGATTTTTTCCAGGCGCGAAGTCAGCAGTGAAAGCGCCTCTTTGCGCGTCACGAGGGTCTCCGGCTGCAGGACGCTGGACTGTTTCAGCGCGCCCAGATACTCGCGCGGAGTCTTCGAGCGGTCCGGCGCCAGCGCGCCCAGCTCTTGAAGCCGTGAGATGCCGGCCCAGTAGGAGCAGTGAATCGCGGTGCGATAGTCTCCGCGCCCGGCGGAATCGCGCGCCGCGAAAATCCATTCCTGCCAGGTTCGGGACGGAACGGCCGAGGATTGCAGCACCATCTCCGTCACGCGCGCCGCGAGGTACCAGCGGCGAACAAGCCAGTAGGCGATGAGGATGGCAGCCCCTGCGATTCCAATCCAAACCAGAAATCGCGCAAAGGATTTTTGCGCCGTGACGTGGCCCAGCAGGCGATCCATCGTCCTGGCGATCGCTTCGTAGACGCGTTCGCGCAGTTGATCCAGCCAGGATTTCTGAGGGGTGTGCTGGTACTCCGGCCGCGCCAGAATCGTGTTCAGAGCAGAGCGCGCGGCGTTCGCATCCGGCAGCGGCTCCGCGGGCAGCGCGACGATTTCGGCGGACAGCGCATCCAGATAATCTTCCGCGTGGTTCAGTTTGGCGCTATCGGAGCCCGGCTTTTCTTCGTCGCGGCGCAATTGCTCGGCCAGAACTCGTGAGGGCACGTCGTATCGTCGCCCTGCGCTTTCGACCGTCCATGATTTCGGGAGAGATTCGCGCAGGCTTTGCAGCTGTTCCGCGGAGCCGCGGCGAGTTTCGACTTCCTGTTTCAAGCGGCTGAGTTCGTTGAGAAAGCCGCCTGGATCATAAACGGAATCAGCGGCGGGAGCAGTAGAGGACTGATTCGCGCGGGAAGCGAGAGGACCAACGACCAGCGCCGCCAGCAGCAGCCCCATGGCCCGGCGACGTCTCATACCGCGGAAAATGTTCGCGGGCCCGCGCCGTTCAGAGCGCATCGCTTCCAATCGTGCCGGGTTCGCCGCCTGGTACGGCGGGCGGGAGGGAATCGGTGCCCAGGGATTGCATCATGACCTGCAGGTCGAATGCTTCCTTGCGCACGCGAAGATCGAAGTAATACACCGCGAAGCCGACCAGCAAGACGGGCATTACCAGCACGGTGGAGAAGAAATTTGCGACCTGGGCAAGTACGGCGAAGGTCATGGCCAGCGCGGGCCGATCGTGGTTGACCTGCACCAACACGAGAAGCGGGAATTGCACCAAAAACACTGCGGCATATACGACCGCGCCATTCAACAAAACAATCAGAAATGCGCGGCCGGCGAAACTCTTGGTGAGATGAAAACTTCGGCTGATGGCGCGGCCGGGCCCGATATTTTCGATGGTGGCCGCGGCGATCCCGGCGCTTGCTCTGCAGGCCAGGTAAACACCGGGGAAAACAAGAAAAATTAATCCCGCTATAGTAATGAATATGGACAGAATCATGACTCCCAATAGTGTGAAGAGTCGGCTGAGAGCACGGTGCAGTGCTTCCCATATGGTGGGTGTTCGTCCCTGGTAGAGTTCCGCCACCGCAACGGCGGAGGCGCCGGCGGAAAGCGCGAACGAGCAATAGAGGAGGACACCGGCGATTGCCAATCCACCGGCCATGGTACCCACTTCCGCCGGAGTCAGCATCGGGTGGCCGGGCCTGGGAAGTGCGAAGGGCATCGCCATGCCGAACGCTAAGGTCGCGCCAACGACCGCCAGCATCGCGACGAAATAAGGAATTGCCGCGATGCCAGCGAAAAGAACGAAATGGCGGCGGTACAGAAAAAACGTGCGATCCAGCAATTCGCCAAGGCTCAGTGGACGGAGATCGATTCCCGACATGGTCGCTCCCGGCGCGGCCCTCGCGCGACGCGTGTACTGTAGCAAGAATTACCTTGGAGTTAAAGATTCGGGGTTAGCAGATGGTGAACTGAGGCAACCGGCCCACTCCGGGCTTCCGTCCGCGGCGGGCTGTCCAGCCGCCAGCTTGCCGCGGCGCGGTCCGAAATCCGGATAGTACTCCGAGCGGTCTCGAATCGCGCTTCAAGAAACCCCTTGCGCGTTTTTCCGCCGCTGCGTAAGATACCGCCGGGTCAAGAAGGTGTGGAGCCCGTGCCAAAAGAAAAACCGAAAGTAAATATCGGGGAAGTGATTCGCAGCTACCGCGGACAACGCGGCCTTTCCCAAGGTGACATTGAACGTCGCACGGGACTTCTCCGTTGCTACCTGTCCCGCGTTGAGAACGGCCACACCGTGCCGTCTCTCGAAACCCTCGCCAAGATTGCCGAAGCCATGGAAATCGCGCTGGCGGATTTTTTTCCCGGTGCGGAGACTCCCCGCGATCGCGACACGCAGAAAATGCTGGGCGAGCTTTCCGAAGACGAGATCCGCTTCCTTTCCGAAATCAAGAAGTACAGCACCACGCTTTCGGATGGCGACAAGCGGCTGGTCCTGGCCATGATTCGCAAGATGGCCACGGTAATTCCTCCGCCGCCGCGCAAAGTTGTGCAGCGGCGTTCCGCGTACTAACCGAATTAAATTTCCCCACAATTTTTTGAATGTAAGAACGCTGGCGCGCGTTTTTGCTTTTGTAGCACAGCGACTCTTCGCTGTGCGGTTTTGTAGGCGTACACCAACGCAAAGCATGCCTGTGCAGGCACACTCAGTGCGGCGCAGTGCGATTGCATGTTCTTCGCACCCACAGGCGGACATCTCACGTTTGAATTGGCAAAAACCGCACAGCGAAGAGTCGCTGTGCTACTACGGCGGTCTTTCAGCGCGGTTCCGGTTTTCCTGATGCGGTGGCAACGAATCTGGCGTGATCGACGATGGCGTGAAAGATGCGGCCGCTGCCGATGACAACTCCGCCGCTGCTGGCTTGCGCCTCGAAAATCAGGCGGCGGCCGTTGATTTCGACTAGGCGGGAGACCGCGAGGACCGTGACGCCGATTGGAATGGCCTTCAGATGATCGACTTCGATTCGCACGCCGACCTGCACTGCGCCTTCCGGTAATGCCAGTCGCGTAGCGTCCGAACTGGCGTACTCCATCATTCCGATCATGGCCGGGGTGGAAAAAACAGCAGGCCAGTTAGGATTGAAGTGGGCCAGCGTCAATTCCGGTGTGACGATCCGTTCGCAGGAGCCTTGGAGGCCAAGTTCAATTTTGGGCGGAGTCTGCCGCGTCATTGCAGATTTTCGGATCCGGCAGCCGAGGTGTTCTTGGCCAGCGCCTGCTGGCCTTTCAAGAGGGTGCCGACGACTTCCGTCAGCGTCGTGCCGCACTGCGCCCACAGCCTGCGTTTCAGGCTGCAATAGTCCTGCGCCCCGGCGAACACATCCGCCATCAGAGCGCGGAAGGTGGGGCTGCGCTCGATGAACTGAATCATGCGCGTGGCTACCGCTCCTCCCAGGAAACGGCCGCGGTAAAAACGCCGCGCGATGCGCGTGGCAAATTCCAGATCGGTGGAGAACGCCTTGCGGATTCGCGCCGGATATTCCGCGGGCTTCTGCGCGATCAGGGATTCCGCCAGCAATTCGCCCGAACGCAGCGCGTAGTAAAGACCTTCGCCGGTAATCGGATCGACCCACGCGGCAGCGTCTCCCACCAAGGCCCAATTTTTCCCGACGACGCGTCGCGACGACAGTGTTTGTTTCTGCGGAGAAGGCAGTACATGGCTATAGAATCGCGCGCCCTCGCGCGAAATGTTTTCACTGTCCATGAACGCGTGCAGATAACGGCGTAGTTCCTGGCTGGTATGCCGCGCCATGCTGCCGCAGATTCCCACGGATAAATGATCGCAGCGCGGGAAGGACCAGATGTATCCCTCGAACTGCCGCAGGAACTTCACGCAGATGCCCTCGGCCTGCGCGGGCACGAAATAGCCGAGCGTCATTTCCAGATCGTTGCGCGCCAGCGGACGCGTGCCGGGAAGCAGGGCATTACGAGCGCCGGCGGCGACCACGATAAAGTCGGCCTCGGCACGCTCCTCACCGGAGGCGCCCATGCTGAGCCGGGCACGTTCGCCGGAGGTGTCGATGTTCGTGACGCGGGAGCGCACCACGCGGCAGCCGGCTGCCTGCGCGCGATCCAGCAGCAACCCGTTCAGCACCACGCGCGAATAAATTACGATGGGCTGCTCGAGCGCCAGGTGCGCGCGATTGCCCTTGCTGGAAATCAGTTCGATGGTGTGAATCAGTTTTTTAGGATGCGGGCCGTTCAGTAAGAAAGGATAGGCTTGAATGGCCTTGTGCGTCAGGCCGCCACCGCAGGGTTTCTCCCAGGCCAAGTGCTCGTCGTAGATAGTGACGTTGTACCCGGAACGCGCCAGCCGCTCGCCGCACATCGCTCCGGCCGGTCCTCCACCCACAACCGCAATATCGTGCATGCAACGCCTCGATGAAAAGGGCAGAGCCTGGCAGAGCGCCCGGCGCTGGGAAAAAGCTTCCGCGCTACGACCAAACGGCTCGTGCCGCGGGAACCTCGCGTGAGTATATCAGAAAGCCGGTGCGGCACGGCAGGTGTGCGCCGAAGTAGTAGCGGCTGTTGGCGACTTCCGGAACAGTGCGCAGCATCGTACTGATGCCACTGCTGTTCGGAAAAAAAATGCCTGTAGCGTCCGGACGTTCTCTAGTGGTTCGGAATCTCCACAGCTGCGGTGATCACGCAGATCCACAGCAAAACTTCCGCCAGGCCGGCAAACTTCGCGATCACTGGCGTATCCTGCGTCGCGCCCCACTCGCGCGCTTTCCACTGCACGAATATGTGCCACAGCAGCGCCGTCGGCACGAAGACGCCCAGCTTCCAGCGGAACGCGACGTTCACCAGAAACGTGGTGGCCGTCGAGGAGAACAGCAGGAACCCGCCGGTGATTACGATGCAGAACCCGATCCAATTCCAGACCAGCAAGTCTTCGCGAAGCTGCGCCGCCGTTTCGCGCTTCTTGCCGATCCCGAGTAGCCGCAGGTCCAGCGCCAGATTCGTTCCCAGCCACACGGACAGTCCGGTGAAGTGAATCAGCTGGGTGAAAGGGTACGCCCAAAGGGAAGTGCGCACGCCCGTGCCCCACCAGGTTCCTTCCAGCCATTTTGCGAACGCTTGCAGAATTTCGTACATAGCGCGCTGTCCTCTTTTCGTCCTGAAATCAATTTTTCACGGAACGGGAAATGGCCTCCGCCGGCGCTCCGGTTAGCCCAGGCCTTCCATCGCGGGAATTTCGGAGGCGCTGAGAATTGTGACAATCCACAGGACCAGGGCAATTCCGGCAATTACTTTTGCGGAGACCGGAATTTCCGGCAACTCGCTCCACTTCGGCGCGCCGCGCTGTACCAGAACGGCGAAAACGATGGACAACACAATCAGTCCCAGCTTCACGTGAAACACGGGATCCGGCGCCCAGTCACCGGCGTCCGTCAGGAACATGAAAAATCCAGAAATGATCGCCAGGACCATTCCCGTCCACGCCCAGGGAAAAATTTGATCCGCCAGTTCCGAAAGGCTGCGCTTTTTAGCCGCAAGCCCCATCACGCGCAGGTCCACCACCGCCATCGAGCCGATGAACCAGAACATTGTCAGGTAATGGATCACCGAAACGGTGGCGTACATCCAGCCGGTTCCGCCGAACGTTTTCACCCAACCCATTTGCTCCAGAGCTTCCCACATCGTGCCGCCTCCAAATCTTGAGCGTGTTTCGCGATTCGATTACGCACTCGCAGCGTCCAGCGAACGAGCAGACTCCGCGGAATTCGGTCACATCCCGGTGTTGATGAACTAGATAGATACGCTGGAACAGCGAGAGCATCCGCGAGGCAGGTCCCAATTGCAAGTTAATTCGGCGTTAAGACGAAACCGCAGGCGTCCCGGGGAAATGCCTCAGTAACTTGTGCGCCCTTTGCCGTTTGTATCGCGTTCAAGGGGCAACGCGGATGCGGTGCGGCTCGGCCGGCGCCAGCGATGGATGCTTGGCAAAGTAAGAAACCAGCGCGTCCAGATCCACCGGTCCGCTTACGCGATCGGTGCCCTGTTTTAGGGTGTAAAGCTGCTCGCCGCCGTCGGCGAGAAAATTATTCACAGTGATTCGGTAGCTCGCTGCCGGTTCGACCCGCACGCCGTTGATCTTGATGCTGGCGGCGTCCACCTTTTCGCAGTTCGGACCTTTTGGATTCCAGGTGTAAGTAAATCCTTCGGAGGGGTGCAACACACGATCCGGAGTCGGGTTGGGGAGTTCGCCGGGAGCGAGTCCCAGCAGGCAGCCGGTGAACTGGGTTTCCAGCAGCGTCTTGATCTGCGCGCCGGTGAGGCTCATCGTCACCAGAGTATTTGCAAAAGGCTGCACGGTGAATAGTTCTCCGTACGTGACCTGGCCCTCCGGCACGCCCTTCGCGCCTGAATCGAGCGGAATCTCCGTTCGAATGCCGCCTTCGTTCATCAACGCGGCAACGGCACCGCCGGAATCGGGCCCGCTGGTCGCGGCGAGTTGCGCATCGGCGATCAAATCTCCCAGGGCATTTTCGCCGGCCGCCGTGAGCGTTTTCGTAAATGGTCCGGTAATGGTGCCCACAACGCGGTCGGCAATCGGCGCGGCCAGCACGGCGTACTGATCGACGATTTTTTGAATTGCAGGGTCCGGCGTCACGCCTGCGGAGGTGGTGCGCTCCACGAGCACGTTCCGGGCAGTGACGCCGGTAACCGATTTCGTTTTGCGGTCGATGGTCAAATCGATTTGCGTAAGCAGGCGGCCGTAGAGGGCGGCGCTGGTGACGTAAATCTTGCGGCCGGCGCTGTTGGGCAGTTGGCAGATGTAGGCCTGGTGCGTGTGGCCGGAGATCACCAGGGACACGGAGTCATCCAGCTTGCCGACAATCGGCTCGATGGCGGTTCCTGCCAATCCTCCTTCGCAGGCATTGATGTCAGGAGCGCCTGACGTTGTCTGCCTTCCGCCCTGGTGAATCAGCACGACGATGATCTTGATTCCTTTTTTGCGCAGTTGGCGTGCGATAGTGTTGATGGTCTCGGATTCTTCGCTGAACCGCAGACCAGCCACGCCCTTGCCGCTGACCATAGTCGGCGTTTCCTTCAACACCACGCCGATAAATGCAACTTTGACGCCCCTGTAAGACTTGACCGCGTAAGCTGGAAAGACCGGCTTGCCGGTCGCGGTGTCAATCACGTTTGCCGCGAGGTATTTGAATTTCGCGCCTTCGAAGGGCACGCGTGTGCCGGTTACTGCGCCCAGGCAGGTCGTCTTTTTGTCCGCGGAGCAGCCGCCGGACTGCATTCGCAAGAGTTCCCGGCGTCCATGGTCAAATTCATGATTGCCAACCGAAGTGAATTCCAGTCCCACGCGATTCATGATCTCAATCGTGTCTTCGTCATGGAACAGTCCGGATACCAGCGGGCTGGCGCCGATCAGATCGCCGGCGGCTACCACGACGTTGTAAGGGCTCTCGCGCTTCATTTGCTGGACATAACCGGCAAAGTAATCCGCGCCTCCCACGTCTACCAGCGGAGACGCGGCGGAGACGCGGGATTTTCCGGGGAAGCGCAGATTGCCGTGAAAGTCGTTGAACGAGATAATTCGCAATTTCAAGTCATCCGCGTGAACGGGCCGGCCCGATCCGGCAATCGAGATGCCGAGGAGCAAGGTGAGCACGCAAACCAAACGGCGCAATCGCATCGGAATCTCCCGCGCCTATTCTAGTCCGGTTCGGCATTTCGTAGCACAGCGACTCTTCGCTGTGCGGTTTTTGCGGATGCCAGGCAAAGGCGCCTGACTGAACGTATACAAACCCGCACAGCGAAGAGTCGCTGTGCTACGCCGCCGTCCCCGCACTCATCTCTGCGCTATCCCTCCACGTGATAGTATGGACGCTGCGTTTTTCGCGAACTTGCACGGCTTGCTCACGCGCGAGTCACTTTTCCATGGGGAAAATCGTTTCGCAGGAAGAACTGGTGCAAGCCGCGTCGCGCGAAAAGCGCGCCGGGCGCCGCGTTGTATTCACCAACGGCTGTTTTGACCTGCTGCATCCCGGCCACGTGCGCTGCCTCGCCGACGCCCGCGCTCAGGGCGACCTGCTGATTGTGGCAGTGAACAGCGATCGCAGTGTGCGGGGAAACAAAGGGCCGGAGCGGCCACTGGTTCCAGAGCAGGACCGCGCCGAGGTGATCGCCGCGCTGGCCTCGGTGGATTACGTAACGATTTTTGACGAGCCCACGCCACGCGAATTGATTGCCCGCGTGCTTCCCAGCGTATTGGTGAAGGGCGCGGACTGGGCGCTCGATCAGGTGGCTGGACGCGAGGAAGTGGAGGCTGCGGGAGGAAAAGTAGTTTCCATTCCGCTGGCGTCCGGATATTCCACGACCAATCTGGTCAAGAAAATCCGCAATACCGGCTCCGCCGAAGATGCGGCGTCTTCTGAATCCCAAAACAAATCATGATCCTGTCATCGGTTTCCGAGACACTGGCGCCGGTTGGCCGAAATCCCGCGCTGGAATCCGCCATGGCGGCGCTGCGCCGGGGAAGTCCGCGCGAGCGGTTAGCTGGATTGACGGACACGGCGAAAGCCTTGCTGGCGGCGATTATCGCGACGGAATTGCGCCGCCCGATGGTCATCCTCGTGGAGTCCGGCGCGCGCGCGGAAGTCTTCGCCGCGGCCATGCAATTCTTTTACACCGCGCTGGCCGGGCAGGAGGCCACGGAGGTGACAGTCCTGCCGGCGATGGATGTGCTGCCGTGGCAGGACGCCGCGCCGCACGCCGAAATTCTGGAAAATCGCGCGGTAACGCTGTGGCGATTTTCCACGGGAGAAGCCCGCGTGGTGATCGCGCCGGTGGCCGCGGCGCGCATGCGACTGGCGGACGCGGCGTACTATGCGGATCAGGCGCGCACGCTGGTTCGCGATGAAAACGTATCGCTCGATGACCTGCTCGCGCATTTGCGCCGCGTCGGCTACGAATCGCATGACATGGTGGAAATGCCCGGGCAATTCACCGTGCGCGGCGGCATCGTTGACATTTTCCCCGCGGAAGCCGAACGCCCCGTACGCCTCGAACTGTTCGGGGATTCCCTCGAATCATTGCGCGAATTCGATCCCAATACCCAACGATCGGTTCGGCCCATCGAACGCGTTACGCTGCCGCCGTTGATGGAGCAGCCGGGAGCCGCATTCGCTGCGGCAAATGAAACCACCGAGGATTCCGATCGCGAGCGGCGTGCCCATTCCATATTCGACCTGCGCGAAGACACACTTATTCTTATCGACGAGCCTGCCGCGGTCGAGGACGCCTCCCGCGCGTTTCTGGAAAACGCCACGGAGAACCTGGAGTCCACCGGCAGCGATTCCTTGAATCTGTTGTCCACTCATTACTTCACCGACGACTGGGGCGGGCAGTTGGCCCGCCATCCGAGGCTGGAACTGGAGCATCTCGGTATGGCTGGCGAGGAAGCCGAAACGCGCACGATTCAAACGCAGCCCACTCGCCGCTTTCACGGCGATGTTCCGGCGTTCATGGACGAAGCGCGCAAGCGCGTGGCTGCCGGAGAGCGAGTCCTGCTCGGCGCGGAAAGCCTCGGCGAGATGGAGCGCTTCGCGGATTTGTGCCACGAGTATGAAGTGCCATTCCGCCTTGGCGAACTTGAAGAAAACGCTACCAGCGCGCGCCTGGCCGAGGATTCATCGGCCGGAAGCGTTCCCGCAGTCGTCCTGTGCCGCGCTCCCTTCACGGAAGGAACGATCTTCGCGGACGCGAAGGTCGCCATTTTCGGAACCGGCGATGTGTTTGAATCCATGCTTACCGGCGCCACCAAGCGCCGCCCCAAGACCGCTAGCTTTTTCAGCGATTTCTCGGAGTTGAAGCCCGGCGACTACGTTGTACATGTGGATCACGGCATTGGGCAGTTTGAGGGACTTCATCAGATCGAAAACGGCGGCGCGCGCGGCGAGTTCATGCGCCTGCGCTACGCCGATGACGCCCGCCTGTACGTGCCGCTGGAGCGTCTTGACCTGGTGCAGAGCTATCGCGCCGTCGAAGGCGCCAAGCCGGTGCTCGACAAGCTCGGCGGCAGCACCTGGACCGCACGAAAAGCGCGCGTAAAAAAATCGGTCGAAGACATGGCCGAGAAACTTTTGAAAATTTACGCCGGGCGCAAAGCGGGAGGGGGCTTCGCATTTTCTCCGGACGGCGCGTTCCAGCGGGAATTCGAAGACGCGTTCGAATTCGAGGAAACTCCGGATCAGGCCATCGCCATCGCGGACGTGAAACGCGATATGGAGCGCGACCAGCCCATGGATCGCCTGCTGTGCGGCGACGTCGGCTACGGCAAAACCGAAGTGGCCATGCGCGCCGCGTTCAAAGCGGTTTCCGATTCCAAGCAGGTGGCCGTCCTGGCGCCCACCACGATTCTCGCATTTCAGCATTACGAAACGTTTCGCCGCCGCTTCGCGGCCTTCCCTGTGAAGGTCGACCTGCTCAGCCGCTTCCGCAGCGCGCGCGACCAGAAGGACGTTCTGGCCAACGTGGAGGCGGGGAAAATCGATATCGTGATCGGCACGCACCGCCTGCTTTCCAAGGATGTAAAATTTCAGGAACTCGGCCTGCTGGTTGTGGACGAAGAGCAGCGCTTCGGCGTGGCGCACAAGGAGCGGCTGAAAGAGCTGACTCTGAATGTCGATGTGCTGACGCTCTCCGCGACGCCGATTCCGCGCACGCTGAACATGTCGCTCGTGGGATTGCGCGACATGAGCGTTATTGAGACTCCGCCGAAAGACCGTATGGCCATTCAAACCGTGGTAGCGCCGTTCGGAGAAGCGCTGGTGCGGCGCGCGATTGACGAAGAAATGTCCCGCCACGGTCAGGTTTTTTTCGTACATAACCGCGTCGAATCGATTTACGCCATCGCGGACATGGTGGGTCGGCTGGTGCCCAAGGCACGCGTGGTCGTCGGCCACGGCCAAATGGTCGAAAAAGAGTTGGAATCGGTCATGCTGAAATTCGTGCGCGGCGAGGCGGACGTCCTGGTCTCCACCACCATCGTGGAAAACGGCCTGGACATTCCGAAGGCCAACACCATCCTGATCAATCGCGCCGACCGCTTCGGTCTTTCTGAACTTTATCAGCTGCGAGGGCGCGTCGGCCGCTCCAACCAGCGCGCCTACGCCTACCTGATGGTTCCCGAAGATGTTTCCCTCACGCCGCTGGCCACGAAGCGCCTCGCCGCGTTGAAGGAATTCAGCGCCCTGGGTGCAGGCTTCCGCGTGGCTGCGCTCGATCTGGAATTGCGCGGTGCTGGAAACCTGCTGGGCGGCCAGCAGCACGGCCACATCAATGCCATTGGCTTCGATCTTTACGTGCAGATGCTGGAGCGCGCCGTCTCCGCGCTGAAGGGCGAAGAAGTAAAAACCGAAATGCGGGCCACGATCAACCTTGGGCTCGATATTCGCATCCCAGAGGAGTACATCCCCAACGAGAATCTTCGCCTGCGGACGTACAAGCGCATTGCCGGAATCACCAGCGAAAAGGAAAGGGAAGAAGTGAATAGCGAACTCACCGATCGCTTCGGCGCGCCTCCTCCTGCCGTCGGGAATCTGCTCGATTACGCGCTGCTGAAAGGCCTGGCCGAGCGCCTGCTGATTTCCAACATCGAAAGGCGCGCCAACGAAGTAGCCATCAAATTCCATCCCGAAACGCCGCTGGCGCCGGAGAGTCTGGTGAAATTTATCCGCTCGCAAAAGGACGGGCTGCGGCTGGACCCCAGCGGCACGCTGTGGATGCGCCTGGACCGCCGCGGACGCGTGGCGGAAAGCGTCAGAAACGTGTTGATTCCTCTGGAAACGAAGCGATAAACTGGAAAACAGATGCTCCCTATAACAAAGATTGGCAAATGGCTGATTCTTCCCTTATTTTTCGCGGGCTTCAGCCTGCCCGCGGCCGCGCAGAACAAGGGTACGGTGGTCGAGGAAATCGTGGCCCGCGTGAACAACGAAATTGTGACGCGCGAGGACCTGGAGAAGGCGCGCGCCTCGCTGGAAGGCGAAGTGCGCGACGGCTGCGCGCAGTGCACGCCGGAACAGGTGCGCGAACAGATCGCGGGCAAGGGGAAAGACCTGCTGCGCGACCTGATCGACCAGTCGCTGCTGGCGCAGCGCGCCAAGGATCAGGGAATTAACGTCGACACCGAAGTGATCAAACGCCTCGACGCCATCCGCACCCAGAACAAATTGCCCACCATGGAAGCGCTGGAAGCCGAAGTGACCAAGAGCGGCCAGGACTTCGAGGATTTCAAGCGGCAGCTGCAAAATCAGCTTCTTACCCAGGAATTGATCCGCAAGGAAGTCGGCTC
>Ga0075028_100000304_pt1 | contig 18057 bp, 15 predicted proteins | sample LitLauG_LLR_2014_FD_71390 | JGI IMG/M metagenome (GOLD analysis project Ga0075028, IMG submission 71390) | Freshwater sediment microbial communities from Pennsylvania, USA - Little Laurel Run_MetaG_LLR_2014 | ecosystem: Environmental > Aquatic > Freshwater > Creek > Sediment | place: USA... | reverse complement strand
AAACTTCTTTCGGGCCCCTCCCAGAAAGCAGACCTTCGGCACTTGGGAGCCGGGCCCACTCGCTAAGCTCCGCCCAGTGTGACCCGAGCAACAACGGGCGAATTCAACAAACGGAGACACTCTCATGTACCAGAACAAAGTAACCCTCATCGGCTTTCTCGGCAGCAACCCAGAAGTTCGCACCGCCAACAACGGCAGCTTCACGACACTCTCGCTGGCAACCAAGTCCTCCTACAAGAAGGACGACAAGTACATCTCGCACACCGAATGGCACCGTTGCGTAGTCTTCGGCAAGCTCTCGGAGTTCGCCAAAACGCTCACCAAGGGCGCACATATCCAGGTGGAAGGCGAACTGCGCAGCCGGGAGTACGAGAGCAAGAAGACGGACACGAAGCAGCGCGTCTGGGAAATTCGGGTCGCTTCGATCCTCAAGCTGGACCGCGCCGAAAAGGCCGCCGCGGAAGATCAGGATCACGATGAAATGTCCCAGGAGGAAACGGCTGCCTAAGCCCTTGCTCTTTACTCTCGGAAGCCTGGCTCGCCGCTGGGCTTCCATCGCTGTGAGGTTCCCGCTATGAGCTTCGAATTGATCCTGCCATTCCTTAGGCCGATTGAGCCGCTGTTGCTGGACGAAAGCATCAGCGAAATCATGGGCAATCCCGATGCCTCATGGTGGTACGAACGCGACGGAATTATCCGCCAAGAAAAGACCATTTTCTTCGACGCCGGCAAACTCCGCACTGGCCTTGAAGTCATTGCCAATCAGCTCGGCAAGAAACTCGACGAAGATAACCCACTCCTGAACGCCCAACTACCAGATGGGAGCCGCCTTGCTGCGGTAATCCCTCCCGTTGTGCGCCCTTCACCTGCCCTGACAATTCGGAAGTTCACCAGCTGCCATTACACAGTCGATGACCTCGTTAGCCGCGGCACACTGACCCGCCCTCTTGCGGACTTCCTAGCAGAGCAAATTCGCAGTGGAAAGACACTGCTCATCAGTGGCGGAACCGGGACCGGAAAAACCACGCTGCTCCGGATTCTTGCTGATTTTATTCCCGAACAGGATCGCATCGTCGTCATCGAAGATACCTCGGAGCTTCACATCCAGAAGCCGAACATTCTGGCAGTCGAATGCCAGACCGACACGTTCAAAGCCAACATCTCATTCGACGACCTTTTGAAGTCCGCTCTCCGCTGGAGACCGGACCGGATCATCTTGGGCGAAGTGCGTGGAATCGAAGCCCGGACCCTGCTCGATTCCTTCAACACAGGCCATGCTGGTTCGCTGGCCACCATTCATGCGAACTCAGCCGAGAAGGCCCTCCGGCGCTTCGCCAATCTGGTTATGCGAAACCACGCGCAAACGACTTTCTCCGACACCGAAGCCGAGATCGGAGAGGCAGTTGATTTGGTCGTCCATGTCGAGCGGCAGCCGGGGCGCCGCATCCTCCGCGAAGTATTAGCGCTTCGTGGATACGACCGCGACGCGAAACGCTTCCTGATCGAGCCGGTATTCGAGGTGCAACGTGGGCAGCCTAGCCCCGTTGCCCACAGAAAGATTGCTTAATTTCACTACCTATAAAAGGAGAACAAACATGCCACTGCTTGAGATCAACCAAGTCCGCCACATCTGTGCTTCTGTTCGGCTCGATGAGGTCACAGCCGCGCAGGTCGATCAGTACGCCGCCTTCATCCACGCATCCGCCGACGATGTGGTGGACAAGGCGCTTAACTATGTCTTCTCAAAGGACCGCGACTTCCAGGACTTCCTGAAGACGGCACACGCCAAGCAGGTTGCCCCCGCTTTGCGTGTACGAAAAGGACCGAGCAATGGTGCAACGGAGCAACCGACGAAGAAGCTTGCGACCGGGGTGGAGTCCACCGCTTCTGTGCGCGCAGTGAAGGCATGATCGAGCATTCAATTTCGTGGTGGTGCCAAAACGGTGCTTCGCACCGGAAGAATTTTGACACTCCATCCCTGGAAGGGAGCTGTTTAGGTTCCTTTGGAACCACGATGACAACAAAGAACTTACTGAGACGCGGGAACCTATTTGGTTTCCCGTCTTTTACCGAGAAATGAGAGTCCTGATGCTACCTAATCACTCCGAAACACCCAGGAAAAAAGGTGCGGTTCGAGGCCGCGAGAGCCGCAATCAGTCACTCAATACTAAGTTGACGCCGACCGAATTTGGAGCGGTTGAGGCCGCGGCTGCAGCAGACGGATGCGCGTTAGGCGAATGGGTCCGCGATGTCATCCTGCGGGAGCTGCGGAAAGGATCGGCCAGCGACCCATCGCTGGCCGAGATTCTCGGGGTTCGCTTGCTCCTCGTAAACGTACTGCGGCCCCTGGCCGCAGGCCAGAGACTCACGCCGGAGGCGTTCGACAAACTGCTCGATGAAATCAGCGCTGCGAAGCACCAGCTAGCCGCCAAGTTGGCCACTCCCGGCGAAAGGAAATAGGCAATGGCAACGACAAAGTGGGGACGCAAAGAAACAATGATCTGGCCACCGCACAGCCCGATTTACACGTATGGCGCAGTATTCATGGCGGTCGTTTTGACCGGACTGTTTCTCTACTGCCGCTTCAGCTTTGGCAACAACTCGCTACAGCGTTTCTATACGCCGATCTACATCCGATCGAGCGTTGCGGGTACAATCGGAGCGACCCGCAGAGACAACTACCGGATGCTCATGGTGGGCGCTCGCGGAGTTCCACCGCGCCTAGCGATGAACGCCGACGTGACAGACGGCAAGACGCCGGAACCTGGCGGCAAACCCATCCCGCTCGCGCTCTCGAAATTCGCTTTGCAGCACGGCTACACTCTCCTTTACCTGGGACCGGAGCAAAGCTATATCGATGCGCTCTTAAATTCCTACCTCAAAAGTGCGGTTTACGGCGGCGATACTCTTATCGACCTCTACGACTTGCCCCTGCTTTTTGGTCTCGCGTCACTGGTCATCCAACTCCCGTTCTCTATCGCCAAGGACGTACGACGACGGAAACAACTCAGGTACGGACGACGACTGAGAGGCCCCGAGATGCTGACGCCGAAGGAATTCAACCTCAGGGTCGAAGGAGATGGCCTAGGGATTAAGACCGACAAGATGAAAGCGATGATCCGCATACCGAAACGAGCCGAGGCTCAGCATATGCAGATCATCGCCGATACTGGCGGGGGCAAGACCGTGATCCTGCTCCAGATCCTTCGCCAGATAAAACATCGGGGCGATTCCGCGATCATCTACGACCCAGCACGGGACTTCGTCCGGCGCTTCTACGACCCGAAGAGAGGCGATGTGATCCTGAATCCGCTCGATAAGCGTTGCCCGTATTGGGGACCGTCGGAAGAACTGCGCCGCCGCTCCGAGGCGAAGGCTCTGGCGGTCTCCCTGTTCCAGCCGCCGCAGGACAGGAAGGGTGAGTTCTTCATCGAGTCCCCGCAGAAGATCTTCGCCTTCCTGATGGCCTATGGCCCCACACCGGAGGAGTTGGTCAAGTGGATGTCAGACCCGCAGGAAATCGACCGAAGGCTGAAAGGGACGGAGCATGCTCATCTGATCAACCCAACCGCGCACGACCAGCGTTCAGGTGTTCTTGGCTCGCTTGGGCTGATCGCCGACAGCCTTCGTCTGCTCCCGAAGAAGGGCGAGGGGAATGGCGAGTGGTCGGCCAGGGAGTGGGCCGAAACGCGGCAAGGTTGGATATTCATCACTTCACTCCCAACAGAACGTGAGGCCCTTAAGCCGCTTCACAGTCTATGGATCGACCTGCTCGTGTTGCGTTTGCTAAATGAGCCGAAGGAGGGACAGAAGCGGGTATGGTTCGTGATCGACGAGTTGGCAAGTTTGCAGAAGCTCCCCCAGTTGCATACCGCCATTACAGAAAATCGGAAGAGCAATAATCCGGTGATCCTGGGTTTTCAGGGTAAGGCCCAACTGGAAGTCCTCTACGGCCACTTGGCGGAGGTCATGCTGTCCCAACCGGCAACCAGCATTTGGCTGAAGACAAAGGAGCCAGCCGCTAGCGAGTGGGTCAGCAAGTTCATTGGAAAGGTCGAGATCGAAAGGCTACGCGAGACCCACTTCGATGGCTCCCGCGCTGGGCGAAACTTCACGCTGGACCGGCAGATTGAACCGCTGGTGATGGAGTCCGAAATCTCCGGGCTGGCGGACCTCCACGCCTATCTGAAGTTCGAGAACTATGTGACACGCTTCTCATTCCCTCGGTTCGATATGCCGATTGTCGCCAGTGGCTTCGATCTCCGCGATATACCCGAGGACAAGCTCCCGTACGATCCCAAGAACATAGGAGCAGCTAAGCCCCAAGTGCGCCCAACTGAACTAAAACAGGAGCCCAATGTCTCCACACCGCCGCAGCGAAAATCTCCACGAACGGCGACGGAGATCCCCCAGCAGGAGACGGACCTTGAGATGAATGTCAACGCCCAACAAAGCCTCAATCTTCGGGGTTAAGGAACTCTCATGCTGACCATCTCAAAGCCACTCTCCGCGGGCCAGGCGCAGACCTACCACCAGATCGAGTTCACCGCGAAGGAACAGAACTATTGGTCTCAGCGCGGAGTCATCGCAGGGGAGTGGCAAGGCCGCCTCGCCGAGCAATTCGGCCTTGCCGAAACGGTCTCTGCCGAAGACTTCGCGAAACTCAGCCAGGGCCAGCATCCACAAAGCGGGAAGCAACTTGTGCGGCAACGAGCGTCCTATGAATATCAGGATGCCGACGGCAAGAGGATCAAGACGATGGAGCATCGAGCCGGCTGGGATGCGACCTTTTCCGCCCCCAAGTCTTTCTCGCTCACTGCCCTTGTCGGCGGGGATGAGCGTGTCCGCGAAGCGCACCGAGAGAGCGTTCGCGTTGCCCTCGACCAACTGGAACGCTATACGCAAGCCCGCATCGGCGGCAATCATCCGGCCGAGACCACTGGGAAATTTATCGCCGCCAAGTTTGAGCACGATACCGCCCGCCCGGTCGATGGCTATGTCGCGCCACAGCTTCATACACACGTTGTCATCTTCAACATGACCGAGCGGGCCGATGGAGAAACCCGTGCCCTACAGGAACGAGGGCTCTTTCAGTCGCAGCAATTTGCCACGGCGATCTATCAATCCGAGCTAACTTATCGGGTACGGCAACTCGGTTATGAAATCACGACAGGGCGGAGCGGCGCCCCCGAGATTAAGGGATACACGCAGGAATACCTCGACGCATCCAGTCCCCGCAGCCAACAGATTCGCGAGTACCTCGAACGCACACGCCGCTCGGGAATGGAGGCTGCCGAGATCGCCGCGCACGCGACCCGCGACCGCAAAGAGATTCATTCGCCCCGAGAAATCATGGCCGCACACCGGAAGCTGGCGGCAGACTTTGGGCACCAAGCCGAGGCCGTTGTTCGGGCCGCACATGAACAGTGTCAACACCAGGAGAAACCCGTTAACTCGTTTGAGCGTGTTCGAGAATCTCTCACCTTTTCCCGCGACAAGAATTTCGAGCGCGAGGCGGTTGTGGACGAACGTGCGCTCATCCGCGATGGCCTTCGCCGGGGCATGGGCGAGATCACCCATGCCCAAGTGCGCGCTAATCTTGACGCCCGCGCGGCTTCCGGAGAATTTCAAATAGTCGAGCGGTCTCAGGGCATTCCGGGCCGCCAGTTCACCACCGCCAAAACCATCGAATCTGAACACGAAATTCTCCGCCGGATGCGTGAGGGACAAAACCACGTCGAGCCGGTTCTTTCGCGTTCGCAGGCCATCGCCGTTGCCGATCATCACCAACATCTCAACCGGACACAAAGAAGCGTCGTCGAGGATGTCCTCAGTTCATCCGACCACATCCAGGGAATCCAAGGGTTCGCGGGCTCGGGAAAAACAACGACGCTCGCGGCCATCCGTGGCGCTGCTGAAGGGCAGGGTTATCAGGTCGAGGGTTTTGCGCCGACCTCCCGTGCCGCGCGCCAACTCAATGAGGCGGGCATCGAAGCCGGAACCCTGCAAAGCTTCCTCGTCCGCACCGCGAATCCCGACCTACGAGAGCAAAAGCACTTCTACCTTGTCGATGAATCGAGCCTTGCCAGCACCAATCAGATGCGCGAGTTCCTTGCGCGCCTTGGTCCCAATGACCGCGTGCTTCTGATCGGCGATACCCGCCAGCATCAGGGCGTCGAAGCGGGCCGCCCCTTCGAGCAACTACAGGAAGCCGGAATGCGTACGGCCAGACTCGATGAGATCGTGCGCCAAAAGGACCCCGCTCTGAAATCGGCCGTCGAACTGCTGGCGACGGGCCAAGTCTCCGCTGCGCTCGACGCACTCCAGCAGCAGGGCAGTGTGAAGGAAATTCCCAATGCAGAAGAGCGCGTCCGCAGCATCGCAAAGAGTTACGTCGAATCGCCCGAGAACACTCTCATCGTCTCTCCGGACAATGCTTCCCGCCGCGAGCTGAACGTCGCTGTTCGCCAGGAGTTGAAGGCCAATGGAAGCCTTGCACCGGAAGATCATACTTTTCGTGTCCTGGTTCAGCGTCAGGACATGACCGGAGCCGAACGATCATGGGCAAACCAGTACGAGATCAACGACGTGGTTCGCTACACTAGGGGCAGCAAAACCATCGGAATCGAGGCCGCCGCCTATGCATCGGTCGTTGCGATCAACCCAGCCGCAAACGAGCTCACGGTCGAGAAGGCGACTGGAGAACTTGCTACCTACGATCCCCGCCGCCTCACCGGCGTCAGCGTCTACCAAGAGATCGAACGCGAGCTTTCCGTAGGCGACCGCATCCAGTTTACTGCCCCCGACAAATCTCTCGGCGTTGCAAATCGCGACATGGCTGCGATCGAGGCGATCCACCCCGATGGTCGCCTGTCCGTCCGCCTCGACAACAACCGCCAGATCGAATTCAACCTCAACGAGCATCGTCATCTCGACCACGGCTATGCCGTCACCAGTCATAGCGCCCAAGGGCTCACCGCCGAACGCGTTCTCGTTCACGCCGATACCAGTGTCCACCCGGACCTGCTCAACTCCCGCTTCGCCTACGTCTCCATCTCTCGCGCTAGCCACGAGGCCACGCTCTTCACTGACGACTTGGCAAAACTCGCGCCCCAACTGGGAGCCGAGGTCTCGAAGACATCCGCCCTGGAAATCACTCAAGCTTCATCCATCGCCCAGGGAATTGGGATAAGGATCTGAGAGTGCCAACCATTAAGCTGGAGAAATCGCGATGACGAAGATGGCCACCACTCCCGAGAATTACAACAACATCCGTGCCGGAATCGTCGAACTGCTCAAAACAGCCCGCTCGGCTGCCGCCCGGAACGTGAATGCTCTGATGACGGCCACCTACTGGGAGATCGGGCGAAGGATCGTTCAGTCCGAGCAAGCGGGAGAGAAGAGGGCTGAATACGGCCAATTGCTCATCAAGCGATTGGCCAAGGACCTATCGGCCTCATTTGGGAGAGGTTTCGGTCCGCGCAATCTCGCCCAGATGAGGGGCTTTTATCTGTCTTGGCCCCAGAGCAAGATTTTGCAGACACCGTCTGCAAAATCTCCTACGCCTTCCTTAAAGAAGGACATATCAGGGAATTTTTCAATTATTCCCGCCCTCGTTAACCAGTTCCCATTGCCCTGGTCCGCCTACGTGCGGCTGCTTTCTGTAAAGAACCAGGAGGCGCGAACTTTCTACGAAACCGAGGCTCTACGTTCGGGCTGGTCTGTTCGACAATTGGACCGTCAGATCGGCAGTCAATTTTATGAACGCCTCGCCCTCTCAAAGAACAAGGCCGCCATGCTGCAGAAAGCGGAGAGCTCCGAACCCGGCGATCTGGTGACACCCGAAGAGGCCATCAAAGACCCGTTCGTTCTCGAATTCCTTGACCTTAAGGACGAATACTCCGAGTCAGACTTGGAGGAAGCGCTGATCCAGCACCTCATGGACTTCCTCTTGGAGCTGGGCGATGATTTTGCCTTCCTCGGCCGCCAGCGTAGGCTTCGTGTCGACGACACCTGGTTTCGTATCGACCTCGTCTTCTTTCACCGCCGCTTGCGCTGCTTGGTCATCATCGACCTCAAGGTAGGCAAGTTCACTTACGCGGACGCTGGGCAGATGCACCTCTATCTCAACTATGCCAGCGAGCATTGGATGAAGCCCGGCGAGAACCCGCCAGTTGGACTCATTCTGTGCGCCGAAAAGGGAGCAGCAGAAGCCCACTACGCACTCGACAATCTCCCCAACAAGGTGCTCGCCGCCGAGTATCAAACTGTCCTTCCAGACGAAAAGCTCATCGCTGAGGAACTTGAACGCTCCCGCCAGGCGCTTGAGAAACGGGCGGATTTGCGCACCTTTTCCCCTAAACGGTTAGACCACTGACGGCCGATCAGTCGGCTAACCCGACTGCTGCATCTGCGTTGGGGTTCCTTCTTCTTGGCCCTCAGATGCAGGGTTCTTTGGCTCCGGGAAGAGTTTTGGCTGCTCGAAGGGGCCGGATGGAGAAACCGTTGCGTGATAGGCGCGGGACATTAGCTTGGGAGCTTCAGGATGATCGGTAGCGTGAATCATGTAATACATTAGCGCTCCGCCATTGTTGCGACCATAGATCGGCCATGCCTTGACGGATTTGTAGCTTAACTCGCGTTTGAATCTATCGACAAAGGCATCGCGCCGGTCATCGCGTCCCATGTCGCGCACTTTCTTCCAATCCTCGCGGCCCCACCATGCGGCCGGGACATGCACCTTCTTTTGTGCGGCGAATGCACGTTCCTGCCAGCTATTCGCGAGGAATTCGTCTTTCAGCTGCCTGAGAACCTGCGAGCGCTTCAGGTCCAGATCCTCTTGTTGTTTGTCCTGAGCCTGCGCCTGCGCCGGGCTGACAGCACTGCCGTCTTGCAGCATCCGGGCCACGATAAGGCGGCACACCTCCGCGAGCGGCCCGGTTTGCTCGCTGTAATTCAGCATTTCGCCCATGAGCTTTCCGACCGTGGCGTTGTCTTCCTTCTGCCAGAATGCCCGCAGGCGATTCGCCTTCGACCCGCTTGCGTAGTTATAGCGCTCATCAAAAATATTCCGCCCCGTGGCGTCAGAGACGAACTCCCCAAAAGTCCGGTCGCTGAAATCCAGCACGTACCCAGTTTTCATCCCCAGGAGTTGTTCAAGTTTTCGTTTTTCCGTAAACGTGAGATTGGACATTTTTCCGGACCTCTTCCGAGCCATTGGCGACCATCTGTTGCAACTCATGGTATGCCTCGGCCTGTGACTGAAAGTCCTCGTACACCATCATAGACAGCCAGTCCAAGATGCTTACCAGGTGGTCGAATTTTTCCCCGAATTCAATCATGTTGAATACAAAATGGTGGGGCAGCGTAGCCTTCTTTCCGGTCGTGTCAATCGGGTATCGGAAGGAGTAGGAGCCCGGGTCAAATTCCTCCAACTCCCCGATGACCTTCTCAACGTCACGGAAGCAGCCAAACTGCGAATCTCCCCAATTGCCGAGCGACTTTCTAAACCGCAGAACGGGCTTGACACTCTTGAGCAGGATCGCAAGACGGTGTTCTGTGAAAATGTTGTGATGATGTACCACCGGCCTGCCGTTCAATCGCAGCAGATCATTCCCCCAATGGATAATTGATTTCAGGTAAAGCTCAACAGCATGACGGTACAGAAACACGATGGGGCAGGCGTCAGGGTCGCGATAATGTGACGAGGCCACATGCTTGACAAGGCGCTGACCGGCTTCGTGATAGGCCCGTCCGTAGACCGCAAGCTCGCCCTTGGGAAACCGGGTGAAATTAAGCACAACATTGCCGTGAAATCGTTCTCGCGAGAAAAATCTTGACCACAACTTTCCTTTGTCGCTCTTTCTCTTCATGTCGGTAGTGGGCGTCTTACTTGGCGAGGTGCTTGAGATACGCATTCAGGGAAAAGAACGACGAAGCCTTTTCTCGCATCGCTGCGGCAACGTGGTCCCAGAAGGCCACACAAATATTGAAGCCTTCCGCTTTCAAATCTTCGACAATGGGCACGAAGTCTTTGTCTCCGGCGACCAAAATAATCTCCGAACTAGCCTTGTCTATTTTCGGGCAGTCCTTCGCAATTTCGTATCCGATGGCAACGTCAACCTTTCTCTCTTTGCCATAGCTTCGTTCGTATGTTTTGACCTTGAACCCCTTACTCTCGACCATTTTCCAAAAGCTGTCCGCCGGAGGCGGGGACCCCCACAGTTTGGCTCCTCCGATCTGTTTCTTGTCCCCACAGAAGAGTGTGCAGCTTTCCATAGTCTGGCTGCCAGGAATAATCGAACACGCGCCGCTCAATGCCGTCGAAGATGTCAAGCGCCATGCCTTTTTCTACCGCCGCCGCTCTCTGGCCTTCAATAAAGAAGTTGGAATTGTCAACGTAGGTGTATGTAATCTCGCCCATACTTTGCTCCATCAGCTCGATGAACTGCTCCACAAAGGTGCAGCCCGCGGGTCGGATTAGGCGAAAAACATTGTACGCTTTCACCACGGGTTCCAGCTATCGGCATTGTCCACCAATCCGGAGTTCTGAGCGGTATTGCCTGATAACGCTAGATGACTTGGCCGACGATGTACCAAAGCCAGCCAATCCTCAGGCTGCAAGACTTGCGAGTTGAAGAAAGAAAGGTTGCCTCTTGTCGACGGTCATCGGCTAGAATCTGATTCACCTACAGCCAAGTCGAGGCCGCGTGATCTTGATGATGGCGGAAGGAGGACATTGATGGCGGCGTTCAACCGTGATAAAGAGTTGCGGGCGAGCTGGCACGCATCTCGCGTTCCGGTGTTTGCGTCCTTGATGTCTATCATCGCTCTTGCGGCCGCCATCGCCCAGATGGCGTCTGCGCAGCGTCCATCGCACGCGACGACCACCAACGACACCCGTATCCGCAAGAGCGTAACCGCGCTGACGGCCTCGGAACGCAAGGACTTCGTGGACGCCGTCCTGGCGTTGAAGCGCGCGCGATCTCCTTACAACAGTTCGCTGAGCTACTACGACCAATTCGTTCAGTGGCATAAGGACCGATACCTCTGCAATCCCACGGCGCATGGAGATGACTCGACGATGCAGATGGTACACGCCGCACCGATGTTTCTACCATGGCATCGAGAACTTCTCCGACGTTTTGAGGATGCGCTCCGCGAGGTGAGCGGCAAACCCATCACCGTGCCTTATTGGGACTGGACAGATCCAGTTAGCGTGAATCCCGATAACCCACACTCCGTGTTTAGAGACGACTTCATGGGCGGTAGCGGCAGCCCCTCGGAGGAGTACGCTGTAACGACTGGGCCGTTCCGCAAGGGCGAGTGGACGCTCAACGTGCATCCGGAGGGCGCTTTTTGGGCCCCTTCGAAAACAGTTTATTTGACCCGGCATTTGGACAACGCGAGTACGTTGCCGACGAAGGCCGACGTCGACAGTGCGTTCGCGGCCGATGAGTACGACGTGCCGCCGTTCAACGTAACCAGCGACCGCCACCGAAGCTTCCGCAACGCACTCGAAGGCGAGCGTCCCGCAAACACGATGGCCTGCAGTGCCGACGGTTGGATAGGGGCAAGTGCGGGCGATCTCGGGAGGCTCGGCACCAGCAATCGTTTTACCCTCCACAACATGGTTCACAGATGGGTGGGTGGCGCCATCTCACAAGGCGATGCGCGACCGCCCCGGCGTGGCACCATGATTCTCCCGACATCTCCAAACGATCCGGTCTTTTTCCTGAACCATGCCAATGTCGATCGTCTCTGGTCCGAATGGCAAGCGCGGCATCCGGGCAGGACATACGAGCCGAAGACGGGTCATAACGGCAATACTGCCGACAGTCCCATGGTTCCGTTCGGACCTATTACTCCTCAGGCTGTTGAGAACATCGCGGCCTTGCGTTACCGGTACGAGTAGGGACGTGGTGCTCTTTCAGTACGGCGGCTAAGGTCAGTGTTTCACCGCGGACTGATGGCACTTGTCATGTTCATGGATTGTTGGTGAAACCTCGCCTTAGCACTCATCGACTGGCTCGCGGGTGTGATTCACGAGCCCTGAGCAGTTATCCGACTTCAGAGAGCCCGTTCGATGGCAGCGGCCACGTCATCGCTCAATTCCTCCGCTCTTTGCAATGCTCCTTCGATCCTGACAATCTCCATCTCGCGGGCAGCGATCTGTCCGGCAGGTTCGCTGTGACCTCGCGCAGCAGCCAGGCTGCGCTGGTGGCTGGCCAGCATGCGTCGAAAGATCGGCAGGGCACTTTTCTTCGGCTGCGCATGCGCACAGCCCAGGCAGATCAACCCCTTCGGACAATGCTCTCCAGTGGGCAAGGCGCATAAGTGCGTGCCCATGTCGCGCAGGTTGCAGCTCGCAGTGAAGGCCGCCCATTCTTCCGCGGTCGGGTTTTTCAGGCCGTCTTCGCCGTAGTAGGCGTTATAAAGACTGCGAACGGTCTTGCGATACTCCTCGATGAGCTGACTGGGGTAGAGCTTGGCATAGATCATGACGGTATCAAGAGAGGCGTGACCGAGCAGCGCTTGAATGACGTGCACGGGCGTGTTGTTGTTCAAATGTTCAGATGCAAAGACGCGCCGACAATCGTGCGCCAGCAGCACGAGAGCGGAGCCATCAGAACGGCGGGCTTCCGCGGCGATAGAAATCTCCCGGACGCGGGTGCGGATCGTCTGAATGCCAGCTGTGCTGGGATGGCGAATGCCCTGGATCAAATACGGCGCTGGAGGGCGAGGACGCTTCTCCAGCAGGTCCCAATGATCGCAAACAGGGACCGCCTCGCTGTTATAGAAGCGTTTCACGTATCGGATGATCTCGGCCAGGACACGACCGAGCCCGTCGCCGATGGGGATGACACGAGCGCGATCGAACTTCGACGGCTTGATGTGCAGCAAGTAGTAAATGCGGCCATCGGGCATCTTCCGTTTGAGGATGTCGAACGTGGTCAGTTCGCTCGCCTCTTCGATGCGCAACCCACTTTGCACCAGGAGTTCCAGCAGCGCCCAATCCCAAAACGTATCCACCTCGTCCGACCACGGGTAGCCGCGGGCAGTTGAGACCTTGGGAGCCGCGATCGCAGCTTTCCACCGCTCAAGCGCAAAGGCGCGAATCTTAGGCATCTCGCGCTCCAGATCGAGCACCGTCGCGGTGATGCGCGCTCGGACGCGTTCGCGTGCTTTTTCGAAACCGTATCCCAGAAATGTGTGGCGCGTCGCTGGAATCGTGCGGGGAGCGAAACGCTTGAAGGGCGAGTCGGGTTCGGTTGCCCAGGCGCAGATGTCGGAAAAGAAAACGCGCAGGTCTACCAGCCAGCTATGTGCAGTTGGGCGTACTTCGTTGCCGGCACCACGACCTCGCTGTACTGCGCTAGCACGTCTGATTGCATGCGGAATGTAGTCGCGGACATGGCGCGGCAGAATCTGGGAGCACCGCTTAACGTCGGAATGCCGATCCCGAATGAATCGCCAAAAATGTGCGAGAGCGATGGCTTTATGTCGCAATGTGCGATAGACATTGCTAACTCGGGCCTCATACGTTTCCAGATAAAGAATCATGACCTCACTGAAGCGTTTCGGCACGCCGGCGTTTTCAACCAGTTCCGGCGCTGTCATTCGCTGTTTCCTGCCGTGACGGGCAGAACCTCGCTTCGGTGTCCGAGAAAACACGCCGAGCGAGCAGAGCGCAGCATCGAGCGAGTCAGTCCCCTTCGACCAGCGAACCGCCAGCAACTTCAGATCGTCATCCTTTATATGATGGAGGCTGTTGTAACCGCGTACGAGTAGAATCCGCAGTCCATTCGAAACCGCCAGCTGGCGGCTGTGGGCCGACGTCCATGTGATCGAACCGGTCGCCTGCAAAAGCAACGTGTGCTGTTGTGCCAGTGGGTGATCTTTGGGCAAATGCGCGATCCCCTGGTTAACGCGCAGGTCAGACAATATATCCAGACTCGGAGCGATCATCCGTGCAGAAATCAGGACGCGTGCACCCCAGGTCCAATACTCCCTGCCGCGACGATCGACACCAGCCTTCCACTTCGGCCAAAACCTTTTCTCGAAATCGTTCCAGCGGTGTTGCAGGGTTGATCCGCTGCAGCGATCAAGAGCATCGGCCAGGTATCGACAGACGGCTCGCATCTTCGACCTCTCGAAGCTGTTTGGCATACGGAAATGCGTTGTGACCTCGTCAACCAACCCGAGCAACTTGTCTCGGTCGTAGCGCTGCGTTGCCAGCGCCTCTGCTTTCTGGAATGCCGTCATCTTCTTTATTAGGCTCCTTGTTCTCTCCGCGTTTTAAACCTCTCATTCCCTCGTTCGAAACCCATAGCAGAGACGGCCCTTTCCGCCGTCAAGGGTAAAGCTGTCGCCAGCCACAAACCGGCTGCCCTGTGACTGCTCGGGCCGCTCTGCACACACACCTCTCCATTACGAGGGAATGAAGTTTCTTAGACGCTCGTAAAGGGAGACACACAATGCAGCGAACCGAAAAGCAAGACATCTACACCTGGATTACCAACCAGATCGTCAGCCACCTGGAGAGAGGCGTCAGGCCTTGGGTTAGACCGTGGAACGCCGAACACGCAGCGGGACGGATTACGCGCCCACTCCGGCACAATGGGAAGCCCTACAGCGGAATCAACGTTCTCTCGCTGTGGGCAAGCGCCATGGCGCAGAACTTCGCGGCTCCCATCTGGATGACCTTTAAACAGGCATTGGAACTTGACGCCCACATCCGCAAGGGCGAGAAAGGCTCGCATGTCGTCTACGCAGACAGCATCAAGCGAAAAGAAACCGACGAAAAGACGGGCGACGAAATCGACCGCGAAATCCCATTCCTTAAGGGGTACACCGTTTTCAACGTCGAGCAGATCGAAGGTCTGCCGGAAGTTTATTACGCGAAGGCCGCACCTGCACTCGACCCTGTGGCTCGTATCGAGCATGCAGAAAAGTACTTCGCAGCCCTGGGAGCAACCATCCGAAACGGCGGAAATCGCGCATTTTACAGCATCGCCGCCGACGCAATCCAGATGCCGCCATTCGAGGGTTTCCAAGACGCGGACAGTTACTATGTGACCCTTTCTCATGAATGCACCCACTGGACAGGCAACAAGACCCGCCTCGACCGTGACTTCGGCGGGCATCGCTTCGGGAGCGAAGGTTACGCGGTCGAGGAACTGGTTGCCGAACTCGGGGCCGCTTTCCTGTGCGCCGACCTGGAGCTTGCTCTGGAACCGCGCGAGGATCACGCGTCCTATATCGCAACATGGCTGAAAGTGTTGGCTACTGATAACCGAGCGGTGTTCACCGCCGCGGCCCACGCACAACGCGCCGCCGAATTTATCAACACCAGAGCAGCCGCCGCCGCGCAAGTCACCACGACTCGCGCGGCATGATGTGACTGCGGACGTTGACGCCCCCATCAAGAATCTCCTCCGGGCGGCTCGATCGCGGAAGCTTGGGCAATGGTGCGCTCCAGTTCCGAGATCGTTTTATCGTCATACTCGAAGACGTACTGTGCAGCTTTAGCTGATGGCCACGAGCGGTTCTTCTTGGCCCGCCCAGTGTTGGCCTTCACCCTCTCCAACGCAGTGACCATCGCATGCTGATCGACGCGCAGGTACAGATCGGCTGTCGTGCTAAGGTGTGAATGCCCGAGAATCTCCTGCGCGAGCTTGATGTTGCCAGTGGCTTCTAGCACCCCCTGCGCAAGCGTGTGACGGAACAGATGTGGATGAACCGAAATGCCTGCTCTCCGGCCGATGTAGCGCAGGACAGACTCAAAACTCGCATAGCGAAGCGGTTTGCCTTGACCTTTCCGAGAAGCGATCCAAATGGCATGAACGTCCGGCGCCGCGCGGCGTTCGGTGCGCAGGTACTCTTCGTAAATCGGCCAGAAATCGTCGGTGACGGGCACGCGGTGCTGGTCCCGCGCGCCCTTCAGGCGCACGGTGATGAAGCGCCGTTTGCGGTCGACATCCTCCAGTTCCATGCCCAAGATCCCGTGTCGGCCAGCAACCCGACTCCAATCGCCGATGCGCTGACCAGCGCGAGACAGCAATATCAGAATCGCTTTATCGCGATAGGAACCGGCGCTGTCGATCAGCTTCTGAATCGCCGCGGGCTCCAGGATCTTCGGGAGCGTTCTCGGAATACGACGACGAAATCCATCACGTTGTCGCTGGCACGCCGGCAAGTCACGTCCGATCATCCCATGGCGCAGTTCCTCGGTAAGAGGGTTGCCGGAGGCTGGGTTGATACGACCCTTCCAAGGTCCGCGCCCATCTTCCGTATCGCGGCGGATGCAGTGCTCAAAATAGGACGCGAGCACGCTCAGGCGATGATTGATCGTGCGCGGCTGGCGTGGCTTCTGCGTCCCCCGTGCGCCGACAGCGCCCCGTTTCGCGCCTTGCGCGAACTCGGTGATGTAGCTGCCGACGATCTGACGCGTGACTTGGTCAGGATCGTCTCCCGAGGCGTGCAGCCAACTGAAGAAGTGCGCGAGGCCAATCGCGTAAGCGCGCTGGGTGTAGACAGAACAATCGCGCAAGCTCAGCTCCATCAAAAACTGATCGCACGATCCAACGCCGGCATCCTTCGAGTCACAAACACAAAATGAGTCGCCGAATCGTTCGGTCTTTCTTAGGATCTTGTAAATCGCCATAGCAGCCATCTTCGCTTGATCGCCGTCGAGAAGTACATCTACTAGCGGAATCGATCGGGCGCGCTGAGGCTCGGCCGCAAATCACGAGATAAGACATCAGTCAGACCGAAGGCAAGGAACTGCCGGCACTGACGGAAGTAAACGGCGACGTGAGCGGATACCGCGAACGCCTGTTTAAGTTCGTCGAATTGCAAAGTGTCGAGATCAGTTTCTGCGAGAGAATTGCTCCCGCGAAGGGTCTCTCGTATGGCGGGAAGATCACGCTCCTATCCGGGATGCAGCCCGCCGAGGAATTTTCGACGCTTGTCCATGAGATCGCCCACTTATGTGGCGCAGAGATTTATGTGGCGCTCGCCTCGGGACGCACGTAAAGACGTCTTGTTCGGCATAGACAAGCGCCACATAACTTTTGGTTCAGAGACTGCGAAGGAACTCCATGACGCGCGGGTTCTTGCGCCACATCTTTCTTTCGTGCCCTTTCCGGCCCGTGTCACAGGCCGCCAGCGCCTTCGCTTTCATCTCAAGGTCGACTTCGGCGTAGACATTGGTGGTGTCGATGGAAACGTGTCCCAGCCACGCCCGGATCGTGTTGATGTCTACGCCAGCGCGTAGAAGGTGCGTAGCCGTCGTGTGCCGAATCGTGTGCGGACTAACCCGCTTTTTCGCCAGAGACGGCACGCTTTCCAGGGCTTGCTTCGCATGCCTTTCGACCAGCGTATGGATTCCGAAGCGAGTCATCGGAGCACCATAGCGGTTCAGGAAAACAAGGCTGTCTTGCGGTCGGCCTGCGATCAAGGGAGCTAGAACGGTCATCGTTCGCGGCCACAGCGGACAGAGCCTTGTTTTTGCACCCTTCCCGCGCAGCCGCACTGCACCGCCGCGTCTGTTATCCCCGTCGAGATCGGAGATCTTCACTCCTGCCGCCTCGCTCGCCCTCGCGCCAGAGTTGTATAAGAAGAGCAGGAGCGCGTGATCTTTCCGACCCTGCTGGGTGTACGGATCCGGTGACGCGAGCAGCGCATCGATCTCAGCTTTTTCCAGATAGGTAAGCGGATTCTTTCCCGTGCGTTTGAAGGGAACGCTCTGGACTTCCCCGCACCACATCAAGTGCTCAGGGCTGCGTTCCCCGATAAAGTGTGCAAGGGCGTGTATGGCCGACAGCCTCTGGTTGCGAGTTGCGACGCTGCAGCCACGCTCTTCTTCGATGACCGCGAGGAACTTCCGTACGGCATCGGCGGATAAGTCCTCGACCTCCAGAACATCGACAGTTGTCCGCGACTGAAGCGCAAGCCGTGGAAGAAGCAGGCATAACGTGTCCCGATAACTGCGCTGGGTGTTCCGCGAAAGATTCCGCTCTGCAACCAGATGTTCCAGCAGGAAACGTCTGATCC
>Ga0075028_100000300_pt1 | contig 18134 bp, 14 predicted proteins | sample LitLauG_LLR_2014_FD_71390 | JGI IMG/M metagenome (GOLD analysis project Ga0075028, IMG submission 71390) | Freshwater sediment microbial communities from Pennsylvania, USA - Little Laurel Run_MetaG_LLR_2014 | ecosystem: Environmental > Aquatic > Freshwater > Creek > Sediment | place: USA... | reverse complement strand
CCCATCGAGAAAGTCATCACCGCCCAGATCGCCGCCAATGACGTGGTGCCGCAGGGCTTCGAAGCCCTGCGGCACCACGTCATTGGCGGCGATCTGGGCGGTGATGACTTTCTCGATGGGGAAATTGCCGGATTCCACCATCCGGATGATGCGCGGCCAACTCTGCACTGGGTAGCACCAGGTGGCTTCGAGAGTGATGTCCTTGAGGGCCCACTGCATGGCGTCGATACTGGCGGGTTTTAGATGCAGCCCCGTCTGCACGACCTTGCCCTGGCGGCGCACGGCGGCAACGCAGGCGTTGAGGCTGGCTTCCAGGCCGACGCATTCGATGGCAACATCCACGCCAACGCCTTCGTCGGTGTGGTCCTTGATGATCTGCTGCAGGTTTTCCGTCAGCGGATTGATTGCGATGCAGTCGGGGACCAGTTCCTTGGCCTTGGCGAGCCGGTGCGGATTGGGCTCGCTGACAAAGATGGGCCCCGCGCCTTCGGCCTTGGCAGCCAGCAGCGTCAGGGCGCCGATGGGGCCGCAGCCGGAGATCAGAACGGTCGAGCCCGCGCGCACGCCGCCGCGATCGACGGCGTAGACGGCCACGGCCGCCGGCTCGATCATTGCGGCCTGTAGATCGCTGACGCCCTTGGGCACCGGCACCACGTTATAGTCGTTGAGCACAGCCAGCTCGCCCATGCCGCCCCAGGGCCAGGAAAGGCCAACGCAACCCATGCTTTCGCTGAGGTGATAGAGCCCGCGGCGGCCGTAGTAGTCGTTGCGCGGCGATACCAGCGGCTGGATCGAAACGCGGTCGCCGGGCTTGACATGGCCAACCTCGGCGCCCTTGTCGACAACGACGGCGCTGAACTCGTGGCCGAGGATTTGCGGATTGCTGGCGCCCGTATAGACGTGCGGCTTGACGGGAGTGACGATCGGGCCGGCGATATATTCGTGCAGGTCGGTGCCGCAGATGCCCGTGACTAGCGGCTTCACGAGCACCTCGTTGGCGCCAAGCCGCTTGGATGGCGCGGGCACATCTTCGACGCGAATGTCTCGTGCGGCGTGAAATCGAACAGCTTTCATGATTTCATCTCCCCTAATTCTCTATCTTACTTTTGGTCATACCAATACCATGCCGCCATCGGACATGATGACCTGCCCCGTGATGTAATCGGAGTCGGACGAGGCGAGGAAGGCCGCGATGCCCGCGAGGTCCACGGGCTTAGCGGGATAGCCGAGCAGAATGCTCGACGAGAAGCTCTCGATGAACTCGCCCTTCTTCTTGATGACGCCCTTGTCGATCATGTCCTGCTCAAGGCCGTCCCATAGCGGCGTCACAACCACGCCGGGCGCGATCGCGTTGACCGTGATCTTGTGCTTGGCGAATTCGCGTGCTGCCGCCTGCGTCAACGAGATGACCGAAGCCTTGCTCGCGCAATAGGGCGCGAATTCCGCATAGCCCTGCCGGCCGGCGATCGATGCGGTGTTGATGATCTTGCCGCCGTGTCCCTGGGTCATCATCTGCTTGGCGGCTTCCTGCGTCCCGACCATCACGCCCCAGGTGTTCACACGCATGATGCTGTTGAAGTTGCTTTCATCCACCTCAAGGAAAGGCAGCGGCTTGTTGAAGCCGGCGTTGTTGAACAGGATGTCCAGCTTCCCGAAGGTCTCGACGGCCTTGTCGATAGCGGCCTTGACCTGGGTGCGCTCGGCGACATCGACTGTGACCACCAGGGCCATGTGCCCTTCGCTCCGTAGACCTTCGGCCACCGAAGCGGCCTTCGCACCGTTCATGTCGGCAATGACGACAGACGCGCCTTCGGCAGCCAGGCGACGCGCGATGCCCTCGCCGAGACCCTGGGCACCGCCTGTGATCATCGCCACTTTGCCTTGCAATCTGGTCATTGCCGCCTCCTATTGCGTTGCCGCCGCTTGCAGAGCGCCGTTACGGCTTTGCCCGCCACAACCGGTGCGGGGACTCTTTCTCGTAGCCGAGCTTGTCAAAGCTCGCGATTTCCAGCGCCTGGCCCCAGGGGGTGTTAAAATAGATCCAGCTGAAGCCGGCGAGCGGTCCCTCTGTCACGGTGTTGGGGCCTTCGAGCAGATCAATGCCCTGGGCCCTGAGCCGGGCGGCGGAGGCGAATACATCCTCGACCTCGAAGCACAGATGCATGCCGCCGACCTCGGAGACACGCGGCGGCCGCGCCTTGGAGTTTTCGCCGCTGTACTCGAAAAGTTCGACACTCGGGCCATCGCCACAGCGCAGAAAAACGAGATCGCGAATTTTCGTGCCAGATGCCGCCCCCAGCCGCCGCGTCATGAAGGCGTCGTCGACATCGAATGGGCCGGTCCTGAAAACGGTCACCGCGCCGAAGACCGCCTGGAAGAACGCAATCCCTTGCTCGATGTTGGGAACCGTGATTCCGATATGATGCGTACCGTAGATCTCCTCGGCCATGGGGCTCTCCTTAACGCTTCACGTTCAGGCATTGGATCAGCGCAGCCGCGTCGTCCGGGCTCGCTTCAAGTTGGCCATTCTCGATCTGATAGGCCATCTCAACCACGCGCTGGTTGATGGGGGCCTCTTTGCCGGATTTGCGCAGCACGTCAATTGCGTAGCCGTTCACTTCCTGGATTTCGGCGCGGCGCCCCTTTCGCCAATCTTGCAACGACGTGGTGAGAGTGTCGGGTCTGGAAAATGTCTTCAGGACTTCATCAAAAATCCGGTCGACATAGCGATCTGGATCATTGCTCGTTACGGGCGGCAGGCCAATGATGGGGACAATCTCTGCCCCATCGACAAGCGCCGCCCGCATGGCCTCGTATCCAGCTTGGCGCATGACCTCCAGAAAGCCTGGGAACCGCGCGGCATCACCCAGCGGCAGATCGAGAATCGCGGACGGAATCAGTTCGGCTTCGTTGACGACCAGTTTCATCCACTTCGCCGACTTGATGTCATCGGTTACCTCAACCCGGCCCGAGCAGCAAAGCAGCTTGGCGACGTCTTCCACCCGGTGTTGCTGCTCGGGATCAACAGCCCCAAGCGCGAACCAGGACTCCTCCTGATCGTTCTGCCGGTTTGTGACGCCGGGCACCCACATGTTGGATGCGATCTCGATCACCGCGCCGATGGCCCGCTCGGAGCCGACGACAGCGGCAATGTCCACATACGTCATGCCGTTTTGCAGGCCGATGACAAACCCATCCTTGGCCAGAATGGGCTTCACCATCTGCGTCACCCACGTCGTGTCATAGGCTTTGACGATAAGAAATATGAGGTCGAAGGGCTGTTTGATCTCGGCCACCTGGCAGAAATGAAACGCCGGCACTTTGGCGTTGATGGTGCGTGCCGGAAGATTGACCGTGATGCCGTTCTCGCGGATCGCTTCGACATGGGCGGGCCATTGTTCGATGAACGTGACATCGTACCCAGCCAGCGCGAAGTCGGCGCCGATTGACGCTCCTTGTGCGCCGGTTCCAACGAACGCTATTCTTGGCTTGCTGGTCATGTTGTGGTCCGTCTACGCACCGTTGAATAGATGACGGCGGCAACCAGGATGAGTGCGCCTTGGAAGAGGTATTGGTACTGCTCCGAAAGTCCCAGAAACGCAACGGCGTTGAGGACTTCCATCAGCAGGATTGCGCCGAGCACAGTGCCGAGGAACGTTCCGCGTCCTCCGCGCAGGCTTGTCCCGCCCAGCACTACGGCCGTGATGCTCGAGAGCGTGTAGCTCGCGCCCTGTTTTGGATCGCCGACCCCGATCTGGGCCATCAGCACAACGGCCCCGCACGCCGTAAAAAGGGATGATGCGACGTAACCAGCCACGAACGTCCGGTCGATCCGCACACCGATGCGCCGCGCCGAGTCCTCGTTGGAACCCGTGGCCCGCAGCTGCCAGCCGATCCGCAAGTTGCGCAAGGTAAATTCCCCAGCGAGGGCGAACAGGACCAGGAACACGAAGGCGAGCGGGATCGGTCCAGCTTGCCAGTTGATGACGTCGGTGACAGCGGCGCTGATGTAGCCGTCGGGAGCGTTGCGCAGCAGGAAACTCATGCCTTGCAGGCCGATATACATGGCCAGCGTGGCGGCGATCGGCGTGAAATTGGCAAACCTGATCAGCACGCCATTGATCGCTCCCACGATGAGGGCTCCAAGGAACATCAAGAGGAAGCCGGCTGCGATCATCGAGGGAGGCCTGCCTTCGTTGATGAAGAACGAAGCGACCACGACCAGAAATCCTGCGAGCGGGCCGACCGACAAATCGATGCCGCCCATCAGCAAGGCAATGGTTTGTCCAAGAGCAATGAAGCCCAGGGCTGTCGCCAACAACAGGATGTTTGAAATGTTGTAGGCTGACAGAAAATTCGAGTTCTGAGCGAAGACGTAGAGCCCCAGCAAAGCGGTAACTATCGCCAACGGAACGGTTGGCGCGTTGTCAGATTGGAGAAAGTGCCGCCATCCACCGCCGGCAGATTTGCCGCCAGCCGCCACGCCACTGTCGCCGGCGTGGGTCTCAGCCTTCACGGCCGCAGCTACGATGCGGTCCTCCTTGACCTCATCGCCGCTTAGCCGCTCAACCACACGGCCCCGCGACATCACGATGACCTGGTCGCACAGGCCTTCCAATTCCGCCGCGTCCGAGGAATTCACAATGACCGGCGTGCCAGAGTTCGAAACCTCGCGGAGAATGCGATAGATTTCTGCGCGCGCGCCAACGTCCACGCCCTGGGTCGGCTCGTCGGCCACGATCACGCCCGGCTCCGACAGCAGGGCGCGCGCCATCACGACTTTTTGCTGGTTGCCGCCCGAGAGCGAAAGAACCTCGGCTTCCATGCCTGGCGCCTTGACTGCCAGGGACTTGAAGGTTCTGGCAACGTAGTTCAGCTCTTTTTTGCGGCTGAGCACGCCGAAGGTGGCGAATTTTTCCAGGGCGGCGAAGGTTGCGTTCTCGCGCACGGTCAAGCTGCCCGCCAATCCTTCGGTATGCCGGTCCGACGGCATGAAGGCTGCTTCGCGCAACAAGTCGCGATTAGCCAGAGAGCGCCCCTTGAGGTGGATTGTGCCCTTGGAGGGCAGCAGGCCAGCGAGTGCACGCATCAGCTCGGATTGACCGTTACCCGACACACCGGCAACGCCAATGATCTGCCCGCGCGACACTTCGAAACTGACATCCGAGCATTTCGCACTGCTCAGCGACTCTACCGCGAAGTTGATGTCCTTGGCGGCATTTGGCGCTTTCGGCGGAAAGGCTGAACCAAGTGTCCGGCCGACGATCAGGCTCAGCAGATCAGCATCGGCGATTTTATCCACCAGCGACACGCGGCGGACCTTGCCATCACGAAGGACCGTGACCCGTTGTGCGATCTGGCGCAGCTCGGCCAGGCGATGGGTGATGTAGATTACCGAGGTGCCCGTTTTTACCACCTCCCGGATGCGACCGAACAGCATGTCAGTGGCCGCCTGATCGAGCGAGGCTGTCGGCTCGTCAAGGATCAGCACCTTGGGCTTGATCACCAAGGCCTTGGCGATTTCCAGCAAGTGCTTCTGCGTGACTGTCAGAGCGTCGGCTCGTGTGCGCAAGGGCAAGTGCAGGCCCACGGCGTCCATGGCCTGCCTTGCGACATCCACCGCTGATTTGCCAGTGAACAACGATGGCGGCAGCGCGACCTGGAAATTCTCCAGCACCGAGAGGTCGTCGAGCACGGCTGGATGCTGGAAGGAGATCGCAATCCCCAGCTCGGCGGCAGTCTCCGGCGACATCGCCGCAATCCGGAGGCCATCGAAATCGATAGTTCCCACCTCCGGATGGAGCGCGCCGGAAATGATGTTCATGAGGGTTGATTTGCCGGCCCCGTTCTCGCCTAGGATGGCGTGAACTTCACCTTCGTAGAACTCGACGCTGACATTCAGCAGCGCCGGAACGCCGGAATAAAATTTCGAGATGTTGGACAGCCGGAGGATCACGGAGCCCGGAGCGGCAGCGACCGTTTCGAGGCTTTGCGCTTTGACCTGCTCAAGCGTCACAACCCTGTTCCGATTTTTTGCGCAACTATCTTTCGTGGTTGTTCATACAAAGACAACCCCGGAGCGAAAATTCGCTACGGGGTGCATCTCGTGACTACTTGCCAACAGCCTTAGCCTGGTCGTCGGCGGAGAGCTGCGACGACAGGTAGATCGCGCCCGGCAGGTCCTTGCGGCACTGCACGGCGTTCGGCTTGCCCGAGACCGAATCCTCGAAGGAAGGTGCCTTGAAAATCTGCTCGTCAGGCAGCTTGCCGCCTGTCGCTGAAGCAACGGCCCACTGCACGGCCAGACGGACGTTGTCGTTGCCGGTCGCAACCGTGAACAACTTGAAGTCCGGGTTGTCCTTGTTGTTCTCTGTCCAGAAGCAGCCGAGCGAGTTGCCGTCGGACGTCGCCAGAGCTGGGATCGACCGACCGGACTTCTTGAACTCCGGGAGTGCGCCGACCAGCGAGGGGCCGAAATCGGAGACGATCACGTCGATCTTGGGGTTCTTGGCGATCGCGGCCGTCAGCACCTGCTGGGTCAGCGCCGGATCCCAGTTCGTGACTTCGAAGGGCGCGGCGTTGACGAACTTGTAGCTGTCATCGAGCACCTGCTTCATGCCCTTGAGCTCATCGAGACCCTGGCTGTTGCCGGCCGGACCGCTCAGGAACAAGAGATTGCCGCCCTTGGGCAGGACGCTCTTGATCCAGTTGCCCCAGCTCACTCCATCGTCCACGAAGGACGCGCCGATGAACTTGGTGTAGGTCTTGCCGTCTTCGCCGCCGACCACGACGCGGTACGGCACCACGACCTTGCCAGCCTTGAAGGCGCTGGTGATGGCCGGCAGCACGGCGGGGCCGGCATCGCCGAATACCACCAGAGCATCAACGCCCTTGGCGGCAAAGCCCTTGATGTCGGAGATCGACTTGTCCAGCTTGCCTTGGCCATCGGCATATTCATAGTTGGTGATACTCGGGCACTTCAGGGCCTCTTGTTTGCCGGACGCCGTCGTCACCTGGCGCCAGCTGTTGCCGCCGTAGCCGTCCAGCAACGCCAGTGTCGCCTTCTTCGGGCCGCACCAGGACGGGACATCAGCTGCTGAGGCAAAAGGGGCCGAGCATCCCATGGCCAAGATTGCGGCCGTTGCAGCGAGCGTCAGCTTGCTATTGAGAGCGTGTTTCACTTCGTTCCTCCTTAGTTACAAACTTCGCTTTGTTCCTCGTCCATTGGACAGAGTAAACGGCGATACCAAACCCCAGGGCTAGGGCTTGGATAATGGTTTGAGCGGAATAGGGCACGCCGACGGCGAGCGCGAATTGACTCAATTGATTGAGAAACAAGGCTGCTATCACCGTCGAGATCGGGAAACCTCGGCCCCCAAGCAACGACGTTCCTCCCAGCACAACCACGGCCACCGACGGCAGCAACTGGGGGTCGCCCTGAAATGCCGTTGGCTCGCGGGTGATGCCGGCCAACAGAATGCCAGCTAGGCAGCAAAGCAGTTGCGCGCATATATAAGCCATCATTTGATGTGTGCGGACATTCAGCCCGACGGCGCGCGCCGCCAGTGGATTAGCCCCGATCGCCTCGAAGCGCCGCCCCACAACTGTCTTCTTCAGGACAAACGAAACCACAAGCAAGGCCGCCAGCACAAAATAGACCGCGTTCGGGACGCCGAAGGTTTGTCCGCCTGCGATTTGCGCCAGCAACGGGGTTGTGATGCGCGGCACACCGCCGGAAACCACAAAAACGGCTCCGTACAGCAAGGCGTTCGTGCCGATCGTGGCGATGATCGCGTTGAGCTGGACGAAGCCGACCAGAAATCCGTTCAGCACGCCGGCTGCTAGAGCAAATCCGACCGCGATCAACACGGCCGGCAGCAGTTGGGCATTGTCGCCATTGGGATAGTGGGTGGCCACGACGACCGCCAGGGACACAGCTCCCGCAACCGAGAGGTCGAAGCCGCCTTGCTGCACCACCAGCAACTGCCCGAGTCCGACCAGTGCGATGAGGCAGGCAAATGGCAGGCTGCCCTTGAGCGCGCCAAGAGACACGGCGGAGGGCGCGAACATGAGACTGATCAGCACCAGCACAATGAGCGACGCCAGAACCGTCACAAAGCCTTTGGCCAGCGGGTACGGAAGCAAGCCCCGCCGCGGCATCAGGTCATTGGTGGCATCGACAGCTTGGCTCATCGAAAAGAGCATGTCCTGCTTAGGCGACGGGTTCAATCTTGCAGCTCAAGGCGGACGCGAAGACCGCCTCGAGCAATGCGATGTTGTTGACCAGTTGTGCGGCAGTGATCGGGTATGCCTCAGTGCCGCGGACGGTGCGGGCGAAGGACACCAGATTGTCCTTCACCGGCTCGGCTGGAGGCACTTCCGCTGTTGTGATCGGCCCGCCTGCCATTGCGGATGTAACAAGCCAGCCCGCCGGCGCTTCGACATGCGCCTTGTCGCGAATGTCGATCCAGCCCTTCGAGCCAAACACCGCGAACCGCGAGACAAAGGGGTTCGCCAATGAGGCCGACACATAGGAGGTGCCGCCTCCACGGAACTTGATATAGGCAGCGACGGTGTCGCCCTGCGGCAGGTCGGACGACAGCTGTTCGCAGATGCACAAGACGCTTGTCGCCGGGCCAAGCAGCCGCACGGAGAGGTCAAGAAGATGAATGCCGGTGGCGGTCATGCCGCCGGCCGGCGCTTGGTCTGCCTTCAGCCGCCAATTGTTGCGGTCGAGGGCCAGAAACTTGTCATGGCTGAAGTTCGCCTCGATCTGGTGGATGCGCCCCAAAACTCCGGTATCGGACTTTGTCAACAGGTCGGCGATCGGCGGCTCCCACCGCCGCTCATGCCCCATGCCTAGCACAAGGCCCGCATCACGGCATTGGGTAACGGCTTTCATTGCTCCGGCCTTGGTCAAGGCCAATGGCTTTTCGCAGAAGACATGCTTGCCTGCCGCCACTGCGGCCTCGATCTGCTCCCCATGCAGGGCGTGCGGCGTAGCCAGCACGACGGCCTCGACGGCAGGGTCGTTGAGTGCGTCGGCATAGTTGGCCGACAGGGGAATGCCCTTCTCGGCGCACTTGGCCTTCACCGTTTCGATGTTCGGCTCGACCGCGCGCACGACACAAATATCCGCCGGCGCTGCTTGGAGCACCGCGAGCATCTTTTGACCCCACCAGCCCATGCCGATGAGAGCTATTCCAACGGGCTTACTCATGGGTTCACAATGCCATCCATGCCGCTCTCCCTGAAAGTCCGGCCTTCAGCAGTGTTCTGTTTGTCTTGTCCGAAATACCAAAACCCCGGCCTGCCACCATGGGCAAGATCGCGCCTGCAATTCAGACGCGCCACACACGCTCCGGCGACGTTACGTCGGGGCCGACAACCTCTAGGCAACAATATTCCAGCAACCGAGTGACGCCAGTTGAAACATTATCAAAATGAGAATCAAGCAGCCTCCCACCTTCTCCCTACTTTGGTAGTGTCAGTCGGGCTGGCGGGGCATGATTGGCCGCCAAGGATTGTTTGAACCGCAGCAAACGATTGATCGCTCCGACAATGCAAGACACCATCAAGAACGGCAGCCTGGCCAATGACGACATCGGCCTCGAAACGCGCCTGGAGCTCTACCGCCTGCAGGTGGAAATCCGCGATTGCGAAAAGCGTGCTTACGATCTGTTCCTGCAGAATCTCGTTAAGGGCACCAGCCACTTGTCATTGGGGCAAGAGGCGATTGCGGCTGGCTTTGCCGCCGCCATGGGGCCGAAGGACAAGAGCTTTTGCACCTATCGCGGCCACGCCCACACACTTGCCCGCGGGGTGCCGATGGAAAAAGTGCTGGGTGAATTGATGTTGCGCGACAATGGCTTGATGCGCGGCAAGGGCGGGTCGATGCACCTGACTTCGGCCGAGCACAATGTGCTCGGCAGCTACGCAATCGTGGGCGCTCACCTGTGCATCGCCTGCGGTTCGGCCTGGCGCGCGCAGTATCAGGGTCATGACGATGTTACCGTCTGCTTCTTTGGCGACGGCACCACCAACATCGGTGCTTTCCACGAGGCACTGAATTTCGCCGTCATTTGGAAGTTGCCGGTTGTTTTCGTGTGCGAGAACAATCTGTATATGGAGTACACGCCCATCGACGACGTGACAGCGGTGCCGCATCCCGCTGCTGACCGGGCGTCTGCCTACGGATTGCCACGCATTCTCATCGATGGCAACGATGCCGATGAAGTGATGCGCACCGCGCGCGCCGCCTACAAGCTGGCGCGAGAGGGTGGCGGGCCATCGCTGATCGAATGCCTGACCTACCGTCATTCCGGCCATTCCCGCGCCGATCCAGGCAAATACCGCCCACCCGGCGAGTTGGAGAAATGGTTGGAGCGCGATCCGTTGAAAACCTATCGTGCGCGCATGGCCGAGTTTGGCATTTCGCCGGACGCCGTTGCTGCTATCGAAACCGAGAGTAAGCGCAAGGTCGATGAGGCAACGGTTAACTGCAAGGCTGCGCCACCCGCATCTGAACATCTTCTTACCGCCGATGTCTATGCCGATGGAGGCTGGGCATGGCGGAACTGAGCTATCGCGATGCCGTTATCCGGGGCATTGCCCAAGAGATGCGCCGCGACAAGGACGTGGTGCTGATCGGCGAGGACATTGGCAAGGCTGGCGGCGTGTTCAAAGCTACGGTCGGGCTCTACGAGGAGTTCGGCCCCTTGCGCGTGCGCGACACGCCGATTTCCGAACAGGCCATTCTCGGCGCCGCGATGGGCGCGGCAATGACCGGCATGAAACCCATTGCGGAACTTATGTTTTCCGACTTTGCGGCGGTCTGCTTCGACTTCATTGCCAACGAGATTCCAAAACAACGCTACATGACCAATGGCCAGCTCGGCTGCCCGCTGGTGATCCGCACCGGCAATGGCGGCGGCGTGCGCTTCGGCGCCCAGCACTCGCAGTCGATCGAGAACTGGACGATGATGATCCCGGGACTGAAGGTGGTCGCGCCGTCCTCGCCCATCGACATCATTGGGCTGATGGCCGCCGCCGTGCGCGATCCTGATCCGGTCATCTTCCACGAACACAAGGCGCTCTACGCCACCAAGGGCGAGGTGCCGGACGGCGAGATCGTGGACGTGCTCGGCAAGGCGAAGATTGTTCGTCCAGGTAAGGATTGCACCATCGTGGCGCTAGCCCTGATGGTGCATCGCGCACTCGGCGCGGCGGAAATCCTCGCCCGCGATCACGGCATAGACGCCGAGGTAATCGACGTGCGCTCGCTGGTGCCGCTGGATACGCATTGCATCCTCGGCTCCATCGTGAAGACCGGCCGTCTGTTCACGGTGGAAGAGAATCCGCGACTGTGCGGCTGGGGGGCGGAGATTGTCTCCATCGCGGCCGATGAAGTCTTCTGGGACCTCGACGGGCCGATGGTGCGCATCACCACGCCGCATATCCCGCTGCCGGCGGCAGACAACCTTGAGGACATGGCGATCCCTTCTGTCGCGCGCATTGTCGACCGGGTGGCCAAGGTCATGAATGGGTCGCGCGCATGACGGCCGCGGTCATCATGCCGCAACTCGGCGAGACTGTGGCCGAGGGCAAGATCATCGCCTGGTTCAAGTCCGTCGGCGACAAGGTGGCCGTGGGCGACCGGCTGTTCGAGGTCGAGACCGACAAGGTGACAGTGGAGGTCGAGGCCACCGAAGCAGGTACGCTGAGCGACATCCGCATCGGCAAGGATGTGACGGCCAAGGTCGGCACGGTGGTGGCGGTGCTGGATGGCGGGGCTGCGGCTGCGCCGAAGCCGGCTGCCGTGTTTGCGCCCAAACCGGCGGCTCCGACGATGTCCGCCTATGAGGAAGTGCGCACGGCCACGGGCAGTTTCGGCAAGGCAAAGGCCGCAGGCGATGTTCGGGTCAGCCCGCTGGCGCGCCGCCTTATTGTGCAGAACGGCCTCGACATTGTTATCGTTGCTCAGACCGCACTGAATGAGAACGTGCGCCGCATCGACCAGCGAGAAGTCTCGCGACTGATGCAGCAGAGCAAGTCATCCGCGCTGACGGTGCTTGAGCCTGCTCAGGAGGCACGGGCGGTTGCGCTCGCCGGCGGCGAGATCGTCACGCTCAATACCATCCGCCAGCGGACGGGCGACCGGCTGGCCGAGAACTGGCGTACCATTCCGCATGTATTCCAGGCCATCGAGGCGGACTTTACCGCGGTCGAGGCTGCGCGCGCCGATATGAAAGCTCGTTTCAAGGCCGAGCAGGGCGTGTCGCTCACCTATCTACCCTTCATCGCCCGCGCTGTCTGCTTGGCGCTCGACGCTTTCCCGCAGGTGAACGCCCGTCTCGATGGCAAGGCGCTGAATTTGTCGCGTGATGTCAATCTGGGCATCGCGGTAGATCTCAATCACAACGGGCTGGTTGTGCCGGTCATCAAGAATGCGGGCGACCTGACGACGCTCGGGCTTGCCAAGGCCATCGCGCGCATGGTGGACAAGGCCCGCGCTGGAAAACTCGGCGCGGACGATCTTTCCGGCGGCACCTACTCCATCAGCAACAATGGCGCGTTCGGCACATTGCTCACCGCTCCGATCATCAACGCCCCGCAGGTCGCCATTCTGTCCGTCGATGCCATCCGCAAGCGCGCCACCGTGGTCGAGACCGCCGATGGCGACTTCATCGCCCCGCGCCTCACCGGCATCGTCGGCCAGAGCTTCGATCACCGCGCCTTCGACGGCGCTTATTCAGCAGCCTTCCTATCGAATCTCAAATCCATCATCGAGACCCGCGATTGGGTCCAAGAACTGTCTTCCGGGAGGACATCATGAAATACAACAGCCCGCATTCCACCGCCTCCTGGGGCGCCATGGCCAAGGACTGGGAGCAGGGCGTGGATTATTCGCGCCTGTCCAAGGACCGGCTCGCGCGAGCGCAGAAGGCGATCAAGTTCGCCGGGCTTGGCGGCGTGTTGTGCTTCAACTTCGACAACATCCGCTATGTCACCGCTACCCACATCGGCGAATGGGCGCGCGATAAGTTCTTCCGGTACGCCCTCTGCCCGGCCGAGGGCTCACCCTTCCTGTGGGACCCCGCGCCGCCGGCCAAACGCATCTCTTCGCCTTGGATCGCCGACAATGTGGCAGCGCCGATCACTACTATGCAGGGCGCCATCCCGCCGGGCCTCAATGTGCAGCGCGACTTCGCGCGCCAGATCAAGAAAGCGCTCGTGAAATACGGCATCGACAAGGAGCCGCTGGGCATTGACATCATGGAACTGAGCATGCTGCGCGCGCTCGAAGCCGAGGGCATCGAGGTTGTAGATGGCCAGCAGGCGCTGCTCGACGCGCGCGAGATCAAGACCGGCGACGAGATCGAACTCCTACGCATGGCCGCCGCCATGGTGGACGCCACCTATGTCGACATCGCCCGCGCCATCCGTCCGGGCACGAAGGAAAACGAGCTGGTCGCCATCGCCAATGACCGGTTGTTCCGCATGGGCTCCGAGCGAGTCGAATGCGTGAACTCAGTCTCGGGCCGGCGCGGCCGCCCACATTCGCACACCTTCAGCGACCGGATGATCCAGCCGGGCGACATGATCTTTCTTGACATCATGCATTCCTACAATGGTTACCGCACCTGCTACTATCGCACCTTCATGTGCGGCGAACCGAACAAGCACCAGATCGATGCCTACGAGACGGCGTCCAAATGGATCAGCGCCTCCATCGACATGATCAAGCCCGGGGTCACGCCGGACGAAGTTGCCGCCGTCTGGCCCGACGCGCACGAGTTCGGCTACCGGGACGAAGAAGAGGCATTCCTGCTGCAATACGGCCATGGCGTCGGCCTGTCGCTCTGGGAACGCCCCATTTTCTCCAAGCGCTTCCGTGGCCAGAACGAACCCTTGAAGGAGGGCATGGTATTCGCGCTGGAGACCTGGAAGGGCGCCGACGACGGCTCGGGTGCTGCGCGCATTGAGGAGGAGGTGGTGGTGACCAAGGATGGCTGCGAGATCATCACCAACTTCCCGTCCGACCGCTTGATCTCTTGCGGCCTGCCCGGCTGCGAGGTGTTCTAAGACAAGCACAAGGATGAGATGGAGGGGCTGGCCGCCCGTTTCTGTTGCTGTATGGTATGCCGATGACAAGCAACAAGGCCCCTTTCCGCATCCCGGTCACGCTCGTCACGGGCTTTCTAGGCAGCGGCAAGACTACGCTGATTAACGCCGCTTTGCGCGCGCCCGAACTCGCCAAAACCGTCGTCATCGTCAACGAATTCGGCGAGGTTGGGCTGGACCACTCGCTGTTTGCTTCCAGCAACGATGCGGTTGTGGTGCTGGAGAACGGCTGCCTGTGCTGCACCGTGCGCGGCGATCTGGTAGCCACGCTGTTGGAACTCAACCAGGGGAGGCTATCGGGCCGCATTCCTGCATTCGACAATGTGGTCATCGAGACCTCGGGCTTGGCCGAACCTGGCCCGGTTTTGCAGGCCTTTCTTTCCGACCCGAACCTCGACGGACTCTATCGCATCGCCAGCGTTTTGACGTTGGTTGACGCGGTAAATTTCGAAGGCACGCTGAAAGAGCACGACGAGGCACTGCGCCAAGTCGCCTATGCCGACCGGGTACTGATCAGCAAACTCGACCTGGTCACGGGCGATCCGGTGGCGGCGGAAGCCAAACTGCGCGGCACCATTGCCAGGCTGGCCCCTGCCGCGAAGATCGATTGTCAGGCGCCCGGCGGGCCGCCAAGGGTGGAGCTGCTGAAATCGGCGGGCTTTGACGCCGCGGACGCGGCAGCCGATCCTTTGCCGTGGCTGGCGCTCGCCGCCCACGAGCAGCATCACGATCACGGCGTTGATGACCCTCACCATCATCACGACCACGCTGATGACATGCGCGCGCGTGGCATCGAGAGCTTTGTGCTCACACGCTCTGAACCGATGGCACGCGAAGAGCTGCAGTTCTTGCTCGCTGGTATCAACCAGAACCTCGGTCCCGGCCTGTTAAGGGTGAAAGGCCTCGTCAACATCGCGGGCGAACCAGGCAAGCCCGCCGTCATCCAAGGCGCGCAGCACATCCTGCACACCATGACCTGGCTTGACGGCTGGCCCGATGCCGACGAGCGCAGCCGGATCGTCTTCATCGCCCAGGGGACGACCCGCGCCGAGCTGAAAGAAATCATCGAAATGCTCGACCGCATGAGCGCACGCACCTACAAGGCCCGCGAGAAGGGCCGGCTGGCGCGCGAACAAGCCGAGAAGACCGAGCGCGGGACGGATGCCTGAATGCAAGGAGAATGCCCATGAACGTCGGATTTCTTGGCCTTGGCACCATGGGCAAGGCCATGGCGGCCAATCTGATCAAGGCAGGGCATCGCGTAACAGTGTGGAACCGGTCGCCGGGACCCTCTGCGGAACTTGCGGACCTCGGTGCGGCTATGGCCGGCACGCCGGCCGCTGCCTTTCGTGGTGAAGCAGCGATTTCCATGCTGGCCGATGACGCCTCCACCAACGCAGTGACTACCGATGAGGTGCTGGCGGGCGCGGCCAAGGGCCTCGTGCATGTCAACATGGCCACCGTATCGGTTGCCGCTGCTAAATCGCTCAGTGAGCGCCATAAGGTCCGCGGCCTCGCCTATGTTGCCGCCCCCGTGTTCGGCCGCGCCGAGGTCGCCGCCGCGGCCAAGCTCAACATCGTGGCCGGTGGCAGCGACGAGGCCATCGCTCGCGTTCAGCCGCTGTTTGATGCCATGGGCCAGAAGACCTGGCGCGTTGGCGCCGATCCCGCCCACGCCAACCTAGTCAAGATCACCGGCAATTTCATGCTGGCGGCATCTATCGAGATGCTCTCGGAGGCATTCGCACTCGCCGAGAAGGGCGGCGTCGATCCCAAGGTGTTCGCCGAGGTCATGACCAGCACCTTGTTCGCTGCGCCCGCCTTTAAGATCTATTCCGATCTCATCAATTCGCGCCGCTTTGAACCTGCCGGCTTCAAGCTGCCGTTGGGCCTGAAGGATGTCAGCCTTGCCTTAGAGGCAGGGCACGCCTCGCAAACACCATTGCCGATGGCAAGTCTGGTTCGCGACCATATGCTGGAAGGGCTGGCTGCCGGTCTCGGTAAGAAGGACTGGTCAGCGCTTTCCGTCATTATACGCCGCAATGCCGGATTGACGTCGTGATGTCAGCACCAGCATGACGGAATACGAACTCCTGCGCATCATCACGTTCCTGGAACGGGTCAAGGGGCCATACCGGGAGTTGGTGCCGATTGCCGAGGAGGACGCCTCCTGGAACATGCTGCTCTATCTCATCAAGCAGAACCTGACCGGATCGGTGGTCACCATCTCATCGCTGGCCTCGATCGCCAACATCCCGTTCGCAACTGCAATCCGGCGCATTCATGAGCTGGTCGAGTCTGGCCACATTTTGAAGAAGGCCGCGAGCAAGACGGGCCGCAGCTTCGTGCTGGTTCCAAGCACCGAACTCACAGACTCATTCACCCAATATGCCAAGCGCATCAAATCGCTGCTGGCAGAGACCTTCGGTCGACGCTCGAAACTGGAAGACGAGGACAACTATTATTTCGGCGGTTCCTATTTTGCCGCCCAGATCATTCCGCCGCCACGCCTGATCGACAGCCTGTTCCGCGGCAAGCGCGAACTGAAATTTCTGCTCAACGACGACAACTATTTCGCCTCGATGAGCAACATGTGGTCGGATTTCCGCAACAACATGTCATCGCGCAAGAATTTCGAACTGCTGAAGCTACCCGATCTGCACAAGCGCCTCATCGAAAATGCGGGACGGCAGAATTCCGCCTACGACATTCTGGCCTTCAATGCGCCTTGGCTGGGAGAGGTCGCCAACAAGGGCGTGTTCCGCTCTCTCAACACCATGATCGAGGGATCGTCGATTTCGCCACACGACTTTCATCCCTCGGTATGGTCGATGGGGTCCTGGAAGGGACAGCAGATCGGCGTGCCGATCTATTGCACCATCGAGTTGCTGGCCGCACGCACCGACCTGTTCGAGCGTGACCGCATCGACTATCCGTCAACATTCGATGAAACCATCGCGGCGGCACGCCATTTTCACAAGCCGGCTAAGCAGCTCTACGGAATTGCCTGGAATGGCGGACGCGGAATGCCGGTCGCCTCCACCTTCATGTTCCTCATGGCGTGCTGTGGGGAATCTATATTGAGAATCCCCAAATCCCGACTGTTCTTCACTGTCGACAGGGCCGTGGGCGATCAGTTGCGGCCGCAGATCCTGTCCCAGGCTGGGTTGCAAGTGCTCGACTATATGCACCGGCTTATCGATTTTTCGCCGCCCGATATCCTCGAGATGGACTGGGACAAGCGCACCACAGCGTTCCTCCGGGGACAGACGGCGATGGCCTATTGCTGGACCGTGAGAGCCGCCCGGTTCGAGACCGACATTGCATCTGTTGTCAGGCACAAGGTCACCTATCTTCAGCAGCCCAGGGGCCCAGGCGGGGCCTCCAACAACCCGATCGGCGGCTTTTTGCTGGGAATTCCGAGCAATCTGCCCGAAGCCCGCGTGCAGCTGGCGTTTGAGGCGATCGCTTGGATGACGTCACCGGAGGCCATGAAAGCAAATGTGCGCAATGGCTTTCCTGTCGCTCCCCGCTTCAGCGTCAGTGCCGATCCCGAAGCGGCGGCGACCTCCCCGATCGTGAGCGTGGTCGATCAACTGGCCAAACTCAATTTGTTGAAATCCTGGCCCCGGCCGCCCGTTCCGGAATATCTCAGCATCGAGATGATTCTCGGAGATGCGGTCCATCAAGCGTTACGCGGCGAGGTTGGCGACCGTGAAGCACTCACCAAGGCGCAATTGGCGGTCGACACGTTGATGCACGGCGCCGGGTACTATTGACGGTTTATCTGATGACCAATGCTCAGATTGCCAGCAGCCGCGCACGGAACTGTCGCGCCGCAATGACAATAAAAGGGAATGTGTGCACTGAGCAAAGTAATAGCAAACCTAAATTACTAACTCGACACACAAATACATATCTTAAATCTGTCACGCCGCGTAGCGCACGCTCGGGGCCTGGAAGAACGCTTTGACCTTAGCGGGACGCAACTGCAAGCCGCGCATGTAGTT
>Ga0075028_100000299_pt1 | contig 18137 bp, 12 predicted proteins | sample LitLauG_LLR_2014_FD_71390 | JGI IMG/M metagenome (GOLD analysis project Ga0075028, IMG submission 71390) | Freshwater sediment microbial communities from Pennsylvania, USA - Little Laurel Run_MetaG_LLR_2014 | ecosystem: Environmental > Aquatic > Freshwater > Creek > Sediment | place: USA... | reverse complement strand
ATACACCAGGGATGCCTTCAACCCTCCGGTCGCCGTGCTCGCGCGCGGCACCAGAATGTGTGCCGCACCATCGCTGACCAGTGGCACGAAATAGCGGGTGCCGCCCCACACGCGCGCCTCCGAGATGATTTCGCCGCCATCGAACACCATGGCTTCCTTGAAGGCCTTCATGCCATGGTCAAACAGCTTGCGGGCGTCGGCCGAAAGATCGGTCTCCTTGTCCTCGCCATTCAAAACCACGATCAGCCGGCGGCCGTCATTGAGCGCCGAGGCGACAATCCCCTTGCCGCTTTCGGCCGAGGCACCGGTCTTCAGGCCGTCGACCCCGAGATTCTGCGACAACAGCGGATTCTTGTTCAGCAGCAGCTTGTTGTTGATGTCGAAATTGCGCTGTGAAAAATAGCTGTAATACTCGGGGTATTCCTTGATGATGTGCTGGGCGACCAGCGCCAGGTCGCGCGCCGACATGGTTTGATCGGGGTCCGGAAGGCCCGTCGGGTTGGTGAAGTGAGCCTTGGCGAGGCCGATATCGCGACCCACTTGGCTCATCTGTTCGGCAAAGGCCTGCTCCGATCCCGCCAGCCCCTCGGCGACCACGATGCAGGCATCGTTGGCCGAAGCAACGGCTATGCCGCTGACGAGATCAGCAATGCGCACGCTCGAATTGACCGGCAGGAACATTGTCGTTGCACCCGACCGATCGCCACCCTTCTTGTAGGCGTTCTGACTGACCAGATACTCGTCCTCGAATTTGACCCGGCCGTCCTTCAGCGCGCGGAACACGAGATCGAGCGTCATCAGCTTGACCATGCTGGCAGGCGGAGTCTGCGCGTCGGCGTCCTTGTCGAACAAGACAGCGCCAGTCGCAGCGTCCATCAGGATCGCATGGGGGGCATTGACATCGAGCGGCTCGGCTCCGCGGGCCGGCGCGCCAACCCACAACACGGCGGTCAGCAATACCGCCGCAAGCCGCCGCAACGACATTGGAGGAAGCGCTTTGGCATCGGACATCGCGGATGGCTCGGGCAAGAGCGGTGGAATCGGCGCACACTAGCGGCCGCCGCTGTCACCAACAAGCCAATGCGTCTTCACGGGGATGATTCGGGCCTATTGGCTCTGCGTGACCTCTGGTTGCCAGCTGATCAAAGGCCCCCGGAGCCCCACTGACGCGATTTGCGGCCCGCGATACCAGGACTGCCGGGCGAGAAACTGCTCCTCAAACCGTTCGTCGGCCATCAGCGGGGCCATCCGCAAATAGCGCACGCGCACATTGGCCGTGCCAGAGCGGGTGACAGCGAGCAATTGGGCGGCCCGATGCGACAGATCGATGATTCGCCCGGCCTTGTACGGGCCGCGATCATTGATGCGCACCACGATGGACCGGCCATTGTCGGTGTTGGTGACCTCGACATAACACGGCATTGGAAGCGTCGGGTGGGCCGCCGTCAGCCGGTGCATGTTGTAGGTCTCGCCGTTCGCGGTCGACTTGCCTTGGAAGTCGGGGCCATACCAAGAGGCCACTCCCTCCTCGTCATATCCTGCCCCAGGAGCCGGATAGTACCAGTTGCCGGCAACCTCATAGGGCTTGCCGATCTTGACCAGGCCGTTGCGCCGCTCGGCCAGCGGTGTCGTCTCCATCCTCAGCGAAACTGGCACCGGCATCGGCACCACGATCTCGCGGGGCGTCACGACCACCGGCGCAGCCATTGGCGTCAATTGGGATTGCTGGGTAGCGCTCTCGGGAACGCTGTCAAACACCGACGCGCAACCGGCGGGCAGGGCCCCCAACAGTACAACGATCGCGACTGCGCGCGCTGCCCGAGCAGGCATGGCTATGCCAGCTTCGGCGATCGGTCCGGCATTATTCGGCATTTGCTCACCCACCCCGTCGTCCCCTCAGCTGGTGCTGTCCCCTTCCAGGGGCTCTGCTTGCGCCAGCCCAGTGACCATCCGATCCCGAATCAGGTCACATATCGATTAGGATGCCGTAAAACGCCTGAACTGTGGCGCCAGCACCGTATCCAGACTGTCCACAGACAATTTGGCATGGGGGGTGCTCCAAGTGAGCCTGGTCTTGCGGCTATCGAAGCCACCACCCGTCGTGCTACAAGGGCACCACCGAAAACTTTCCAGGCCGCGACGGCGGCGAGCCGTCCACCGGATGCCATGGCAAACCCCACCAACACCGAGCGCAAGACCCTGATCCTGACCGGCGCCTCGCGGGGCATCGGCCATGCGACCGTCAAGCGATTTTCCTCCGCTGGCTGGCGCGTGATCTCGTGCTCGCGTCACGCCTTTCCCGAAAACTGCCCGTGGGAAATGGGTCCAGACGACCACATCCAGGTCGATCTGGCCGATGCCAGCAAAACGGCCGACGCCATCGGTCTCATGCGCGAACGGCTGAAGGCCCAGGGTTCGCGGCTGCACGCATTGGTCAACAACGCGGCGATCTCGCCCAAGGGGCCCGGCGGCGTTCGCCTGGGCGCCATCGAGACCGACATCGACGACTGGAAATGGGTGTTCCAGGTCAATTTCTTTGCCCCGATCATGCTTGCGCGGGGACTGATCGAAGAGCTGAAGGCGGCCAAGGGCGCAGTCGTCAATGTCACCTCGATCGCCGGCGGCAAGGTGCATCCGTTCGCGGGGGCGGCCTATGCGACCTCGAAGGCGGCTCTGATGGGTCTCACCCGCGAGATGGCCAACGACTTCGGCCAGCACGGTATCCGCGTCAACGCCATCTCGCCGGGCGAGATCGATACCTCGATCCTGTCACCGGGCACTCAAAGAATTGTCGAAGAGCAGATACCGCTGAAACGGCTTGGGGAACCCGAGGAGGTCGCCAAGGCGATCTATTTCCTCTGTACCGACGCCTCCAGCTACGTGAACGGCGCCGAGTTGCACATCAACGGCGGCCAGCACGTCTGATGTGGCGGCGATGCCCGGGTCGCTTGTCCGCCCTTGCCGTTGCCCTCGTGGCGTTCGGCCCAGCTGACGTGAACATTGCAATTTGCCAAGTCCTTGAGCCGGCTCCAGTCGAAGGTCCGCACCTGCTTTCCGGAGACTCCACTCCAGAACCGGACGCCGGTGTGGCCGGTCAAAGGTCATGGCAGGTTCAGCGCATCACCATGGCCGAGCGGCCAGCTCGTATCTGGGTCAAGGGACCGATTGTTGCCCTAAAGTCTGTCAGGATCGAGAGCGAGAGTGGCGCCAGGTACGCAATTGTCGATTGCGAAACCGGACTCTGCGCAAGCGTGCTCCAAATTCCGCATCGCTTCGAGACACTGCCGGTCGGAGCACTGCCAAACTCCCACATGGCCTTTGGCACTGGCCGCATTGCCCGTGCCTGGCTCGCCGAACCAACCCAGCGGATGGAGAACAGTGCCATCGGCCCGTGGGTCGCAGGTACGCTGATCGTTCAGGACCCAACGACCAGACAATTCCAGCTGGACCTGGGGCTGAATGAAGCCTTCGAGGATCTGCGGCCACGCATCGCCGAGGTCGATGGCCAGAGCACACTGTTCGTGGTTCGAAGCAGCTTGGATTGGGGCGCGGCGTTGATCGCGGTTCGCCTGGAGGGCGAGGGCCTGCTGCGGATCGCCGGCGAAACCCCTCCGGTGGGGCAACCCGGCGGTTGGCTCAATCCGGTCGGCCTTGGTGATTTCATGGGCACCGGGCACCCCTCCATAGCCATCGTCACCTCACCAGATCAGGGCGGCCAGCTGCAAATTCTGGATTTTGCCGACGGGACATTCACCAAGCGCTTCACGGTTCCGGGCGTCAGCAATCACGTTCGGGGACGGCAGGTTCAGGATATGGCGGCCATCGCCGATTTCACTGGTGGCAAGATCGCCGAAATCGCCATACCGGATGCCAGCCGCAAGCGCGTCCGCATTCTGTCATTCGCGCACGGCCAAGTGGCCGAACCAGCCGATATTGGGCTGCCATCGCCCGTGGTGACGGAAATAGCAGCCATCCAAGGCCCGACGGGTCAGCGGCCGAGGCTGCTGATGGGCCTGGAGGATGGCGAACTGGTCCTCCTCCACTGACCGAAGTGGAACCAGGCCCGCCGCCCAACCTTTGCCCTGGTATCGCGCCAGTGAGGTACGTAAACTCAGGCTGGAGCGACTCGCCGTCGTGCCGGCCACAGAGGTGGATTGAAGAGTGCAATCGATGTCGCTACGGCGATTGGAGCAAACCACGAGCTTTGCGCCTTGGAGCCTGCGCTTGGTGTCGCTGGCCGTGCAGTTGTTGCTCGTAACCGCTGTCCTGCACCGGTTCGCCGCCCTGCCAACCGCTCTTGCGATCAATTTGATGGCGGTGGCCTTCAGCCTGGCGGCGCTGGCGGGCTTGATCGCGGTAGCAGCGCTGACGCAGATCTGGCGCCACGGCTCCGCCGGAACGTCGGCGGCGGCGCGGGCCCTGCTGCTGGGATGCCTGCTCCTGCTGGTGCCCGCCTACTACCTGCCGGCCGTGCTTCGCGGCAATGTCGCGGCCGATGCCAGCACGGACATCGCCGAACCGCCGGCTTTTGACGCCCTCGGCAAGGCGCGGATTTCGGCTGGCATCAACCCTGCCGCCACGCCGTCGGGGAACGCCGGTTCCGAGGTGACACTTGAACCTATCGTCACCCCTCGCGCGCCAGGCGACGTGTTTGATCTGACCAATGAGCTCATACGCCAGCTCGATCTCAACATCGTCGCCGAGCAGGCCCCGGGTTTTGGGGCGGCGGACGGCAGCATCGAGGCAACGGATCGTTCGTTGGTGCTGGGGCTCATAGACGACATTTCCATCCGCGTCGGCGCCCGTGACGGCACCACCCGTGTCGACGTGCGCTCGGCCGCGCGGTATCCACGCCTCGACCTCGGGCGCAATGCCGAGCGGGTGCAGATGATCGTGCGCAAGCTTCAGGCGAGCATCGATGCCAGTGTACCCACGGAGCCGGTGTTGGCAGGCGATGCCGTCGACCAGGCCGCCATCGCAATCAAGCCGCCGGATGGTACTGCCGGTGCAGCGACGGTGCTCCGTCGCAAACGACGGCTCCCCTTTCCACCAGGTGCTCCAGGTGGGCCAGCACAGACAACCGTGCGGCACTGAGCAACGCGGGTGCAATGCCCCGATACACCCGCTCGGTGATTACCGGGACAGTGTCGAGACCTTCCAGCACACAATCACGGATCATGGCTTCGCGCATCCGGCGGTGTATGAGGTAGGAGCGAACAAGGCGTTCGGGTTGACGAATGACCTCGCCGTGGCCGGCCAGATAAGTCCCATGCCGTGGCTTGCCCGGCTGCATCAATTTTTCGAGCGACGCCAAGTAATCACCCATATGCCCTTCGGGCGGCGCGACCACGGTCGTGTTCCATCCCATGACATGATCGCCTGAAAACATGAGGTCGCTGCCAGTCATGGCAAAACACAGATGATCGGGCGCGTGGCCGGGGGTGTGGATGGCTTGCAGGATCCACTCTTGGCCGTTGACGTGTTCGCCGTCGCCCAGACACTGGTCGGGCCGGAATCCGGAATGAAGAATGGCCTTGGCCCCGACATGGCCAGCAGCCGCGGCACGGCGCTCGCTCCTGGCACCGAACCCGCAAGTCATGGCTCCGGTTTCGGCTTGCAGCGCGGCCACGCCCGCGCTGTGGTCGAGATGGGTATGTGTCAGCAGGATATGGGTGATTTGCCCTCGCCCTGCGGCGGCAATGATCGATCGCCGGTGCATGGGATCATCGGGTCCCGGATCGATGACCGCGATGTTGCGGCGGCCCACAAGATAGGTGTTGGTGCCCTTGAAGGTCATCGGGCTGGGATTCCGGGCCACCAACCGGCGCACACCCTGGCCAAGCTCCCGGGCCACACCGTAATTGAAATCCATTGAGCGGTCGAAGTTGAGCGCCTGGGTCATCGCGGGAACCTAGCGCGCACTGGCCCCATGAGGCAAATGGGCCCCTGAAGGCCGATTGGTCGGAGTGGGGAGATTCGAACTCCCGACCCCCTGCTCCCGAAGAAGTTCCGAATTGGATTCTGATGGACGCCACTGGTCGACTAGAGATCAAATAACCTATTGATTTACCGTCAATTAACTGTCCTAATGCATCTCATGTGGGATATAGAGATTCAGCGCAAGCTTTGTCTTTCCGGACCCCCACGGGACCCCCAAGACAAATCAGCTCACAGCGCAAATGGCCGGTGAATTTCGCTCCTGCATTGGAAATCGCCGACGACTCCTTGCACTGCCCACATTGAGGATGCCCCCATGGTGAAGACGCTCACCACCCGCTTTGTTGAAACCGTCCGGCCGGTAGATGGCCGCGCAGAGTACCGTGATGACCAGGTAACAGGCCTAGTCTTGCGGGTGGCCGTCGGAGGCGCCAAGACCTGGTCGGTCCAGTTTGTGCGCAAGAGCGATGGTCGAAAAAGGCGCATTACCATCGGAGCGTATCCTGCCTTCAGCCTTGATGAGGCCCGCACCGAAGCCCGCAACATCGTGGCCCGTATCAGCCGCGGCGAGGATCCCGCCGCCGATCGTAGACCGCGCGCAGAGTATTGCACCTTCGACAAGCTTGCTGACTTGTGGCTTGAGCGCTATGCGCGACCAGGCAAGGTTGCTTCCGCAGTTTACGAAAACACATTGCTGCTCAACAAAGATATCCGCCCGGCCATCGGAGCCATGAAGGTCGAGGATGTGGCAAAGCGCGACGTTATCCTGCTCGCCGATGCCATGGTTGCGCGCGGTGCCAAGACCCGCTGCAATCGGGCAATTTCCCTGGTGCGCAGTATATATCGGTGGGGTATTGCAGAAGACTTGGTTGCAGTTGATCCGACCTTGGGCATCAAGCCACGCACGATTGAGCGACCGCGCGAACGGGTTTTGAGCGATGCCGAGATCCAAATCGTCTGGAAGGAGCTGGACGAGGCCCCCATGACGCGCGGGTTGAAACTCGCCATCAAGCTCGCGCTCGTCACTGGTCAGCGCATTGGCATGGTTGAAGGAATGGCCAAGGCCGAACTCGACTTTGCGCCCAGCAATCCGATTTGGACCGTGCCGGGCTCGCGCACGAAGAACCGGGAATTGACTCGTGTTCCGCTTTCGCCCCTGGCACTAAGGCTCATTGCAGAGGCATTGGCGATGGTCGGCAAAGGTGACTATGTATTCCCGAGTCCGGTTGGCCAAGGCCCCATCACCGGACACGCTGCTACGCGCGCTATGAGCCGGTCGCGCGCACATATCACGGTTTCTGACTTTCGCATTCACGATCTGCGCCGGACGTGTGCCACTGGCATGGCAAGGCTCGGCGTCAACCCGCATACCATCGCCCTCGTGCTCGACCACATCAGTACGACCAAGGCGAGCGTGACCAGTGCGGTTTACGTCAAATACTCGTTCGACAAAGAGAAGCGGCAAGCGCTGGAGACGTGGGCGGCGCATCTGGAAAAAATCGCCGTCGCCCCTAGCCAGATCGCGCAACACAGCGAGTTTCTATATCGCGACGGCTTGACTGCAGGCTCATAACCTGAAGGTCGTTGGTTCAAATCCAGCCCCCGCAACCACCGCATGGTATTGAAATAACTGATATTTATTGAAATCGCCCCGAGGCGGTTTTTCTGCGTCTAGACCTCCTGGGTCCCACTGGGGTCCCAATCTTGCGCAGATCGCGATGGACGGTGATGGGCTTAGTTGAGCCACTATTGAGGCCGTCCGAGGTCTCTAACGCTGCGGTCGTCGTCATGCGGCCTTCTCTTGGCGGTCTCGGATGTCGGTAATCCACCGTTCCAGTGCTCCGATTTCCGCTTCGATGACAGAAGGTGCCGGCAGCCTAGGATTGATTTCTCCAGGCTGACTGTGAAGAAGCGCCGAACAACGACCGAACGCATCGCGCATTGTGCTGCAATCTTCGTCCGTGATGACCGTGAGCTTGACAAAGCCCGTTGTGTCGACTTTGCGCGACAAGCGACGGATCACTGGTCCGACAACCTCCTCGACGGCACGTTCCCAGGTGGTGCGAAGTTGGTCCTGAAAGGACGTCACTTCGCGTAACCATTTCGCTTGATCGCCACGCTTGTGATGAATTTTCACATTTCCGAGGTGCGCCTTCATCCCGTCGATCACTTTGTCCAGTGGCATAACATTGGCGGGTGGATCCTGGTGGCAGTATCCGGCATAATCACCGGCACGACTGATCAGGCGGAACGCCACCGGTGTTGCATTCCGGTCCTTTGTCGCCCGGCAGGCTTCATCGAGGAGAAGCAAAAAAGCCATGTCGTGGGTGAACACGATCACCTGGCGGGTCTGTCCGACTTCGGCCAATCTGGCGGCAACTCTGTCGCGATGCAAATGGTCAAGCGAGGACACCGGATCATCGAACACGATCGCTGACTGCGCATCGACGGTAGACAGTTCGGCGAGGAAGGCAGCGAGCGCGACGCAGCGATGCTCGCCTTCGCTCAGGATCTTACCGACCGGCTCGTTCGGTTTATTGATAAGACGGACCTGGAAGAAGGGCACGCCGGCGGTTGTCTTCGCCTGCTGAAGTTCGATGGCGAGGCCCGCGACGCCAAGCTTATCTACCTCAGTCGCGAATCGTCCGCGCAAACGGTTTGTGACAAGCACCTGAGCAATACGAGCGCTCTGAGTCGTGATCTTGTTTGTGGCAGTATCCTTGCTAGCTTTCTCGACTACTTCAATTGCCTTTAGCCGGTCGATGTGGGCGAGGACGTCGGCTTTCACCACGCCGAGCCATTTTCGGTCGATGAGGTCGTCGCGCTCCGCAATGAGAGCGGCGCGCTGTGGCGAGTTGGCCTCCGATTGCAAGCCTTTGACGCGCGTGGCGATGCCGCTGAGCACCGCAGCCAATCTATCGATGGAGACGACAACTGGCGGCGGAAGGTCAGGCAGGACGGAGAGGCGATGGGTTCGCAGGATTGCACGTAGCCGCCATGCTAGCTGAAGGATCTCACGACGAAGGATGCTAGCAAGTTCCTCTGGGCCAATATCATCACGTACCAGGGCGATAGTTGCTGCGAGATCCTTCATCGAAAAGGCTCGCGACGAGATCTCTTCTACTTTCTCGTCATAGGCAACCGCGGCCTTCTGCTCGCGGCGCTTGCTCTCATCCTTCACAAAGGCTTCGAAGCTGCTGAGCCGGTTCGAGGCTTCCTCGCTGAGCGACTGTTGGCAGAGGACGCAATGGGCTCCGCTTTCGGTCATCGGGAACGGCCGGCCAGGATAGGCGGATGCTCGCGAATAACTGCGGGCGGCCTCCCACAGAGCCTTCCAGATGTCTGTGCCGATATCAGGCAATGGTTCGCCAGCGAACAGGTCGGCTGAGGCAGCCGCGGCGGCCGAGCGCGCGGTTGCAAGTTGCACGTAGGCATCGCGAAGCGCCGCCCGATTTTCGTCAGAAGCAATTGCCGCTAGAAGCTTGACGTGATCTATGACTGCCTTGACACGATTCTCCTGTCCCTGGAGCTGGCGAACCGTTCGCGCTGGATCGCTAGCAAAATCCCCGCTGAGCGATTGAAGCCGAGCGTCTTTCTCCGCAGTTAGGCCAGCAAGATGCTCGACAGCTTCCAGCTTGGTCTTGCCGGACAGGGCGGCGATCAACTTGCCGACTGGAGTGTCTGGCTTGCATCCGGGTTTCGATAGAACGGCTGGCGTTTGATCTTTGAGAGCCCCAATCTCGGAGGACAACTTGGCCTTAACCTCCTGGCAGGCCTGCGCGAGACCGGCAAGGATGCGGAGCGGCTGCGGCGTGTAGGCCAAGTCTTTGGTGTTCTCAACGTGGACATTGGCGGTGCGTGCGTCGAAAACGCTCACTGCGGAGAGCATCGCATCAGAGGCGCCGCCCTGGCTCCACGACGCACTCCGCTTCTGTCCACCAATGAAGAAGTCGACGCTGGCGGTCGGGGTGCCGGTCGCAACCGCATAGATGTTGGGAAGAATTACGTCGCCCTTTGATGAACGCGCCCGGCAGAGTTGCTTCAGGACGCGGGCGTAGCCGGATTTGCCGGCGCCATTGTCGCCATAAATGATCGTCAGGCCAGTTTTTCCGAAAGACAATCGCTCACCCGGCGCAAGAGCGTTGACGTGCGAGACGCCGTGGAGAGCACCAAGGCTGACGACTGCGTGGCTGGCCGCGGGATCTCGGATATGGCTGGCGTCCAGCGGCGTAGCCTGATCGACGGCTTTGCAGATGGCGATGAGGGCCGCAATATCGGCCACTTGCAGTGTGGTCTGGCCACAGAGCCGACGCAACGCGTCGCGCTGCCAAGCCGGCTGGTCCACCGACCATTTCAAGATGTCAGCGAGTGCCGCTGCTTCGTTCGAGAGATCATGATCCTGAGCTTCCACTTTTCTCTGCTCTCCCCCGATGATGCGCTGCCGGTTGACGGTCAGCACCACGGTAGTCGATATGACGTCAAGCGCTGGTCACGCGGCCGTGTCGTCATTCGGCTCGTCGTCCGCGGCGGGTTCCGCTGCGATACTAGCAAGGCCAGCCGGCGTGAACGGCATGCGTGGCGGCGCCGTGCGCCACATCAGCGCGACCTCGTCCTGGGTCAGGCCATAGGCGGCGTTGACGAGGCCGGACAGTTCTTGCTCGAGCTGAAAGATATCTAACCGGGCCAACCTGGCGGGCTCGATCGTGCCCGCGTGCTCCCGCTTGAGATCGGCGATATCGTTGACGGACAGCTTGCGCCGTTTCGGCAGCTCGTCTATGAGGGCTGCAATGAAAGCATCGGCGTCGAGCGCGGTGACGTCCGACAGGATACGCCCCGGCTTGTCCACGGCATAAGCGTGGCCGAGCCAGCCGAGCGCTTTGCTGGTCGCCGCGTCGGCGGCGTGCGTGTAGGCGACGAGAGCTTCGACGATCTCCGCGGCGCGATCGCGGGTCGAGGCCGAGACGGGCGGAAGCGGCATTGCCTCGACTTTGTAGCCGACCGGGGACAGGGCTTCGTCCTTCAAATGGGTGAGGTAACGCCAGTTGTGCCACCACATGACCGGCGAGTTGAGCGCGGCGATGACCCAGTGATCCGCGGTCGGCAGGAAAAAGGTCTTGTCGTTGCTGAGGCGACCGTCGCTATCGAGACAGTAGCGCGCGTAGAACTGAATGACTTGGTAGAGGATCTTGTGCCGCTCGAATGCGTCGTAGTAGGCGCACGAGCGCAGCTCCCACCAGAAGCGGCCCTGATCCTCGCGATGGCGCAGTCCGCGAAGCTTATCACCACGCGGCGGTTTGAAGGATTCGAGCGGCTTGAAGTGCGCGTAGAGTGACGGGTATTCGGCTTTGAAGGAGCGCTCTGCGGCAGCCTCGTCGGCAATGTCGGACCAGGGCCAAGCGAAGTTCTCGCTCGACTTCATGACGATCATGAAGAGATCGGAATCAGGGCAGGCCCAGCGACGAACGTCCTGGCCGCGCAGATACGGCTTGATGTGCGGCCGGACCTTTGGATCGCCGGCGATCAATTTCTCACGCGTCTTGGCATCGATCAGGAAGGCCTCGTTGAGGCCTGTTTTGATGCCGTAGCTTGGTTGCGCTCCGATGTAATCGCGCAGCATCGCACCTTTGGCGCGGATCTTAGTCAGGAGAGCTACGACGTCGGGCGGCTCGAGTGTCCAGTTGTCTCGCGTGAAATGCGCCCGCGGCAATGGATAGGTGGCGCGCGCGACAGCCTCGTCGAGACCCTTGTCTGGCACGTCATCACGGGGAATGACACAGACCTGCGCGATGGCGGGCGCATCGCCGGGAAGCGGCTTGCGCACCACCAGAACCGACGGGAACACGTCGGCGTCGGGGAAGAATTTCTTGGCGTGGCCGAAGTCGGCAACGAACTCGATCCAAGCCTTGTCTGCAAACACGCTGCGCAGGCCTTCGGCATAGCCGGCACGCATCCACTTGTTGGTGACCACATAGGAGAGCCTGCCGCCAGGCCTCAGCAGGCGGAGCCCCCGATCGTAGAAATAGACATATAGATCGGCAGCACCATCGTAGGTATCCGGGTAGGCGCGCTTCAGGCCGGGCTTGATCGACTTGATCAGTTCCTGGCGAACGTACGGTGGATTGCCGATGACGGCATCAAAGCCGCCGTGGAGCTCGGCGCTCTCCCAGTCGCGCCAGATGCCGGGGAACGCAACCTGCCAGTGCAAAAAGCGCTCGGTCTCGAAGCGGGTCTTGAGCTCCGGCAGCCAGGCCTCGAGGGTTGAGCCAGTATCGTGGGCGGTGAAGGTCTCTGTTTTTTGCAGTTCGCACTTCTTGCGCTCAAGTTCGGACACCAGGGTTTTTGCCGGAACTACGAGCCGGGTGGCCCCGGTGGCGACCTTAATCGGATCGCCGAACGTGCCCTTGGTCAGTTCCTGCACTGTCGCCTTGTCGAGCTTGCTCTTAGGGGCCTGCCAGTCGACGGCATCGACCAAGGTCAGGAGACCGGTCAGCTCCGAGGTCATCGATTCGATGCCCTCGAACAGGTTTCTCGACTGGTAGACCTCGGCGATGTCGGCGTCGCTCAAGCGCTCGATCGTCTGCATGCCGGACGCGGCACCCAGCGCGCGCTTCCGGGGCGCATCCATCAACAGCGGACTGCCCCACTCGACGAGGCGATCCATCGCCGGACGAACCCAGGAGCCGAACAGGGAATCGCCGCAGCGGAGATGGTGATCGAGGAAGGAGAGCGGCGCGCCGACCGTAAAGGTGTGTAGCCAAAGCGCGACCTTGGCGAGCTCGACGGCGAGCGGGTTCTTGTCGACGCCGTAGACACAGCGCTTCAGCACCATGCGTCGGACGATATGGCGATCCTGCAGGTGTTCGTCGACGTACGGCCACTTGTTGGCCATGGCATGCCGGATGATCTCGGCACGGATGCTCGCGATCTCGGCGGCGAGCGGTGATTGATAGGAGCTATCGGCCCAGGCGACTGCCAGCTCGGCCTCGGCCATTGCGGCGAGAACCTTGTCGGCAAGCCAGTCGACGAGGCTGACCAAGAAGTGGCCCGAGCCCATGGCCGGATCGCAGATCTTGAGTCCCAAAATGGCCTTGGCCGGATCGAGACCGGACAGCATGGCAAGCCGGACTTCCTTGGAACGGCGGTCTTTGGCGAGCGCGTCGGACTCGGCGTGGAAAGCGGCGAGATGGCTGGCGACGAATGGGCCGACGGCCTTTTCGATGATTAGCATCACTAGGCTATCGGGCGTGTAATAGCTGCCGGATTCATGGCGCGCGGCGTCGTCCTCGGCCGGCACGACCTTGCCGTCATCGTCGACGCGCAGGTCGTATTCAAGCGTACGCTCGTAGATGGTGCCGAGCTGCTGCACCGTCAGGTCGCGGTAGTTGATGTAACGGGCTTCGCCGTTTTCGACGCGGTGGGAGAGACCATAGATGACGTCTGAGACGATCGCATCGGGCAACTGGACGTCGGCCAGCTGTGGCGCGCTCACCTCGGCGAACAAGCCACCGTTGTAGGGCGGAATGCCGAAGGTGTTGTCGCCGTCGGCGACCGCCTTGAAAATCGCGGTCAGCTTCGGCCAGAAGGTGACCATGGTGTCGGAAAACGGCTTGGCTTCGATTTTGCGCTTGGCGATGTCGAGGCGGACCGCGGTCAGCGAATAGTCCTTGTACGGCTCGCGGTTGCTCGGCAGTAGAGCCCGATCCTCGGCGTAGACGACGAACAGCAGCCGGTAGAGCAGAATCAGCGCGCTCTGACGGACCTGCTCGAGATAGGCGCGCCCGATTACAGCTGGCCGTTTTGGATCGGCGGCGGCGATCGCCGTGACGAGCTTGGGAAACAGCGTGCCGAATACCAGGGCGGAAAGATCCTTAGTGACCTGCTCTTCCCAGGTCTTGCCGGTGTCGCGCGAGACATCGTGGAAAGTGCGCGGGCCTTCGAGCGGCTGGAACGCGGGCTTGCCGAAGAACAGAATGAACAGCCGCAGGCAGTGCTCGGGCGTCATGCGCGGATCCGCGCAGTCGATCAGATCGAGTTCGTGGCCGGGCAACTCGAGCGTCTTGGCGAGATCAATCTCGAGGAAGTCCTCGGCGACCGACAGTGCACCCTGCCAGTAGAGCCGCCAGATGTGGCCGTTCGTGAGGATACCGAGCCGCACTTTGCCGGAGGTCTGAATGTCTACGCGGCTCAGGTACTGCAGCATCTGAGTGGCGGGGACGCCTTCGTCGCCCTTGCTGGCGCGGTCGAGCGAGCGGCCCCAGCGCTTGGCCTCAAGCACGGCGAGGCCGAAGGCAAAACGCTTCCATGGCTCTGGCTCGGCGACGGCTTTGGTTTTTGCGTCGGCATCAGGCAGCAGCGCGTCGGGCACGAGCTTCCGACCCTTGGTCGAGAGGTTGGTCTGCACCGAGATGTCGGACCAGCCGATGGCCTCGAGGACGGGATAGATGAGATCGCGCTCGGTGTCGGCCTCGTTCGGCTTGGCGCGTTTGGCAAACGCCGTCAGCAGCGTCTTGAGATGATTGTACAGCTCGGTGAATTGTTTGTCGCTTACCGCTTTCCACGGCTCCGAGCGCTTGACGCCCTCCAGCAGGTAGTCCCGTGTAAACAGTTTGCCGGCGATCACGTCCGTTGTTCCCCTTCGCGAGGCGCCCGCGGAGGGCAGAAATGAGGATGGCGGCTGGCCTCACATCAGGCACGGCCCGGCGTGGACCGCGCACGCGCATGACTACCAGATCAGGCCGACGACCAGCACTTGCTGCGAGCCTAGCCGATTTGCAACAGGCAAGCAGCAACAGTTTGGAACTATACACAGCCCGATCGAGCGAGCAGGTGGAGGACCACATAACGCAGCAGTGCGGCGCCTGCTCGATGAAATGCAGTGATCTTAGAGCAGTCGATGTCGGCAGTCGCTGCACCGCTTTCCCGCTTGAGCGGTAATCGCATCATCCCAGAAGCGGAGGTCGAACGTCCCCTTGTCGGCGGCGCTGAGAGCGCCGCTGACCATGCCTGCTGGTCGAGGTAGTGAGTCCTGCAAAAGTTCGGGATGTTAGTGCAATGAGAACGTTTGCCTTGGCTGACTACCAGCACGATCGCCCACTGCCCCGCTAAACGCAGTGTTGACACTGAAACCGTCAATCCGCTAATCTGCGTATTGTTACTGCAACGTCGGGAGAAGATCGTGACGCTCGACAAGACGTCGTTTGGTAGTGTGATTGCGTCCGCGCGCAAGGAGCAGAAGCTGAGTCAGAAGGAGCTGGCGGAACGGATCGTCAAGGAAGACGGCCAGCCGATAACGCCGCAATACCTGAACGATATCGAGCACAACCGCAGAAGCCCCAGCTCGGACTATCTCGTGCGGCAGTTCGCAAAGATCCTGAAGCATCCCGATGTGACGGTGGACCTGCTTACCGCTCTCGCAGGCGTGCTCAACGACGAAGACCGCAAGCTTGTTCAGAAGGCTGGTCCTAAACAGGTCGAAGATGCCTTCTACGCCTTCCGGCAAACCCTGAAGAAGAAATGACATGGTTCGCGATGTCGCCGATACAAAGCATGGGTTCGGGAGAAGACCGCATTATGAGCCGCGCGAGCTCGACCGCATGTTCGAGCACCAGGCGACCGCGTTCCTGGTGGCCAAGTACGGTGAGGCGGTCTTCCCCTTCCGGACAGAAGACCTCAAGACTTTCATCGAAGAGCATGTCGACACCCTCGACCAGTATGCCGACCTGAGCTGCTTCGGGTCGCAGGTCGAAGGCGTGACGGTATTCCGGCCCGGAAGAGGCAAACCCGATGTCGCGGTGGCCGCGTTCCTGCAGAACAACGAGAATCGCTTGCGCATGACGCTGGCCCACGAGTATGGGCACGTGCAACTCCATGCCTACCTGTTCGACTTGAAGGACCGGCAGAAAACGATTTTGCCGGCGAACCATGATCCGAACGGGATCTACTGCAAGCGCGAAACGATCGAATCGGCGAAGAGCGCTGACTGGCTGGAATGGCAGGCAAGCTACGCCGCAAGCGCCCTGCTCGCGCCGGCGGCCGCAGTGCGCAATGTCGCCCGCCCCATGATTGAGAACGTCGGTTCGTTCGGACCGATCGGTGCGTGGACCGAGCACGGAGCGGCGCTGGTTTCCGCCGTTTCTGAGGGTTTCAAGATTTCGCGGGACGCCGCTCGCGTACGCCTATCGGTCCTCGGCATTCTCGGCACGCCGGCGGCGTCGGGCTCTCTCTTCTCCTGATATAAAGCGCAACGCCTTGACACGAGCCCGACTCGTGGCGCATATGTCAAATTAGCAACTACGCTAGTTAGCTGATTAGCTGTGCAGCGTGAGCCACAGTGACGAGCGCATCGCGGGCACCGATGACGCCAGAATCGAGGGACTATAGATCATGGGGCGTCAGCACGTTGATCACGGCGACATCGTCGCCTTTGCGCAGGAGCGCGTGAATCTGCCGAAGGAAAAGGCAGCAGAATACCGGGCGCAAGCGCGACGCCTGCGCGAGCGCCTGGAAACCTACCTGTCGGAGCATCCGAACTTCACGCTGAAGAAAATGCTGCTGTCGGGCAGCCTCGCGAAGGGGACGGCATTGCGATCACTGAACGACATTGATGTCGCGTGCTACGTGTCTGGTGCCGATACGCCCAAGGATGTCGCGGCGCTGCTGAACTACCTTGCCGAGCGATTGCGCAAGGCGTTCCCAAACTTCAGCCCCGACCAAGTGCAGCCGCAAACTTACAGCGTGACGGTCTCGTTTCGCGGCACTGGCCTCGACGTCGACGTGGTCCCGATCCTCTATAGCGGCGACCCCAACTGGTTTGGCGATCTTGTCAGCCAGGAAGACGGGTCGCTGCTGCGGACCAATATCCCCTACCATCTCGAATTCACGCGCAAGCGCAAGGATGCGAACGAGACGGATTTCGCGCAGGTCGCTCGGCTGCTGAAGTTCTGGGCTCGGCTCATGAAGCAGGTGCGCGAGGGTTTCCGCTTCAAGTCCTTCATGATCGAGTTGATCCTCTCGCATCTGGCGGACCGTGGCCTCGACCTGTCGGATTACCCCGAGGCGTTGCAGCACTTCTTTACCTACGTCGCCAAGTCGGACATGCGCGAGCGCATCGTGTTTGCCGACTCCTACGACCCGAAGTCCGTCGGGACGTTTGCCGAACCGGTGCAGATCATCGACCCGGTTAACAAGCTGAACAATGTCAGCCGGCTTTACTCACGCCAGCAGGCGGACGCGATCGTCGAAGCCGCGCTCGATGCCGGCGACGCCATCGATGCGGCTCTTGCCGCCCCTACCAAGCATGAGACCGTCCGCTACTGGCAGAAGGTCTTCGGCCCCTCCTTCCAGGCGTGAGGTTGATGATGAGCACGAGTTTTACCTATTCCGACACAGTTACCTTCAGCCACAGCCATGCAGTGCATCTGTCGGCGAAGGTCGCGGCGGACCTCAAGCGCATGCAGCGCCTTTACGGTGCGCCGTCGGACGTAAGCATTGTGAACTACGAGGCGGAGATCGTCGCCCTCCTGAAGGCCGGCTATCTCGGCACCGTGACCTATGGCTACTGGCGCGGCGGCAACTGGATCGAGCCGACGCTGCGCTACACGGCGCAGGATTTGGCAGCCGCGGCAGCGAACGACGACGATCCCGGCCGCGTCAGGCCAAACTGCGATGTCGCCGGCGCAACCTTCTACAGCTACCTGACCTACAGCGTAACCTGGGACCGCGCGTCCTACGAAGCGCAGCAGCGCTTCAGCCAGGGCCTGCCGCTCTCGCGCGGTGGCGCGGCCGAGCCGGGCACAACCGGGTATTTCAGCGCCGACAAAACGTACTCGGCCGGCGGCCGGGCATTGAACCGCACAAGCATCAGGGGGTGGTGATGAACGCGATAACGCCGATCAACGAGCTTTTTGAGCGCCGTTCTGTCTTCCCGGACGTCGGCTCGCAAGAGCGGTATGCGCGTCTCGTCGGCCTCGACGATCACAAGGCGCAGCTGACCAAGATGCTGACCCTGCTGGTCAACCCGGCGGGGCTTGAGAACTGGCACGCGAAGCATCATGCCGCCAGTCCGGCATTGCTATCGATGGTCCTGCGCCGGCCGCCGCTAGTCGTGATGGCTGGCGACGTCGGCTCCGGCAAAACGGAGCTTGCCGAGACCGTTGGCGATGCCGTGGCGCGTGCGGAGAAGATAGACGTCACACTCCTGC
>Ga0075028_100000298_pt1 | contig 18217 bp, 16 predicted proteins | sample LitLauG_LLR_2014_FD_71390 | JGI IMG/M metagenome (GOLD analysis project Ga0075028, IMG submission 71390) | Freshwater sediment microbial communities from Pennsylvania, USA - Little Laurel Run_MetaG_LLR_2014 | ecosystem: Environmental > Aquatic > Freshwater > Creek > Sediment | place: USA... | reverse complement strand
GTCGGCACCACGTTCGTAGCGACAGTGCGCGGCGTGGTTAACCCGATTCCCGTAGCATAGACGATGCCCCCCGAATCTGCCGCAACTACATCGCCCGAGTCATCCAAACTCACGCCCACAAGGGTTGTCGTCCCCGTGTATGTCCAGGTGTTGAGGACGGTAATGTTGGAGCTACCCGTGCTGAGCATGTACAGCCCGGTCGTGGTTGCGACGGCGACGTTTCCCGCCAAGTTGATAGCAATGTTCACGGGCACGCCTGGCACGGTGCCCATTGCCTGGGTCGTCAGTGGTTGCGGGTTGAGTCGATAGACCGTGCCGTTTGTGCCGTCGGAGAGGGCAACGTAGAGATTATTGCCGCCGGAATCCACTTTGATCGCCACCGCGCTTTGGCCAGCCGCCGGCGTCACTCCGCCCGTCTTGACCTTGACGAGACTCGAACTCATGTAAACAATCGTGCCATCCGCAGTTGCCGCGTAGACGTGCCCTGAGTCGTCGGCCGTCAAGCCCACCAATTGGTTCGTCGCGGTCGTCGACAAGGTTATCTGGTCCTGTAAAGCCAACGAGACGTTGTAATGGATGATTGTGCCGTTGTTTCGCCCGGCGTACACGTCACCGGTGGCGGTCGCGGTCACCGCGAGGGCGACGGCCGGAAAATCAACGCTGTTGTTGCCGGTATTTGCGCCCGGCATCTTTGCGCTCGCTTGAACCGTGAAAGGGGGAGTGGAAGTGGGCGAGAGCGAGTAGATCCATCCCCGGTGCGTCATGTCGTAGATCTGGCCCGACTTGTCCACCGCCACGGCGACCGGCCGGCCGAGCAGGTTCGTTGCCGACGGCCCAGCGGCCGGGTTCGTGTTCAACTGTTCGATTGTGCCGGCGTGGGCCGCTCCGACAGCGAACAAGAGTGTGGTCGCAACGACGGACTGCGTTACTGACTTTTGAAGTCCTCTCCAGCTCATGTTCCCTCCCGACGGCTTCGTCCTTCCCGTTCGGCGTCTGTTTTCGACGCGACAGTCTCTTTACCGGGAAACTTTAGGACGGCCTTTCAGCCTGCAACGAGATAGTGTTTGTAACCCGAAAATCGTTTCAGCTCGCTCGGAAGAAACTTAGGGGATTGAGTCTGGGATCGGATACTCAACCAGGAGGGCGTTGACTCTCAGTCGATCGCATGCTGGGCGAAGTCGAAGCTTGAGAGCTTTACCAGCAGGGGCCAGGAGTCGAGGACGATTTCTCGCGCGACCTCCCAGAATTCACTGCCGCTGCACATGCGCAGCTCGCCGTCTTCCAGAACCGGATCATCCGACTTGAACGGGCCGAGGTCGTGCCAATGCAGCCATCCCGTCGGCAGATCGATCTGTTCGACCAGCCATTGCCGGGGCATACGAGTCCGGCCAACCGCCTTGCGCTGAACCGCATAGGTCGCGTGCGGATCAGAAATCGGCAGGTTCTCCCAGAAATACTTGCTGATCCATTCTTCGGCTGCCTCGGCAGGGTCCTCCGTGGCGTCCGGGTCGATGCCCTCGAAGTTCTGCGCGCCGGCCAATCGAAGGTGTACGTAGAAAAATTCTTTGCCGCAGCAATCGAGCGCGCCGCCGGAGGCGGTTGCGTCCCATTGGAAACGCCCGGGAGCGCAGTCGCGGACGCGATGCAGCTTGCCTTCCCGGTCGAAATTGAAGAGGCGGCATCCCCACATCATGGACCCGCGGCCCTCGTCGCGGATTGGAATGGTGTCGCCGTCGTTCGTGATCCATTCCGACGCGTTCTGCGGCGTGAGGCAGTGCGGGCAACAGGTGAGACTGTCGGGAATGCTGCGCGTGATCGGCATCTGGGGCTTCGTCAAATTTTAGCAAAGCCAATCACTACTCTGGTGTTGAGGGAGCAACAATCGACTCTTGGCTCGCAGAGAAGTTCAAGACTGGCTCGGCGAACTGCAGAACTTCAGTGGTTTACCCGCTTCAACTCGCGAATTACGAGGGATCACAATCAGCGCTTGGGCACGTCTGGCAAGGCGCGTGAGGCTGAAAGGTGCCGAGGCAATCGAATCGTTGCGAACCTATCTAGTGCGAGCGCGCCCGAAGAGGCGTATACGTCGGGCGTCTGAACGCCCGAAATCACGAATCCAGAGGGGTAATGCGCCATCATTCCCCGGCGGTGGCGGCGGAACCGGTTGCGACGCTGCGATTGATTTCGCCCGGCGCGCTGTCGATGCCGCCTTCGCCCTCATTCTTCCGCAGAGTCCGCTTTTTCTCTGCCGGCTCGCGCTGGCTCAGGCCTCTCCAAAGATACATGGCCGCATACGCTCTCCACGGCCGCCACGCTTCGGCCCGCTGTTCCAGTTCGCGCGGAGTTTCGAGCGTCAAGGCTTTCAGCAAACCGAGATCGCTGGAGGGAAAAGCGTCGGGCTCGCCGAGTGCTCTCATGGCGACGTACTGGGCGGTCCACTGCCCGATGCCAGGAATTTCGCGCAGCCGTGTCAGGAGAATTTCGGAATCGCAGGCTTGATCGAAGCTGATTTTGCCGCTGCACACCGCGCGAGCCAGCGCACGTATGGTTTCGATGCGCGCACTGGTGAGTCCAATATTACTGAGAGGAGCTTGCGCCAGAGCTTCCGCAGTCGGAAAAACGTGCGTTAGGCCCGCAGGACCGTTGCTGGGCTTGCCGAAATTCGCCGCGATACGTCCGGCCAGCGTGGTCGCGCCCTTCACCGTAACCTGCTGGCCCAGAATGGTGCGGACGGCGAGTTCGAAGCCGTTCCAGCAGCCGGGAACGCGGATTCCAGGATCGGCGTCAACGCGGGCAGCGAGCACTGGATCGCCGCGGAGACATTGCGCGATGGCGCCCCAGTCGGCATTGAGGTCGAAGATGGCGCGGACGCGTTCCACGATGAAAAACAGAGACTGGGGATCGGCGAAGCTGATGCGCAACAACAACGCGTCGCTGTCTTCCGCCAGGGAGACTTCGAAATAGCCGGCTTTGCCATGCAAAGAAATCGTCCGCCGATAACTGCCGTCCGCAACCTCTTCAACTCCCGGCGTGGCTCTCGGTGCGAGGAAATCCAGCATAGCCTGCCAATGATAGGGAGGCCGAAAATTAAGCCGAAACAGATATTGGTTCTCCGGCTGGGCCTGAGCTTGGCAAAGTTCAGCCTGGCGGCCCAGGCGGCGGATCTGGGTGGGCGTTCGGTGATACACCTGGCGAATTCCTTCGTTGAAACGTCGAACGCAACCAAAACCTGAGGCCAGCGCGATTTCATACATAGGCAAGGCAGTCTCGTCGATCAGCTTTTTTGCAAAATGCAGGCGGCGTGTATGAGCCACCGCCATGGGTGTCGCGCCCAGGTGTTTCAAAAACAAGCGCCGCAAATGCCGCGATCCCACTCCAAGACGGTCGGCTAGCGCTTCGACGCCGCCGTCATCGAGGCCGCTTTCTCCGATCAACCTCAAAGCCCGCGAAACCGTGCTGGAGGTTCCAAACCAAGCTGGTGTGCCGGGCGAACTCTCCGGCCGGCAGCGCAGGCACGGGCGATAGCCAGCCTCAGCCGCGGCCGCGGCACTCGGATAGTAGCGGACACTCTTCTCGCTCAAAGTGCGCACAGGGCAGATCGGCCGGCAGTAGATACCGGTGCTGAGCACGGCGATAAAGAATTTGCCGTCAAAGCGGGCATCCCGGGTCTGCCGTGCGCGCGAACATACCTGCAAATCCAGCTTCATAGCCAAGCCCATATCCAAACCCATCCTAACCGCGCCCGAGCGGGATTATAGACGCTTTCGGACCACGTCCCCAGTATGGGACCAACTGCGAGAAGCCGCGTCCGCAAACGTCCAGTTTGCAGGATCAATGTCCGCCAACGTCCATCCTTTCCGCACTTGCTCGGATAGGGTCGCATTAACTGTTCAGACTTCCAGCAGACCAAAGCTGCGCGGATGTCCGCCAGCCTCGACTTCCTAAGGAGATTGACTCATGACGACCCCCACCACATTGCAGAAGATTGCATTCATCGCTCTTGCCACCGCTTTCATCGGGGGCCAGCAAGTGCAAGCGCAGGAGAAACACCACCGGACTTTTCTCTCAACGGGCGCGCCTGATTCAAAGACGTCGCAGGCAAGTGCAAATCACGCCAGCGACAGAACAACAACCCTGGCGCCAAACCTGTACCCAATTCAGGCGTCGTTCACGGAAGATTATCCGGTCATCGGTGCCAATTCCGACGGCAGCAACCTGTGGCCCTGCCTGCAGCACTACCACGGCGGGGACGGCTCCAACGTCGACTGCCCCACACTGGGCAATCCCTCGCTTCCCTTCCCGAAAATCGGGATCGTCCAGGGAAAGCCGGCCTATTCGTTTAGACTTCAGAACACCGCGGGCCTCGGCAACGGCTTTGGTTGCGACGCGCTGACCAATGGAACCTCGGGTCCCGGCGGTGCGCAATATCTGCCTTGCGGCCTGGTTGCCACCTGGTTCGAGGATGCCACCGGCGACTCCACCGATGATCTGATCTATCGCATCGTCATCCGACAGGGGGAGACGGTGGTTTACGACTCTGGGACGGCGAACTTTGGTCCGGCGGGACCGACCGTCACTTACCCGGTAGACGTGGTCCTGAGCAGCGACACGAATCTCGGCTTCTGGCCGGGGAACAGCGTCGGACCTAACAACGGAAACTGTAGTCCCAATTTCGCCTATCCGCTGGCCGCTCCGGCCGACCCGGGGTTCTACATCATCGCCTCCGGACGCACCTGCAAAGAACCAGTGGCAGGCGAAGCCACAGTCAACACCTCCACCGCGCTCGGTACGCCGGAATATTCCAAGGCCACGGGAGCAGCATGCGCCTCGCAAGGCGTGGCCAGCCCCTGCTACACCGTGGAGTGGAACAAGAAGTATGAAATCCGGCAGGATATGAAGATTTTCCTGCAATAAGGCTCGCAAGCTTGTCGTTCCGAAGCGGGGCGAGGGCGGGAAAATATTCCGCCTTCGCTCTCTCTCAAACCCAGACTGACGAACCTGCCTACCTGGAACTGCGAATATGAAACTTCGTATCCGACACTGCGCCGAGTGCCCCAAGTGTTCTACGCGATATCTGGCGGGCTTCAGCCCGTATCGTAATGGGTCCTATCTGAAGCCCTTTGTCACAAGATTTAGCGAAGAATGGATGTTGCACTGTGCCTGCGGCGCAGCTACTCGCTGGACCGCCAACGAACTCAAGCTCTATGTAGTTTCAGGTCCAGCCTATTGCCGCGGCTATGGCACCACGGAGGAAGTCCTGCCGGCCGGCGAACGCTTGAGAATGTGGCGTTAGAAATTCGTGAATTAAGCCTCTTCCGCCGGACAGAAGTCTTAGGCGACGCCCCTCGGTAGCTCCGTGCCCGCAGAAATAGTGGTTCTGATTTTATTTCATTACTGGAACGTGTCGACGACAACTTGAATCGCTTCAGCGGAAGTCACCATGTCTGTGTGGTTCAATCCGGGGAGAATCGTAACTGGAATATCGCCGCGCTGCGAGTGGAACACCTCTTGCATCTTTTCGGGAATGAACAGGTCGTCCGCCGCTCCGACAAATACTCGCATAGGGCGTGCGACTGCGCGAATGTCCCCGAGGTACTCATCGTGCGGCTGGAAGTTTCGATTGAGGCGCAAAGAATAACTCTGGGTGACGGAAGAGACGTTTGCGGGCACGGCGAATGCCACGACAGGTAGCCCATCGAAGGTATGGATCCCGAAGCGATTCAGGATTGTGAGGCCTATGATTCTGCCTATGGAAGCTTTGGCCCAGGCTGGCTCTTCCGCCTTGCTACCGCCTTGACCTTCGACGGGTCCGGGCGTCTTCGCGGCATTTGAGCGTAACGTCGGAGCGTCATATCTCAAGTATGGCGAAAGCAGTACGTATCGGTCGAAGGACGTGCCCAAAGGCGCCTCCGCCGCCACCCGAAGCGCAAACCCTCCCCCCGAGGAAAACCCAACCAGGGTTGTTGGCGCAGCCGGGAATGCCTGCTTGATTTGGACCAGAAAATCGGTCATGTCATCATCCATTTGCCCCAGGTAAGCAATGTCTCCATGCGGAACGTTGGCTCCGTGGCCTCGAAGGTCGGGCACATACACCGTGACACCCGAGCGCTGGAGGGCCGTGGCCAAGACATGCATATCGCTGCTGCTGCCCGCCGAGCCATGAATCAGAACCGCTACTTGTTTTCCTCCTGCCGCATACTGGCGGAACGAAAGGCGCGCGCCATCCCGAGCCTGGTACCGGCTCAGCGGCGGCAAAGTGGCCAAGTCCATAGAGGCGAACGGGTGCGTAATCGACGGCAATGGCGCGGGGGGCGGCGATGTGCCGAAGACCACCAGCCCCGCAACCGCTAGCGCGGGCAAGAGCACCAACAGAACCAACCCCAACATCAAGCGCTTCATATCCTACCCCGCGACTAGTATACACTGTATACCACAAGTACGCTGTAGACCTATGTCACAATCGACTCGCGAAAAAATATTGGCTGCCGTTCTTAAACTCCTGGAGAGCCCGCAGGGGATTGACGCTGTCACTATGCGCGGTGTCGCAACTCGGGCGGGCATTACGCCGATGGCGACCTACAAACACTTCGCCAATCGCGACGCGCTGTTGCACGCAGCTACGGCAGCAGAATACGGGCGGCTATCGGCCTACATCACGCGAGCCAACTCCCGTAAGAGCATCTCCGCCTTACACAGCATGCTCGGCTACTTCGATTACGCGTGCGACCATCCTCACCTGTTCCGGTACATGTTCTCGTCCCGTCGGAAGGACCTTTTTACCTTCCCCGTCGATCTGAATGCTGGCAAATCGCCCACCCTCAACATGTTGCACCGCACGGTGGCTGGTCTGATGGAAGAGGGTATTCTCAAGAGGGACGATGTTTTCGAAACGTCTTTGACCATTTGGGCGCACGCTCACGGCCTCATAACTCTGTATTTAGCTGGCCGTATCAAGCTGTCTAGAAATTCGTTTCGCAAGCTCTACCTGCGGTCGCTCGATCGGCTGCTGGATGGAATTCGGAAGCAATCGGCACACTCCGAATTTCTCTTGGCGACGGAAGAGCACCGCACTCGCTTGCATCGAGTTCGGGAGACATAGCCCCTTCCGCCGGACAACATCTTCCGTAATCTGCCCGGCCCTCAAGATTTCTGGGATAGTCAGAACAATCCTTTGGCGCAACTCTGTCGCGCACCGGACAAATCCGAACCCAGTTGAGGGCCCAACATCATGCTGCAACCCAACGACAAGTTCACCACGCCCGCCACCGCGCCGGCGCCGGCGTTCGGTCCCACGAGCGCAAACAAAAACTTTTCAGCCACGCCGGAGCAGGCGACCATTGGCCGCTCCATTGTCATTAAAGGGGAGGTCTCCGGTGCGGAGACGTTGTATGTGGACGGCCGCATCGAAGGCACCATTAACATGCCCGAAAGCCGCGTAACGGTGGGACGTAATGGCGTAATCGTCGCCACGGTCTCGGCCCGCGAAGTGGTGGTAATGGGCAAAATTGAAGGCGACTTGATCGTGGGCGACCGCGTGGACATCCGCAGCGACGGCTCGGTCACAGGGGACATTCACGCCGCGCGCCTGACCATCGAAGAAGGCGCATTCCTCAAGGGCGGCATCGACCTCGGTAAGAGCGAAGGCAAAGACCACGCTAAGGCCGCCGCAGCGCACGCGTAAATCGGAACACTTCACAAATTAAAAAGCCTGCCTCTCGCGAGGCAGGCTTCTGTTTTGCGCTTCGCGCAATTACTTCTTCTCAAAATCCAGCGACGCCGAATTGATGCAGTACCTCATTCCCGTAGGCTTGGGGCCGTCGGGAAAAACATGGCCGAGATGCGCGTCGCAGGCACCACAACGGACTTCGGTGCGCCTCATGCCGTAAGCCGTGTCTTCATGCTCGACGATGCTGCCCGGATTCACCGGCGTCCAAAAGCTCGGCCAGCCGGTGCCGGAATCAAATTTGGCATCGGACTTGAATAGCGGCGCACCGCAGCCGATGCACTGATACATCCCGGTCTCTTTGTTGTTCCAGTACTTACCGGTAAACGCTGGCTCAGTGCCGCACTCGCGCGTGACGTGGAACTGCTCGGGCGTCAGCTTCTCGCGCCATTCCTGCTCGCTCTTGACAACTTTTTCGGAAGTAACATTTTCAGACATAATTTCGACTCCTTGGGAGGTTACAACGCTGATTCTAGCTCCTAAGTTGAGATGTTGGGCAGCCCGGGAAGTTTCACCTCGCCCGCGCGGCTTTAAGGCGTCAGACGGCCGAATCCAGGCCAATTTGCTAAGATTCAGCCTGACTCATGAAGAACATAGGTGAAAACGTAGTCCGGATCGAAGCCGAAGCTCTGCGCGCGCTGGCCGACCGCATTGCCGGCCCCATGGCCGGCGGATTCTCGCGTGCGGTCGACCTCCTGTCCGATTGCCGGGGCCGCGTCGTGGTCACAGGCATGGGCAAGAGTGGCATTGTGGCCCGCAAGATAGCCGCCACGCTCAGCTCCACCGGTACGCCTGCACTCTTTTTGCACCCGGTCGAGGCGGTACACGGCGACCTCGGGATGGTGGTGCCGGGCGACGTGGTGATCGCCTTGTCTTATAGCGGAGAAACGGAAGAGATTCTGCGCTTGCTGCCCACGATTAAGAGGCTGCGCGTGCCGCTAATTTCCATGACTGGCGACTGCCTCTGCAATGGCGCCTCCAAAGTATCGACGCTGGCTTCGGCGGCGGAGGTTGCTCTCGATTGCTCCATTGCCAAGGAAGCGTGCTCGTTGGGCCTAGCACCCACCGCTTCCACGACCACAATGCTGGCACTCGGCGATGCCCTGGCCGTCACTATTTCCGACCGGCGCGGCTTCAAGGAAGAAGACTTTGCCGATCTCCATCCGGGAGGCAAGCTGGGCAAACAACTCGCGCGAGTCGATTCGCTCATGCACTCCGGCGAGGCGCTGCCGCAAGTCACTCCCACGACGAAGATGCCCGAGGTGATCTACGAAATGTCGCGCAAAAAGCTTGGAGTTGCCGCCGTGGTGGACGGCGGCAAGCTGGTTGGCATCGTCAGCGACGGCGACTTGCGGCGACTCCTGGAACATCGCGGCAAGGACGCGCTTGACCTCACCGCCGAACAGTCCATGACCCGCGACCCGAAGACGATTGGCCCGCGGGAATTCGCCGCTTCAGCCCTGGCAATTATGGAAGAGAAAAAAATTACGTCGTTGGCCGTCGTTGACGACGACCGAGCGCTGCTTGGAATCGTGCACCTGCATGATTTGTGGGGCACGGAAATGGTGTGAACCGAGGCCAAATATTCGCCATTCTGTCACCATACTGGCAGTATGGTTTCATACTGCCAGTATGGTGGCTTTTCGGATGTTTTTTGCCCCTCAGTGAGCCGCGACCGGTCGCCTCAAAGGTTTGCGAAAGAGCAGCCAGCCAAGCGCAAGCCCCACACCCAACACCACTCCGGCAAAGCCCGCCCACGCCAGCGCCTCCGGCTTCGCTTTTAAGTTCGCGACGAGACCCGGCGCGCGCGTTTGTTCGATCGCGGCGGCGAGTTCCCCCGGCGTCCAGTCTTCTCCAGCGACGGTCCAGCGCCAATTCAGCGCGCCATCCAGCAGAAACATTTCGTTCGGATGCAGCAGCGCACCTTCCTGGTTCATGACGGAGTAGCGGAAAAACCCGAAGAGACTGCGAATATCGTCTTCGCTGGCACGAACCAGCTTCCAGTTCGCGGGAACATGTTCGCGCCCGCGATAGAGGCGCAGGCTCTCAGGGGTCTCAAGCGGGTCGAACGAAACAAGGACCACGCGAAAAGGAGCAGCCGATTTCATGCCCTCGAGCGCAGCTTCGAGTTTCCGCGTCAGGATGGGGCAACTCGCCGAGCAACGCGTATACACAGGAAGCAGGATGACCGGGCCGCTGCCTGCAGCCCCCAGGATCGTACGAAGTGGCGCCGGCGGAGCATTTCCATCCGCATCCCCGTCCATCACTTGAACGTCCGGAACAGTCGCGAGCTGCAGCGCGGGCATCGTGCTCGCGCGGCACGCGGCTGCGGTGACCAGCGTACAGGCCGCCGCGAGCCAAAAGCGTGCGCCGAATCGGCTCACGGCATTTTCTCAATCGACGCGGGGCTATCCGGATGATAGCCCGGGGCCAGCTTGAAGTTGTTATTCACGATGTCATGAATCGGGGGATAGTAGGCCACGACGATCAATAAAACTGCGGCTGTGATCCAAGGGGCGAAGTTGCGCACCGCGGGAATGTTCTCGTTATGGTACGGCTGGCTGAGAGGCACGGAGAAAGTCTCCCCTGCCAGCGCGGCGCTGCGCGACGACGCCAGGGTACGAATGAGGACGACGAAATAGCAGAGAATGGCGAAGCCCATGATGCAGCCGCCGATCGCGCCAATGTGCGTGGTGATCCACCAGTCAGAGCGGTAGCTAGGCGACGCCGGATTCAGATAGGTCAGGCCCATGTTGGTGCGCCGCGGCTCGCCGCGCAGGCCACCGACGAATAGCCCGCTGGAGAAAATGAACGTCCCGCCCATCCAAAGGTAGGGCACGGCAACTGCCAGCTTCGGCGAGGCTATAGGCTTTTTGAGAACTCCGGCGATCAGAAACAAGCTCATCCCCAAAATTCCCAGAAACACCGGTCCACCCACGGTCAGGTGAAAGTGCGCTGGAAGCCAAGCCGTGTTGTGGATGATGTTGTTCATGCTGTAAGAGGCGTTGATCAGGCCGGTGACGCCGCCGAACAGGAAGATGAACAGGCCGCAGAAGAGGTAAGAGAACATCCAGTTATCCGTACAGAAATACGGCAGCTTTTTCCACCATCCGAACAGCCCTGTGCCTCCCCGCTCGCGGGCTCCGTGTTCCAGCGACGCCGCCACCGTGAACGCCGTCAACATGCTGGGAATGGCAACCAGCATGGTCAGCACCATTTGCATGCCCTTCCACGCGGATGCGATTCCGGGATCGGCAAACTGATGATGCAGACCCAGCGGCGTGGATAGCACGATGAACATCATGAAGCTGAAGCGCCCAGCGAAATCGCTGAAGAGCTTGCCGCCAGCCAGCCGCGGCAGCATCGTGTAATAGAGAACATAGATTGGGAGCAGCCAGAAATACACCAGGGCGTGGCCGAAGAACCAGAACAGAGTCCGGCAGAGCACGACGTTGATGCCGGCAGTCCATCCCATCGACCACGGGAACAACAGCACCAGCACTTCAAAAGCGACCGGTAGCGTGCAGATTTGCCAGACAATGAACGTGGCAAACATGCCGACGACCGCCAGCGGCGTTTTCGCTCCTGGATAGTTTTTTCTCCAGCGCAGGTAAACGGGAATCCACGTGTAAAAGGCGATCCACGAGCCCACGATAAAAATCGCGAGCCCGAGGTAAAACACAGGGTGAGCTTTCAACGGCGGATAAAACGTATAGAGTACGGTGGCTTTGCCCAGGAAGATCATGGCCGCCGCCATCACCGCTCCGAGCAACATCAGCACCATGGAAAGAGCTGCTCCAAAAATGGAAAGCGGAGACTCCAGCTCCTGGCTCACCAGCACATTACCTAAAGCGACGGCGAAGAATGTGGTTAGGACGATCGCGTTGATCACGCCGTGCAGCGTAAGCCCCTGGTAGTACTCGATGCCGGCGAACGAGGTCGCGCGAATGATGCCCGCGCGATAAAGAACCTGCAACACGCCGTGATAGGCGCCGAACAGCAGCAAGGCCAGAGGCACGAGCAGCTCGATCAGAATGATGCGCTGCAGCGGCTTTTGCAGTTCTGTTTTCATAAGACCAGGTTTCATAAGGTCAGGCTCGCTCATTTCAGCCCCCGCAAATATTCTGTCAGCTGATCGATTTCTGCGTCAGTCATGGGCAGCTCCGGCATCACAGGGTCGAAGCCCTTCACCGGGTCCGCCGTGGGATGAAGAATCATGAACTTCACAAAATCGGCATCGACCACGCGCGAGGAGCCGTCGACAAGCTGCACGGTCTGTCCCCACAGGCCCTTGAAGCTCGGGCCAACGCCCGCGCTGCCGTCGAGGCTGTGGCAAGCCAGACAACCCTTGTCGTCGGCCAGCGCGCGGCCCGCCTCGGGAGAAAACAGGCCCTCGGCGGAAATGTCATCCACTTTGTCGCTAACCTCGATCACCGTGCTCATCTTCTGGTGCGCCGCGCCGCAGTATTCATGGCAAACGACGGGGTAGAGGCCGGGCTTGCTGAAATGCACGCTGGCATTCGTCACCACAAATGGAACGACCATCAGATTCACGTTGGTGCCATCGATCTGAAACCCATGCGTGACATCTTTGCTGGTGACGTAGATGTCCAAAGTCGAGCCCACAGGAACGCGCACACGGGACGGCTCAAAGCCCCACATTTTGGCGAGATAGTGCAGTTCGTAAGTATTGGCGCCGCGCTTGGCGACCGATCCGTGCTCGAAAAGACCGCCCTTCGGCAGGCAGGTGGGCACGGTGGCGCCCAATCCGAAGCTGGCATAGGCGATCAGGGCCAGGCTCACGCCCGTGAAGAGCACCGCTCCGAGCAGGACGCGCTTCTCGACCGGGCTGACCGAATCTTTTGTTTCCGGCGTGGGTGACATGCATTCCTCCTAAAGCCCAAGCTGGCGATGCACCAGCAGCGCATACATACCCAGCCAGATCAGGCCAAAGCCGACCAGCATGGCCGCAAAGAACGCGATCGCGCCTTTGGGGAAAAACTCGGGCTTGCCGTAAGTTTCCTGCACAGGGATTGCCTCCCGTTTTGAGAGTAAGTTGTCAGAGCAAGGCGAGGATAAGGGGTACGTGGTTTTCCGCGTTGTGACGTAGATCACAGGGATCGTTATTTCGTGCCACACGGAGGGAGGCACTGTTCCGGCTTCTCCAATCCCCGATCAGAAGTGCCAACACGCTTACTGGTGAGCTCTCATGTACTCGCGCAAAGCCGCGTTGATGCGACTCTGGTAGCGAGTGCCAGTTTCCTTGAAAAAACTCAATACATCTGCGTCCAGTCGCAACGTAATTTGCCGTTTATTCCCAGCCGCGACAAGGTCGCCTGGACGCGTCCAGCGCAAGCCTTGGGGCGATTCCGGGATGTCGCTGTAGTCGATCTTCGAATCCGGCATCGCCGCAATCGCCGCGAGCCGCTTGAGCTGCCGCGCCGTTAGCTTCCGTCTTGGATCAAGCGTGAATTTCACCGTATTCCGCGCGCTCATTTGCATTGGCCTTTCTTGCTCTGGACAACAGAGTTCCCAAGTATAGCTACGATTGTAACTACAAACAAGCACGGTTCCAATCGGACGGCAGCGGGGCCGGCTCGGTTCAACCTTTCTCAGAAATTGTCATTCCGAGCGAAGCGAGGAATTTGCTCTTGCTTTGACATGCGAAAAAGCAGATTCCTCGCTCCGCTCGGAATGACAATCTGGGGAGACAACCTGGGGGAGACAACGGCTTCGTACATTCGAACTGCGTCACGATGCTGGGCGCGCCAACGAACCGGAGTGGCCTCTCCTTTACAATAGAAAATTCTACTTCGAACAGGTGAATTCAACTATGCATCGTTGGTCCGTACTTTTTATTCCCACCCTGCGCGAAGCCCCGGCGGACGCCGAGGTAGCCAGCCACAAATTCCTCGTCCGCGCGGGATACATTCGGCAGTTGTCGGCTGGGATCTATTCGTATTTGTTCTTCGGCCAGCGTTCGCTCAATAAAATCATGGGCATCGTCCGCGAAGAAATGGACAAGATTGGGCAGGAGTTCTTTCTCCCCGCGCTGAACCCGCGCGAGGTCTGGGAGGCCAGCGGACGCTGGTCAGTCATGGGCGACAACATGTTTCGGCTCAAGGACCGCAAGGGAGCCGATCTTTGTTTAGCGATGACGCATGAAGAAGTCATGACTGAGATTGCGCGCAAAGAGCTGCGCAGTTACAAGCAGTTGCCGCAGATCTGGTATCAGATCCAGACGAAGTTTCGCGATGAACCCCGGCCCAAGGCTGGCTTGATGCGGGTGCGGCAGTTCACGATGAAGGATGCCTACTCGTTCGACATTGACGCCGACGGGCTTGACGTTTCGTACCAGAAACACTACGCGACTTATTGCAGGATCTTCGACCGCTGCGGGTTGAAGTACGTGGTGGTGGAGGCGCATTCGGGCGCCATGGGCGGATCGCAGTCGCACGAATTCATGGTCAAGACCAATGCCGGTGAAGACCTGGTCGCGACCTGCAATAAGTGCAACTATGCGGCGAATCTCGAGAAGGCCGTTTCCAAACTCGACCACGTGGAGGATCTAGCGCCCGAAGGCGACGGCAAGCCGCTCGAGGTCCACACGCCGGGCCAGAAGACCATTGAAGAAGTGGCGCGGTTCCTCGGCGTTTCGCCGAAGAACAAGATCAAGACTCTGGCTCTTGTATCCGAAGAAAAGGTTAAGGGCGAAGCGAAGCCGAAGTTGCGTTCGGTCATTGTCTTTATGCGCGGCGACCACCAGATGAATGAATCCAAGCTTGGATCTTTGGTTGGCGGTGCGGAAGTTCGCCCGATGACCGCCGAAGAGATCGAGCAGATATTTCATTCTCCTGCGGGCTTCCTCGGGCCCATCGGGCTGACCAACATCGCGAAGTTTCCAACTGGTGAAGGCACGCTGCTCTTCGTCGACAAAGCCCTCGAAGGCCGCAAGAATCTTATCGCCGGAGCCAACAAAGAGGATTACCACGCTAAGAACATTGTCCCCGGCCGCGATTTTGAACCTACGGCCTATGCCGACTTGCGCAACGTGGAAGCGGGCGAAACCTGCCCGAATTGTGACGGTGTCCTCAGCATCGACCACACCGTCGAAATCGGGCACATCTTCAAACTCGGTTACAAATATTCGGATTCCATGGGCGCACGCGTGCTCGAGAAGAACGGCAAGGAAGTCACGCCAATTATGGGAAGTTATGGCATTGGCATCGAGCGAATCTTGACGGCAGCAGTCGAACAGAGCAACGACGACAACGGCTTCTGGCTGCCGCCGCAGATCGCGCCTTTCGAGATTGTGGTCACACCGACCAACGTTTCCGATGCCAAGTTGCTGGAGGTTGCGGTCGACCTAGCGCAGAAACTCGAGGCGGCCGGGTTCGATGTTTTGCTCGACGACCGCGACGAGCGCCCTGGAGTTAAATTCAAGGATGCCGATCTAGTAGGTATCCCTTTTAGAATCAACGTGGGGAAGAAAGTTACCGAAGATAGGATCGAGGTGGTGGAACGCTCGACTCGGACCTCCACCGACGTTATGATCGCGGAAGCAGTCAGTCACTTCGAGAGATTGCTGCGCCCAGCCTGACGGTCGGCCTTGCGCAGCCAGGAAAATAGGCGTTATGCGCATCGTATTCTCGCTGCTTTTGTTGGTTACCATGATCTTTCTTGGGCTGAAGTTCGTCCCCGTCTACTACGGGAACTACAGCTTCAAGGACTACGTGGACGACGAATCGAAGCGCGCCACCTACGCCACCGGAGCCTCGGCGGACTCGATTCGCGACGAAGTGTTTAAAAAAGCTCAAGAACTAGATATTCCCATCGAGAAAACAGCGATCAGAGTAGTGAAAAATGGCACGGCTGGAGGCATCAATCCCGTGTCCATCAACGCAGACTACGATGTTCATCTCGATCTGTTAGTTACGAGCACGGACATCCACTTCACGGTCGGCTCGGACAACAAGCCGCCCAGCTAGACGAGACGCTTGGTCGTCTCCTACGTCCAATCCGTTCCTACGTTCGATTCATGTCCTGCTGACTTCGCGGGAGGACTCGGCTCGTTATTAGTCCCCCACTGACGCTGAGTTACAATACGAACACGCAACGGACTGAAACCTCGGCTATTCCTCAGGAATGGAAGCGTGTGTCTGCGGTCGCGTTTAGCGCTGTTTCGCTGAGATTTCGTCGTTTTTGATGGATTTTCCGGGCACCGTGGCTTTCAAGCTTAAAATCCCGAAGCGCAAAAGTTCCGGCGGCGATGGAAGCGGTAGCCGGGCAAGCCGCACCCGGGCTTGGTTTGCCAAAGACCCGCTCATGCGTATCGCGCTGGCCGTCTTCGCGCTCTTTGCGGTACTGGTCTTGAGCGTTTTTTCGTTCTTCTTCATCAAGTACGACCGCATGATCGAAGAACGCTTCCGCGGGCCGGTTTTTTCCACCTCGGCCAGGATTTACGCCCGCGCCCGAACCATTCGCCCCGGCGACCCCGCCACCGCACACGAAATCGCCAGCGTTCTGAGCCGGGCCGGCTACTCGGAGCACGAAAACGATTCGCAAATTGGCTCGTATCGAGTGCTCTCCTCTGGAATCCAAATTTCGCCCGGACCGCAGTCTTATCACGCGCCCGAGTCGGCCACGATTGTGATCAAGAACGGCATCGTAGATTCCGTCACCGGAAAAAACGGATCGTTGGCTGCCTACGAGCTGGAGCCTGTCATGGTGACTTCCCTTTCCGAGGCCGGTCAGCGGACCAAGCGCCAATTGGTCGCCTACCAGGACATCCCGAAGGTGATGGTCGATGCCGTCCTGGCCATTGAAGACCGGCGCTTCTTCCAGCACGGCGGCGTGAATTATGCGCGCCTTTTGGAGGCGGCCTGGATCGACATCACGCATCAGGGACACCGCCAGGGCGGCTCCACCATCACCATGCAGCTTTCGCGGGCGTTTTTCCTGACCCCCGAAAAGACCTTCCGCCGCAAGTTGTCGGAAATGATGATCGCGCTCGAGCTGGAGCAGAAATTCAGCAAGGAACAGATTTTCGAGTTTTACGCCAACCGCATCGACCTTGGCCAGCGCGGTTCGTACACCATCAGCGGCCTGGCCGAAGCTGAGCATTCTTATTTCAATAAAGACTTGAAAGACATTTCTCTCCCAGAAGCCGCGCTTCTAGCTGGCATCATTCAGGCGCCGAGTGCCCTCTCGCCCTATCGCCACCCGGAGAAGGCTTTGGAGCGCCGCAATCTTGTACTCGACTCCATGGTGGAAACCCACGCCATCACGAAAGCGGAAGCGGAGAAAGCCAAGGCAACTCCGCTGAAGTTGGCGCCGCCGAACGTGGAAGCGGCCGATGCACCGTACTTTGTCGACTTGGTGCGGGACACGCTCATCTCAAAGTTCAACGAACAGGAGATGAACGACAAGGCTTATCGGGTCTACACCACTATCGATCCGGACTTGCAGAAAGCTGCTGCCCAGGCGGTGGATGCAGGCATGAAATTAGTGGACGCGCAGGTCACCAAAATGCGCACGCGACGCGTGAAGAATGCCAAGGGCAAGCTTGAGAACCAAGTAACGTCGGGCCCTTCCGCGCAGGTTGCCATGGTCGTGATCGATCCGCACACGGGGGAAGTGCTGGCTCTGGTCGGCGGGCGGAATTACGGTATTAGCCAGCTTAATCACGCTACCGCAAAGCGGCCCACCGGATCGATTTTCAAACCGTTTGTGTATGCCGCCGCGATCAATACGGGTATCGCTGGTGCGGTCCCAAGCGCCGCGGACGGTGCTGCTGCAGCGGGAACTGGAACTCCATCCGGTGCCGTGCCCGGCACAGATACAGTTCTCACGCCGGTTTCTCTAATTGACGACTCTGCCACGACTTTTTCCTACGGAGACCAGATTTACGAGCCGCGCAACTACCAGGAGGAATATCACGGCCTGGTCACCGCGCGATTTGCGCTGGCCAAGTCGCTCAACAACGCCACGGTCAAACTGGCGGAACAGGTCGGATACGACAAAGTCGCCGATTTGGCGCGAGCCGCGGGAATCGTGTCCGTGAGGGCGACACCCGCTATGGCATTAGGCTCTTATGACGCAACGCCCCTGGATATGGCCAGCGCCTACACGGTGTTTGCCAACGGCGGGCAAAAGATTTCGACAATCCTGATCAACTCGGTTCGGAACAATACCGGCGAGGTGATTCAGAATTATGCTCCCGACCGGAAGCCCGTTCTTGATCCGCGGGTCGCCGCGGTTATGACCGACATGATGCAGGGAGTCATGAATTATGGAACTGCCGCTGCCGTCCGTTCGATGGGGTTCACCGCACCGGCCGCCGGCAAGACCGGCAGCTCGCACGATGGCTGGTTCGCCGGCTACACCACCAACCTGCTGTGCATCGTGTGGGTAGGCTACGACGACTACAGTGACATCCACCTGAGTGGAGCGCAGACGGCCGCGCCGATTTGGGCGGAATTCATGAAGCGGGCC
>Ga0075028_100000293_pt1 | contig 18285 bp, 18 predicted proteins | sample LitLauG_LLR_2014_FD_71390 | JGI IMG/M metagenome (GOLD analysis project Ga0075028, IMG submission 71390) | Freshwater sediment microbial communities from Pennsylvania, USA - Little Laurel Run_MetaG_LLR_2014 | ecosystem: Environmental > Aquatic > Freshwater > Creek > Sediment | place: USA... | reverse complement strand
GGTACGGGGTTGGTGCAGGCAGGGCCACTCTGTAGAGCAGGGTAGACACGAACTTGCAACGAGCCACTAAAATCTAACGCAGCTTAATTGTACCCTAGCCTGTGGAAAAAGAGCCAGAGTTAATTTAAAGCCGGTGTGGCGCGGGCGCCCCGCCCGCGAGTTCTTGATTTTAGCCCTTTGTCAACCCGCAGAGACCCACTTTTGGCTTTAGAATCAATAGCCTGGAGAACTCTTGGCTTGGTAGCAGCCCTCAAACTCGACCGCCTCTCCGTAGTTCTAGTCTCCCCCCATAACCCCCTGAATCTGGGGGCGGCGGCGCGCGCCATGAGCAATTTTGAGTTTTCCAGCCTGCGGGTGGTCAATCCCTACGACGTGGCCTTCCGCAACGCACGGTCGGCTGTGGGAGCGTCTGAGGTGCTCACTAGCGCCGTAGAACATGCATCCGTTGCTGAGGCGGTAGCGGACTGTAGGCTCGTCGTAGGGACGACGGCGGTGCGCCATCGGGACATTCAGCACCCGTTGCGGAGGGTAGAGCAAGGGTCGCGGCTCATTCGCAAAGCCATGGCTTCGGGACGGGTGGCCATTCTGTTTGGCTCGGAGAAAGTAGGGCTTTCGAACGCCGACTTGAGCCATTGTCACTGGCTGATGCGGATCCCTGCCTACGGCGATCAGATTTCGATGAATCTGGGGCAGGCGGTGGCGATCTGTTTGTATGAATTGATTCGTGACGGCCGCGCTGGGGCGCCGGAAGGAAAGACTCCGGCTCCCAAGAAGGCGCGCACGAAACGCGCCACTGCGGGGGACGTCGAGCGCATCACGGGCAGCCTGTTCGAGGCGCTGCAAAAAAGCGGATACGTGCGCTCGAACGCCGACGCATTCATCGAAGAAAAAGTTCGCCGCTTGGTTTACCGAATGAGTTTAGATCACGACGACGCGGACCTCTGGTTGGGGATGCTCCGGCAGGTTCTGTGGAAGCTGCGGCAGGAGTAGTTGCCTTTCGCGCCGTCACTCTGATTTTGCCGCTGTCATCCTGAGCGTAGTAATGCCTTCACGAAGTGAAGGCATTACGGAGTCGAAGGACCCCTGCTTCGCCCGCACTCTCGCCGCTGTAGCGGTCTTTCGACTCCGCCTTCCCGCGCTGGCGCGGGAAGGCTTCTCAAGATGACAATGCTCTAGGGTGTTGCACAAACTGAACTATGTTTATAGCCGGGCACAAACCGCTTTCGTCTGCGTGTACAGGTCCAGTGCGTCTTTCCCCATCTCGCGTCCCCAACCGGATTGCTTATACCCGCCGAACGGCAGCGACGCATCGAAGATGTTGTAACAGTTGATCCAAACCGTTCCGGCCCGCAGCGATGACGCCAGCCGATGAGCTTTGCTAATGTCGTGCGTCCAGATTCCTGCGGCAAGCCCGTAGATGGAATCGTTGGCGCGAGGCGTTAGCTCCTCGGGATCGTCAAATGGAATGGCCGTTACGACGGGCCCAAAGATTTCTTCCTGGACTACCTTCATGTTTTCCTTGGTATTCACCAGAACCGTGGGTTGTACAAAATAACCTTTGCTGTCGATCTTGCTGCCGCCGGCCGCGGCGCGCGCGCCTTCGCCGATGCCGATTTCAAGGTAGTTGCAGACGCGTTGGAGTTGTTCTTCGGAAACCAGCGGGCCCATTTGTGTGTCGGGTTCCATTCCCGGGCCAACCTTGATGTTGCGAGCGTGCTCGGCGACACCTTCAACTACGCGGTCGAATGCCGGGCGTTCCACGTAGAGTCGCGATCCGGCGCAGCAGCATTGTCCGTGGTTGAAGAAGATGGCGCTCGCTGCTCCGGGGATGGCGATGTCGAGATCGGCATCTTTGAAGACGATATTGGGCGACTTGCCGCCGAGTTCGAGCGACACTTTCTTCAGATTTCCCGTGGCCGCGTGAACGATGAGCTTGCCAACCTCGGTCGATCCGGTGAAAGCAATTTTATCCACGTCGGGATGCGCGGCCAGCGCGGCGCCAGCCGTTTCTCCGTAGCCCGGAACAATGTTGACCACGCCATCCGGGAAGCCCGCTTCTAGAATGAGTTCGCCCAATCGCAAAATAGAAAGCGGCGTCTGCTCTGCCGGTTTTAGAACAACCGTGCAGCCCGAGGCCAGCGCCGGCCCCAGCTTCCACGCCGCCATCAGCAGCGGAAAATTCCACGGAATAATCTGCCCCACCACGCCGACCGGCTCACGCAGCGTGTACGCCAGATACTTCGCTCCCGGGGTGTAGGGCACGGAAATGGGGATGGTCGTGCCTTCGATCTTCGTCGACCAGCCCGCCATATAGCGGAACAAATCAATCGCCAATGGCACATCGGCTACTCGCGCCACGCCGACAGGTTTGCCGTTGTCGAGCGACTCCAGCGTAGCAAATTCTTCAATATGCGCTTCGAGCAGGTCCGCCAGCTTCCAGATGAGCCGCCCACGCTCGGATGAGGATAGCCGCGGCCAGGGGCCGTCCTGAAATGCCTTGCGCGCAGCCTTGACGGCCTGGTTAATATCTTCGCTGTCGCCTTCGGCAACCATGGCCAGCACTTCGCCGGTGGCCGGGTTAAACGTCGGAAACGTCTTGCCCGACGCGGCATTTACCCACTTGCCATTGATGAGCATGGGACGCGGTTTTTCCAGGAATTCATGCAAACGGGAATCGACGGGAACGGGAGAGATTGCAACACCCACAGTGCCTCCTTCGCGCGGGCTTCGTGGCGCCGCGCTGAAACTCACGCGGAATCTTATGCCGGGGCGCGGGGAAAGGCAACTGGATGAAGTGGCGGACCGGAGGCACGGCCCTTACGGGCGGAGCCCGCCCGTAGACCTAGTACAATTTTCCGGGAGGCGACCGTCATGCAGAGTCTCGATCTTGATCACGCCAACGTGCGTGGACTGTTGGCCGCATACGCCAAAATCATGGAGCAATTGCGAGAACGCGGGGTCGTCAGGAGTTCAAATAACCCCGTCGCAGACTACTGCGAATCCCTGGTTGCGAGGGCTCTCAGGCTAGAGCCGTCGAAGCAATCCACTAAGGGCTGCGACGCTGTCGACAAGGCGGACGGCAAGAGGTATGAGATCAAAGGCCGGAGAATCACAAAACACAGCCCCTCGACGCAGTTGAGTGTGATTCGTGACCTAGACTCGTTCCATTTCGACTATCTGGTTGGCGTTTTGTTCGATGAGCAGTTCAGCGTTACTCATGCTCACCGCATTCCTTACCAGGTCGTGAGGGATACGGCTGGTGACCGGCGCCAGCACGTGAATGGCTGGATTATTCACCTTAGGCCGTCATTGTGGTTGTGTCCTGGCGTTCTTGATATCACAGCAGAGGTAAGGAAAGCCCAGATCGAGTGGCTATAGAGCTCCACGACTAAACGATTCCCTAGCTGTCCTTCCGATATAGCAACGAGCGCATGGCCTGCCGACGCGCTTCGTTCACTTCGCTCAGCGATTTGCGTTCTTCAGCGCTCATGGGGCGTTTCGATTGCGAGTTGTTGGCTTCGGCCTCCGTGCAATCCGGGCAGCGGTTGGCGAAGCCCGGCTTGTCGGGCTTCAGCTCGAACTCTTCGCCGCAGCCGGCACAGGTTTTGATGGGGAACGCCATTTCTGGTTCATGATACGACGAGCGGCCTGCTCAGGAAAAGCGGGCTTGCGCCGAGCGCTTGGGCGCCCCCAAAAGTGCAAAATGTTGCACGCTATTCAGGGCAAAATGGCGTATAGGTATACACCGGAATTTGTAACGGAATTGTAAAATCCGGTGTATACCTATGCACCATTTTGCCCGTTTCGGAAACGAAAGCGAAGGCTTTCACAAGAAATCGGAAACAGGCGAAGGTTTGCCAGAATCGCGGATCTCGAAACCAGCGACTAGAACTTGGCGACGTCCAAGTACTTCTTTTCGGCGCCATATTCCGCAGCTCGCGCTTGCACGGTCTGCACCAGGTTGCGGATCTGTTCGCGGCTTTCCTTGGTCATGTCGGCGAATTCTATGGCCCAACCGGCACCCGGGCGGGCACGCACAACTTTTCCCTGCACAGTCACGTTGCCACCGTCCCACAGGGTGAGTTTGACCTGCGACCCCATGCTGACGAACGCTCCGGACTCCATGAGGCAGCCGCCGGTACTGACATCGACGACCGTTCCCATCACCGGCGCTTCGCTGCCCTCGACATTCAACTCCGCCGGCAAGCAGCACTTAACGCGCTGCGAGCGGCGCATTTCCTTCGTCGTGGGCGCGAGCTTGTCTTTCTCGGCGTACATTTTGCGGTCGGCCTTTTCGAGCAGGCTCTCGGCCTCGGACGCGTCGTCGGGATAGGTGGCGTAGCCGATGTCGATGGACATGACGTCTTCGCCGGTCACGTCGATGCCCACTTTTTGGGCCATTTCGGACAATTGGCGCGCGCGCGTCTTCATGGCTTCTTCCGGCATTTCCGGGGCAATAACGACGAACTCGTCCCCGCTAATGCGGGCCACGTGATCGTAGACGCGGCAAGCGGCCTTGAGTCTTTCCGCAAAGGCTCGCAGGGCGCGATCGCCTTGTTCACGGCCAAAGCGCTCGTTGAGTTGCTTGAATCCGCGCAGATCGCAGACCATGACCGTGAGGCGGCTGTTGTCGCGTTCGCAGCGCGCGAGTTCGCGATCCAGTTGGAGGAACATGGAACGGGCGTTCGGCAATCCGGTCAGGTAATCGGTGGTGGCCGTTCCCTCGGCCTGTTGGAACTTGAGCGCATTTTCGACGGCGAGGCCGGTTTTAGAGGCGACGGCCAGCAGCACGCGCAGATTTTCTGAGGTAAACGTCGCGGCTTCGACCCGGTAGAGAGCCATGACGCCGACGACGCCCTTCATTCCCATCAGTGGCGCGGCGAGCGCGGACTTCAGCTTGCTCGAAGTCAAATTGTCGCCGGTTGTTCCAAATTCTACGGCGGGATTTCCGTTGACGATCACTTTCTGGTTCTGCGCGACCCAGCCGCAGAGCCCTTCGCCCACGGTGATCTGAAGCGAAGCCAGGGCTCGAAAGTCTTCGCCGGTGACAAATTCTGGAATCAGTTTTTCGCCGCGGAGAACGAAAACCGCCATGGCGTCGTGCGGAATCAGGTTACCGAGCTTCACAGAGAGCACGGAAAGCGTTTCGCTCAGGCTAAGAGACGCGCCGAGGTCACGGCTGAGATCGAACAACGCCTGCGCTTCCTGGCGGGCTGAAGAGATCAAATCGAGCACATCACCTTCTTGCCGGCTTGCAGCCGGGGTGTCCCAGACGGCAAGCCCGGCTTCGGGTTGCTGGCCGGTTGTCATCGTCTCCGTGGGAACGTCGTGGGAGGGGCTGCTGTTCTGGAGCGCCTTGCGGCGAACCATGCCCTCTAACTCGCTGAATCTGCGACGCAAAATGGCGACTACGTCGGGATCGAAAGACTTGCCGGACTGTTCCTGGAGCTTGGCGATAACGTCGTTGGCCGCCATACCTTTGCGGTACTGGCGATCGGAAGCGAGGGCATCCACGTAATCGACAGCGGAAAGGATGCGCGCTCCGATGGGAATCTCCATGCCGCGCATGCCCTTGGGATATCCCGATCCATCCCACTTTTCGTGGTGTGCTCGAACGATGGGTGCAACGGGGTAAGGGAATCCGACGCGTTCGAGGATTTCCGCGCCGACCGTGGGGTGAATCTTAACTTTTTCGAACTCCTCGACCGAGAGCTTGCCAGGCTTGGAGATGATGTATTCCGGAACGGCAAGCTTGCCAATGTCATGCAGCAGCGAAGCTACGGAAAGAGCCTGCATTTCTAAGGGGCCTAGTTTCAGTTCCTTGCCGATTTCAACGCAGAAAATCTTGACCCGTTGCAAGTGGTCGTGGGTGGTCTGATCCTTGGCTTCGATGGTGAGAGCAAGCGCCTCCACCATGCGCATGTGGACATCGCCGAGGTCGGAGGTGTGCTTTTTTTCCGTTTTGAGCTGGCGCGTTCGCAGAGAATAGGAGTACAGCACCAGCAGAAATGCCGGGATTAGCAAAACGGTCGTCTGCCAAGTAAACATACGGCTTTGTGCCCTAGAATGTCGCTCTCTGTGCGAGTCTCTTCGTTCTTAGAACTTAACATGCGGGAGGGCAGTTCCGAACACGGGCGAGGTTACTGTCGTTACCTGTTCGGGGACACTCGGGGCTAAAGTCCTGATCTGGTAAGGCCCTTCGGCTGGGCTCAAGATGACAATGGAAAACAGGGGCCAGCCGCTCTAGCGAAAACTGGCGCTTTTCATGGTCTGGCGGAAGTCTGCGCCGTGGAGTTCCACGACGCGGCACATTTCGTGGAGACGGGAGCGCATACGTTCGCCGATGCGGTCGCCGAGGGTCTCTCCCGTGGCGGCCCGGCGGGCGCGGGAGAATTCTGTATTGGCGGCCTCGGCGGTACGGGCGGGTTCATTGGGGAAGTTGGTCGTGATAATGGTCGTGCGGTTCTGGTTGTAGCGCGTGTTGAGGATGAGAGCGACCGTATCCCAGACCCATTCGGTGGGCTTGACCGCGCCGAGTTCGTCGAGGACGAGAACTTCTGTTTCAAATATGGGTCTCAGCACTTCCAGCTCGGTAGCTTGGACGGAAGAGTTATAAGAGTTCTGAATTTGTTTGAGCAACTCGCGGTAGTCGGTGAACAGGCAGGAGACGCCCTTGCTTTGGATGAGCTCTTTGATCATTCCAACCGCCAAGTGCGTTTTGCCGACGCCGATGGAGCCGATGAGGAGGAGGCCGGTGGCATCGAGCGGGTATTCCTCGGCAAACTTGCAGGCAGCCATGCGCGCCGGCGCGAGCGAGCGGTGCGGGCCGTCGAACTCGAAGTTGGCAAGTTCGCAGTGCTCGTAGCGCTTGGGAATACGGGCGGCCTCGAGCAGCGATTGCGCCCGGGCGTGGAGACGGCAATCGCAGCGCGTTACGCGACGGCTGTTGCCTTCGGTGATGGGCTTCCATCCCGTGCCGTCACAGAGCGGGCAAGCATCGGGGCGCGGCGAGTTTGCTAGGCGGAGATTCATTGCTTGTATTTACTGTGCAGCGTCATGGCATACGAGCGCAAGGGGCAAGGGTTGGCAATTTGTGCAGAAGCTGTGGAGGAATGCGGAAAGCTGTGGGAAGTGAGGACTTGAAACTGTTGGGTGGAGAAAAGTTGTTGCGGGGTTTTGCTCCGCCGGACAGCCGGGGGCGGCCCTCCCCGTGGGTGTGGCCAGGGCCACTGGGTTCGCGGGCGAGGGCGACCGAGCCACACATAGACCGCACCACTTGTGCGTAGTGTTCGCGCACGAACGTGTGGGTGTAACTATGCGTGTACGTGGCATGCATGAAACCAGCATTTTTACTGGGTTTTGCGAGGGTGCATGGCCTGAAAGAGCTATTTGGCGCGGATTTTCACAGTTGACATTCTCTCGATACGGGCGAGAATGGCTGCTATTACAGGGCTTTGGGCCGTATACGACGGTGCCAACGTCAACAACTTCTCGTGAGGAGAGTACAGAATGAACAAAGGCGATTTGATCGACAAAATAGCAGACGGATGCGGGATCACCAAGACTCAGGCCGCAACTGCGATTGACACAACCGTGGAGAGCATCACGGGTGCGCTGAAAAAGGGCGACCGGGTGGCGCTGATCGGATTTGGAACATTCGCCGTGGCCTCGCGCAAGGCGCGCAATGGCCGTAACCCGCAAACGGGTGCAACCATCAAGATTGCGGCACGCAAGGTGGCGCGGTTCACTCCGGGGGCGGATTTGAAGAAGGCCATCAACAAGAAGTAGTGGCCTTAGGGATATTGGTATAGGGCAGAGCCTCGGCTCTGCCTTTTTCTTGCCCCTACGGCTGACCGCTCGCATTCGGACGTCCTCCGAATGCCCACAAATGAGTCGTATTAGTGGCGGCAGCATCTATCTGGGCCTAGGAACGCCCGAACGGCGTGGTTTGCCGTGGCTGTGGAAATCCGCTAAAATAAGGGGATTCTAGGGAAGGGTTGGTCAGCGCTATGAAGACAGCGATTCATCCGGTATACAGCGAGAGGCGCGTGCACTGCGCCTGCGGAAATGCGTTTGTGACGCGTTCGACGCAGAAGAGCGATATTTCGGTGGAAATTTGTGCGGCATGCCATCCGTTTTTCACGGGTAAGACAAAGCTCATGGATACGGCGGGCCGCGTGGAGCGCTTCCGTCGCAAGTATGGCAAGGCGGGCGAAGCGGTCAAGAAGTAACTGATTTGCTGGAGAAAAAGCCCCCGAGATCGGGGGCTTTGTTTTTTGGCGAAGAGACGCGGCCCGCATGGGTGAATGTTGACCACTTTTGTTGACCATGATAAAATCCAACTGGTCGAAGGTGAAATGCCATGCGGGAAGTCGCCATCTCCGAGTTCAAGGCTAAGTGTCTAGCTCTGCTTGATGCGGTCCAGAAGACCAAGAAGCCACTCCGCATCACGCGCTACGGCAAGCCTGTCGCAGACATCGTCCCGCCGGCCCCGCCGAAAAACGACGGCTCCTGGATCGGTTCGATGAAAGGGACGGGCATGATTCTGGGCGACATTGTTTCCCCGGTGATGGATGAAAGCGATTGGGAGGCAGCACAGGATTGAAGCTGCTGCTGGATACGCACATCTGGCTCTGGAGCGTGCTCGAACCCGAGCGTCTGGGAAAGCGTCTGCGAGTGGTCCTGGCTAGTCCGGAACACGAGCTTCAGTTGTCCGTCGTGAGTAGCTGGGAAGCGCTATTGCTGCACAAGAAGAAGAAAGTCTATCTCGGCTCCGACCCCGTGCAATGGGTGCGGCTCGCATCGCGGAACTCACAAGAGGTTCCCTTAACTCAGGACATCGTGCTCGCCGCTCACGAGCTCGAACTCCACAACGACCCGGCCGATCGTTTTCTCGCAGCCACTGCCATGGTCCTCGACCTCACCCTTGTCACTGCCGACGCGCGTCTGCTCGGGCTGGGGAATATTGCAACCCTCGCGAACCGCTGACGAGGTATTTTCAGACCCGCTAGAATTAAGACTGATGCGCAAATATTGGGACAACTCGGGGCCGGCCGCGGATGCCGTTGCACGGGCGGGAACGCCCGTGCCTCCATCGATCAATTTGGGTGGTGTCGAGATTTGTCCTGCAACCGTTCTGGCTCCTATGGCCGGGGTGACCGACACCGTGTTCCGGCGGTTTATACGCAACTTGGGTGGATGCGGTCTAATCATGACGGAGTTCACGTCGGCAGATGGCGTGTTGCGGGATTTGAAGGCGCGTGGCCGGTATCTGCATTTTTACGAGGATGAACACCCCATCTCGGCGCAGTTGTTTGGCAGCAATCCGGCGGTGCTCGGCGAGGCGGCGAAGCTGGTCGAAGATCTGGGGTTCGATCTCGTCGACCTGAACCTGGGATGCCCGGCGAAGAAGGTTGTGAAGTGCAATGGCGGATCGGGGCTGCTGCGTGACCTGCCGCTGATTGGGAAGATTTTTGAAACTGTGCGCGCGGCAGTGAAGATTCCGTTTACGGTGAAGTTTCGCGCCGGGTGGAGCGACGACGAGATTGTATGCGTCGAGCTGGCCAAACTGGCCGAACAGAGCGGGCTTTGCGCCGTGGCCCTGCATGCGCGCACTCGCGAGCAAGGCTACAGCGGAAACGCGCGCTGGGAATGGATTGCTGCCGTGAAGGACGCGGTGAAGATCAAGGTCATCGGCAACGGCGACATCCGTTCGCCCGAAGATGCGGCGGCCATGGTGGCTCAGACGGGCTGCGATGCCGTGATGATTGGCCGCATGGCTCCGGCGAATCCATGGATTTTTCGGCAGATTGCGCAGTACACGGAGACGGGAACCTATACGGAACCTGCGGAAGCCGACCGGTATGCGATGATTCGGACGTACTTCCAGATGCTGATCGAGGAAGACTTGGCTGGCATGGAAGGCAAGATGAAGCAGTTTGCCTCCTGGTTCACACACGGCGTGCCGGGCGGAGCCGGTCTTCGGAAAGCCATTTACGAAGCTCGGAACGGTCCAGAGATTCTAGGCAGCGTGGAAGATTTCTTTGAAGCAAGGGTTGGCGTTCAATAGACGGAACGCGGCAAATATTTGATAGCGAGGGCAACCGAAACGATGACTGCGAATGGAAGCGGGCAGACGGCGTACCTGACGATTTCAGGGTTGGCGCTGCTTATCAAATTGGACTGGCCTTATCATCCGTCGACTTCGGGCGCGGACTTTTGGACGCTGCATTCGGAAATTCGCCCGGTCGGCAAGGAGTTGCACGCGAAGGTGGCGGTGAACGTGTCGGCGACAGTTCGCGAGGTGCTGCCTTCACTGGAGCCGAAAGATGCGGAGGCGCCAACTTTGAACGCTTTGCGCAAAGAGATTGATCGCTACCAGATCGAGTTCTTGAAATCCGCGAAGTTGATCCCTCTTCCGTTTTCCAGCCGCCACTACGATTTCAAGAAGTCACGTTGGGCGTTTCACCAAGCTAGTGATGAGCAGATTTCCGAGTTCTTGCTGCGAAAGGTTTACTGGCAAGGCAAGGTGAGCGGCGGTTCAGCCCTGATGGCGGACCCGGTGGATGCTCAGTACCTTGGCACCACGCCGGAGAAACTGCTCGATCTGGCAAGGCAAATGGCGGCTCGCGGCGTGATGAGCGTCGAGGAAAATTCGGCGAAACCACTCGACGGCCTGCTCGCCCACGCGGACGCCTTTGAAGCGGCCCAAGAAACGGCGCTGGAGGCATTGGAGAAGAAGCACGCCTTCGAGCGCGGCTAGCCAATTTTTTTACGTCGTCAACGTTTGTCCCCGCTGTCCAAAAAAATCCCAAGAAACAGGTCAAAACATCCGATTATGAGCCTCGTCATTCGCCGCTCGAAAATCCACAACGCCGGTTGTTACACCAAAACTGCCATTAAGAAGGGGACTCAGATTGTGGAGTACACCGGCCCGCGTATCACCGTGGCCGAGGCCAACCGAAGGTACAAAGACGCGGTTCGAACCTATTTGTTCGGCCTGGACGACGAAAAACATGTGATTGACGGCGAAGGAACCGCAGCCTTCATCAACCACTCGTGCTCGCCCAATTGCGAACCCGATGAAATTGGCGGCAAAGTGTTTGTGTTTGCTCTGAGGAACATCAAGGCAGGCGAAGAACTGACCTACGACTACAACCTCTACGACGGCGAACTGGAAGACGAATCGATCTGCCATTGCGGCGCGAAGAACTGTCGCGGGACCATGTATTCGGAAGAAGAAGTCGCGCGGCGCAAGAAGCTGGTGAAGAAGCAGTCGCAGGCGAAGAAGAAGAAAGCTGCGCTGCGCAAGAAGAAAGCCAAGAAGTAGACAGCTGGAGGCACGGGCGTCCCCGCCCGTGCGATCTGGATTCTAATCTGCAAGCCAAAGTCAATAACAAGACCACACGGGCGTGGGCGCCCGCGGCTACACAGGCTTCCTACCCTCTATGCATGTCGCTCGAAGTGCCCCCAGCTGCGGGCACATAGCACTTCGCGGTGTAATCCATGACCATGCGGTCGGCGTTGAAGCGCCAGCCCAGGGTGCGAATAGTGCGCTTCATCCGCTTGATCCAACCGCGCGGCAAACCGTCGTTGTCTCGCTGGTAGTAGAGCGGAATCACTTCATCGCGCAGCACCTTGTGTAGCGCATCGGCGTCCTGGGCGTCGTGAACCGCCATGTTCGAGTGCGTTCGACCTGTTCCGATGGCGAAACCGTTGTGGCCGTCATAAGCCTCGGCCCACCAGCCGTCGAGGACGGAAAGATTGAGCCCTCCGTTGAGGACAACCTTCTGGCCGCTGGTACCGGAAGCTTCGAGCGGACGGCGCGGATTGTTGAGCCAAACATCCACGCCCTGCACGAGATGGCGTCCTACGTTGATGTCGTAGTCTTCGACGAAGACGAATTTGTCAGCGAAGCGGGAACTGCGCATGAGCTCAGCGATTTGTTGCAACATGCGTTTACCGGGCTCGTCGTGGGGGTGCGCTTTCCCGGCGAACACAAACTGCACCGGACGCTTCGGGTTGTTCACCATGGCAGCGAGGTTTTCGATGTCGGCCAGAATCAGCCCGGCGCGCTTGTAAGTCGCAAAACGCCGGGCGAAACCTATCGTCAGAGCATCAGGAGTAAGAATGCGCTCCAGGTGGTGGAGAACCCCGCGAGCCTCGCCGCGATGCTGGGCTTGCTCAACTAAACGCCGCCGGACGAACTGCAGCAGGCGGGACTTGAGGTTAAGGTGCGTCTCCCACAGTTCGCCGTCGTCCACGTTTTCAATGCCTTCCCAGATGGCAGGCTCGCTGCTCCGTTCGTGCCAGCCTTTTCCTAGGTGGCGGTCGTATAAGCGGAACATCTGCGGCGCCAGCCAGGACGGCACATGGACACCGTTGGTGATGTGCCCGATGGGGATATCGTCTTCGGGCTTGCCAGGATAGAGACCGGTCCACATGGCACGGGAGACTTCGCCGTGAAGGGCGGAGACGGCATTGGCGCGCCTTGAAAGTTTCAATCCGAGAACAGTCATGCAGAACTGGGCGCTGCCCTGTTCGCGGCCCAGGCCCATCAGCCTATCGCCGGAGATGCCAAGTTCTTCGCGTAGAGGCCCGAGATGCTCCTCAATCAAGTCTCCGTCGAAGCGGTCGTGACCCGCTGGTACCGGCGTATGCGTGGTAAACACGACTTCGCGGGCAACGCGAGGGACAGCTTGCTCGAAATTAATACCTTCTTCCTTCATGCGGGTACGAATGGCTTCGAGCACGGCAAACCCACTGTGTCCTTCGTTGAGATGCAGCACTCCGGGAGTGATTCCCATGGCTCGCAACGCTCGATAACCGCCGACACCAAGCAGAAGTTCCTGACGAATGCGGATGCGACCGTCCCCGCCATACAGTCGCGAGGTTAGCTCGCGGTCTTCAGGATGATTGCCCTCGACGTCGGAATCGAGAAGGAGCAAATCGATTCGGCCAACTTTCACGCGCCAGACTTTTGCGTAAATGGAACCGCCGCGGGTCTCGATATGGACAACGACAGGTTTGCCATCAGCGCCGATGGCTGGATCCATGGGCAGCTGGTTTACGTCGGTTTCGAGATATTCTTCTTGCTGCCACCCAGTTAGGTCAAGACGTTGGCGGAAGTAGCCCTGCCCGTAAAACAGACCAATGCCAACGAGCGGGATATCCAAATCCGACGCGCTCTTGATATGGTCGCCAGCAAGCACGCCCAAACCGCCCGAATAGACAGGCAGCGACTCGTGCAACCCAAATTCCGCCGAGAAGTATGCCACGGGACGAGGACGCAAAACTCCGGCGTGGCGCGCGCCCCAGGTGCGGCCCGCATCCAGATACTCCCGCATGCGGCGATAGGCGTAGTTGATGCGACTGTGCAGCATTAACTCGGCGGCACGGACTTCCAGCTTGGCCAGCGGAAATTCCGCCAACAGCGACATGGGATTTTGATTCAGCGCGCGCCAGCGCACGGGATCCAAATCGAGAAATAGCGAGGAGGAGTCCGGATCCCAGCTCCACCACAGATTCCGGGCCAGTGCCCAAAGCCGCTCCTGAGCAGGCGCAATAAAGCGATCGAGCGTTCGCGCCTCGCTGACGACCGGCGCGACTTGCGCGGCCGCATCGGCCAGCATTTCGATCTCGACCGGGCCAAAAGTCCGCGGTTCGACAGTCTGCACCACGAGCACACCCTGCAAAACGCCCCGGTCAATGAGTGGCACTCCCAGGAAGGATTGGTAGGCATCCTCGCCAGCCTCGGTAAAGTATTTGAAGCGCGGATGGGTCTTGACCTGTTCAACCGCCACCGGGCGCACCAGTTCCGCCACCAAGCCGGCCAAGCCTTCGTGCAGCCCCATGCGGAGCGTGCCGATGCACTGCGGACGCAGCCCAAGCGTAGCGGCGAGCACCAGGTTGGCTCGATCCGGCTCCAGCAAGTAGGCCGAACACACGTCGGTGCGGAAGCGTCCGGCGATCAACGCCACTACGTTCATCAGCGTTTCGGCCGGCTTGCCGCTTTCATGGACGAGATTGGCAAGCTCTTCCCGAGTCAGCACGTAGTTGTCGTCGAGCGCCGCGGGATTCTCTTTCATTTCCAAAGTTTCATCTTGCTCGAGGCTGAAATCAGGGATGGCCATCTGCTCATTCTCACCGGTATAGCGGTCCAACCGGACCACCTACGAGAGCCAACTCTAGGTGCGGGCTGGCTCGGAGTCCAATCAAAATTATCTATTTTTAACATTCGCGCCCGCGCACCCAAGAGGGCTAGTACCATCGGGTGCCCTATTGCTGCTGCTGTTGCTCGTGCTCAGAGCGCAGAGTCGATGGCCGAAAGGCCGGGCGGGAGCGAACGATCATGCTGGGCGCCATTTCTGCCGGAGTGGGAGCGTTCGCGGGGCTAACCAGGACGGCCACACTCAGTTCGCTATGCGAACCTCCCTTGTAGACTCCGCGGGTGGGCGGGACATCCGCGTAGTCACGCCCGAGGGCGACCTTGATGTGGCGCCCTTCTCCCAAGCAGTTGTTCGTAGGATCGAAAGCGACCCATCCCGTTCCCGGCACCAGCGCTTCCACCCACGCATGCGAAGCACCTTCCAGCGACCGGTCGGTAGCGCTCTCTCCCCGGTACAAGTATCCGCTTACATAGCGGCAGGGAATGAGCAGCTGCCGGGCCAATGTAATCATGATGTGCGCGAAATCCTGGCACACTCCCTGGCGGCTTTCCAGAGCTTCGTCGATCAAGGAATCCACCTTGGTGCTATTGGGGACGTAGTCGAAGGTCTGGTAGATCGCCTGATTAAGTTCCAAAAGCAGATCGAGCGGCGTGTCGCGGCGAATCCAGTTTAATTCCTGAGCGAGGGCGCTCAAGCGTTCGCTAGGCTGCGCGAACTGGCTCGGCAGCAGCATTTCCCAATGATCTTCCGTCTGCACCAGCCTGTCTAACTCCGCCCAGCTCTCGTCGGCAGAAATGGTCGGGGGAGGCTCGAGATCCACTTCCACCAGAGCCTGCGAGGTGACCTTGATCTGGCTGTGGCTTTCCGCAATGTCGAAATGGTGCACCGTGTTTCCCATGAAGTCCCGGTATTCCATGATGTTGGCGCCGGGGTCGACGTCGAGATGGAGCTTCAGGCAACGCTGCCGCGCGTCACTCCGCGGTTGCAAGCGAAGCTCCATGACGCTCTCGCGCACCGCGGGCTCGTAAAGGAACGTGGTGATGTGCCGCACCGAGTAAATCATGGAGGTCCTTTCTCGCTCGTTAGGCAACTGGTTGAGCGCCCTCACGCGAGCATGGCCGATTCCACGGGATAGTCGAAATAAATGTGGTGAATGGCTGTATGCGCCTGCGCACACTGCGCCCGAATGTTTTCCACGTAAGCCAGGGCGCCGTCCGCCAGAATCTCATCGATCTGGCTGAAGCTGAGAGCCGCACGCAGGCGCCCGGAAAGGCGTACCGGCTGTTCCGCTTTGCGTTCAGTCAACTCAGCGATCGCGCGGAGTGCGGCGTGCACCATTTCCACGGAGAAACGGACAGCGTGCGGAAACTCGGGGTTCAACAAAAGGAACTCGGCGACGCGCAAAGGCCGCAGTTCGGCGGTATACGCCTTGCAGTAGGCTTCGAAAGCTGCACACGACTTCAACAGGCCGACCCACTCCAAATACTCTTCGCTCTCCACCGCGTGATCTTCGGGGTTCGGTAAGCGGCTGAAATGGCTGCCGATCAACATCGCGACGGCGTCGGTACGCTCCACGTAGCGGCCGAGTTGTATGTAATGCCAACCCTCGCCGTGAGTCATCGTCGAGTCGGTGACGCCCTGAAACAGATGCGCACCCTCCTGCACCGCACGAAAAAACGCATGCGAGTGCCGCAGCCAGGCGTCGTTGGGCGTTGTGCTGTTGATTTGAAGATACAGACGATTGAGCTGCTCCCACATATCCGTACTGCACTGCTCGCGGACCTGGCGAAGATTTTCCCGCGCCGCTGAAACGCACGAAACAATGGAAGAGGGATTGTCGCGATCGAAGGTAAGCGAGTTGGTCAGCGCGGCGCTGTCCATCGCATCAATTTCTGCAATCGGAACCCGCGCCGCCGCGGCAAGCCGACGCCACTGTTCCGACCCAGTTTCGCCGGATTGATCGAGCCGCAGCTGCAGATCGACATCCATGAGCCGCGCAGTGTTTTCCGCGCGTTCCAGATACCGGCTCATCCAGTAAAGGCTGTCCGCCACGCGCGAAAGCATGGTAGCGCTGGATTTCCTCATGCGCGCAACACCCACGTATCTTTACTTCCGCCGCCCTGCGAGGAGTTCACCACTAGCGAACCACGACGCAACGCGACTCGCGTTAGTCCCCCGGGAACCAGCGTCACGTTCTCGCCATAAAGAATGTATGGCCGCAGATCAACGTGCCTCGCTTGCACTTCCCCGTCCAGGAAACACGGCGCGCGCGACAGACTGAGCGTAGGCTGCGCGATGTAGTTCCGAGGCTCGGCGATGATTCTCTGCCGAAACTCTTCCCGCTCATGCGCCGAACTCTGCGGCCCAATCAGCATGCCATAGCCGCCAGATTCGCCAACCGCCTTTACCACCAACTCGTCCAGATGTTCCAAAACGTACTTACGCTGAGATTCATTCGTCAGCAGGTACGTCTGCACGTTCTCGAGAATTGGATCTTCGCCCAGGTAATACTTAATGATCGCGGGTACGTACGCGTACATCGCTTTATCGTCCGCAACGCCCGTGCCAATCGCATTGGCCAGCGTCACATTCCCAGCACGATAAGCATTGAAAAGCCCCGGCACACCCAGACTCGAGTCCCGCCGGAAACACAAAGGATCGAGAAAATCGTCATCCACCCGCCGGTAAATAACATCGACGCGCTGCAATCCAGCGGTCGTCCGCATATAGACGACGTTGTTGTGCACCAGCAGGTCGCGCCCCTCAACCAACTCAATCCCCATCTGCTGCGCCAGAAACGTGTGCTCAAAATACGCCGAGTTATAAACCCCGGGCGTCAGCAGAACGATGGTAGGTTCGCGCCGGCCACCATAATTCGTGGGAATCAGCGACCGCAACGTTGAAAGCAAAGCCTGCGGATAATGGTCAATCGGGCTGACGCCGTAATCGCGAAACAGCGTTGGAAACACGCGCTTCAAGACTTTCCGGTTCGCCAGCATATACGACACGCCGCTGGGCACGCGCAAGTTGTCTTCCAAAACCGCAAAACTGCCATCCGGCAGCCGCACCAAGTCTGACCCGCAAACGTTTACATAAATGCCGCGCGCCACGCTCAAATCGCGCATCTCGCGCCGGTAATGGCGGCAACTGTAAACCAGTTCCTTTGGCACAATGCCGTCAGCCAGAATCCGCCCCTGGTGATAAATGTCACCCAAGAACAAATTCAGCGCCGTCAGCCGCTGCGTCAGCCCGCGCTCAACCTTGCGCCATTCTTCCGCCGGAATCGTGCGCGGCAGCAAGTCATTTGGAAAAACGCGCTCCGTCCCCTGATCGTTACCGTACACGGTGAACGTAATCCCCTGGTGCAGAAACGACAAATCCGCCGCCTGCTGGCTCTTGCGCAATTCCTCGGGAGGCAGCTCGAGCAACGTCCGAAACAGCGCCTTATAGTGCTCACGCGGCTTCCCGGGCGCCTCGAACATCTCGTCGTAGGCGGCATCGAATTGGTAATTGCGGAAAGGCGGACGAAAGAGCGACTGCACGGTATCCGGCAGTATCGGCATCTGATGCAAAACACCTCGCGTCCTGGGACGGCTGGATGGCACCTACGAAGCCTAGGCGTGCCGCTAAACTAAGTCCAATTGAAATTCTTTATGAGACGGATTGGCGGCCCTGCGTCCCGCTAAGCTACTTCTTTTGAGCGACTTAAGGCGAGGCGTTCCAAGCCAACTCCTTACTGCTTCGCCGCCTGCTCCAAAAACACAGTATTCGCGATGCTGATGCTTCGCGCGTCCTTTTCCAGAATAATGTGCGTCGCCGTGATTGCCACCAGCGACCCTTCCTGCCCGGCGATCTCCGTGTTCTTCCCGACCTCCAGCACCTTCCGCGCGTAAAAACCCGCCACCAGATTCCTCACCAAATCGCGCGACCCCAATCCGAACGACAATCCAAACGCCAACGCCGCTCCGCCCAGCAGAACGGTCGTCACCAGCCGCACCATCTCCGTATCGATGCGCAACTGGGAGATGGCCATGATCATGACCACGAACAGAATCAGGCTGGAAACAATCCGCCCCAGCGTCGCGCCGAAATCAATTCCCGCGCTCTCCGCTGACTC